>Ga0210405_10001102_pt1 | contig 32488 bp, 38 predicted proteins | sample IncBWH11MmetaG_FD_155492 | JGI IMG/M metagenome (GOLD analysis project Ga0210405, IMG submission 155492) | Forest soil microbial communities from Barre Woods Harvard Forest LTER site, Petersham, Massachusetts, United States - Inc-BW-H-11-M | ecosystem: Environmental > Terrestrial > Soil >...
GTCAGCAGCGGCAGCTTCGGCGAGCCGCCGTCTCGCTTGCACATTCTTCGAACCTGACTACAATGACTTCGCCAGGTGAAACGGAAGCGGGCTCTGCAGGGATGCAACCATGCTGAGGGATAACCCGACGGGCTCTTCGCAGCAATGCCTTGAAAATCCCCGCCCCGCAGGGGCGGAACTTTCACTAACGGAAGACGTCACCTCTCCATTTCAGGCTGAACCAAGACACTCAGGGTTCGAGGGCGTTTCTGGAGTGCACATACTCGCTCTCTATTGTCTGTTGTTAGTTTTGACAATTGCGGACCGTTTTGCCTAGGGCTACTTTGCAGCGCAGTGAGTTGAGGCGTCAAACCTGACCGGCAACCAAGCCGAGCGCAAGGTATAGAACGCCTGCCGGACCGCGATGTTCCGCAACGAGTTAAAGCTCATGGAATCAGTGTCAACGGACAGAGCCCGCCCGCGGTTCATAATCGCGGATGACCACGCAATCTTTGCTGAGGCTTTAAAAGTCTTCTTGGAACGGACTTACCCAGTTGTTGGCGTGGTAGCTGACGGTCGCGCGCTGATTGAGGCGGCCCTCAGGTTTAGGCCTGAAGTCATCGTTGTTGATGTTGGCATGCCCGTCCTGAATGGGTTGGACGCCGCCCGCAGGATTAAGGAAGACGCTCCCAGCGTTAAGTTCATTTTCCTGACGATGCAAGCCGATCCGAATCTGGCTGCCGCGGCACTCGAACTTGGGTTAATCGGGTTCGTCCTGAAACACGCGGCCGGGACCGAATTAATGAATGCAATTGATCACGTGCTGCATGGAAAGGCCTATTTAAGTCCGCAAGTGAGGGCAAATGATTGGGTTGCCACAAAAACACGGGCACGCCAGTTCACGAAGGAATTGACCCAACGACAGCGGGAGATTGTTCAGCTATATGCCGAAGGACGGCCGCTGAAGGAAATAGCGTCGCTGCTCAATTTAAGTGAAAAGACTGTTGAATTCCACAAGCATCACATAATGGAAGCTTTTCACCTGAAAAGTAATGCAGGACTGATACTTTATGCTTTGAAACACGGCCTAGTCTTTGCAGATCCCGAACCGTCGCACGGGTGTTAGAACCACACACCACAAATCCCGGACGCTCCGCAAACTAGCAGGTTAGTGTGCTAGGGATTTTCCCAGTAGCAAGCCGCGTTCACGCCATCTAGCATCCCCTTGAATTTTAGTTTTGCACCATGGCTGCCTGCGTAACCGCGGCGAGTCCAGGTGTGCGTTTCGGACGGAGGCGAACTTGATTCGCCCGCGCATATTATTGGCCGACGACCACAACGAATTCCTGGAAGCCGAAATCGCCTTACTGCTACCTCACTTTGAAATCGTGGGCGTAGCAACCGACGGGGCATTCCTTGTATCTGAGGTTCAGCGCCTCAACCCGGACGTTGTTGTAGTTGACATCACCATGCCGCTAATGACCGGCATTGATGCAGTCCACATGCTGAAGAAGTCCGGTTCCACCGCCAAGTTTGTGTTCCTAACGATTAATACTGGCGAAGAATTTGTTAACGCTTGCCAGGAGGCGGGCGCACGGGGCTACGTCTGGAAATCCCGGATGAAAACTCACCTGATCCCGGCAATTCATTCTGTGCTCGCGAACCAAACGTATGTTTCTCCATTATCTTCCAAATGATCGGAGTAAATGCGAGAAACAGGGACCTTCTAGCTAGGGATTTCCCTAGTTGCTGACGCGATCGAAACGATCTAAATCAGGAGGGAGACTGACGGGCCCCGAGCCCTTGTAAGTTTCAGCGTTGGTCGGAGCTAAACATGTCAGTCCGCATGTCGGAACCTCAACCACTCACAAGAGGAGGAGCCCAAGCGTTTGGGGCTCTTCCTCACCCCGGTGCTGACGAGCAGAGAGAAGTCTTAGAAGGGTGAGCGGAAATTCAATCATGATTAAAAAAACTCTTGGGTCAGATATCTTGCTGAAACTCCCGCAGAAGTGTATGGCTGTTCTCTGTTCTGCGCTACTTGTGCCGGGACTTTCAGTGCAAGCGAATCAGTCTCAGGCGCCGGCAGCCGGAACGGCCCAGCAAGAAGCCGCCAACCTATCCCCAGACCAACTTGACTCGCTGGTGGCCCCGATTGCGTTGTACCCAGACCCGTTGCTCGCTCAAGTGCTCGCCGCATCAACGTACCCTTTGGAACTCGTTCAACTTCAGCAATGGTTAGAGAAGAACAAAACCTTAAAAGACAAGGCGCTTGTTGATGCGGTGCAGAAGCAATCGTGGGACCCAAGCGTCCAAGCCATGGCCGCGCTTCCGGATGTGGTCAAGCGCTTGGTGGATGACATTCAGTGGACCGCTGATCTCGGCAACGCATTCCTGGCGCAACAAGACGACGTTATGGGTGCCGTGCAGCGTATGCGAGCGAAGGCACAGGAAAAGGGGAACCTCAAATCCAATGAGCAAATCAAGGTTGAAACGAGGGTAGTGGAAAGCAAACAAGTGATCGTGGTCGAGCAGTCCAATCCGCAGGTTGTCTACGTTCCAAGCTACGACCCTGTTGTTGTTTACGGCCCTCCCGCCTACCCCTACCCGCCAATCTATTACCCTCCGCCGGGTTATTACGCCGCGGGGATGGCGATCTCTTTCGGAGTTGGCTTGGCTATCGGGGCAGCTTGGGGTGGAGGTTGGGGTTATAACTGCGGGTGGGGCGGCGGAAACAACAACATAAACATCAATAATAATAACAACTTCATTAACAACTCCAACCGACAAAACATCGGTAACGGCAATCGTCCCTCTCAACAGCCCAGTGGCGGCCGAGGCAACAGCTGGCAGCACAATCCGCAGCACCGTGGCGGAACGCCCTATGGAAATAGGGCCACGGCAAATAAATACGGCGGCACAACCCGTGGAGCCTCCGCCTCTGACCGCCAGGCCAATGCGCGGCGACAACAGTCTCGTCAACAGGGCGGTAGGCAGGGAGCCGGCACGATGGATCGCGGCGGCGCTGGCGGAGGTAGACAACAAGGGGGTGCCGGCAACCGTGGCAGCGGAGGCGACCGGGTAGGCAATCGACAGACTTCGGGCGGTTCGGGCGGAAGAAATTCCGGCGCGTTCGGAGGCTCCTCCAGAAGCGGAAGCTCAGCACGAGCGAGCAGTTCGCGCGGGGGCTCCAGTATGGGCGGAGGAAGCCGTGGAGGGGGTGGTGGGCGGCGGAGGTAAACAAGTCATGCACAAGGAAATTCCAATGAGGACGAGAAGGAAACATCCGTTGACGAGGACTGCGATCGCGAGATTTTCGGCAACCGCCGTTTCCTTTGCTTTTGCGCTGTTGTGTTCTTGGCCTTTGTTCGCGCAACAGAAACCATCCGGCGCTTCGTCGCAAAGCCCGAAGACGTTCGCCACGCCTAAAGAGGCCGCCGACGTGCTCGTCCAGGCTGCGGGGAGCTTTGATGTGCCTGCTCTCGAGCAGATTCTCGGCGCTGGCAGTGAAGATTTGGTCGCCTCGGAGGACCCCGTTCGAGATAAGGCCATCGCTGTTGCATTCGCCTCAGAAGCTCACGAGAAGAGCTCGGTTGTCGTAGATCCCAAGAATCCGGGCCGTGCCACTCTCGTGGTGGGAAACGAAGATTGGCCGTTGCCGATCCCCATCGTCAAGCGAAACGGAATATGGCTCTTTGACACCTCTGCGGGCCGCAAGGAAATTCTGTACCGTCGCATCGGAAGCAATGAATTGGACGCCATCGAAATCTGCCGCGGCTATGTGGATGCCCAGCAGGAATATGCTTTGGAAAGGCATGACAACTCCCAAGTAAATCAGTACGCACAGAAAGTCATCAGCACCCCCGGAAAGCACGACGGTCTGGTTTGGTGGAATCCTGATAAGACGCTGGGCGGGCCCATCGCCGAGGAAATTGCCGATGCCCTGGAGGAGGGCTACACGGATAAGTCCAAGCCATATCATGGATATTTCTTCAAAATCCTGAAAGGCCAGGGTCCCGCGGCCCCACTCGGTGCGATGGATTTTGTCGTAGAGGGGGCGATGATCGGAGGCTTCGCTCTTGCCGCCGCTCCAGCAGATTATCGCGTTACGGGCGTCAAGACATTCATCGTTAGTTACGAAGGAGTTGTCTATCAGAAGGATTTGGGCCCGGATACGCTCAAGATTTTCAAAGAAATGGAGCTTTATAACCCGGACAAGTCGTGGAAACCCACGGACGATAACTGGCCGCCCAATGCATTTGCTGACTAGGCCTCGGCGGGGATAGAGAGAATCGCCGCTTGGTAGTCGAGCGAAGTACTGCACCACTACCCGGGGTCATAGGTTCAATTCAATTCCGTAACCGCAGTATGCAGGGCGCGAGCCAGGATGCTCGTGGCGAGCGATTCCAAACATGCACCGTGGTATCAAGTTCACTCCGATGATGAACGCAAGGCACGTTTGAATTGCATCTCTCAGTTTCTGAGCATGATTCAATCGAAGAAGGTGCTCGGAAGAGAGTCAAAATCCCACAGCGTTCCGAAAAACACAGTTACGACGATCAAAAATCAATCAAGGGACACGAGTTCATACCCGAACGACATAGAGTCGATCGAAAAAGCTCGAGATGTTTACTCTACTCTAGATGCATCTAGTCCTAAGGAGGCAGATTTGGCGAGCTTTCCAAACTCGGACACCGATTCCGATGCTTCCAAGATCGCGGCATTATGGGAAGCGTGGAATGCGGCTCTGAAAGCCAGTGACGCTAACAGCCTTGTGGCTTTAATGACTGACGACGTCGTGTTCGTTCATGGCAACGGTCAATGCGTGTGTGGCAAAAAAGAACTTCAGTCGCACATCGCTAACAGTTTTGGGCGATTTGACATTGACCGGAGATATTTACCTGCCGAAACAGTTGTTGTTGGCAAATGGGCGATTGAAATCCGCGAACTGGAAACTACGCTGACAACAGTTCGAGGAGGAATACAGCTTCATGCTAGCTCAAGGACTTTGATCGTGTTCGTCCGGCAAGCAGACGCCTCGTGGAAAGTGACACGGGTACTCGAATTGCTGGGCTGAACGTCGGCCCGACCTTATTCCTGAGCGCATGCCTTGACGCGCGATCGTGCTAAAGAGCTTGCGGGGACGTCAGTAAAAAATTCAGAGCCACCGGGATCGAAAATTGTAGGCGACGAGGAAGCATCGGGAGAATCATCGCCGGCGAGCCGCGTGTCGGATGAGGTCTTTTCGGCTGGTTGACCGCGCAGTCAAGATTGCATCCAAAACTCTCACAATTCACGTTTGGCCAGGGCTCACGAACCTTCCCCCGTCCGCGTGACTCTGCGTCCTCGACGAGGCTCCGGACTACTACACCGCAAAAACACGAGCCTTCGGAGCTAGCCTTAAATTCCGGCGATGCCTTTATTCTGCAGAACACGCACTACGACGCGACGATTCTCTGCCTGCCCCTCCGCCGTCTTGTCATTGCCGACCTGGTGGGCCTCTCCCATAGCACCTGGGGCTAGCATTCTGGTGAGGGGAATGTGTCCCTGCTGAACCAGAATATTGGTCACCCCATCGGCACGGTCCTCGCTCAGCTGCTGGTTCAGGGTCACGCTGCCAACGGAGGAGGCGTAGCCTTTCACCTCGATCATGTAGCCGTCGATGGACTTGGCCTTATCTGCCAACGCCAGAAGTTGGGGGTTGTACTTCGGGTCCACTTTAATCTTGCCGTTGTCGAAATAAACGGTTAGCTCATCAAAGATATAGTAATCGTCCAGTTGGCCGAAGCGTGCGATGGCAGCGTCCACGGCCGCCTTATTTGCTGCTATCTTGGCTTGGTGTTCGGTCAATTGCGCCTGCTGTTCTTGCAAGGCTTCGTTGTGCGCTTTCAATTCCGCATTCTGTTTTTCCAGCTCTGCTTGGTTTTGCTGCACTTGCACCTTCGTTTCGCGCATGCCAGCCTCAATCTTTTCGGCATCTTCCAGATCGTTGCCTTTGAAGGCCACGGACTTCGCCACCAGCTGCTGCTTATCGTTGTACGTCCCTTCCACCTTCACAGCGAGGCCCGGAATGAGCGCCGCCATCGACATCTGCTTTCTGCGCGCCTTAAATACGCCCTGGATCTGGCCTACTTCAGTGCTGTCCGTCAGCAGAACGGTAACGCTCGCCGAGTTAGGAGCTCGGACAACCATGGTGTCGCCGTTGCGTGAATTGATGAGACCTTCGATCTTTGTAGACTGCGCCGCTGCAATCGGACTCGATAATGCGAGGCCGACGACAAACAGCGTTATATGACATGCGATCTGACCAATGTTCAACTGAGACATACGCCCCCTCCTCCTGAAGTTGATTTTCAAAGTTCTGGCCAATCTTCTTCGAGGATTCCACCGACTCGATGCTCACAAGACTCCGCGAAGGCCCCACGCGCGCGCTGTCAGCAACGACAACACCATCAGGCCTGGCACAGCGGTCTTTCTAGTCATTCTGGCTCTGTTTCTCTCAGTGATTGAATCCAGACCAAATGTTCGCGGCCGAAGGCTGGTTTCCGGAGTGATGCTAGGTTCGGTTACCTTTGCGCTCAACTAGGGAAATCCCTAGGACGGCTAGAGCCGGAAAGCGGGCAGCGCTCGGATTGTGCTGGGTTTGAACGCGCCTGGCCATGCGCAACAGCGCACCATCGTGAAAGAGCTTATTTGGCTTACCCAACCGTGATCATTGCCACGCGAGGGACACTGTGCCGTTGTTCCCGCCGCAGCGACAATACCCACGCCCATTGACATTCAGCTTGATCGTTTGGTGCGCTGCCGCGGGGAAATATTCGATGAGCAACGATGGGCTCGTCAAGTTGATCGCGAAAGAATTGAGGAAGCAAAAGATTCTGTAGATTCGAAAGGAGCCGTCCAATTCGAAGCTGGTTCGAGATACGGTCAATCACCAGCAACGGGAGTCGAGACCTGTGTATAGAGATAAACCGCGAGGCCGATTAGGATCAGAAGGCCTCCAATCCCGACAAAAACAATGAAGGCGATGGGAGTAGCCCAGAGCAAGCAAAGCGCTTCAATCAGGAGACCGATCGCGAGGCAAATACCGGCAAACCGCATACCTTTTTCGGACTGGCTTGTGCTCAACATCAGTTACCTTTCTCCCGGAATTTTGCACCTTTCAAATGCGCGAGATCGTGGACCGTGTCGTGGCAACCACTGGATACGCATGAAAGCTGATTGGACTTAATCGCCGGGAGTGTAGCCGGGTCGGCGTTGTGCACCGCTCCGTCTTCAAACGAGCGTGCCCCCAGATGACAATGCAGACATTCTCGATTGTTGTACGGCTCGTAAAGCTTGATGTCCTCTGGGGCGGGCGGCGTTCCCAGGTAGTAGATGAACACGTGCTTCAGTCCGTACATCTTCACTTTTAGGCCGCCGAACATAGCGTACTGCGTGTGGCAGGAATAGCAGGCTTCGTCAACAGGCACGCGGTGATTTTGATAATGCGACGCGGGAAGATGAGTGGGGTCGTCAACGAGCAGGCTCTTGCCATAATCTTCCATCGTGTGACAGGACAAACAAAACGCCGTGGTCTTGGATCGTTGCATTTCGCTCGAAAAACCCAGCAGGCCGCAAAAGATCGGCAGGCAGAACATGGCGATGAAAGCAAGGATCTTCCCACCGCGACCTGCTGTGAAGCCGGGGCGAAATACCAGTACCCCGATCACTGCGGCACTGAACAAGACGAGACACACAATCAGGATAGTCGCCTGAGGCATTGATCCGTATCCATCCTTAGCATCGGCTGCTGGTCGTGCAGCCTTTTGCATCTCGTCGAAGCTATTTCTTTGCAAGCGATCGAATGTACGCTACCAAATCCTGGATCTGATCGGGCTTCAGGCTTTTCCCGTATGCCGGCATCTTGCCCTTGCCGTCAGTGGTAATGGCGGTGAGCTCGGCGTCGCTCAGCTGCTGGACCGCGGCGGAGTTCATATCCTGGGTCTTCAGCGCCGCCTTTCCTTTACCGTCAGCGCCGTGGCAGCCTGCGCACTTGGTTTTGAACGTTGCGGCCCCCGCCTGCGCATCGGCCTTCGCGTTCGTGCTGAACAAAATCAAACCTGCAAGGCATAGAGACGCCAGTATCACCGCCCGCTGATTGTTCAACAGTTTCTTCATCTTTCTTTCCTCCTGACTAGATTAAGAATCGAAATCTCACCGCAGGCAATTCTCGTTAAGCTAAAACGCGTATCGCAACGACAGTACAACCAGATTCGCCTGAAAATTTCTTCTTGCGAGCAAGTCTTGATAAGCCGTGCTGGGACTCTCGTGGTACCCGTGGTATTGCCAGCTCGCCCGCCCGGTCCAACGTTTTGCAAACCGATAGTCGAAACCGCCGAACGGCTGATACCAGGCCGAATTGAGCGCGCCCGGATCGGACGTCGCGATGGGGTTCAGGGGCGTCAGGTTGAGTTCGGAACCACTTGCCCCGGAAAGGCTCGCGCCTCCGCGAAGCGTTAGGGTTTTGAAAGGGGTCCAGGAAAAATCGATGAAACCGGTGTTCACTTTATTGCTGTAGGGCGAGGCTTGCTCCACCAATCCGGAAACGTCCGGGCAGGCCGGCAGTCCAGCCTGCGAACCGGTGGCGGTGAAGCAGACCAGCAGCTGCGATGAGATATCGTTGTAGTTGTAGCCGAGGTCGAGCGTGATTTTCTCGGTCGGTTGGAGTTGAGCGGCGAGACCAACACTGTTGTTATGTTCGTGTCCGTTCAAGTTCACAGTGTCGTTCTGACCATACCAAAGGTTTACGCTGCCGTTGAGATTGATCCAACTCGCCGCTTTATACTTTGCGCGAATCCGCAATTCCTGCGCGTTCAGCGGGCTGATTCGTGTGAACGCATTGTCGGCGGACATGATGTCGCCATCAACATTGATGCGAAGATTCTGGGACGGGCGCGCCCATATCCCAAAGATGGCATGATTTTCGTTGATATGCGTCACACCGGGCGGAGTCGGCGGAGTAGCAGCGGAGAACGCAATCGAACCATCAACCGTATTCAGGGTGCAGCCGGCCGGGAGATTCGATTGCGTCAGCGGAAGTGCTGGATCCACAAGTGCGCAGTTCTGGCGCGCGGCATTGCTGGGGGCATTGCCGGGATAGAAGACGGCGCTGATCGTATTGTTGAAATTGTCGGCGATGATGCGGTTGCGATATTCGTATCCGAGGTAGGCACCGACCTTGGGCGAAAAATTGATCCGTGCCTCGATTGCGTTGCTTACATCCTGCTGTTTGAGGAAGTTGCTGTTGAAATTCAGAGCAGCGTCCGGACCGGAGCTCGTTGAGTGGTTCGGAATGCTATCCGGTATTCCGTTTGCCGGCGGAATGCATGTCGCCGGGGGAGCGGACGCGGGAGTGAAAATGTTTGGGGGAACGAGCAGGGTGCCGCTGAAAAAGGAACATTGCGAGGACGCGTATTGCGCGGGTTCCTTCCAGCTACTGTAGTGGAGCGAATCAACGATGCTGATAGCGTTGTTGGATTGCCAGGTAATTCCGAAGTCTCCGAATGTGGCGACGTGCCGACCGCTAATGGGTCCCGTTTCCGTATAATTGGAAAGAAACGACTTTGACGAGAGCCCCACGAAATTCTGTTCGTAGTTGTTGACGTTTAGATCGCCAGCCGTATAACTGAATGTGCCAGCGATATCGATATTTTTGAAGTAAGTCGATTGCATGCTGAACTTTTCCGTGGGGGTGTTCAGGCGGATTCGTCCGCGGGAAAAGTAACTGTAAGCGGCGTTGCAGGTAGGATTAACGATACTCCCAGGGCCGAATGTGGCTGCGCAAGGATTATTGGCTGCAGGGTTAAAGGTCACCCCCAAATCGACGGGAGGAAATCCAACACCAGGAGAAAATTGCTGGTTCTCATCGGTGCTGGACAGATCATTTCGGTAATTGCTCCAGATCTCGTCATAACTGAGGGTGGTTCGCAATAGGAAACGAAAGTCCACGCCCAAGCGGTATTGTTGCAGGCGGTAGGAATTGTTCTGCAGGAGAAATTGCTCGGCGCCCTCATGGAACGTGCTGTCGCCGGGACCATACACCGTGTTTTGATCGTACCCAAGACGAAAACGAATTTTCGAGTCGGGCAGTATCGTCAGATTGTAATTTTGCATGTTTCTTCGTGTGTCGAAGGCATGCGGACTGATTCCAATCAGGGCCGTGCCCAGCACATTCGCAGGCGCATTGATGATCGGATTGAAGTTAACCGGAGCGTTGGGTACGGGTGTGTTTGGGTTCAGCGGATTCGCCAGCAAGGAATAGTTCCAATGATTCTGGTCCTGACGAAACATGCCGTTGAAGGAGTACCACTTGTTCTTGCTGATGCGAATTTGCGAGACGTCGTTGGGATCGCCGCCGTAGCCAAAATTGCTAAAGTAAAAGTCGTCGAAAAATGTGCCACGATGATCGAGCGAGCGAAATTCGGTCGTGAATCCCAGCAGCCTTGGACCTTGTTGTAAATTCACCAAGGTGTCGTAGGTATCTTGACTCCCGTTTACGTTAGTGAATCGGTAGCCGAATTCGATGGACTGCTTGATATTGTAGTTGCCCTCGTTGATCCCGGTTTGTTCGTCCGCCTCCTGCGCAAGAATCCTGGGAGCTGCCAGGCAGCCAAGGCACAGCACGAAAAGGAGTATGCCGACGACGCGACGGTAGGGTTTCGATTCCGACTGCTGGTCTTGCCAACGCGTCACGGTGGGCCGCCTCCTTTCGCTAGGGTGTAAAGAACACGTTGCTACTGTTTGACCCGTGGACAGCCGTATGGCAGAGGGTGCAGGCCTGATATTCATTCGCCTGGTTATGAAATGATGGGGTCGCCAATGCTCCAGTGCTCAATGAATGGCAACTAATGCACAGCAGATTCACCTGATTCTGAACGAGCATCCGCTGGTTAGTGGATCCATGTGGCGTGTGGCAAACTTCGCAGCCCTCGATTTTGGCTTCGTGCTGGTACACGAAGGGGCCTTGTTTGTCAGCGTGGCACTTGTAACAAACCTCGTCTTGACCGGCCACTGTGCGCAGTTGGTGCCGCTCGAAGCCGCCATGCGGATTGTGGCAGTCCTTGCACTGCATTAGTCCTTCGTTTACACGATGGTGAAACGGGCGCACGAACTGTGCCCGCACATCCAGGTGGCAGCCGTAGCAGAGTTTCGGTGACGATTCCAGCAGTAATGATTGCGTGTCCTTTGCATGATGCGGCGAATGACAGTCGATGCATGCAACGCCACTCTGCAAATGGAGGGAGCGTCCATAATTGGTCTGTTCGTGACTGCTCTGGTGGCAATCCAGGCAGCGGGCGCTGCTTTCCGCAGGCGAGACGTCCTTAAAGGCGAATATTTTCGTTTTGTCGCCGCCGCCCTCGACGTGTTCCTTGCCGGGGCCGTGGCAGGCTTCGCAGCCGTGCCACTCCGGGCCCTTCTGCGCGTCCACTTTCGAATCGATAGTGGTGACGAAATGGGAACTCGTCGCGAAAGTGATGTACAGATCTTCGTGACATGTCTTGCAAACCTCTGTTCCGACGTAGAGCGACGCATCGGTCGGACGCACATATTTGTGCGGCTGCGCCGACGGCTTGGGATTGTCTTTAGAGGTTTGAGAACCAAGCAGCTCGGCGCGACCAGCCATAACGACGCTGCAGACCAGCAACGCCAGTGAAACTCTGTGCGCCGTTCCGCGCATTTATGGTCATCCCTCAGTTTTCATACTTGGTTCGTCATCCCAAGCCAGCCGTGACCGGTAGGTTAAGGAGATTGTTGTGAGCAACCGATGCTCGATGATCTGCTGACCGAATCTTCAACATTTCCCCTACTGCATGGGTTCAATTCTCACCTGTCGCTAAGTCAGCCCTTCCGATTCATGCTAGGAAAACCGGCTCCTAGGCTGGGCGAGCCAACGCTTCCTGCGGACCACAAGATCTTTTGAAAAAGCCTTCCCTGCGGGGAGAGTATTTTGAGGAACTCGCGAAGTCACCTAGGGGTTTCCCTAGTTGCCGTCAGAACCATGGTTGCCACGGAATTCAATCGCCTGCCAAACTTCAAAAAATAGACGGACGTTGTCACCACTCGAAAATGACCCGATTAGGGATTTCCCTAGTTGAGTAGATACAGAGCCAGACCTAGATTATTTTCGAAACCGGGGCTCGGCCTTGGAGATTTGGGCTCGATCCAAATAACTTAGAAAGACGGAGGGAGCTAATGCACCGAAAAACGATTGTGTTAAGTCTGATGGCTTTGTCCTTTCTGGTATCGGCCTCGGCTTATGGCGCTGATGTCAAAGGGATGATCATTTCCCGGGCTGGAGACACGTTGATCGTGAAGTCTTCGCAGGGAAACGTCACGGTGGTCCTCACCGACTCTACGACGACGAAAGACGACAGGGGTCTCTTTGGCCTGGACAAGCAGCACATGTCCGACGTGGTACTGATCCCAGGGCTCAAGGTGGATATTGACGGCATGTCCGACGCCCAAGGCCGGGTCGTAGCCACGACGATAACCGTCGATGGCGACGACCTGGAAACTGCGGAGATGATCCAGTCCGGTTTGCATCCCACGGCCGAACAAGTCGCAGCCAACGTGCAGACTCTCGAGGCCCACCAGGAGCAACTTGGGGCTCACAGCGAGCAACTTGCGGCCCACAAGGAAAGTATCGCTGCAAATCAGCAGAATATCTCCGCGAACAAACAGCAGATTCAAGCGAACATGGCGGACATCGAGGAACACACGGATCGCTTTGCCGCGTTGAGCGAATATGATGTGAAGGGCGAAGCAACCGTGAAATTCGATTCCGGTAGCACCAAGATCTCGCCGCAGGACCAAGAGGAACTTAAGAATCTGGCACAAACCGCCACGGGCCTGAAGGGATACATCATCGAGGTAACGGGCTATGCCGACTCACGCGGCGGCGCTGCCATGAACACAAAGCTGAGCGAAAACCGCGCTAAAGCAGTGATCACCTTCTTGATGCAGCAGGGTAATGTTCCGGTGCGGTATATCGTAGCGCCGGGCGCGATGGGGGAGTACGGGTCTGCGGCACCGAACGAAACCAAGGCCGGGCAGGCTGAGAACCGTCGCGTTGTGGTTAAAATCCTGGTCAACAAGGGCATCGTCGGTAGCTAGCGACACTCTCTCAGCAGCGGCGGGGGACTTGCACAGCCTTCTACTCGAAGGGAGCAATGCGGGTCGCTTTGCGGCTGCCGGGAGTTTCTCGAGAGCTGAATGCAGATTTGTTCCGATTGCTGAGATTTCATGGAGCACATAAGCTTCGAACTCGGGGATTGTCGATTTCTTTGCCCGGGTTTTGCAAATCAGATTCAAGAGGAAAGAAGGTTATGTCCCAGCTCAATGCGCATTGGATCGCGCATGGTGTCACTTACCACAATGCTCGCTCCAAGTGCGTTGGGAGAGAGCCATCAGGTGGGCAACGACAAGACGGCGGAGGGGCAGGCGAAGAATCGTCGTGTCCTAGTGCGTGTTCTGCAGAAGAAAGGCATTGCCGAAATACAGGAGACAACGACGGGCTTGTCTCTGTACGGTGCTTCGGAACGTGTCGTTGCGGGAATCGCCGTGCGAGGAAACAGTAGGCTAGCATGTTCGTTCTGGATGTTGTCGTCGGAATCATCCAACTGTCCAAGAAGAAAAATTAACTTTGAGGACCGCCCGAGACAAAATTGTCCCATTTTGAGCGAATCGCCGTTTTGAATCCGCCAAGCACGGATAGCAAGACAAAAACTTGAGACCGTGCGGTGAAATACGGGACAGCTCAACGAGTTTCGTCTATGTCGGATCGTCAATCGTCGCGGAACGCACTGCGTTTTCATATCTGGCGCTATGGTGCTGTTTCACTTTCTTGCCACACTTCGGAGATCCATTGGCAGTCTTGACGGTTTGAAATGAGCCTTTACACGGTGCAGGAATTGCTGGGAGTGCTGCTCGTACTTGCAGCTTTAACAGGAACAATACTGGTTTTGGGGATTGGCCTCATTTTGCTTCAGGAAGGGGTACGCCGGGCCCTCGACGGGAGGCGAACGCATCTCATATCTTTTAGAGGCGTGAGCGCAAGAGACCGGTGGCTCCAAGCCCAAGGTCGCTCCATCCTCCGCTAAACACTTGTCTGGATACTGGAGCTTGTGGATACGCCGTGAAAATCCGCATGGACACCGACCTGCATCACGCTGTCCGCTAAGCCTCACCGGCCGCATTTTTCTGTCTCCAACCGACGAGTGACGGAACGATGAGGCTCAGGGAAACGGAGAAACTCAACACTCATCAATTGGCTGTCGCAGACCGAATTCATCTGGCTGGTTCTTTTAGGCCGTGGGAGCACATTCACAGCTGATTGGCCGTCCTTTCGAATAAATTGATTCCGTTGGGTTCGAGCATGCGAATTCTTCTGGTATGGGGTGCCTATCTTCTTTTGACGCCGTCGGCGGCGTTGGCACAGCCCGCTCCCGAAGAACTGAGAAAGATCGCCAGAAACCCATTCGCAGATGAGATCAAGCTTACGTTCGAGGAAGATTTCACCTTCAACCAAGGACCTTATGATCGCAGCGCGAATTCTCTAGAGATTCAACCGGTGATTCCGCTCTCTATCATGGGAGATTGGCTTCTTGTAGCGCGAGTTGTGGCGACGGCGATCGCGTATCAGCCGGATTCACTTGCGAGGAGCGGCGGGACCACCGGATTAGGAGACACTACGAGTTCCTTCTTCTTGACGCCGGCTCACACGGGAAAACTCATTTGGGGCGTAGGACCGGCAGTTCTAATGCCGACCGCTACAAGCAATCCGCTGGGCGCCGGAAAATGGGGCGTGGGTCCGACGGGCGCCGTGCTGGTCGAGCCGGAATGGGGCTCTGTCGGCGTGCTGGTTGAAAATATTTGGTCCGTTGCAGGCGGTTCGAACCGTTCACCAGTAAACCAACTTCAGATCGAGCCGTTGTTTTCCTACAATCTCCCTCGAGGCTGGTACCTCACGAGCAACCCCACGATTGTTGCGGACTGGACGCAACCAACGACTGAGCGGTGGCTTCTGCCAATCGGAGGTGGCGCGGGCAGGAGTTTCAGCATCCGGAAGCAAGCGGCTGATTCGAACCTCACTCTGTATTGGAACGCTATTCGCCCTGCGAATCAGTTTTCGCCAAAATGGCAGCTGATCCTGGAGTTCACATTTCTCTTTCCGATTCCGAAACACTCAATTACGGGCTACGAGATCCGGTCACGGTAACTAAAGTGTTCGCAAACAGAGTCGAATCGCGGTGTGGCCTCGTCTCCTCAAGCCGCTGTCTTCTCGGCAAGCGTGCACTGAATTGCTAATAGTGTCGAAATACGAGGGACGTGCTTCCCCCTGCCCGCAGAATAGTGGCTACTGTAGCAAGTCGAGCATTCCAGAAAATGCTGTCTCAAGCCTGAGGGCCTTCTTGACCGCATTGGCCGCAACAAACGGGTACTCCCCGTATTCCAAGAAGCTCGAACACTGATGATCGCGAACAAACCTGATGAAGGCAGGCGCGTTCGTCTGCCAGTCTAGGGGAAAGCCTTCTAATTTTTCGAATTCGGTTTGGAGGCCGAGCGACGAAGCTAATCATCGCGATTAAGAGAACCGAGTAGAGACGGTCTGCTCCTCATCTCGACCTCGCGGTCTGGACACCAGCTGTGACACCGCTTTCGACTTGCAGTGCTTTGCGATTGTTGCTGGACTTTGGCGCGACGGCTAGCACAGCAAATCTCTTCGGTGGAGAGCCGGGACTCGGGAAGGCACGACGCGTGATATTCGCTCCCCGAGTCCCGTGGGGTGTTCGAAGTCGGCAGGGGGTGGTACCGACCGCGCCCATATGGAGTTATTGTTCTTACATCTTTTAGACTTGGCACCGTTGTCAAGCAACTAGGGGAATCCCTAGTGGAGTGCCACGGCTTTTGGCTCGTGATCTGCGAGTTTAACGAAGACGCCGAATGAGCATTGGTTGTTTGAGTCTATACCGATATCTAAAATATACCTGCATGTGAAGCATTCCACGTCTCCATGTGCGGTCTCAAAGACATTGAACGTCGGTCTAATTTCCCGCCCCCTCACTACTCGGACGCTGGCGATTCAGATCAGTTTTTCTTCTTGAACATTTGCGTAACTCCTACGCGACGGCGAGTGGGCAATCGTGAGGGATGGTCCTTGGCGCACACGTGACGACCATTCCGAACCGCAACGCTGCGTGGACGAAATAGAGGTCGAGGTCGCTTACTAATTTTTGAATGCGGCGTACTCCGATGCCCGATCTTCGGCGCGCGGGCCAGAAAAAACGGCCACAAAAGCATCTCCCGATTGCGAATCAATCGTTTCTACGCGCCAGTACGCCGGCTGTACTTGATCTTGGAAAGCTTCGCAGCGAATTTCGGTAGCAGTCTTAGCTTGCATTGTCCACAGGTGATCGGCAATCCCCGCTTCCATTATTCACTGTGAAATCCACCCTTCGATTGAAACCAATCTCAGCCCCGCACTTTCCACAATGTTCGGTCTGCGTTTCGCTTATTTCGACTCTCATGCGTCTCAGTGCCGCTTGATTTTGTCATCCCGGCTTTGCCCCAACTGTCGCCTCAGGACAAGCAAACCGGCCATAGCGTGTTGTATTTCGACTCGCTCTTCGCTTGAAACCTGGCTATCGAGCGACGCACGAGCCCGAATCGCCTCTTCGGCTGCCCGCATGCGGTCGGCAAGCTGGCTTTGATCCGTTTCGAGAATCGCGTCCTGGTAAAGAATCCACCAGGCTGGTTTCACTGCTTCTTCGCGATTAGGCACGGGTCTCCTCAAGGTGGCCGGAGTGGTCACCCCTGGAATACCCAGCCGCAACCATGACAAACAGCACACTGGTTAGTACTTTCGTAACCAGATCCGCCACAAAATCGACATTGACTCCAGTCCCTTTTCCCGGTTGCACTCTGATTCGTTCCGCGGCATCTTTTTCCATTCATCGTGTGAGCACATCGAACATTTGTTAGTTCTGAAGAATGGCCCGTTGCGCCGCAGTGCGTACAGGATGTTACGGGCCTCGGGCGCTTCATACGGATGCCCGATTCGGCAGGCATTCGCGCTTCGAGAGTCGCGTCCCGGTGCAGGCGTTGAGGATCTTGCTGCTCCATTTCAGCTCCTTAAAACTGCTCACGCAGCCTTATTTTTCACTGAAGTCTCTTCATCGAAGCGCGAAAAGGCATAAAAGCGTGCGTCGCAATTCAGGCAACGATAGGGGCGTACGCCAATCGCACCGAGGAGATATTTTTCGAGTGGGCCAGTAGTGTGCGAGCGATGATTCTCAACGCTTCCGCAATTTGGACATTCTCGTTTTTCGGCCATGTTCGATGCCTCTGGCGTTACAGCTTCGTTCGAGGGTACGTGCGCAGGCAGCAACGCCGTCTGATTTCGCAAGGAGCCGTGTGTTGCGAGGTGGGTGCGGCAGGGTGCTAGTGAGACGCTTCGACCGTACTCCCTTTTAGGCGAGATAGCTACTGCAGACTTTCAGTGAGCGAGATGGCGACGGCGCCTAGCGATTGGTAGCGTTCAGTCGGCCGCTTTCCACAACTTTTGAAATTGCTCCACCGTCGCTGGCGCGAACCCCGCGTAATGATTGTTCACGTAAACGTACGTGCTAATCCCGCGGCGAACCGTGCGCTGGCAAACGTTCACCCAATTCATCAGCTCCCCGGATCGGTCCACGATTACTTTGTCCCAAACTTTTGTTTTTTGCTCGATGCCTTTTCGATCGCCTAGAAGCCGGACGTAGGCGAAGTCCGCGGTGACGGGATCAAACTTTTCGAAGATCTCGTTCACGAGTGGCATCCAAGCTTGGTCAATGACTGCGTATGCCACCTTGTGCGCGCGGAGGAGATCGAAAAATTCGGCATTCAGCCATTGTTTATCGCGGATCTCAACTGCGAAGCGATAGCCCTGGGGAAGCTTTCTCAGGAATGCCTCAAGCCGTGCGAGAAATTCCTTCCCAGACTTGAACGCCATTTTGTTGAAATAACCGAACTGGAAAAGGAGGGGCCCGAGTTTGTCACCCATCAAGCCCATCGTTTCAAGGAAATGCTTTAGATCGTCGTCGCAGTCCTGCAAGACCTTTTCGTGAGTGATGATCTGCGGAACCTTGGCGGTAAGGATGAACCCCGCTGGTGTCTTGCGCTCCCAGCCGCTCACTGTGGCGACCGATGGCGTGCGGTAGAACGTGGAGTCAACTTCGACGGTATCGAACTTCGTTGCGTAATAGGACAAGTAATCGGCCGGCTTCATGCCTGCGGGATAAAACGCGCTTTCCCATCCTGCGGCCGTGAACGCGGAAGTTCCGATACGAAGGTCATCCATGTCCGCCGATTTTACACCGAGACGACTAGTGGTACACTCCGGCTCATGCATACTCTGAAAAAGCTACTGGTCTTCGCAAGAGTGCAACACGCCCAATCGCTGATCGTTCACGGAAAACATTTGTTCCTGAAGGAGTGCAACAAGTGTGGCGGCGATTTCTACGGTGTGGAGAAGCAAATGCGCTGCGACGAGTGCTTGAGTAGCAGTAAGCAACGTGCCTCTTAGTTCGCTCTAGCCCTTCCGTTATATCCTGCGCCGTTCGCCCGTGAGCCTCTTGACAGGAATTTCCCCAAAGCGTTAAATTTCGCTTTGCAGCCAAATCTCCCTTGGAGGTGCCCATGCGTGGCGATAGCTCCCTTCACTGGAAGGAAATCTTTCTGCAAGCGATGAATGAATCAGACAGAGAGAAATTGCGTCGGCTCGTCCCGAAAGCGGAAGCGGCAATATTTCTTCGCCGCGAAGAACTCGGGAATTCCGCCGAGGCCCGCGAAGAGTTGAGTACGATTGTTGTCGCAATGGAGGCCTTGCGGTCAATTCGAGTGCAGCAACTTGGCGGAGTCACGCCCAGAGCGTCGAATGACGGCGGGCGAATCGTGGAAAGCGCGGAATCAAACTGATCTCCGAAGTTGAAATCCGCATGGGTGATCTCTGTGATCTGTCGAGTGCTATTTCTGAGTCCGAGGAAACCGCGCATCAATCCTGCGCTCATTGAAGCAAAGGCAAAGGGTCAAAAACGTACTACGGTCGCTCACGTCCAACTTGCGCCAGTTGTTGATTAGATGGCGGCTCTGAAGGAAAACCTGAAGTCGAAAGCCGCACCGAAGAAGACGTTGTGGCGAGCCGTGCTAGACAAGATTGAAAAGAAATCTCGATAAGCCAATTAACGGCGACGATCCAGCACTCCCATCAGAAAACCCATTTCTTTCATACAGCGTCTACCGACCAAGCTTTACATCCAAATCCCGATTCCTGGATTGGTCAAACTTCGCTATCGGTAGAGCTGGGAGGTCACCCCCAATGACAACGATGCAAGTGGCAGCGATCTTGATTGCCGTCGGACTTATCGTCGTGGTGCTGTTACTCATTTTGCGGCAGCGAACCGACAAACTGCGCGCTCGGTTTGGCCCTGAGTACGACCGAGTTGTCGCCGAACAGGGGAATCGATTCAAGGCGGAAGCGGCACTTGAGAGCGTTGCGAAGCGCGTGAGGAGCTATTCTCTCAAAACGTTGAGCGCCATTGATCGCGATAGGTTTCAACAAGCGTGGCGGAAGATCCAGGCAACATTCGTAGATGATCCTGCTCGTGCACTGTCTGAAGCGGATCAGCTTTTGGGGACAGTGATGCTGGCTTGCGGCTATCCGCCCAGCGATTTTGAAAACCGCGCGGCGGAAATTTCCGTGGACCACGCAACGGTGGTAGAGCATTACCGGGCGGGACATGAAATAGCGGTGCTCCAGTCGCAACGCCAAGCGACGACCGAGGATCTGCGAAAAGGCATGCTTCATTACCGCGCGTTGTTCGACGAATTAGTGGGAGAAGAGCAGGTTCCGCTGCGCGCGCGTGCGGCTGGTTAGCCGAGTAGGGCGGATGCGGTGGAGTAAAAAACCAATGTAATTTTGTGAATCCTGAAACAAAGGAGATTGTACATGACCGAATATCTTCGGAAGGATGCAGGGCTCATCCCAGAACGGCCAAAAGTTGTGGACCCGATCTCAACCGAGCCAGGAACAATTACGGAGCGCACGCTGGGACGTGATTCCGAGGCTCACACTTTGATCACGCCTCCTCCCGCAAACGTTCCGGTCGCGAGCGCTGCGATGAGCGCTTCGGGGACAGGCGCCGCCGTCGCACGCGCACGTGAGGAAGAAAGGGTCGCCTTGTTTATCGCGAACGAAGCGAACGAGCTGCGTGCTCGTTGGGATTGCATTCAGGTGGGATTCGTCGACGAGCCACGTAACGCCGTACAAGAGGCCGATGCACTTGTTTCGGCGACAATCAAACGACTGGCAGAGATCTTTGCGGAGGAGCGGCAAAAACTGGAGCAACAGTGGGATCGAAGCGAAAATGTTTCAACTGAGGATTTGCGCCTCGCATTGCAACGATACCGGTCCTTTTTTGCGCGACTTCTCGCAATCTGAAGCCACGCTTAGCCCACCAAGGCACCGGACTAGATGGCGAGCGGGCAACTCGTTCTGGAGGAGAGCGCAACGTGGCGCACGATGAGAATAGATTCTTCGGTCGGCCGATCGTTGGGGGTCTGGGTGTTGGTCTCGCGGCGACGGTTGTTCATCCCATATTTGCCGAGAACATGACACACTCGCCCAAATCTGAATCATTGCAGGATCCAACCCTAAAGGATGCCAAACCACCTTTCAACGCACAGTCGCAACCGTGGCTGGGCCTTGCCAGCAGGATCGACCCTCGTCCTGACCACGGCGAAACCAGTTACCGTGGCTCGGGGCGTCTGGCGGGGCGAAAAGCCTTCATTCCAGGCGGTGACTCCGGAATGGGCCGTGCTGCGGCGATAGCTTACGGGCGGGAAGGTGCCGAGGTCGCGATCAATTACCTGCCCGCCGAAGAACCCGACGCGCGTGAAGTCATTGATCTCATTAGAAAAGAAGGCCGTATTTGCGTGCCAATTCCCGGCGCTCTTTCCCGCCAGCGCCACGCTCGTCGAAAAACACGAACGGGAAAAGAAGCGGGAGGCAGGAATTGTGAACACCGCGCGAGGTCGGCAAGCAGCAGCGCCGCATGAAATACTAGCCCGTCTTTGCCTCTCAACGACTTACGTATGTGTTGATCTACCTGATTCACTGCTGTTCTTCGATCGTTTGTTCCCGATTTGTTCCGCTGAGGTGGAATTCTCATGCTCAGTTGCATCATTACTTCCATGTTGCCCGTGATTCGCTCAAAATCGCCGGAAAGCTAATTTGACTGTAGGAATCGCCGAGCAGTGATTGTAAACGTTTCGCTCGCCAGCTACGGACAACACGATGTGCAAAAACGACAAAGATCGGGGGAACGCTCAGAGTCGGTCAGCTTGCTCTAGGAGCGTTCGACCTTGGGCGTCGACTGAGCTCCGAGCGGTTCGCGGAAGGGCTCCATCGGAATCGGCGCGTACTCGACCTCGACGATCTCGAGCTGCTCCGTCTTTGCGGGCGCGCGCAGGTTCACGCGGTCGCCTGGGCTCGCCTTCATCAGCGCATTGGCGAGAGGCGAGCGCCAGCTGATGTAGCCGCGGTCGAGGTCCACCTCGTCGATGCCGACGATCGAGACGACGTGTTCGAGGCCGGCGGCGTCCTTGTAGGTCACGGCTGCGCCGAAGAAGACGCGCGTCGCGGCTGGCCCCGGCCGCGGAGCGGCGGGATCGACGACCACGGCCGCGTCAATGCGTTTCGTGAGAAAGCGAATCCGCGAATCGATCTGGCCTAACCGTCGTTTGCCATAGAGGTAGTCGGCGTTTTCACTGCGGTCCCCGTTACTGGCGGCCCACGCAACGACCTCCACCACCGCGGGCCGCTCGCGGCTCAGCAGGAACCGATGCTCGTCTTTCAGTCGCTGCAACCCGGCGGGCGTGATGTAGTTTTTGAGCGTCGGCCCCGCCTCCTCGCGCACCGGTCCTCGGAGCGGCCGCTTTTCTCGCATTTGCCAATCTGCCATGGGATTTCGTGTACTTGTGGGTGACCCAATCTCGGAAGGTCCGCGCATCGGTCCCGATAGTGCCTCGCACGGTGAGCGTGGCGTGCGCGGCCGAGATGTCGAATCATACATCGGTCGATCCTGTGGCACTCGTAGAATATGCGGTGCTCCGTCTCGTGAGTTGTTCGCATTCGGGACTGTGGGACGCGTGGACGAGCTCCGACGGAGAGGTCATGGAACGTTGCACGATGTTAACAACCTGCCCAAATTCCCTCGCAGAAGATTTGTACAACCGCATGCCCGTGATTGTGACACCGGACATCAAGTACGACCTCTGGCTTGATCCAGACGGGACGTTTTCTGATGGATCGTTTGGCTCGTAATGATTGGAGATTTTCAGAGTAGGGAAAACTTCCCGTCTGTCCCCGGCAGCACAAACCGTTCTGAGTCAAGCGATACGCACGTTGATCGGTGACGGCGCGACAGCCTTGGCTTGTCGCAGTATGCGGAACGCCAAGCCATGGGTTATGAGAAGCAGAGGCACGTAGGCAGCCAAGATGAAATAGCCAGCGCCTAACAAGCCTGGGTTATTTGGGAGTGATATGCGGCTTCCCAGGTAAAAGGCGAAGAGCAGGTCGGCGGTTCCGAAGATATTGAAGACCCAAGTCAGCGCCGTCCCTGTGCGGGTTCCCAGCGTCGCCAGAGCGAGCAAGGCCAGAATGGCGGTTATGAAATCACCGTAAGCTACTGGTTGAGAAAATGCTGCCGGCAGCTCCGGAGACACAACGCCCGGCAGCACAAACGCTAGTCCAAGGAACCTGAACCCATGCAGCAGTAGGATGGGCTTCAGATTCTCGGGGTTCGGGCGTTCCCTCAGCTCTGGCCAAATATAGTGCCATGCTACTGCTCCCCAAGCAGCCAAGCCAAACGCAGTACTGATTCCGAACAAAACTGGATATGGCATGATCGATCCTTTCGGGCGCAATTCGCGCTACAACTTCGTGAATATGTCGAGCTCCTGAAACCTGTTAGGTTCGTTCCTGAATGCCAGGAAATTTCTCGCCAGCCGCTGTGTCGCACACCACAGTCCGCTCGACGTGTGGGCGCAGCATGGCCGATGTCACTTGCTGGTCGGGCTATCTCGCAATAGTATTCCGAGCGGCAACAGTGGCCCGACCGGAATGAACTGCTCGTCCACGAGGCTTTCCTTCGCGAGAGGTAGGCCCTCGATGAGGGCCCGAGCCTCCGCCTCGTCCTTGCAGTTCAGTAGGAAGATCACGCCCTTGCCGTCGCCGCGCGTGAACCACTGCTGAATTTTGCCGTCGAGATACAGGGGAACGGTCGCACGAATTTCGGCGGGCATGATTTTCATGACTTGCTCGACCGTAACCCCCGGTTTTGGCGTAAGGATCGTGAGCACGCCGGTGATCGTAGGCCGTGGGGGTGTGGACTGGCCTTGCGCCAGGGGCGCCAAGACCATTGCGAAAGCCGGCAGCAGGAAAGACATTGCAATCTTCATGGTTCCGCTCCTTGGATTCCCAACGGAATTTCGATGTAATGTTGGTACCACCTGGTACCACACTCTCGTTTAGACGCTCGCGAGGGGAAAAGGTTGCGCCCGGGATGAAAGATAATGGTACTATACGGTACCAACGTTGCCGGGAGAGAGGGATGGCTACGACGTCAAAGTCAAAACGCGGCGAGAAAAGCGGCGCCGAAACCGCCGTGCGCGAGCGTATCCTGGAAGCCGCCTTTGCGGCGTTCATGAAGAGCGGCTACGCAACGGCCAGCACGCTCGAGATTGCCTCGCGCGCGCGCGTTTCGAAGCGAGAGCTTTACGCGCTGGTTGGCAACAAACAGGAAATGCTGATCGCCTGCATCAGCGAGCGGGCCAAGCGATTTGGCGTGCCGGCTGACCTGCCCGTGCTGCGCGATCGGGAGACCCTGCAGCGGGTGCTGGCTTCTTTCGGGACGAGGCTCGTCCGCGAGGTAAGCGACCCCACAGTCATTGCGGTATTCCGGCTGGCCATCGCCGAGGCGGTCCAGGCCCCCGAGGTGGCGCGTGCGCTTGACGCGACAGGACGCGAGGCAAGCCGCGCCGCCTTGCGTAAAATCATGGCCGAGGCCCAGGCGTCCGGACTGCTGGCGGGGCGTCCTGGCGAACTTGTCGAACAGTTCGGCGGGCTGCTCTGGGGCCTGTTGCTGGTCAGCCTGCTGCTCGGTGTCGCCGAGCGGCCGAACCCTCGCGAAATCGTACGACGTGCCCGCGACGCCGCAGCCGCCTTCCTGCAACTTCATCCGCTGCCGAAATGACGGTCAAACCGAAAATTATCTCCGAGCGGACTGTCATGGAACTCGGAGCTCGAGGAAGAACTCTCGATATCCATAGCAATGAAAATCACAAACTCGGATGGTTGCAGGGTTTGCGGAAGTGATTGACAGAGAGCTCGCTAGCGTTAGACCAGTCGGAATGCTGCCCTGGCTACGTTTTGACCGAGTAGAGCCAACGAGATGGTTCTCCCTCGGAAGCATTGCCGAATCAATGCGCTGGATGGCGTTGCATCGACCGGTTGAACCGGCAGCGTTTATCACTAGCCCATTACTCGATTGTAGACGAGGACCCTGTTCGGGCAGGGACTACGATTTAGGCCTTGTCCGCAACAGCCAGGTCCACACGATGATGACGGCCGACGCCGCAACGATCAACTCAGCCCAGATAAACGTCACATAATCGACGAGCGCTCCCACTGGCGGAACGCCCGGCTGAATATTGCGAAGTGCCGGCAATCCGAAAATCAGAGAAATCGAAACGGAGAGAGGCAGTAGGTCCGTCCTCTCCACTGTCGTAATTGCCCTTATGGCCATCGCCAGCAAGCTCATCGACAGGGCTGTCATCATTAACATCACGATGACCGACACCGAAATCACACTGCGTGCCCGAGTGAGCTGCAGGACGATCCCCGTGGGTTCTCGGCTTCTGCCCCGCGATACATTCCCTTCGAATCGGATGCCCGGCACCGAAGCCGATAATGAGATCGAAAGCGCGACGGGCGCGTTCTCAAGCAGCGCACTGGGGCTGACCGCCAATTCATCCGTTGGGTGCGTATGTTGGGTAATACTTGCGGGTATCGTCGGCACTTCCCGCGGCGCATTGCGCGCAGGCGTGGTCATTAGAAGCCGCACAGTCGTGTCATATCTATCCAAAGGGTATTTATTCAAATCACCGTTAAGAGGAAACACTACCTCGATCCGGTTCATTCGCTTATCCTTCGGGAAATCGAACTCCTGCTCTCCACGGAAATTATTGATCAGCAGGTGCAGATCAACGGCCGGAGTAACCTCGTCTTTGGCTATTTTTCCAGCAAGACGGAAGCTAACCTGCGCAGTTAGTTCGTGAGTCGCCGGGTTAGCGTTTGTAGTGACGATGGAAATATACACGCGGTCCGCTGCCTCGGTCTCGTCTCGCAGCAGCAGCGAGCGCCGCGTGCTCTCGGTTAATCCACGGAGCACTACCGCAGAATAGACCGCCAGTATCAGCAGGATTATGAGGATCCAGAACCGCTTGGGCCTGTTCGGCATGGCATGTCACCGACTCCCTTTTGCGATGAGCAAAGTCGAAGCACGGGCTAACCCGCGCGTATCTCGCTTCAGCCGTGATCGTAAGAACTTACGCCTAACCGGTGAAAAATGTACAGGGCGGGCCGGTGGCCCCTCGATGCTGCTGGGAGGCGGGTGGGTCGGATTTGCTAGTAAAGAAGAGAAAACACTCTTGACACGGTCGGCGTCGTTAGAGATAGCGCGTTAATCAGGGTGCGCCGGGATAAACCGGCATGTTGTAAGGAATGAAAGAGTCCCACAAGAAAGGAGACAGCGACTCCATCTTGGCCCTCAGTCTTGCAGGCGGCATCGCGAGATGTAGCTTGAAGCGTAGACAGGGGTATCGGTGGGCCGGGTATTGAGCTTCGAAAAACGCAAAACCAGGACGCCGACTCTCTCCTGATGGAGGAAGGCACCACGATGGTTCGCGATAATCGCGAGCGAGCCAACGGTCCTGCGTAGTCTTAGACCCCGCGCACGCTGAGAAACAACATGCACGAGAACCGGGAGACCTCTGGAGTGCCTCGGCCCGCCAGGGAACGAGGCCGGTCTGCGAAGGTGCAAAGCCACAAGGCAGACGCGCACGCTCCGGAGGAGTCGGACCGCGCCATAGTATCGATGAACCAGACGAACAAAGAAGAGCAATCTTCGGCGGAACCTGGGGAGAAAAGGGCGCGGGCCAAGGAGAATATCGTTTCATTCCACACTCGCCCGACACAGCGCGGGGAAATCGAGTGTGCCAGGGATGGAGCGGTGTACGAGGAGCAACCCTCTTCGTCACTCATCCAAGGTGGGAGCCGTATGCGGGAAAGCCGCTCGTACGGTTCTGTGCGGGGGGCGATCAGCGATGGTCGTCCCTACCGCAACACTTACTCCCGAACTCGCACGTCTAACGGATTGCCGCGGTAGAGTAAATCCACTTTTGCTGGCTCACGCAATTGCAGCAATGATTGAAGCCGACCGTGCCCAAGGCTCGGTCGGCTTCAGATCTAGAGAACGGCGTGCGCCAGAGTGTGCCGTATCTTGTGTCACTTTCCTTAACACTCTAGTGACCGCCGTCATGGTCGAATTGAAACATATCGAAAAGATCCCCGATGGCCGGACTATTGAGCGGCACGTACGGATTATCGTCGTCGGCAATCGGGTTCGGAAAATTGTCCCGGCTGCGATTGGTCAACGGCTTCAAATTCCAATTCCGCTCGATGAACTTCAGGATCGAGACGTGATCGGCGTAGGTGTGGCTGATATGGCCGCCCTTCGCAAAGCGCGATACAACGATGAGCGGGATGCGGGGGCCGTCGCCGAAGAAGTCGAGCGGCTGGATGTATCCGGAGTCATATAAACCGCCCCCTTCATCGAAGGTGATGAACAGCGCAGTCTCATCCATCAGTTTCGGATTGGCCTTGAGATGATCGATAATGTTCTCAACCATCCCCTCGAAGAGATCAAGCTTCGACGTCGCGGGGTGACCGTCGAGCAGGGCGTCCGGCTTAACATATGAGACAGAAGGCAGTGATCCGTCGTCTATCGCGGCGAAGAAATCCGTGGTGTCCTTGATATGCGCGGCCCGTTGCGCCGGGTTGCCCATAATGGAGGTTGCGTAGGATTCGAAGTTACAGATATTGCAGTAAGCGGCTCCCACCTGCACAAATGGACTCGGGTTGGTGGGATCGTTCTGCAAGTCCACCGCGGCATTGTACTGCCCGCCGTAGTAGGCCCACGAGACGCTCGCATCGTTGAGGGCGTCGCCGATAGTGCGAACGTTTGTCGGTGGAACCGATCCGCCACCCGCGATACCGGTCGTGTCAACCGTCCCGTCCGGAAGGAAGCCGGGATTGTCGTTGTTCACCATGTAATAATGCCCCGCTTCGCAGTTCGTCTTCGGATCGTATGGGAGGGATTCGAGGTACCTCCTGATCACCTTGATGCCGGGCTGAGCGGGATTGCCGCACTCGGCGAAGTTGCCGTCGAAATTAAGGTCAACCGTGTAGACGTCATTAGTGCCCGGCAGAGGATCAGGATTGGCGATGTGTGACGGCGGCGTTGTCGGATTGCCGTTTCCGTCCGACCAGAAGATCACATCGCCCGTGCCGAGCATGACGTGGTTTGCACCCGTGCCGCCCATCATCGCCTGATGGTAATTGTCACTCATGGAATATTGATCGGCGAGACGCTTCAGCACAGGGACGTCGCCGTTCTGAACGTTGTAGAACGCCATCGAATTACCGCCGCCATTGTCGTCGATGCCGCCATAGAAGGAGTCGAACTGGTTAGTGTAGTTGGTGATCACAAACGGATAAAGATCGCTCAGGCAGCCCGAGGGATTTTGGCGTGTGGCATTAGCAGTATTGCAATCCGATTGCTGCCACATCTCGAAGAGCCGGTGAGTTGTATCCCCGGTGTAGGAATCGTAGGGGAGGTTTGGCCCAGCCAATGGGAATGGCCCGTTCGGGAGCGCGCTGTAATTTTCGACGCGGGTATCTGGATCGGGCAGGATAAAGCTCTGGCCCAGCCCAGTCCCGCCGGTTGTCAGCAGGTCTAGATCGTCGGCGTCCAGAGACGGCTCGATCGCCGCCAGGAAGTCTGCCGGCGTGCCGGGAGGGAAGGTGGTCGCGTTAGGCGCAAAATTCAGGGTTGGCCCGGGCAGGGTCTGATAGGGTGCTTTCTCAACTTTGTCCAAGGCAATGAAATATTTCGTCTTGAACGGCGGTACTGCTTGGAATTGCGCCGCCTTATCGAAATGTTTGCCCGGCGTACCGTCCGCATTGATGATCCCTTTCGACAGCAGATTCGACACCGAGTCTTCGCTATTGGGTATATACGTCGCGAAGAGGTGATCGAACGTGCGGTTCTCCCCAATGAGCACGATTACGTGCTTGATGGGCGTTGCAGTTCTGGAATGATCATTGACGACGTCGGTGCTGCGATTTTGGGCCGACGCAGGAATGGGAAACGCGATTAGTACTGCGAGAGACGCGCTCAGTGTCGCGCGCAGCCGCCATTTTCTCAAGTGCGACTTGGATTCCATGCTTTCCTCCAATGTTTCACAAGGACGTTTAGGTCGGGCCGTTTTCAATCCTGCCTATGCTTTGATATTCGTGGAGCGAGCCACATTAAGAGCGACCATCAGGATTCCGCGCAGGAGGCACGGTCGATCCGTGCATTTGCGGGCGGGGTGCCCGGAAACCAGGCACCACTTGGACCGATTTTCTGTCAGCTCGAAAGTGGCCTGAACCGTAAGTGATTGCTTCTTAATCTTGTTTCACCCACGGAAGCAACCGCCGCCAGGTCCTGCAGATGGTGGTTTGCAGCTGGACTGCCACTCTGATCGATGGTCGATGGCTACGCGACTTCGCGTCAGGCGACTCAACGACAATGCTGAGATGTGATTTCTGAATTTGACTGATACTGACCCCACGTCGTTTCAGTGGGTCGACGGTTCTGACTTCTCCGGCCCAACTCCCGATTAGTTCGCGTTACCGGAAATCACAAGGGGCAGTTTCCGGTAAATGCGGCCTTTCGGAGAAGTGACTGCCTGGCGGGAATTGAACGGTTGTTCTTCCCGTGCAAACGGGCCGCTCGGAAGTTGCTGCCAGGCCAGAACTCCGCTTCTGGGAAGTGCCAGCGTGCTGACTCCTGATTGGCATTGACTGCGTCTTCGACGCGTCGCGAGAGCCAGAAACTTGTCCGAACGGATTTATTGATTCCAGGGAACGTAATAAACGAGCTTCTGGAGAGTCACGTTACCGCCGCCCCTGGACGCTGGTGGGGGTAACGCACTATGGTGTACACCATCCGGGAACCATGGTGACACCGCCGTGTTACCATCGAACACCGTGCCGGGCGGGAATTACCGCCGCCGGGACGCTATTCGACGGAACCCGCGGCGGTGTATACCCCGCCGGACACCTTCTGTGACACCCCATTACACCTTCGGACACGCCATGCAGCCTGCAGAGCAATTTAGCGGGCCGTCCGATGTCCGGGGCTATGTGTGGTGGGGGCAGAGCTCCAGTTAAAACGAGTAGAACAGTTCCGGGGTTGTACTTGTCAACTGCTCCGCAACAGTTTGACAACTCGGAACTAACAGTTAGCAACAACGCTTCCGCTTAGTTTGTCGCTCTGCGTTGACGTTCGCCCGGTTGTGCTATCGGTCTGCCAAATCGGGGATATGCGCTTCTGCACTCTTGCGCGGAGCCTCTGCAGGACTCGCTGATCGTGTGTTTGCTCGCAAGGACAATCTTCATCGAAAAACCGTACGAGTGCACTGGATGTGTGCCCTTCGAGCTTAGGTTCGATGATCCGCAGTCGGCTGTTTAGATTCCGATAAAGGGCCTAGCGTCGTGGAAGACCCGGGTGAAAACTGAATAACATAAGGGTGGTATCCCTAATATACCCCGCGAACGTTTTAGCCAACCCGGGTGCCGCTTGAGCATAAGGATCGAGCGCAACACCTTTGGGGTGGTGGCGCTCGGGTGGTTGCGGCGGCTCGATTTGAACCAACGACCTCTCGGTTATGAGAGCGTGAGGTGCCCCCTGTGGTTACAGCGGAACTTCAATCAACGTCGGACCATCGGTTTCAAAACTTTCTCGAACCGCTTTTGCGAACGCGTCTAACGTGGTGACACGGCTGCCGGGCACGCCCATTCCTTTCGCCAGATGCACCCAGTCGAGCGTGGGCCGGCCGATGTCGAACAAACTTGCGGCGCGAGGACCGGGCGCCCCGACGCCAAGACCCGCAAATTCACGTTGCAGCACCGCATACGTGCGGTTCGCAAAAACCACGGTTGTGACTTTGAGGCCTTCGCGGGCCATCGTCCATAGCGCTTGCACGGTGTACATCCCGCTGCCATCCGCCGTGAGGCACAAAACACGTCGCGTCGGACAGGCTACTGCTGCGCCGACAGCCAGTGGCATGGCTATGCCGATCGAACCGCCGGTATTGCCAAGCCAATCGTGGGGCGGAGCTCCTGTGGTGGCAGCCATAAAGCCTCGACCAGAGGTCATGGCCTCGTCGACGACGATGGCATTCTCCGGAAGTAACGCTCCCAATACCGTCGCGAGACCGGATAACGTGATTTCACCGCCCGGTCTGGGAGGCCGCTCGGCCTTGTCCGTCAGCAGCGGCTCGCGATTCTGCAACGACAAGATGTCTACCAGTGCGTCGAGTGCGCGGGCATAGTCTTCTCCGGGGCGCGCCAGCGCATGGATTTCACACTCCGCGGAGGTCAAGACGCTACTCTTGCCGGGGTAAGCGAAGTAGGAAACCGGGGCAGCGGCTCCCACTAGTATCAGCTGACGGATATTTTTCAGAAATTCAACCGCCTGGTCCGGCATGTAGGGAATTCGTTCGACCGGAGGCACACCCGCACCACGCTCAAGGCGCGTGACGGGATAGGGCGCAAGCAGATTCGCGCTCGTGGCCGCAGCGATGCGGCCGGCTGCTTTGAGCCCTTCGCCATACAGCGCGGTTCCGGTGAGCAGGAGCGCCGTGGGCAAGTCTGACCGAAGCATCGCCGCAGTTCGATTGATAGATTCGGTGGAGGGCAGCGGCGCAGTCGGAACCGTGGGGATTGCGGCAACGGTGCCACCATCGGTCCAAGCCACACTCGCGGGGACAATCAGCGTGGCAATTTGTCCCGGTGCGGTACGCGCGGCAATGATGGCTTCAGCGGTGTCGCGCCCCAGCTCGGACGCAGCGGACGACGTGCGCAGCCATTTGGAATAGGGGCGCGCGATCGCCTCGATGTCGGAAGTGAGCGGCGCGTCATAGAGCAGATGCTGGGTCGCGTGCTGGCCTACGATGCTGACGAGCGGAACTTGCGCACGACTTGCGTTATGCAGGTTCGCCGTGCCATTTGCGAGACCGGGACCGAGATGAAGCAGCGTGCATGCCGGCTTCTCCGCCATGCGTGCATAGCCGTCTGCAGCTCCCGTCACCACACCTTCAAAAAGGCCGAGCACACAGCGCATCTCCGTCACGTGGTCCAGCGCGGCGACGATATGCATTTCGGAGGTGCCGGGATTCGTGAAACAGGCGTCAACGCCTCCAGCGACCAGCGTGCGGATTAGACTTTCTGCACCATTCATATTTGGTTGAGGTAGATCCTTGGCTGATGTTGTTCGAATACCGCTTTCGCCGTCAGGCCGAAACTTCACGCAGGAAACGGGAAATCACCGAGGCGAGGCTCTCGAAGTGCGCACCAAGGATTCCCAAATGATCGCCTGGTACGGTCTCGACCTGAATCTTAGCGACCAGGTGAGACCATACCGCGGCGGGATCATCAGGGAAATCGGTGACGGTCTCGGCCCTCACGAACTTTATTTCGCCCGGGTAGTAGTGGGGCCGGTAACGCATCAAGGATTTGTAGGCGCTCTCACGGGCACGCTGCATCGCCGGAGTATGCGATGCCCCGACCGGCAATTGACTTGGCGCGTTCCCATTCCCATCGCGAGAAACATACAGCCGGCGCTCCGAGGGACGAACGATGTAGGAAAGCGCATCGCGTATCGGCAAGCGCCCGACCGTGGTTGCTCGATGAGTGGCTAATCGGGTACCGAGGCGCACGCGCTGTCCTAGCGAAAGATACCGCGAGTGCGGGTAGCTTTCGAGCAACGCGAGCAATCGGACCTTCTCGCCGTGATCGGTGAGGTGCTTGGCCATTTCGAGCGTGACGAGCCCTCCCAGAGAGTAGCCGATGAGGTAGTAAGGGCCGTGAGGCTGCAATCGTTTGATTGCTTCCAGATAGAATTGAGCCAAATCCTCGATGCGGTCAAAAGGCTCGTCAACGCCATCGGTACCCTTTGCTTGCAGGCCATACATGGGACGCTGGGTCTGAATGTATTTCACGAGCTGGAAAAAATCCATCGCCGTGCCACCGAGACCATGCGCAAGG
>Ga0210405_10001103_pt1 | contig 32479 bp, 40 predicted proteins | sample IncBWH11MmetaG_FD_155492 | JGI IMG/M metagenome (GOLD analysis project Ga0210405, IMG submission 155492) | Forest soil microbial communities from Barre Woods Harvard Forest LTER site, Petersham, Massachusetts, United States - Inc-BW-H-11-M | ecosystem: Environmental > Terrestrial > Soil >...
CTGGCCTCGGTGGCTGTGGCGTTCACTGGAACGGTCAGATCTGGCGATATCAGGTCGCCGATTTCATCTACAAATCACACGTCGAGCAGCGTTATGGGAAAAAATTCCTGGATCCCGACCTGCGCATTCAAGACTGGGGCGTCACCTACCAGGAATTGGAACCGTATTACGACCGGTTTGAATATCTGCTTGGAGCTTCCGGCAAAGCGGGCAACTTGAACGGCAAAATCGAACAGGGCGGTAATCCTCTCGAGGCGCCCCGCTCGCGCGAGTACCCCAACCCTCCGCTGAAGGAACAATACGCCGGAGCTCTCTTTCGGAAGGCGGCCTCGGATTTGGGTTATCACCCATTCCTTCAGCCGGCCGCCAACATGACCCGCCCGTATACCAATCCGGAAGGACTAACTTTGAATCCCTGCGTGTACTGCGGGTTTTGCGAAAGGTACGGCTGTGAGCATTTCGCTAAAGCGAGCCCACAGACAGTAATCTTACCCGTGCTCATGAAGAATCCCAATTTCGAACTGCGGACGGAATCTCAAGTTCTGCGGATCAACCTGGACAGTTCCGGGAAAAAGGCGACCGGCGTCAATTACATGGACGCGCAAGGGCGCGAGTTCGAACAACCTGCCAATCTTGTGCTGCTCACTGCGTTCGCCCTGAACGATGTGCGGATGTTACTGCTCTCCGGCATAGGGCAGCCATACGACCCCGTGACGGAAAAAGGCGTCGTAGGACGAAACTACGCCTACCAAACGCAGAGCTATGTTCCAACGTTTCTCAAAGAAGACATCCACTTGAACTCATTCATGGCCGCCGGCGCCAGTGGGACCGTCATTGATGATTTCAGTGTCGACAATTTCGATCACAGCGCTCTTGGGTTTATTGGCGGCTGTTACGTCCTGTGCGGGAGCACAAATGCGCGGCCGATTGAATTCCATCCCACGCCCCCCGGGACTCCTCGTTGGGGACGCCAGTGGAAAGACGCCGTGCGTCGCCACTACAACCACACTGCGATATTCAATTTGTCCGGCACTTCAAGTGCTTCGCGCTGGAACTACCTTGACCTGGATCCAACCTATCGCGACGCATGGGGACTTCCGCTTCTCAGGATGACCTTTGATTTTCCAGAAAACGACTTGCGCATGAGCAGGTACGTCACGAACAAGGCCAGCGAAATCGCGCGGCAAATGGGCGCCACGGTTGTCGTCGATCAACCGCGAACAGGGCCCTTCACGACCACCACGTATCAAAGCACTCACAACACGGGCGGAGCCATCATCGGAAGTGACCCGGCTACAAGCGTGGTGAACCGTTACTGCCAGACTTGGGATGTCCCAAATGTCTTTGTCGTGGGAGCCTGCAACTACCCTCAGAATTCCAGCTACAACCCGACGGGTACTTTGGGCGCGCTGATCTACTGGACTGCGGACGCACTTAAATCCCGGTACCTCAAGCATCCCGGACCGCTGGTGTGAGTGATGACTCGAAACCACATTCTTCGTAAAACTGCGCTGGCCATCCCCTTTGCCGGAGCTTTGCTCGTGAGTTATTCCACCGCACATCCTGCCCAAACAGACGCGCTGCAGCTAGGGACCCAAATTGTGGCGCAAGGCACCACGAACGGGGCGATCGCTTGCGCTCGTTGTCATGGATTCGACGGAGAGGCGGACGGGAGCGGTGCTTTCCCCAAGCTGGCGGGACAATTTCCGCAGTATCTCGCAAAACAATTGCGGGCCTACGCTTCTGGATCTCGCCAAAATGCACTCATGCAGCCGATCGCCAAGGGATTGAAAGACGCCGAAATCGATGGCGTCGCGAAATATTACGCGAGCCTCCACCCTGCCGCCTTGCCCTCCGGCCCAGCCACGGCGCAGCTCGTCGCTCGCGGGGAACAGCTCGCCAAACTTGGGGATTTAAGTTTGCGTGTTCAAGCATGTGAGAGCTGTCACGGCCCAAACGGGCAAGGTGAGCCTCCTGCAGTTCCGTATCTCGCTGGTCAATACAGTCACTACATCAGCGTTCAAATACAAATGTTTCGTCACGGCATTCGCAAGAGCCAGCAAATGCAGGATCCCGCCCACGACCTGCGAGAACAAGACATCGCTGCGGTCGCGGCTTATTTCGAGCAAGCATCTCGCCCAACGACGAAGTGAATCAATCGGAGGCTCAATATGCCGGAAGTTGAATATCACTACACCTCAGCAAGCAAGCCAGAGGGCGTCGCCCCCTGTATCGCGCGCGAATCGGCCATGGCAGCCCTGACAGATGGTCCCCGCGGAGCCCTGATTATTGCAGCATTTGCGGTCGGGCTGCTCTTTGCCGGTTGGTTGTTTTTTTATTTCGTGCTGTTCCTGAGCAGGGGATCCGTTGGCTAACCAACTGAATAACGAAAATGCCGCGGGACTCGTATCGGAACGAGTCATCGACAAGACGGAGCGCCGCTGGCTCTTTGGCATGGCGGGCATGCTCGGCGTGATGCTGGCAGTTATCGTGCTCACCGGTGTCTCGCAAATGCTGCATCCCTTGAGCGATGTGGAAACCATCAACCCGGCTACCTTGCACCTCCATGGCGAATTCGTCGAAAGCAACCTCGGCTCAGCCGTCGAGCCTGATGGCTCGATCACCGTCCGCATTATCGCCGAACAGTACATGTTCGTTCCTCAATGCGCCGTAGTACCGGCTGCTACACCCGTTCGTTTTCGGCTGACCAGCGCCGACGTGACACACGGTTTCTTCGTCCAAAGCACCAACACCAACGCCATGGTGGTGCCTGGCTACATCAGCAATGTAATGACAAGCTTCGCGCGCCCGGGAAATTACGAAATGCCTTGTGACGAATTTTGTGGCTTCGGTCATCACGCCATGGCCGCGCGCGTCCTCGTCTTGCCCAAAGATCAATTCAAGAATCTGCCGCCGAACGAAAGGATGAATTGTGGAGCGCAATAAATTACTTCCTCTCGCCCACTTGTGGGCGGCGTTTTTATGTTTTTTGCCCGCCATTGGACTGGGTGTCTGGCAAATGCTGATGCGCAGCCCTCTTCCCGCTCCCGCAGACGACCCCAATCTCTACTATGCCTCCGTCACCGCGCATGGCTCCATCATGGCTTATGTTTTTCCAACGTTCTTCGCTATGGGTTTTGGCTATGCCATCGCCGTCTCTGCTCTTGGGAGACCGCTCCACGGAGAAAAATGGGCGTGGGCCGGTTTTTTCCTCGCCGTCATCGGCACCGTCATTGCTCTCGTGCCGGTTGCCGCCGGCCGGTCTTCCGTTTTGTACACCTTTTATCCGCCTCTGGTCGGAAGTCCCTGGTACTACTTAGGAGTCGCGCTCGTCATCATCGGATCTTATTTTTGGATCGCGTTGATGGTACTCAATTTCCGCGCATGGAAACGAGAGAATCCCGGGAAACCTGTCCCGCTCGCTATGTTTGCGATCACCGCGTGCGCACTCCTGTGGGGGTGGACAGCACTCGGCGCGACTAGCGAGGTCCTCTTCCAAATTCTGCCCGTTACGCTCGGATGGCGCCACACCCTCGACGCTGGTTTGGCTCGGACGCTGTTTTCCATAACGCTGCACGCGATTGTCTACTTCTGGCTCATCCCGGCCTACATCGCGTACTACACGCTAATGCCCCAGGCTGCGGGTGGACGGCTCTATAGCGACACCATGGGACGCGTAACTTTTGTGTTATTCCTCGTATTTTCCATCCCCGTGGGTTTGCATCATCTCTTCATGGATCCGGAACACGGCGCGGGTTTCAAGTTCGTTCAATCCGTGCTCACTTTTATGGTCGCGCTGCCCACGTTGCTGACGGTGTTTACGATCACTGCCTCCCTCGAGATAGCTGGGCGCGCGCGTGGTGGTAAAGGGCTATTCGGATGGATTCGGGCGTTGCCGTGGGACGAACCTATGGTTCTCGCTGTCGGTCTTTCGCTGCTTCTGCTAGGCCCCGGCGGTTTCGGTGGACTCATCAACATGAGCTTCGCCATGAATGCCATGATTCACAACACCTCTTGGGTCACCGCCCACTTCCACCTCATTTTTGGAGGCGCCGTTGTAATCGTCTACTTTGCCATCGCCTACGAATTGCTGCCCCGGCTTATCGGGAGGCCGCTCGTTTCAAAGCGCCTAGCTTGCCTCCAGCTGTGGATTTGGTTCTGGGGCATCCTGATCACCACGATACCTTGGCACATAGCGGGACTGATGGGCGAGCCGCGGCGATACGCCATCTTTGATTATTCGGACCCCGTTGCCGCGAAAATGGCACCCCTCGTCATCCTGTCCGTGATTGGTGGCCTCGTCGTTCTGAGCTCAGTGCTCCTGTTTTTTTGCGTCCTTCTTCGAACAAGCTTTGCTCCCGTGGCGGAATCCATGCTTCCCATTCGCTATGCTTTGTCAGTCAATCCTCCCGCCACCGTACCCCCGCTCCTTAACGGGTTCGCCTTCTGGAACGTCATCCTTCTTGCGCTCGTGCTGATTGCTTACGGCTATCCCATCGGCCAGTTCTTTTTCCTCCACAATCAAAATGCCCCCGCATATTCCTTAAGCCGGGAGATCACCAAATGAGCCGGGGGAACGATCCATCTCGCCTTCACAATCCATGGCGCTTTATCGCTTTCGCGATTGTTTCGGCAATCGTTGTGGTTGCGTTCGGATTGGGCTTCTTACTCTTGCCGCGTTACCAGGGGTCGCATACACCGTCTTCCGAGAAGGACTCGATGTATCACGCTCTCGGCTTTCACACGCACGCCAATGCCTCCAGCAGCATTCAGCCCCCGCTGAAGATTCCAACTTACATCGCCTGGACGGACACGACCATTCGTCAAGCTGCAAACGGCGATCCCAAGCGCGGAGAGGTCATCGCCCAAGACTGCACGGCATGTCATGGCGAAAAAGGACTGAGCACGCAACCCTGGATTCCAAGCCTGGCAGGGCTCGACCCGCTCGTTTTGTACAAACAACTCGATGACTTTCGCTCGGGAACGCGCTTGTCGGCTCCAATGTCCGCGATTGCGCAATCGCTCACACCTGAACAGTACGCCGACCTCGCCGCCTATTTTGTATCGTTGCCAGGGTTGCCGGAAAACCGCGGGGAACGCCCTCCGCGCCCCCACAGCAGTTACCGCAACCACGATCCCGTAGAAAGGCTAATTTACGCCGGCGACCCGAAACGCGGTATCGCCGCATGTGCCTCCTGCCATGGCCCTGGCGGCTATCGGATCGGCGCGCCCGCCCTGACCAAACAAAATGAAACCTATATCGACCAGCAGCTCCACGCGTTCGCCCAAGGCACTCGCGCCAACGACATGAACATACCCATGCGCACGATTGCTGCGATGCTCACCGAATCCGAGATGCGAGCTCTCGCGCAGGCATACGCAAACGAGCAGCCCCAGCAACCATGAAAGGAACATTAGTCAGGTAGGGTCATACGATGTCACGGCTATGCGATCGAGGAACGAAAGGGACGCTCCGATGGGAAAACTGATGGGATGCTTGCTTGTAGCCACATTGCTCCTATTTTCCGCACCCACGGAAAAGTCTGTCAAGACTCCCGTCGGCGCGGAACTGGTCCCCGCTGGCACGCCCTACAGTCCGGGGGTCTTGGCCGGCGGAACCCTTTACGTCTCTGGTCTCCAGGGGACAGACCCGGAAACCCGTGCGTTGCCAGGCGACTTTGGCCAAGAAGCTAGAAATTGTTTGGAAAATGTAGGACACGTTTTGAAAGATGCACGCATGAACTACTCCGATGTCGTTTCCGTTCAGATCTTTCTGGCCGATATGTCTCAGTTCGACCAAGTGAATTCCATCTACAAAAGTTATTTCACGAGTCCCTATCCCGCGCGGACAACTGTGCAAGTTGCGAAACTCTCGCTGGGTGCGCGCATCGAGGTCGCGGCTATTGCGCACAAATGATGCTGAGAGTCGGCCTGGAACTAAAGACGGTTCCGAAGAATGCCAGGAGCATTTGGGAAGTCAAAGAAGGCGCAATGACATTTCATACGAAAGGATGAAGCAGATGGAATACACGGTGATTTCCGGCACGGAAATGAAAGTTTCACGAATTGCGCAAGGCACGTGGGCTATCGGTGGTTGGATGTGGGGAGGTACAGACGAAAGAGAATCGATTCGAACGATTCACGCCGCCCTCGATAAGGGAATCAATTTGATCGACACCGCTCCGGTTTACGGTTTCGGGGTTTCCGAAGAGATCGTCGGAAAGGCAATTGAGGAGAGAGGACATCGGGAAAAGGTTTTCATCGCGACCAAAGTTGGACTCGAATGGCACAACGGCGCAGTTTCGCGAAACTCCTCGCCCGGTCGCATCCGGAAGGAGGTCCAAGATTCGCTCCGTCGGCTCCGCACGGACTACATCGACATCTATCAAGTCCATTGGCCGGACTCGGCCGTCCCGATCGAGGAAACCGCCCGAACCATGCAAGTCCTCTTTAAGGAAGGCCTGATCCGCGCGATCGGTGTTAGCAATTATTCACCGGAGCAGATGAACCGGTTCATGTCGGTGTCTGAGCTACACACCGTCCAGCCTCCTTATAACCTCTTTGAGCGGCAAATTGATCGCGACGTGCTGCCTTACGTGCGCGAAAAGAATCTGAGCGCTTTCGCTTACGGGCCTCTCTGCCGGGGGCTCTTGACTGGCACAATGCAGCCGGACACGAAGTTCACCGGCGACGATCTCCGCCAGTCCGATCCGAAATTCCAGCCGCTGCGCTTCGCGCAATATCTGAATGCAGTTCAGCAACTGGATGACCTGGCGCAGAAAAGATACGGAAAACACGTGATGGATCTTGCCGTGCGCTGGGTGCTGGACCAGCCCGGAATCACCGCGGCGCTGTGGGGCGCGCGCCATCCTGGAGAACTGGAGGCTATAGCGGGCGCTCTCGACTGGCACCTTGACGCCGATGCGCACGCGGCGATCGATCAAATTCTGCGGCAGACGATCGCCAATCCGATCGGTCCCGAATTCATGGCGCCGCCGGCAAGAAACGCAGTCGCCGCCTAGGATGCATGAAGAGAACCTTCGAGATCAATGTCGTAAAACGGATTCTGACCGGCGCCGCAGCAGCGTGATACTCACGGGTCTTAAGAGCCGACGCTGCCAACCGTGATGACACTAAACGCGAACTCGCTCCACTGCGGGAGGCGAAATGAAAAGGAAAATAGGGCTTTTCCATGAGATTTGGACCTGCCTAGTCCTCCTGGCCGCCTTGGGAGTCGTCTGTCGCGCGCAGGGACAGCTCCAGCAAACGTCGGCTCAGGTGAACGAGTAATAATCGTGGTGCGCCGGGGCGCTCCGTGAACCCGATGTAGGGGCCGCTGGCTCGGTGCTCAACGCATCTAGCCGTTTGGTTCTTGTAGGTGAGAATCTGGTTCTGGATTTGGGCTTTCCTGCGTTTTCTGTTTGTGACTGGAGTGCTGCTGCTATCGTGCCATCTTCTGAAGGGTGTACAAAATAAGTTTGCGGTCGTCCTCGGTGGCTTTGCCTAGCAGTCGGCGAAGTCTGTTTAGAAACTTTGCATCCTTCCCCGAACAGCCCCAAAGACCATCGTCGGAAGATTTCTGCTTGAAAACAGCGGGCGCTTTCGCTGGTGTGTCGCCGTCGTAGAAAAGCCTGTACATCGGAATTTCGAGCGCGCGCGCCATCTTCTCAAGTGTTTCCACGGCAGGAACTGTGTGCCCGTTCTCAACACGAGAGACATAGCACCGCAGCAGCCCGGTGCGCCTCTCGATGTCGCCCTGGCTGAAGTTCTTTAATTCGCGAAGTTGCTTGAGTCTTTCGCCGATAATCATGCCGGGATTCTTTCAGAAAGACGGAGCAAGGGCAAGAGGTCACAGTTCGACGATTTTATTTCGCACCGCGTACCTCACTAGGTGAGCCAGACTGTGAATCTCGACCTTTTTCATCAGTCTTGCGCGGTAGCAATCTACGGTCCGTGTGCTAATTCCTAACAACACCCCAACTTCTTTATTGTTCTTTCCGTCTGCTATGAGCTGCAATACCCCGCGTTCCCTCGGAGACAATCGGCGGGCATCTACTCCATTTGGAGCGCAATCCTTTACGTCGAGATGTTCAATCGGCGGCAACTTCGTGGAGGTTTGAAGATGCGGACTTTGGCACAAGGCTCGCACTTCTTTAATGCATTCTGAGGCGAGCGTGACGGATTGAGTGAGCAATTCGGATTGTTGGTCCTGTCCGTCCCTAATTCGGTTTAAGTCCAACTCATCTTCCGTCCTCGTTCGAATATCCAACAAACTACCAACGAGATGATTCAACGACCTTTCCAAGTCCTGCTTTTTCGTAACTTCTAGAACTACAGCTACGACCTGAGCAACATTGCCTTGCAAGTCTCGGATTGGGGAAAAACTCTCCAGCCAATGCCCGATCCCCGCACGCAGCGGCAGTTGTAGAGTTACGTCCAATGAAACAGGCTTGCCACTTCCAACTACTTGATCTATCGCGCCTTCTACTTTGGTTGCAGCGGTTCCAAAAACGTGGTGCGGTCTCTTCCCCACGTGTCTAGCGGCGGGCACTCCGTTCATTCTTGCCAATGCCCCGTTGATGGCACGATAGCGGATTCGTGAATCAAATACGGCCACGCCGACCACTGGAGATGCAAACAGTGTTGGCAGTAGCGGCCCGACTGAGTTGAAAGAATTGAAGAGCCGTAAGGGAAGTGGGCTGAACAAGGCTCATGGATAGCCCGGACCCCGACGACCATCAAGCCAGTAGAAATACCTACATCCCCAAAGTCTGGTCAAGGCTGTGGAAAAGTTTTGGGCTATGATTGGCGGAGCCTCACCATCAATTTGGCAAGACGTGGCCTGTCTTGTTCGCTCACTGCCGTAAACTTCAGTGCCAGCCCGCGACCCGGCTCTACGCGCTTTATTATACCGTCCGCTCTGATTTGTCCTTCCTCGACCAGAAACTCTAGCTTTACCGTGGAACCTAAGCCTTTTGATGTTCGGGTCTCGATAAACAGACCGCCCAGACTCACATTCCCAACTCGTGAAATGTCTTCAATCCCGGCACAGCGCCAATCGACCCATACATTCGCGGGTGTCTCGACTCGTGAGGTAAACCTTCTTGATGGGGTCGCAGGGCTTCTCAATCTGGTAAACCAGCCTGCGGTCTTTCAGGGGCGGGATATAGACGTAGGCAGGACTCTGAGGGCGGAACTAGATATTATGCTGATTTAAGCAGAATTGCGAGGCGTCGAATCATTCTATCTTCATTCGATTCAGACTGGTCCCCATTTCCAGACTCTCAGGGGCACCAAAGCCAGAGTTCAGAAGAATATCGCAGTGAGCAGTCCGACTGCGATCATGCAAATTAGGATTCCTGTTAGCAAAGACCCTCGGCTCGGACGAATCCCGTACGCGACATGAGGGCTGAGGTGGCTCATGTTTTCCTCCTTGACGAGCGTCCGACAACTGTGTTTACTTACTGCTACATACTCTGTATGGGTATGTTTGTCAAGCTTATTCTGGCCCAATTCGAGGAGCGAGCATCGTGCGAAAAAACAAACCAGCCAAACAACCAGATTCACTCCGATCAACTACTCTTTATAACAAGCTCATGGTGGATGCTATTTTCGCGGTTCTCGAACAAAAGAATATTTTGACTCGGGAAGAGGTAGAGAATCGTGCAAGTGAAATGCTCCATAAGGCCTGCCCCGAACTCAAATGGGTACATCGATTCTAGCGCCTCCCCCGGAGGATTTAACCCGCATGCTTTAAATAGCGGGAAGGGCCGCTCGCTCAACCCTAAGCACTCTGGCAGCCTTAGCGCGGCTGTGTCCGCACATTTCGAGCACTCTTTGCGCATGGAGATATTCGAGTCCTCGAAGCGTAACGTAAAAGCACTCGACCGGCGACTTGCGAACTTTCGCAGAACCTGAACGCGAATTTGAACTTTTGGACATTTTAGTCCTCCCAAGTTGAAGTTGAAACGTCGCTTTGCAGTAGGGAGTGGTGAGTTTCGCCCAACTCCGCCGAAGAAAATACGCGCAGCCCCATTTCCGCAGCCTCTTCCTCTGCAATAATATCGTCAGTGTCTTACTCTGACTCTTCCGCCTCGTTTGAGCCCTCAGCGGAGTCCATGTCTTGTACGTCGATCAAGATGTCTGCCATCCAATGAAGTTCTTCCCTCAACTCTCGACACGTCTGCTCAGCATGTTCGTAGTTACCGGATGAACTCTCTTCGAAGAGACGGTCTTCTAGATTCACGATGTTGGTACGGCAAAACTTGATTCTATCGAAAAGGGATTCGGGACCGATAAGCTGCGGTGGCTCACCCGAAGGTCTACCAGCCGCGCAGTTGCTGATCCACTCGGCCATACCCGGTGCCGTAAGAACCTCAACGTTTCTTGGGCGGGTCGTGTCGCTGCATTTTTTCTGAGACCCTGAAATGTCACCGTGCTCGAGCAGACCATCATGTTTGCCAGGCACCGCTGCGGAGAGGATTCTGGTGAGTTCGATTTCCTCCACCGATTCCTGCCGAATAATCTTGTTCGCGTATGCCACTAACTCTTCAGACGAGAGCTGTGGCCATCCCGATCGCTCAAATATAAAGAGACCGGATACCATGGCTCTGAGTGCTTCGGTAGGAATCTCGTAGTGGTCCGCCCACTGTTTCAATGCGCAAAAGAGATCGAGCAGCACTCCCCTGCAAGCCTGAACCATACACAGGCTGTCAATCGGCTGTCGAAGCACGCTTATCGCGCACCTCCCAGAATTGCTACAGCATGCCGCGCATCATAAGTCGTCCGGGATGGGGCGTACGCCATAACAAGTTCTCCCAAGTCGAAGCCTTACAGCACTGCGCTTCTAGAGTTCCTTGTATGGCACACACATTTCTTCGTCAATCCCGTAGATTACTTGGTGTGAATTACGGAATGTATTTTTTACTTCAGTATTTTACGGTGCGTAGCGGGTTGAAGAAGAAACAAAGGACGATTAGCCTAGGCGTGGCGAAATGGGACGGCTTCGACGATCCTGTAGAAAGTCAGCGGGGTGGGGGCGGGTCGGAACCCCAGGCCCTAAGGGGAAATTAGCCGGTGCCCTGAGGTCATACCACTTTTGACTACGCTTTAGGAATCGGCTGGCCGGAAGAACCTTAACCGTTCCTGGCCGAGAAGTCTCACCAAACACTACAAACACTTTTAGAGCTTCATCCTCCAGCTTATGGATCAGATGCTCGACTAGAAATCTATCGATAAGATTTAATCTAAGGCCTGCACTTCTGTCTGGTGTGAATAGAGAACGGTGTAGCGGATCGAACCCGCAAAAGTATTCGGGTTTCTCAATGGGATTTATGGCAAGCATCACGAGTCTCTTCTTTGGCGTTTGGGGCTCGTGTCCGGGCCACCACGCTGGATAGACTGCCATCTGCCGTAGTGTCCAGGCGATGTCCGAGGCCGTCAAAGCAAGGATGGTCCCCTGAAGCGCGGGAGCGTACCAGAACAACAGGGCGGCCAAGAGGGATGCGGCGAGGACTAGGAAAAAGAAGATTGCGCAAATGATCACCGCGGTCACCACGACGAGAAGCGGGGTCATTGTCCCCCTCCCAGGAACTGCCGGGGCATGCACATGTAGGGAGTTCTCGACATCATCTCTTGCTGAAATACGTCGCAAGCCGAATTTTGTCGCTTGAAGTTATTTGGATATTTGCAGCAGTGAACTAAGCGGACCATGGAAAGGGTCATCGTCACCCTCCAGAGAGAAGCAGCGACTGCTATTTATCATAGCATTCGTTATTTATCAACACTATAATAAACGTATTTATTATATTTAGTTCTTGCATTGTGGACGTAATGTATAAATAATCAGTGCTGTTGGGAGGCCCACGGTGGAAAATTCATCAAAGCAAGAATCAAATCAGTTTGCTCCTTACAATTCGATCCAATCAGCTGCTCAACTAATCCGAGTTACGAATGGCCAAGCAGCTAGTCGTCAGTGGTGGCTATGGTCAACGGGCTTGACGGTGGTTCTGCTGATCGCACTCGGGATCGCCTCCTTTGCGTTCCCTGGCTTGCTGTCGTTGCAGGTAGATTCAGAATTCTACCGATTGAACCTTGATCTTGCGGTACGCGGAGTAGTCGGTTTGGTCTTGTTATTTGGCCTCTACGTGATTTATCAACAACTGCAAATACACCGCATGGGCTTTACAGTTTCTGGTGCCCTCAGTGATATTCAGGAGCGGGCGCAGCAGCTCTACAAGTTGGCGGGACGCGACGCCCTCACTGACCTTTATAATCGGAAGTTTGGGGAGCAGCGCCTGTCGGAAGAGATGTCTCGTTCACGACGATACGTCAGGCCATTAACAATTCTTCGGGTAAATCTCGTAAGACTAGAAAAGATCAATGATGGACTCGGCGCTGCTTCCGCAGATTGTGCAATTCGGCTGTTTGCCGAGCACATACAGCACAAACTCCGAAGTTTCGACATTCCCATCCGTCTCGACGGGGGCGAGTTCCTGATCTTGCTCCCAGAGTGCAAGGCGAGCGAGGCAGGAATAGTGTTGAATCGCTTGAATCGAATGAAGTTCGAATTCGGGGAACAACGTACGGAGATTGTTGCTGGATGGGCCGATTACCTTGACGGGGAAGCGTTCCAGACCTTGATGATGAGGGCAGAGAGCAGCCTCCACGGGAATAAACAGAACGGGAATGGCACAACTCAGCCCGTCAAGATTTCCGTTTCAACAAACGGGGATAAGACAGGCTGCGATGATCGCATTGCTGGACTCACAGCGCGGGAGCGCCAAGTGTTTGAACTATTAGCCAGAGGCAAGTGCAACAAGGAAGTTGCCGCTTCTTTGAACCTCAGTGTGAGAACCGTTGAATCTCATCGAGCGAACATGATGTCCCAATTGGATATACATTCCGCGTCCGAACTTATGTTGTACGCCATGCGGAACGGAATCATCGATGCTGAATGAGCCTCGGTTGAGCAGTATTCTGCTACTGATCGAGGACAGCCTCCTCTGTAGACGTTCGTTGGTTCCCAACTTGACCTTAACGTAGGCATCGTCCCTACCGACGAATCAATCTAGGGCTAGCGAATCACCTGCCAATTTAACGTCGTCGGAATTGGCGTAATGCTTAGCACGGTCTGGTTGCAATACTGGAAGTTGACCACGTTACTGGCGGCCGAAGTACGTATCTTTAGATCGCCTGGACTTAATTGCAGTGCGCCGTTTTCAGTAAACTTAACGACATCACTCGGCAGCACGCCAGTCGCAGTCGCAGCTACGATAGTCCCGCAACTGTCCGCAGCGACGGCGTCCACGGGCATGATCACAGTCCCATTAGCAATTTTTACCGCGATCGTGCCGCTGACATCCGGGACAGCCAGCTTGCGGTCTGCCGTGAATGTTCCACTTATGACAGTTTCGTATCCGCCGCCAGTGAGCGTTATCGCCGTAGTTTCTTCCCCGTTTGTTCCCTGGCCCGAACTCATGGCAGTGTTCTGCGCCGGTGCGCTGTTGCCACACCCGAAGGGTAGTACGTCGCTCTCGGACGTTCCAAGGCCAAATGGGCCGCAGCCCGCTGTGGTCGGGGCGCCAAGGAATCCGTCACGATAGTACTGCCAGCCAAGGGCCCCGGCGGGCGCGGCGGGCGGAGTTACTAGCACCGTCTGCATACCACTGACAATGCTGATGGTTGCAGATGGTCCGGCGGTGGTCGAGTTGCCGAAGGCATCGGTCCACGCTACTTGGTAGGTGTGGCTTCCAATCGGCACCGCACCGCCTGAACTGTTGGTGAGTAGTGGAGGCGAAGCTGGTGGCGGGATTAAGTAGCCCACCTGAGATCCGCCTGTTGCGTACCATCCCCCGCCACTGGGCCCAGAGCTAGCCGTGCCGCCGCTCTGCCCGATGAAAACGGTCGGGTTCCCGACCACAAGGGGACGGCTTCCCGTGGGAACGTTCGACAGGTTCTGTAGCCCAACCGTGAGTGTGAGGCCTGCCCAGTTCCCGGTCATTGCGGAGGGATAATCGGCAGGGGAGAACCCGTAGAAATACACTATTTGATTCTGGGTATTTTGGCTTGGGTAATTGCTGACGACATAAACTGGCAGTGAGTCGCTTTGAGTTCGAGTGTCATCGAACTCCTGATAGGGCGCGCCATACTGTGCACCGCTGGCATTACTCTCAACAGCGCTCTTACCAAGGAACCAGGAATGCTGGAAATACCCCGACCCTGAGCCAACAGGCCCTAGCGGAACGAACAGCGCGGATGGCAAGAAAGTGTACCCGACATCCGCTATGGTACCGGTCGGCACTTCGTCCGCCGCAAAGAGGCAGTTCGAGAAGTTGTAATCAAATCCTCCAGTGCGGATGATGAAGTGGCGATCCATGTATCCCAGATGGTTACCATTTCCCGCAGCAAATGTTGTGTAGTCGAAATGAAAGTTGACACCCGAGTCTGCATAAAAGAGCAAGGTGCCATTGTCCGAGTTATTACTCAAGGTTACGTGATCGAATTGCAACTCCCCGCCTGAGTTGGTGCCGAGGTAGACTGTGGGATAGCTTCCTGGCCCGCCACTGATCAGTGCCGTCGGGGAGGGCTGGAATGCTGTAGTGTAGGCGCCGCCCGTCCCGTTCCAGTACATGCCTCCGGGTATCTGTATCGTGTCGGCGACATCCAGAACCCCATTCTGGGACACGTAGATTGGCCCATAGGTGTGCAGGTCGAGATAGCCAGCCACCTGGTAGGTCCCTTGTGGAATAGATACCGCTCCGTAGATGCCAGCTTGGAACGCCGCGAGGATTGCGGCGTCGCTACCCATGCGCGCCGAGACGTTCGCAACAGTATTCGCAGCTCCCGTCGCAAGCACGACGGACGGAGTTCCCGCGCCACTAGAAATGGTCGTAATCAAGTATTGGTTCGTGGGCTGGCTTGGTGGTGTTCTTGACACGAAGCTGGGGAAGGAGAAATTGCCCATCATCGTCGGGCCATAGTCCTGCCATGAAGTGGTCCCCGGCTCGGCAACACCGATAAGTTTGGTGGATACTAAGTCCCGCCCATAAATGAAATATTTCCACGCATTCGTCACAGGTTTCCAAGAGGCTACGTTGCAGTTAAACGCTACAGCCACTCCGCCCGACGTATCCAGTGTCGGCGTCCCACCAATTCGGCTGTCGATCGAGGTCAGAAACGTGAAGGTAGTTGGGCTGGGTGCTCCAGAGATGATGTACGAACCCTCAAATGATGGAGTCTGCGTGGAGAAGTATTGGATGTAAACCAGCGCGTTCGCAACAAAGCCGTGCGCCGCCGATGTAGTAACTGTCATGACGTTATTAGATAGGGACATCCGGGTAACTTTGGCTGTGACCCGACCCAGGGTAGGAGCCCCCGACGAGGTGGACGCCGGGGATGACGCTGCAGAACATCCACCTAGTTTGTCACAAGCTATAACTTCGTAACTGTACGAACCAGTGCCAAGGCTAGCCACAGGCACCGCCGGCGTTCCGCCTGCGTTCATGCCGGGTGAAACGGAGACACCGGTGGGGGGTGTCATGGCTGTCGGCGGACCGCAGTTGTCCACGCGAATCGAATCGCCATTCTCGAATTGCGTAAAATCTTGCGGCCAACCCCCCTCCTGCTCCCGCACCTCCCGTGGGTGCGCTGGACGGTATGTCAATCACCGCCGATGCTGACTGGCTGCTGTCGGCGAGGGAGGTAGCGGTAATCACCAGACCGGTAGCATTCGGGGCGCTCACTGGAGCGACGTACACGGCCGTTTGCGTCGTATAGCCCGGTATCGTTCCACACTGAGGGCTGCATGCTGCCCCAGATTGCGTTAAGGCCCACACTACGCCCTTGTTTTGCACGTCGTTTTGAACGACAGCACTAAATAGCTGGTTCTGCGAGAGCGCGACGGAGGCCGAAGTGGGCGTGATCGAAACAGAAATCGCGGCTGAAGGAGTAGCAACAACGGTGATTAGCGCACTGGCCGATTTCGTTCTGTCACTCACCGAAGTTGCGGTCAGAGTGACCATCGAAAGCTGCGGTACGGCAGCCGGTGCAGAATAAGCGGCCTGACTCCCGCTCTCGATGAGCACGCCACAACCTGGGCTACACGAGGTGCCAGACTGCGTCAACCCCCAAGTGACGCCCTTGTTCTGTGCATCGTTTTGCACCACGGCGTCAAATTGTTGGCTCTGCGAGACTTGAACAGAGCTGGAAGCGGGTGTCAGAGTCACCGCAACTGATCCGGGTAGGTTTGCCTTGGACGTAATGGCGCAACCACTTAAGCCGATTGCTATCCATAAAATGGTGAACAGCGAAATGGGCCTTACCCTGAAAACCACTCCATGTTCCATATGGACACGAACAGGCAATTCAATGTCCATAAGAACCGCAAATTCTAATCCTCAGTGGAATCAAGGGGTTTGCCACATCCCGAAAAGTAAAAAGCGCTAGGCTTCCCGACTTGGCACTTAGTTTCGGCGTTTAATCCAAGAATGGAATGTTCTGCGGAAGAGAGTGGGCTACGCCTTACTTTGCGCTGAGCAACTTTCGTAATTTCTCTCTCCTGAAATCTTGCGCCGGGGACATGGACATTTCGGTATCCCGAACCCATTTCAGGAGCTTGGGAACGTCTACAATGTGGCGCGTGGTCTCTTGGTGAATCTCGACCTCCACCTGCTTGATCGTTTCATCCGTATCAGATTCCCAGCCGTCGTGTTCCAGGCGCCTCAAGCCCCGAATCGCGGCCTCGTACAGAGTCTCGGCGTAAACGACCACGCTATGCTCCGCATCGTGAGCATCCTTCAGCTTGACTACGCACTTGCTGATCGACATTGTTCTCGGTCTTCCTAACTCAGATGATTTACAACCGCCTGCGGGAATCGCGACTCCGCCTCGGAAGCCGAAATTAGGTCCATGGCTAGAACTGAGAACGAAGTCGCGCAACCCGGACAATCCAGCCATATCACTCGATGCAACGAAATGTGCAGAACGTACTCTGGCCACACCAAGCAAAGTTTTCGATCACAGCGAGGGCAGTGGCAGGTTTGAGCGGACAAAGTTTCAGACTCGCCCACACGAATGCGGGACCTCAAAACGGTCAAGACTAGTTTCACAAATCCTCAGGGCAGGGAACCGGACGGTTCGTAGAGGAAAAGGAGAACAAATTCTACTGCTTCTCCTGTGACTGCGTAAGGAGCCTCACAGTAGCGGGACCAAGTTCCGACAAGTACTTAACGGTGTGCAATATTGAACAGCCAGAGATTCTTAGATTCTTTATAATCTGCACAAGGGTAAGTAGGGCTGTCTCCCAGCACGGACGATAGGACTTGGGAGGGATTATGGCTTGCCTAATATGTGGGTCCACGCGTGAAAAGGAATTTGCTGCGGAGATGGTCATCCATGTCGGCGGTCTAACAAATATAGACAATCCCGGTGTCTGGGTATTCCCGAAGCTTGTAACCTGCATGGATTGTGGCGTTGTGCGGTTTAAAATTTCGAAAACTGACTTGTCGTTGCTTGTCGCTACTCCGCGAAGCGAACGACTGAAGATGGCTGCAACAGGTTGATGGGCTCTCCGTCGCAGGACGGCCCATGCCAGCTACAGGAAATGCCTGATTCCCGCGTGCCACGTCTTTCGGTAGTTTGTCCGCATAGCCGCTGAACCACCCAGGAGCAGGTGCTTGAACTGGACTCAAGTACCTGTTCCCAATTGTTATTAATTCCACAAATCCGTAAACAGCTTCACCGTCGCGGGGCCGCCGTCAGAAATCGTTTAGTTACTGTCCTATCAAACTCTCGTAGAATGACCGGGACTCAAGAAATACGCTATTTTAAATAGCTAGGAGTATTTATTTTCTTTATATTCTTTGCGCAGAATCTCTCCGGTTGTGCCTAGCCATCGGCCATAGCATTGGGAGGTTTTATGTCCTGTCCAAAGCGTCTGTTGGGTCATCATGGTGAATACTCGGCTGAGATGGTTGTTCATCTCCACGGCCTCAAAAATCTAGACAAGCCCAGTATCCTACTTTTTCCGAAACTCTCTGTCTGCTTGGATTGCGGTTATGTGCAGTTTACAGTTTCCGAAAAGGAATTAGCTTTGCTCGCATCAGATTCTCCAAACGGTGAGCAACTGCTGATGGCGGAAGTGGGTTAACGGTCTTCGTGACGGGTCGGCGGAATTGAAATTTGCTATCTCCCGCTTACAAACTGCCTGCCTGAGATAACGGCTTCTATTGCAGGCAGCAGGTCGATCCCAGCATTTACTTTCACGACGTAGCCACTGGTTCCTAAGCTGAGAGCCTCTTGTATTACCTCAGCCGAAGTTTCCTGACTCAAGAAGAGAATTTTAGCTTCCGGGACAAGTTCGCGAATTCGTCGAGCAGCTTCGATTCCATTTAGGCAGGGAAGCCCGATGTCCATTAAGACCAAATCGGGTTTCAACTCCATGGCTTTCTGAACCGCTTCCAGTCCGTCTGACGCTTCGCCAACAACCTGCAAATCTTGCCCATTTCCGAGCGCCGCACACACCCATTGCCGAACTAGTTGGAAATCATCGACGACGAGAACGCGAACTGGGGACACTCCAGCACGAGCCTCTCTGCGGTCTAACTGCACTTCTGCTGTATTTGGGAAGGGGGGACGACACATCCCATTGCTTGAACTATCATGCGCCTTTAATAAGCGGTGTCAATAATGAAGGGCAACCTCTCACGAAGAGCATTCCCGTATCATCGGCGGTGATGGCGCTAGTGTCGGGACGAATCTCTGACATCAGACGGAGTGTTTTGTTGTTGTTGCTTCAATCGACTCAGCCGCAGCAAGCTTTCGGTTTACGTGTGGGGATCAGCGCAGACCACCAGACTCAAGTATGCAGCGCCCTCCAGTGGAGACACCGCATGTCGGACAAACAACTGAGGATAATTGCTTGGCGGTTAAATCCTTCATTTTCACCGGAGCATAGTCTGATAAAACTAGAAACAGAACTGTCCCGTTTTGGACACCTGATACTAGCCTCTTGGCTTATACGCTCGACACTTACAGCCGGGAAAGCTGTAAGGGCTTTGCGACTTCTTATTTGCGGGTTTGTCGTTGTGAATGGACTTTGCGTGACCGCAGCGGCAGGGTTAGATTCGCGCCATCACAGGAGCGTATCACGGGCGGAGAATATCTCATCAAATCAGGCATCCAGTAAAAACGGGCCGCCAACAATTGGTCCGGGCACAAGAGGAATAAGCGTGTTCTGGCAGTTGGGGCATTCGAGTACGTTGTCGGTCGTGTCGGTCACCAGCCCAATGTTTAGAATCATTTTCTTGTGACATCTCGGGCACTCAATCTGCATCTGAACGTGAACAGAATCGCGGTTCGACATAAACCCTCCGAACAGGGCGGGCCTTAGCTGCCGGTAATTAATTTATTAGCAAAGGATGCGTTTTTCTGTCAAATGGATTTTTCTCGCGACTAGCTGTTCACACTAGCCTCGGCAGTGAACACATTGACTTGCGAGGCTTGGCTAGCATAGACCTTCAGGCCGGAAACGATGGTCTTCCGCCAAACGCCTTCAGAATTCCCTCAAACCATTCGGGGCTTTGTTTCCGAACACATTCTTGCTTACCGCCAATAGAACCATGAATTATGAATACAGGACTTACCCGATAGCCCATAGATTCTCGGCTCCTTCAAGCTCAGATTGTAGTTTGGTACTTCCGAACAACTAGGAGGCGAAATGAAGAAACTATCCGCAGCAGTATTGGCACTTTCGGTAGCGACTCTCGGGGTTCCGGTCCTCATGCACGGGAAATCTCAGGATACGACCCAAGACCAAAAACCCGAATTGATGAACATAAAGGGAACCGTGAAGGCGGACGGCGACAAGATCATATTTGTGTCGGACGATAGCGGAAAATCCTGGGATGTAGTTAATCCCGAGACTTTGAAGGACCACGTGGGACATCACGTCGAACTCAGCGCCCACGTGTACAAAGATAAGGGCCAGATTCACGTTATGAAAGTAACGATGCTTAAGCAGTCGTAGCCTCGCGAAAGACTACCAGGACGGTGTTCTCTCTACAGTGAATACCTGATTGTGCTCCCGATCGTGTTGAGTACGCTACAGCTCATGCAGTTACCTCAGGTTACCTTCCTTTGAGCAGGCGCTTGCTAGCGTAACAGGCACCTGCTCTTTTATTCAGAAGACGGAGCTAACGCAACAGCCTCTCCACTGAAGATATCTTTCGCCGCTTAAATTCAACCCTACACCTCGGTCTCAGGTATTCCCTTTATCTCCAAGCAGCGTCAGCATCGTATTTTTTATCGGGTTGCCCTCTCTTGAGATGTGCTACACGTGAAAAGGACAGAAATTTAAAGGACTTATAAGCTCGTCAGTATGCTAACCAGCGTGCCTTCTATTCATTGGGCCAAGTCAGAACTCGGCGCTCACGCGTCATGGAAGGATCATGAATCGCGTCTACGATGCATTTGAGGTATTGCCGGATGGCACGCTAATTTGGAAAGCCACAATCGAAGGACGTGAAGACGCCGTCAAGAAGTTGAAACAGGTCGCGAAAGACAGCCCGAACGAATTTCGGCTGATGCACATTCCTTCCAAGACCATGATTGCAGCGATAAATTGTAAATCGGCTTCGAGTTGAATTCGAGCAACACGACAAGCAGGAGGGCAGGAATTGGCGATAAAAGGTGCTGTCGCGACTATCTTGGCAAATGCTGTGGACGCTTATTTGCGGGGATAGGCACCCCTCACGGACTGACTTTGTGGCTATCAGGTGCGACATATCTAAGATCAGTTCTCGCGTATGAAACAACAGTTTGGCATTTTGGATAAATAATTGTCGCGCCTACTTCCACTTCTGGTTTTAAAGGAAGAAATAGTTCCGCTAAGTCGTGTTTCGTAACCCGAGAATGGAAAATCCTTGAATCATAATTACTGCAAACCACGGTCCATGAAGCCATAACCTGTCCACCTACATAAATGAGGCTGGACTTGGATCGTGGCGCAGTCAATACCTGTAGGACTGTAGTTGGCTACTCGGTTGACTTTAAATCCCGATTGGTCGCGTAGCTGGACAAATGTTTTGGCTTCCGAACGTTAGTAGCGCAACGGCTGAGATTCGAGAGAGAGTTGAGGTCGGCGTTTGTGCTATCGTCGCCAGCAGAGATGAGCTTTTTGAGATGATGGGAGTATTTGAGGGACTGGCACAGCCATATTTTCGCGAGATGCGGGTGTTCCGAGCTGCTGCTGAAGCAGAGAAATGGTTGACCTTGCAGAGATTGTCGGGTCAATGATCCACGTAGCGTGAACTTCTTCTTTGGGTCGAAGAGTAAAGGTCGATTAACCGTTCGGACTCCGCGATCCATGCCCTTTAACCAGCCGCGCGTTTGAAAGTAGTTCCCGCGCTGAGAGGCACGCGAGCGTGGATGGTGGTGCCTTTCTTGGGCTGGGAATCGATCGAAAACGTTCCCTTCACCAGTTTTAGTCGCTCCTCCATACTGATTAGGCCAAGCCCTCGGCTCTCCTTTGCCGCTTCGCTTTCAAAGCCCGAGCCAGAATCCCTCACCGTGAGATGAATCGCATCCGGCGCGTAGCGTAGTTCCACTTCAAAACGCCGCACACCGCTGTGCTTTAGAGCATTTTGCAAAGCTTCCTGCAGAACCCGAAAGAGGCAAAGCGAAATCGCCTGCGGAAGCGTGCGTGGGACCTCATCATGAGCAAAGACAGCTTCGACATTCTGTTGGTCAGAGAACTCTCTGCAGAATGCTTTCATGGCAGTAGCAATGCCCAGATATTCCAGTTTTGACGAATGCAACTCGCGCGACAAGGATTGGACATCAGTCGCTATGCCAGAGCTGTGGTCCCTTATTTGATCAACATAGTAAAGAAGTCCGGCAGGCAATTCGGAGTACCTTTGTCCGAGTTGCTCTAGCTCGATCGTTAACATCGCAAGACGCTGACCTATATCATCGTGGAGTTCTCTGGCGATTCGCGTGCGTTCCTCCTCCTGAGCTGCAATCAGCCTGCGGCTCACGCCTGAGAGTGCGTCTTCGGCGAGCTTGCGGTCCGTAACATCGGCCACCATGCCGATTATTCGAAGCATCCTGCCTTGACCGTCGAAAAAGGCATGCCCGCTCTCCTCCAGCCAAATTACACTGCCGTCGGGGCGTAACATTCTAAAGCTGGTTTGATAGGTAGGATTTTCAGCAGTAAGCCCGGTTTCCGTAGCCGCATACGCCTCGCGGTCTTCAGTGTGAACTCTGGCGACAAACTGCCGCCCCATATCACGCGTTGGGTCGTCCATCCAATTAAAAATATCTGCGAACTCTCCTGTTCGCACTATCACATCGGTTATCGCGTTCCACTCAAATGCATACATCCTTCCGGCTTTTACCGCCAGACGCAATCGCTCCTCGCTCTCGCGCAGCGCCTCTTCCGCATTCTTGCGATCGGTGAGGTCCACAAAGCTTGTTAAATTAGTCTCGCCGAGAGAGGTGAAGTGAAACTCGATGTAGCGGTCCGAGCCGTCCTTGCAGCGAACCTTTGTCTCCATGGGCGCGATTTCACAGCGGTTTTTGACAGCTTCTCTTACTCGCGCCTCCCACTCTGCTCTGACTGCTTCTCGGTAAGCTTCGTCGGGATAGGCAAGAGGCCACCAGTGAGCGACCTCAGGAATTTCCTCCGTGGAATAGCCAAACAAAGCCGTGAATTTGTCATTGGCCAGTTTGACTACCTCAGATTGCGGCTCGAACCCTTGAGACACAAGCATGGCCACGGGAGACTTCCGCACAATTTGCCGGCTGCGCTCCTCGCTCGCCCGCAGCGCCTCCTCCGCCTGCTTGCGCTCAGTGATATCCGCGGTCATACCAACCAGCCCGACCATTTTCCCGGCCTCGTCAAACTTCCCGCGGCCGCTCTCTTCGAGCCAGAGAAGTGCACCGTCCGGGCGAAATCTGCGATACTCCGTTCGATACGTCGGCTCTTTTGGCGTAAGTGAAGTTGACAAAGTCCATAGCCCCGCCCGATCATCGGGGTGGATTAAAATGAAATAATCTTTCCCAGAACCTTGTTCGCCTGCGTCCAAACCGAGAATGCGCGCGCATTCTGCGGACCGGCGTATCAAGTCTGTGGCGGAGTCCCACTCCCAAGCGTACATCCTGCCGACTTCGGCGGCGATGCGTAGCCGCTCTTCCCCTTCACGCAAGGCCTTCTGAGCCTCTAAAATGTCGGTGAAATCGTGCGCCATCCCACGGACGACAGGAACCTCTACTCCCTCGGTCCGTACAGTGTTGGTGTACTTCCAAATCCGCGTCTCTCCGCTCTTGGTCCGCAACCTCATGAATCCACTTGAGGCACCTTTCTCTCTTAACGCAACTAAATACGCATCAACTTCCTCGCGAACCTCGGGGCTCAGGAATTCACGCAGGTTCCGGTTGACAAGTTCGCCAGGCTCATAGCCTAGCGTCCGTGCAGCGGCGAGATTGATGGTCAACAACACACCATTCAAGTCATGGGTACACATCAAATCGAGGCTGTTCTCAACTAGGTCGCGGTAGTCTTTCTGATTCTCGCGTAATGTCAAAACGCGCCTCTCTTGGAGGATTGGTCGGCCAACTCAATGACCATGTTGGCGAACGCTTTCTGGATCGACACGACAAAACGTAATCCGGCGTGCACGATCGTCTGCTCTTGCCAGACCGTAAGTCTACTACTCTGCTCCAATTCCCGATTCACTTTCTAGCTGTGGAGGCGGCAATCCCCCTTCAGTGGATGCGTAGTCGGGTTACTGGACAAGTGGAATGCGGATTTGTGGACAGTGAGCGACGGAGTTCTGTAACTAACGCGCCATTCTCTGAAGCGTGTACAAAATAAGTTTGCGGTCTTCTTCGCTGGTTTTGCCCAACGAACGGCGGAGTTTGTTTAGAAACTTTGCGTCCTTGCCTGAGCTGCCCCAAACGACATCGTCAGAGGGCCTGCTTTTTATCAGCTTAGGAACTTCGGGCGGTTTATCACTGTCATAGAAGAGCTGGTACATGGGAATTTCGAGAGCGCGTGCCAGTTTTTCCAACGTCTCGATGGCGGGAACTGTATGGCCGTTTTCAACGCGGCTGATGTAACACCGAAGCAGGCCAGTGCGCTTTTCTATGTGGCCCTGACTAAGTTTCTTTTGTTCGCGAAGTTCGCGGAGTCTATCGCCTATTACCATTCCGGGATTATTCCAAAAAGAGGAATGGAAGGCAAACAAGGTGACCTGGCGTAATCTGCGATCCTCACTAGGCGAACCTGCAGGCGATGATGGTGCGCGACGGTGCAGCGTTCGGCAAGATGCGTCAGAGAGCAGAACCATCGGTGGGACGCTGCTTAACACTCCAAAGGCAAGTTCGCCACAAGAGAATGATTGCGAGTCGTTCCAGATGGCTCGGCTTTAGAAGAAAGTGACAAGGGATTGTTGCCTGCGGTTGATCTCCTTTTCTGAGACACCTCAGAGTCATTAACTATTAGTGAAAAGTTCTACAGACAAGCAACGGAAAAATGGTAGAGAGTCGATTGCAGATGGCGGGCAACCGGCGAAATGGGCGGCGAAAGATCCAGCAGAGGCAGCGGCTCGCGCGAAGGCGCATATGGAATGAAAGACGGTGCGGCCTGCTACGACTATTCGGAAATCAACACGTTTGGTGGCAAGAAGAGGGAATACGCCAGTCCCAATAAAAGAGGTGAGCACTTGGTGGCATCTGCACAGTAGCGGGGTAGCGATCCGCACGGCAGCCGTCGCCGGGAAGACGGCCGAGGAGACAAAGTGAAAAAACTTCTAGCGGTTGTAATCCTTCTCACTGGTATTTTTGCAGCGCCCGCTGACGCGCAGACGCAAGAGATTATGGAAGAGCCCGACCCGGCACTTGGCGTGACGCTCTTTGTTCCTAAGAAGATCACGCCCGCGGACGTAGAAAAGGCAAGATTCAACCTCGGGCATGTTAGGTTTCGCGTCTACCCTATTCTTTATCAGAAGCTGGATAAGTCAGAAAAAGCGGCCATTATGCAGATTGATATTCTCGGCCTCTACAAAGGATTCAGCAATGCGAGCCTCGTCGTGACCATCGATGGGCAGCCAGTGACGCTTCCTAATCTTAGGTGGGTGGCGACCACTGATGGTGCACTTTCAACGAAAGTCGCCCTCCTCGACTCCACGGGATCATTTGGTCGGATTGCAGCTGCCAAAGATGTTTACCTTACGGTGCTCCTACCAGGCTGGGCCCCGGATCGCTACACAGTTCACCTCGTTGCAGAGAATCTAGACGTGTTCAAGACGATGCGCAGCAAGTACGACACGTTAGACGCCCAGCCAAAGTCAGCGGCCCCGGCGCCGACGATTGCGGCTGCTACCTCAATCCAACAACCGTCAGCTCCCCAGGCAGTTGTGACAAATCAGGATCGAGATGTTGCAGCAGCGAGTAGAGCCGTGAAAATAAAGCGAGAAAGCGAAGTCCAGGTAAGCGCACAAGCAAATCCTGTTCCGCCCGCATCGGAGTCCAAGCAACAGCAGGAGCAGCCTTTAGTTAACGCATCTGCCAAGTCGGTCAAGCCTGCGGCCCAACCGGCTGGAAAGAAAACGGTTGAGGTCATCAACGATGCCTTCGCGAAGGCTGCTCTCCGTGCACTCAAAGCAGTCCAGGGCGATGCTACCACTCCAGAGGTGACGCAAGGCGGAGACATTCTCTTTTCAAAGCAAGTCGTGGATGCCATTGACGCGGCGGACAGCGAAGCCAGGACTAGTGCGGAGACGGCCTTGTCTTCCGCGCTGAGCGCTTTACATATCCAACGCTCAACGAACAACATCACGTTGGCTGCGGCCGAGGAGGGAGCCAAAGCATCCCACCGCTACGAATCTTCAGGGGACCTTGCTAGAGAAATGGAAACGCGGGATATGCTCCGAAAAGACCCCCATATCGCAGAATTGAAGAACTCGCCAGCATTTCTAAACGCCAATGCGTGTGCAGCGGGTCTTGAGACTCTGTTCCGAGCTCGGAAGAGTGGACCTATCCCATCGGAATGCAGCGCATCGTCGAAGTGAGCCAGTAAACGCTCTGCGTATGGCCGTGTTGGCCTGCTCCATGGGTTGCGTCCTTCCCACTGTTGCAAATTCTAGTTCAACGCACCCTTCACCGATGGGAGATATGCCTTGCCACCATTCCCACAACGGCCCTGTCAAGCCTTCCGACCGGAATCAGGTTCCTGAAGCTCCGATGTCCTGCTGCCCCTCGAAGTAACTGTCACCCAAGGCCGGACTCGACAACCGTGGTGATTGTTCCGAAGCAAGATTTACTTCCGCCTCCTCATTTCCATTTGCTGACGGTTCGGTTTTATTCTTCGGCTTCTACGGGATGAATTGCCAGTTTCCGCTGGAACCCTGATCCCGCGTCCACTCCAAGTTTTGGTGTCATGCACTGGGGCACGTACGCTACTATTCAGAGTCTGAACCACTTTGCAGTCCTGCTTTCCTTCAAGTTCGGAGCCCGCCATACTAGCGGCATCGGCCATGCAACAACACTTTCGCTTTTCCAGTCTCCTTGAGCTGCTCGCGAAGGCCAACGAAGAAAAATCCGGTGACCAACTCGCCGGAATCGCCGCCTCCTCGGAGCGTGAGCGGGTCGCCGCAAAGTGCGCCTTGGCTGATCTGCCGTTGCTCGATCTGCTGAACGATCCTGTGATTCCGCCGGAAGAGGATGAGGTATCCCGGCTCATCCTCGAATCACACGATTCCTCTGCCTTCGAACCGCTCCGCCACATGACCGTGGGCGACTTTCGCGAGTTCATCCTCAATAGTCAAACCACGGAAGCTGTCTTGAAATCTCTCAAATGGGGTATCACACCCGAGATGGTGGCAGCCGTAACAAAGCTGATGGGTAACAAGGACCTGGTCCTCGCGGCGGCCAAAATTCGCAACGTCACGCGCTGTCGAAACACTCTCGGCGAGCGCGGAGTGCTCGGCATTCGATTACAGCCAAATCATCCTTCCGACGACGTCGGCGGCATTTTGCTCGCGGCGTTCGACGGCCTGCTCTATGGATGCGGAGACGCCGTCATCGGTGTGAATCCTGCCACTGATTCCGTCGCGGGCGTCGCGGCTATCCTCAAAGCGCTCGATCGCTTGATTACGGGATTCGCCATTCCGACGCAGGCGTGCTGTCTCGCGCACATCACAACTCAGTTGCAATGCTTGGATCGTGGCGCGCCCATCGACTTGCTCTTTCAATCTGTTGCCGGCACCCAGGCTGCGAACACTAGTTTTGGAATTAATCTTGCCCTTCTCCGAGAGGGCCGCGAACGGCTGCTGGATCATCACCGCGCGCGGAACGTTCCTTGGGTGGGCGACAACGTGATGTATTTTGAAACCGGACAAGGCAGCGCGCTCTCCGCCGAAGCCCATCATGGAGTCGACCAGTTGACGCTGGAAGCGCGCGCCTACGGAGTCGCGCGCGCTTTCGATCCCTTCCTGGTGAATAGCGTCGTTGGTTTCATCGGCCCGGAGTACTTATACGACGAGCGTCAGATCATTCGCGCGGGGCTCGAAGATCACTTCATGGGCAAGTTGCTCGGCCTACCGATGGGATGTGATGTCTGCTACACGAATCACGCTGTCGCCGATCAGAACTCCGCTGACAATCTCATGCTTCTGCTGGCCGCCGCTGGCTGTAACTATTTCATGGGCGTGCCAGGCACCGACGACATCATGCTCAACTATCAGTCCACAAGTTTCCACGATGCCCTCGCGGCCCGCGAGATCTTTGGCCTTCGGCCCGCCCCCGAATTTGTCCAATGGCTCGAACGCGCAGGCATCTACCGGGACGGCAAACCAATGCCGCTCGACATCGGCAATCGTCAAAAGCTTTTGCGCGGGCTCGAAAATGTCTTACCCGCGCAGGCCTGACCGAAAACGAAGACGTGAGCGACGACCACAATCTTGTCCCGCCGCCCGCATGGCCTGAGACCATCCGGAAAATTCGTGCGCGCACACCAGCGCGCATTTTTGTGGGGCGCGGAGCCTCCTATACCACGCAGATGGAACTGGAGCTTCGTGCCGCCCGCGCCAGTGCACTCGATGCAGTGTGGACCGAGTTTGACTTCCAGAAAGATTTCCCGGCCGATTTCGTTGCGCAGTGGGAACTATTCCAGGTTTCGAGCCAGGCCGAATCGAAATCGCAATTTCTACTGCGTCCCGATCTTGGCCGCAAACTTAGCGCAGCCGCTAAGAGTCTTGTGGCCCAGCGCTGTTTCAAAGCCCCTGACCTCCAGAATGTGATCGGAGACGGCCTGTCTGGAGCTGCGCTTTCAGAACAGGTGCCCGCCTTGTTTCCACTTCTCCAGCAGCGTGCTCGTGCAAACGGGTGGTCGATAGGTCCGTCTTTCGTCGTGCGCTATTGCAGAGTTGGGATCATAAACGACGTCGGTGACCTGCTCTCACCGCGGGTCATCGTGTTGTTGATCGGCGAGCGTCCAGGCCTCGCGACGGCGGCAAGTCTTTCCGCCTACATGGCGTACAACCCTCTCTCAGGGCACACCGACGCGAACAGAAATCTCATTTCCAACGTTCACGCTTGTGGTATTCGCATTGAGGATGCGGCGGATCGCATTGCGAATCTGGCATCTCACATGATGGCGCTGAAACGAAGCGGCACGACTCTCAAGGAAGATACAGCGCGCCTGCCGTAGTAGCCTGGAGGCGCGCTACGAATCGAGACTCAGAGCGCGCATTGTACCCACGCACGCCAGCCAAAAGCATGGGAGGCGGAGCCGACATTGTTATTCGGTCAAGTAAAATCTTTCTGACTCCCCACAAGTCTGGTTCTAGGAAGTGACAATGATCTTCACACTTAGTGCGGAGGCGACGGTTTTCCAAACCGCCCCGCAGAATCGATGCTCAGGTCGACGGTTCCCTAGACCGTTGTAGGCCACCAGATATTCAGGCCACCTGCTTGGCAGGCAAGCTATTGCGCAAAGAGCTTGATATTGCTTGCACAGAACATTCGAGCATCATCCGACAGCCGCATATCCTCACTTCCCTGTTCCCAAAATTGCCGCGCTGCCTCGCGTGCATCCTCCCAAACTTCCAACGTATTCGCCGTCGCGTGCGGCAGCATAAAGTGGCGGGGTGGAACTTGGCCATCGGCACTAGGGGCATACAACATTGAGACCTGATCGAATGCTGGAGCCAGGCGCAAATGAGAACCTTCTGTAAAGAAAAGAATGTTGTACTGATGCCGATCCGTATTTGCGATGAGCGCTCCAAAAGCGTCAAGCCAACAAAGCCGTCGCGTATCTTCATCGCTCAAACGTCGTGCATCTTTCAGTGCGGCGGCAGCGCGCGCCCACGAGTCAGCGAGATCGTCGTGAACAGCCGCAAGACTTAAGACTGCGATCCTCCCGCGCACCCCCACGCGATCGAATCGCTCACTTTCGAGAAACCAATAGTCGGGTGTTTCGATGACGTTGGTAGGTGCAGCCGGTATTCCTTGCGACGCTACAATTTGCAACGCCATCCCTTCTAAGATCAGCAGATCGCACCAGCGCCTAGCGACGGCATCGCCCATTCCTCCCCGCCCAGCAAATTTGACAAGCATATGGTGGTCGTCAACCAACACTCCGAATTTCGGCCGCTCCCCGCCTGCCGAGGAGCCCGGGGGATGACCTGCGATGGTTGCCTCTGCAAGAGCCGGGTAATCGTTTTGGCTTCTCAAAACAGGCATGAGTTCCTGCCATCGAGCGAAGGATTCTTCGCCTACAATCAAATCACCCGGTAAATCTTCTCCCCGCCGAGACATCGCGAGCAAAATGTGATGATCGGACCAGTCCGATAATCGAGGTGGTAGCTTGAGATCGGCATTGGCGGCCGCGAAATGTCGGCCCAAGAAACCAGAAGGGCGAGCGTCAGCCAATTCGGTGGGAAGCCCACTCACGACCATGCCTATAGGCATCCAGGCTGTCTGCTGGGCAGTAAGCGTTATGAGTTCCCCCGCGGAGACTGCCGTGCCCGATTCTCTTATTCGGAATAACGGAAATCGTGAACTGTCCAGGTTCGGCCATACCTGACGCAATCCATATTGGGTCGCTCTCCCTCGACCTATTCGCAGGATCTCCGGCCGAGCCTCTCTCACCAGGCGCATGAGTGTCGCGGGCGACACACCCAGGCGCTCTCGGAGGTCCGCCGCAGGTAAGACCCCACGGTTCAGTTCGCTTACAACGTCATTTGTCATGAAACGATTATATACTAGCAATTGGAATACTATGTGTTTTATTTTCAGAGTATTAAGATCAGTTGCGCAATCGTTGGTGAAATGATTAGTGAAACGATTCGTCGGGAGTACTAAGACCTTTTGCAGGGCCCCGAATTGACCTCTCGTGAGCCCACGAGGCGAGCCATATCAAGATTTGTCATCGATGCATCCAACGCCATCGAAAAGAGGTGTGCTGGCCCAATCCTCTCCAGGCTGAAACTTTCGCAGCTTAACTTCCGGCACAGGCGAGGCTTGTTCTTCGATTGATAGTTCGAACGGCTGAAACGCCTCCCGGAGCATCGCCTTGTATTTCTTACGGTCGTAGCCGTGCCAGCCCTCCCACAATGCGAACGCTCTTACACGGTCATTCGGAACATTGGATTCGCTGTTCATATAAACGTACTCGACGGTCTGTCCAGGGCTTAACTTCACGCCGCTTCCAAATAGTTGCTGCGCGGCAATCGCCGTGACTCCTGCTTTCGCGTAGCCACGCGGTTCTTTTGTGATGCGCTTGCTCACGACAAGGTCCTTGATCTCGACATCTCCGTTTTCGAGACGTTCTTCATATGCAGCCAGAACGATGCGTGCGATTTCTAGTTTTTGAAGATATGACTCGTGATCGTGAGCCTCAGCCAAGATCGGAATCACTTCATGCTGCATTTGCTTGATCAGCGGCGGCGTGTCATGGCGTCGGCATTCGAGTCCTCGGATTTTTACCTCGCCGTCTTCGCCGACTGCGAAGAAGCGATTTGGCACCGGAACGTCCTGGTATTGCTTCGACGAAAGGAAGACAACATATCGGTAGACGGACTCTATCGCCAGAGGCAGGTGCGTCTTTTCTTCGATATCTCTAGAAAGCTGTTCGAAGTCTTCATGAGTCGCGCCTTCTCTGTATACGTAAAGCGAATCCACCAATGCATGAATCAGTTCGAATCCACGACTCTCAGCCAATTCCTTCGCCACTAGAAGCGTTTCTCGCGCAACCGCGTTGATGGCCTCGTGTGCCTCGATCTTCCCGAAGCGTGCGTTCTTGTATCCTGTGTATCCGAAGCAACAAACCAGTAACCACTTCAACGAGTCGCGCTGCAATTTGAACCGTTCTGCAATCACACGCTCGGAAGTCTTTTGAAGTTTCTTCAATGCTGTTCGCTTGGCTATCAGACGTTCGACTACGCGGCTCGTAATCCCACGCCTCTTCTGGCAGATGCGGTACTCCAATTCTGGAATGCGTGGAGCATCGGGGCAGCACGGGCAATTGACTGTCTCTGGGGAGATGTTGAATCGCGCCATGATGGAAGGGAACTGACTGACAAAATCCAGTTCAGCAACATTAGCGGTAAAGCCGAGCTTCGGTACAAAAACAAGTCCGCCACGATCTGCCATCAACAACTCGTCTGGCGACTTGGGGTCTTCTGGCTCTGCTTTCTGTTCCGGTATCAAAACCCCGTCACGGTGGGCCAGTTCCATCTGCATGTATGAAATTCCAGTGCCTGTCGTTGTCCGTGCGGCATATTGAATTGGAAGTTTGGTGACTCGGGCCAGTTCCCACAATCCGGCGAAGTCGCACTTCTCGCTGATGAACGAGTTCTGCTTGTCCACATGGATGCGGCCAAACAGCGTTATCGCGCTGGCTTTGTAAAGAATGCGGCCATAGCTTGTGTAGCTTCGAGGTTTTGATCGTTGGCGCCTTACCGGACAATTGATCTAAGGCGGGAGGGTAACTTTCGGCTTGCGCCGTCTTTAACTTCAGCGGTGAGGACAGCCTGGCCAGCAACAAGGCCGGCGCATTCCTTCCTTAAGTTCCGTGCGCGCCCGTTCGATGTGCTGCCTTCTGGTTTCGGGTTTCTTGACCGAGACAACCCAGCAAATCCACTCATTGCGTGCCAGTGGAGTAATATCCTCCCATTTTGCCAATGCCACGGGGTCAGAAATGAGAACCTCTCGTAAATCCGCTGGTAAGCTGTGTACCGCCCCAGGAGAGAGCGCTTTCTTGGTCATGGGTTTCATTCTACATCGTTACCCAATCAGTCTGGAGATTCCTCGGATGCCGTCCGAATTGGGCCCCTGAGAAAAGCCAATTTGAACATCTGCGGATCGGCGCGATTCCACATGGACGGTAACCGCGTTCTATAAAAGGGGATGTCAAGAGAAAGACTTCGCCCCCGACTGGGGAGAGCGGAGAAATTCTTCGTGCCATCCAGCCCTTGCG
>Ga0210405_10001104_pt1 | contig 32464 bp, 23 predicted proteins | sample IncBWH11MmetaG_FD_155492 | JGI IMG/M metagenome (GOLD analysis project Ga0210405, IMG submission 155492) | Forest soil microbial communities from Barre Woods Harvard Forest LTER site, Petersham, Massachusetts, United States - Inc-BW-H-11-M | ecosystem: Environmental > Terrestrial > Soil >...
TGCCGGCAGCGCCTGGTCTGCTGCGAAACGGAGAACAGGTGCGGGTTCCGCACGCCCATACACCGGTGACCAGTTTTCATAAACCAACCGTCGCGACCACCCGTAACCCTCCGCAGTCAGAATCGCCAGTCTTTCGCCCTCTCCGGCAAACACATCCCCATCGGCTGACTCTGGCGACAATCCGGCGCCTACTTGCCAAGCTAACTCAATTTCGTGACGTCCACTTCCCTCAGCGACATCTCTCACCAGCCAGAACGCGCGTTTCCTATGAAACACCAATCGCCGATGTGTAACCGGCGACGAGGAATGAGAAAACCCGTCATGCTCCGCTTCCAGCAGATCGAACTGCTGTCCTGTGATCCATCGCTGAACTTTCACTTGGGGAAAGCTCTGCCAGGAGAATGGGCCTGAGGTATTGGCCTGATCTCGTCTATCAACTTGCATAGTGCTATGAGCACCGGTCGACCGCAGCCGTGAGCGTTCACCACTTTCGCCGACATATTCGAATGTGCCGGAATCCCGCAGAAGATTTCGTCCCTCCCGCACAAGCCACACGCTCAATGCATCGGCATGTCCGTGGCCGCCGCTACCTGCTCCTAGCGGCCCTGCATCGATCACTAATTGTTGTTCAGATTCAGCATCCGTCATCAGATAGAAGCCACTCTTGGCAAGCGCCATCGAATCGGTCGAAGGCCGGCTGTAAGGCAGGGAGTCGAAGCTGGCCAACCCCTCCGCCCCAAGCAGCCATATCGTCTCTTCACGCGGCGATCCGGCAAGAGACTTGAAGTCGCCCCGCCCATAAAGAGCCGCACCGGTCGCGAGGGGATCAAGCATATGTTCTACGCTGCACCGGCGAGGATCGAATAAGCGGCCTCCGTCGTCGTCGCCAAACATTGGCGGCACACCTGCACGGCAGAGCATGAGCAACGCATCCAGCATGCGTTGCAGCTTGCGGTCGAATTCGTCTGGAATCGCAATCCGGTTTTTTGTCGCCAGAATTCGTGCATGTAGAAACATGTCGAGGGCATAAACGTGATAGTAGGTGGACTGCTCGAAGTAAAATCCATCCTCTCGCACCTGTTTCGCTGCCTCCCGCAGCAAAATGTTCCAGCCGAGGTCTCGCCATCGCTCGCTCGACGGCAGACGAAAAAGTGTTCCGAGATAAAACAACGCCAGCACTTCGCCCAGCAGGTGAGTGTTCGGAGAAAAATAAGTGGAGAGATAAGTTTCGATGTGACGCCCGCTTAGATTCAGCATCGCCAACCATCGCCCGCGGATCTCAGCGGTGAAAAGCGGGCACTTCTGCAGCAGGAAAAAGGTCCAAGTCCAGGCCATGCAGCGAAATCCCACTTCCAGACTGCTTGCCCAGTTGATGCCGACTGGATATGGGTTCTCCTGCTGCCATTGCTCCCACTGAGCGAATATCTCTTGCACGAATTTTTCATTTCCAGTGAGCCAGTAAGCCTTGGCAAGAGTCGGGAAATGTTGGTGTCGATTGAGCTCCCAGGTGATTTTTGAATCTCCCACCTGATCGAAGTTCAAATACTCGAGCTTGAACCACGGGCGGCGTGGCGCCCGTTTCCCGTGGACAACGTCGAGGTGCCAATCGATGTTCGCACCATAATCCAGATCGCTGTACCCGAGCAGGTCGAAACGATGTTCGCATAACTTACTTGCCCGAAGTACGATCTCAGCAGCTTGCGTGGGAAGCACGCGTTGTAGAAGGGCACATAAAAGCGGTGCATCTGTTGACGAGAAGAAAAACTCGCCCACGGGCCGAATGTCGAATTCCTGATTACTCATGCCGAAATCGTGCCCTGTACGAAACTTTAGCCAGTCGATGCGCGCACTCGTGAATTGCCGAAGGCGGGTCGCAACTTCATCCTGGTTCAGGCGCATTACGCGATGTAAACGGCTGGCCCGGTTTTCCATCGAACTAGGAATCCCTCCCGCGTTCCTTCAAAAGCGTGGAGTACAATTCGTCCATTTCGCGAACGAGCCGATCGAAACTGAAGTTACAGCTCACAAATTCCCGGCCTCTCCGTGCGATTTTGCCGGCCTCCTCAGGGTTTTGCAGGTACCTAAGAAGAGCCGCAGACAGCGCTTCCGAGTCTTCGGCTGGCACGAGTAGCCCAGTCACTCCATCTTCGACGAGTTCCTCGTTGCCGCCCACGCGAGTGACCACGGTGGGCAAGCCAGCCGACATGTACTCGAGAACGGCGTTCGGAAGCCCTTCGGCGCGTGACGGAAGCACCGCGATGTCACAACTTGCGAGAATCCGGGGAACATCGTTGCGACGGCCAAGGAAGAGGAAGTTTTGATCGAGGCCCAGTTCCCTGACCTGTCTTTCGAAGCCCGGACGCGCTTCTCCGTCACCGACGAGAACAAATCGTGTTGAAGGAAACTCGCGGACGACCGCGGGTGCCGCTGCAATCAGCCAGGCATGCCCTTTTACATCAGAGAGCATGTTCGCGACCATAACGATGAGCTGCCCCTTCCCTGCGTCGGGAAAGAGCGCTTCTCGTTCACTTTGAACTTGAAATTTATCGAGATCCACTCCGTTGCGAATGACGCGAACCTTTTCCGAGGCAAATCCATCCTCAGCGATCAAAGCGTCGCGTACCTGGGTAGCATTCGCTAATACCGCGCCGGAAAGGTTCTGAATTCTGCGCAACCACACGCGTCGATTTCCCCTATACCAATCAGACTGCGCGAGGTCTCGCCGGCTGGACACGATGACCGGGGTTCCCGCTAACCGGGCCGCCGGAACCCCCATTAGATTCGACCATAAATCGTGGGTATGCACCACGTCGAATCTGCCGCTCCGCAAAAACCAGCTCAATCGCAGGATCTGGTAAACACCTTGGGGCGAATCAATTCCGCCTCGCGGGTGAAACTCGACCACGGCAACGGGTGAACCCTGAAGCTTCTCCCGAAGAGGTCCCCCTGCTCGCAAGCAACCCAGCGTAACTTCATAACCCATGGCTCCAATCCGCAATGCCAACTCTACCGCTTGAGTCTCAGTTCCTCCGACATCCAACGAATCAACTAGGTAGAACACTCGCCGCAGGGATCGACCCTGGCTCCCGACTGCAGTGGGTGTTTCGACGAATTGTCCGGAAGCCTGATCGCTGACTACCATTGCCGACGCAACCTGCGCGGGATATGAATTTATTGCGTGGCGCACGACAAAAGCGCCATTCCAACCGCCGCTTGTGTTAAATACTATATAGAGTCGCTGTTTAAGACATGTGAATTGAGTGATGCAGACGCCCGATGTGTGAGCCCTGTCGAGCGTTCGATTTGTTTCAGATTCTCTCTAGCAACTGATAATAAATAGTTTAACGTTGAGTTTGCTGATTTTGCGGGAGGCCTGGTAGCCCAGCGCTTTCCTCATACGCCAGCAGCTTCGTCAGCTTGATCTAGTTGTTAGCACTCGGTTTCTGACTATGAGTCACTCGATAAGCGTCTTCGGGCTGGGCTACGTAGGTACAGTCACAGCGGCGTGTCTGGCACACAAAGGGCACAACGTGCTTGGAGTTGACCCGAGTGCGGGCAAAGTAGAAGCAATTCGCTCGGGCCGCAGTCCCATCATCGAGCCTCGTGTCGCACAACTAATTTCGGAACAACACGCAGCCGGACGCTTACGGGCCACGGCAGATCCCGAGGTTGCGGTGCTTGAGAGCGAGATTTCGTTCTTGTGTGTTGGCACGCCTAGTCTTCGCAACGGGAAACTCGATCTCGGCCATATCGAACCGGTTTGCAACCAGATCGGAAAAATTCTCAAGAAGAAGAAGGAATTTCACCTGGTCGTGCTCCGCAGTACCGTCCTGCCCGGAACCGCCGAAGGCATCGTCGTACCCGCCTTGGAAAAAGCCAGCGGTAAGCGATTGGGGGAGCAATTCGGGGTTTGCGTGAATCCGGAGTTCATGCGAGAAGGCACAGCCGTAGCCGACTTCCTCGAACCGGCGATAACGATTCTAGGATCATCGGACGCGGCGCATATCAGGCGCTTGCGTGAGATCTATAGCTGGGCGCCGGGCCGGGTGTTTGAGACTTCGTTCCGCTCCGCAGAGATGGTGAAGTACGTCTGCAATAGTTGGCACGCCATCAAGGTTGCCTTCGCAAACGAATTCGGAACCCTGGCCAAGCAAATGGGCGTAGATGCTGAATCCGTGGTTGAGATTTTCACTGCAGATACGAAACTGAACATCTCTGGCTCATACCTGAAGCCAGGGTTCGCTTTTGGCGGTTCGTGTCTGCCCAAAGATCTGCGAGCTCTGACTTATCGAGCCAAGGAACTCGATCTGAACCTGCCGTTGCTCGAATCGGTAATGGCGAGCAACCATCAGCACCTGGAGCGAGCGGTTGAAATGGTTCTTGCGACGGGCAAGAGGAATGTCGCGATGCTGGGTCTAAGCTTTAAGTCGGCTACCGACGATCTGCGCGAGAGCCCTCAGGTGCAATTGGTGAAGAGATTGTTAGGGGAAGGTTGCGAAATTCGCATCTGGGATGACAATGTCTCTCTGGGCCGGTTGATTGGATCGAACCGCGAATACATTGAGCACGCGATTCCCCACATCGGATCGCTCCTGTGCTCCAGCGTGGAAAGCACAGTTGCAGGCGCCGAGGTTGTCGTCGTCGCAACCCGCGGCGTAGATCGCGAAGTTCTCAGGCAGCACATGAAACCAGGGCAGCATGTAATTGATCTGGTGAACCTGGAACGGTCCCAACGCGCCGATGGGATCGATTCTTATGATGGGATCTGCTGGTAGCAGGGTATGAAGATTCTCTGGGTAAAACCCGGTAAGCTTCTTCCGCTCGACACCGGCGGGAAGCTGCGAACTTATAACATTCTGCGCCATTTGTCCGCTCGCCACCAACTCACTTACGTTTCATATTATGTTGGGGCGCGCGACGAAGCTTACGAGCGGAATGTGCTCGACCTGTTTCCGGGGACCGTCGCGCTCCATATCGCGGCCTCCAATTCGGCCCTGGGACGTTCTTTTGAGTATGCGCGCCGCTTTTTCTCAGAAGCGCCTTACGCGGTGAGCAGGTTCACGGCTCCTCATGTACGTCGATTGATTTCACCATGGATTTCCGAGCGCCGATTCGACGTTGCGGTATGCGACTTTCTCGCCTGTGCGCTAAACTTCCCGCGCCAACTCGACACTCCCACCGCACTATTCCAGCACAATGTGGAAACCATCCTTTGGCAGCGGAGAGCCGAGCAACAGATGCGCTGGACGGACCGGATGATCTCAAGGATCGAATACTCCAAAATGCGCCGTTTTGAGCCGGCCCAAGTCCGCCGGTTTCATCATGTCATTGCCGTCTCCGAAGCCGATCGGGAGGCGATGAGCAGCATGGTGGAGGCTTCACGGATCAGCGTGGTCCCGACGGGCGTGGACCTTGGCCAATATCGATACGACTCGAAGGCGGCGCCCTCCGGTCCGCTGGTTGTGTTCACCGGCTCAATGGATTGGGTACCGAACATTGATGGCGTCGAGTTTTTCTGCAAAGAGATTTGGCCTCGAGTTCTCGAGAAAGTTCCGGGGGCCCGTTTCCGCATCGTGGGACGAGACCCGCATCTCCGCGTCAAGAAACTCGCTTCCAACAGTGTTGAAGTGACAGGTACTGTTCCTTCCATCATCGACCATCTTCGCGAGGCGGCTGTGTTCGTCGTGCCGCTGCGTATCGGCGGAGGCACGCGCATCAAGATTTACGAAGCAATGGCGGTCGGCAAAGCTACCGTTTCAACAACGGTTGGCGCCGAAGGATTGGATGTGCGCCATGATCGCGACATTCTACTGGCCGACGATCCCAGTGGTTTTTCCGAAGCCGTCGTCTCGATTCTGCAACAGGACGATCTGCGACGCCGTCTCGAGGCCGCCGCTGCCGCTACGGCTGCGCGATATGACTGGAGTGTGATCACCGAGAAGTTTGTGGAAGTCTTACATACTACGATTAAGGCCGCTGGCCGCTCGCCTACTCAGGCGGAGTCGACGGCCGTGATGCAAACATAGTTCGTCAAAGAATGCGGTGGCGTCCCCAGACCTCAAGCCTGATGCGGGGTTTGGCGGGTTTTAATGTAAACTCTTTGCCTATTACTAACTACTGGGGTGTCGTGTGCGGATTCTCGATGTTGGGTGTGGGACAGGCCGTCCTCCCTGGAAGACTAATGCGGGCGAGCAGGACTCCATCATCGGAATCGATAGTAACTTTTCAGCCCTGGCCGTGGCGAAACGTCGATTTCCTGGACGCCACTTCGTATGTTGCCAGGCCGAAGCCATGCCATTTGCAGATTCCAGCTTCGGGCGAGTGGTTTCTTCCGTGGCCATGCCTTACACGGACATTCCGGTGGCGCTGGCTGAAATCGGGCGTGTGCTGGTTCCCGGGGGCTCGCTGTTTATGAGTGTCCATCACCTGCGATTCACCTTGAACGAACTACGCGCTGCTCCGAATCCAGTCGCCATCTTATATCGCTTGTACGTCTTGGCGAATGGTTTGATCTTTCATGCCAGCGGCAGGTTGGTCCGATTTCCAAATGGTAAGGTGGAATCCTTCCAAACGACGCGGGGTCTCAAACGCGCACTCGGAGGAGCCGGCTTTGTCAGCATAGAAGTCAGCCGACCGGATGGCAAAGTACACGTCGACGCCAAGATAGCCGGATGTTCTTCTGTTCCTTGCGCTAGTTGAAAACGGATTGTTCGTGGCTGCTGCGCACGCCACAAACCATTCGGCGCGCCTTTGTTCAGGAATCTCTAATCTACCGCGCTTTCGTCGGAACTCCTGATCGTCCACTGATCAGTTGAAGCATCGGCCACATTCCCATCCGCCCCTGTACCCCCGGACTGAACTTCTAGTTGGCCAGTGTCGTCTTGTGTCGCCCGTTACCTATCGGCTTGCCCTTCGGCGCTCTAGATTCTGCACAGGACTGAAAACTTCAGTCCGGTTAACTGACGTTCGTCCGGAGGTAAGATGCAAACCGCGGGACCTCCCCAACCGCCTGTGCACGTCGCCATTCGCTTCAAAGCCTTTTATGCCGTTCTCTTCGGTTTACTTGGTCTCATCCTGGTGACAGCAGGCTGCGGATCGGGTTCGGCATCAACCCCGGCTGGGACTTCGTCCCCCTCGAATAGCGCTTTTCCCGCAGTCTCGCCTGCCAATGCGGTGGTTTCACCCGGTGCCACGCTGCAATTCACCGCCAGCTTTTCCAATACTGCCGCTACCTCCATCGTGTGGAGCGCAAGCTCAGGAACAATTTCTTCCAGCGGCTTGTTTACCGCCCCAAACGTAAGCGGCACAGCGGCAGTGTCGGTAACCGCAGCCAGTGCCGCCAACCCGTCTAAGTCCACCACGGTTCCGGTTACAGTTCAAAGCGGCGCGCCACTGGCAATCGAAACCAGTTCGCTCGCAGTTGCAGTCGTGGGTTCTCCATACTCTGCAAGTCTGGAAGCATCCGGAGGAAGAGCGCCCTACAAATGGACTCTGGCTTCTGGCAGCCTTCCCGCCAGCCTCACTCTCAGTTCAGCCGGAGCGTTGACCGGCACCCCATCTCAGTCAGGAACTTTTTCTTTTGTCGCAAGAGTGAGCGACAGCATAAACGCGCAGGCTACTCAAAACTATTCTTTTACCGTTGCGGCTAACAGCAGCGGCTTTGACGGACCGGCACAGCTCCCTCTTGTTTATATTCAGAGCTCCCTCGCCGACACGCCGGCTCCGGGCTCGACCGTCCTCGTGACCGCCGGAGGAAATCTGCAGAGCGCCCTTAATGCCGCGGAGTGCGGCCAAACCATCGCGCTGCAGTCGGGGGCAACTTTTTCCGGCCAATTCACTGTGCCCGCGCTGGCTTGTGACGACGCGCACTGGATCATTATCCGCACCAGTTCGCCGGACAGCGCTCTGCCGCCCGAGGGCAGCCGCATCACTCCTTGTTATGCGGGGGTCGCCTCACTGCCGGGCAGGCCGCGTTTCGCGTGTCCCTCCACCAGGAATGTGATGGCGAAAATTGTCTTCGCCGGAACCTCGGGCGAACCAATCCTCCTGGCATCGGGCGCCAATCACATACGATTTCTCGGACTTGAAATCACGCGGAGCTCTCCCGGCAAGGTGATTTACGATCTGGTACTTCCGCAAAGCGGTGGGCCCGTCGATCATCTCGTATTCGACCGCGTCTGGATTCACGGTACGGCGCAAGACGAGACCACGCGCGGCATCGCATTGAGCGGCACAACCAACGTGGCCGTTGTGGATTCGTTTTTCTCAGACTTCCATTGCGTAGCTATTACCGGCTCTTGCGGAGACGCGCAGACTATGGCAACAGGCTTGGGCGACCTGCTCATGGGCCCCTACAAAATTGTCGACAACTTCCTTGAGGCTGCTGGCGAAAACTTAATGTTCGGCGGCGGAGAGGCGACGCAGACTCCGGAAGATATCGAAATCCGGCAGAATCACTTCTTCAAACCTCTCACCTGGATGCGCGGCCAGCCCGGCTACGTGGGCGGCACCAACGGCAACCCGTTCATCGTCAAGAATCACCTCGAATTCAAAAACGGAATACGCGTGCTTTTTGAAGGAAATGTTCTGGAAAATACGTGGGGAGGATTTACCCAAACCGGTTTTTCGATTCTGCTGACGCCCAAGGATCAAAGCAACGCTTGCCCCCTGTGCGTCGTCCATGACGTGACCGTTCGTTACAACACCATCAGTCACGTCGGAGGCGGCATGCAGATCACCAATGGAGCTTCGGATTCTGGAGGTCTCTCCCAAGGCGCATGGAATGAGAGCATTCACGACGTCGTCATCGACGACGTTGACGCGAAGACCTTCAATGGAGACGGGTACATCCTGCAGGAATCAAATGGCGATCAACTACTGGCGATTCACGACGTGGTTATAAACCATCTAACGGCGGTAGGGCCTGACGCAGTCGCATTGCTCGTGATTGGCAACGACTTGACCAATCCCATGATGAACAACTTCACGTGGACGAACAGCATTTTCGCGGCCAGCACGATCGGCGTTCTCAGCACCGGTGGCGGCAGCGCAAATTGCGCCTTCAAGACGGGCGGGGCAATGGTCAAGCTCACCGCCTGCTTCAGTCCTTATATCTTCAGTCACAATGCAACCATCGGCACAACGGGAACCTGGCCGAGTGGAAACTATACGCCCGCAACTGCGAGCGCCGTGCAGTTTGTGAACTACAACAATGGCTCAGGAGGTAACTACCAACTGCAGCCCACAAGCCCCTTCAAGAATGCTGGTTCGGATGGGAACGATCTAGGCGCTGATATGACCACGCTAAACTGCATGATCGCCGGCGTTGCCCCATAGCCGGTTCGCGCACGGCAAAGATGGACGACCTAACCGAACGATTACTCAACTCCATCGGTGGCAGCTTTGATTGCATCCAGGTCCGCACCCAGATCTTTGCCGTCGGTGCCCGCCTTCAGAAAAGGCGACGCCGCTTTACAGGCGCCGACCTTGGAGTCGGCACACAGCTTGTAGTCTCCGCCGTTGCCGTCACGAAAGTCTTGCATACGCACAGCCGATGCATTCCCCGGAGTAAAGTTTCCTCCCGGCCACCCGCCGGTTGCTCCAACCAGTGCGTTATGCGTAAACGTGTAGCTGGCGAAGCAACTTTTCAGCACACCCTCCGGCCCTTGCCTTTGGGGTTGGAACGCACAATTCTTCGGGCCACCGCCCGACGTGATAATGCCAGTGGTCCCCGATCCCACCAGATTATTGGTAAAACTAAAATTGATAATCTTCTCGCGGTCCACATCCGCGCCAAAAGTAAATAAATTCGTGGGCGGAAAACCCGTGACATGATCGATGCTAACGTCGCGCAGCGCGGGCATTTTCGAGGTGATCTGGAACAAGACCCCCAGGCCACCGTAGGTCTTCCCGCCCATGTCATCGAAGACAATATCGTGAATGCTGTAGCGCTCGCCTCCGCTGGCCGCTCCACCCGAGTCGGAAAGCCCGGTGCCGATCATCATGCCATTCGCCGCGTGGCTGACGCGGCAGAATCGCAGTGTTAGGTCCGTGGTTTTGCAAAGTGGACAGCGATTTCCCTGATTCTTCGGAGTGAGCAGAATGGCGAATCCGGTCTGCGTAAATCCACCCCACGTATTTTCCAGAACGTTACCCTCAAAAAGAATTCGCTGCCCATTCTTCAGCTCGAACAGATTCTTGACGATGAAAGGCTTCCCAGACGTTCCGCCGACAAAGCCTGAACTTCCCGGCCTCCAGGTCAGCGGCTTGAAGAGATAATTGCGGCGAATTTCAATATCGGCCGGCGTCAATGTCGCCGGCCCGCCGCCGAAGAGAATGTTCTCTCCGGCAGCCTCGAGGAAATTGTTAACGATCTTATAAGGCCCCATCGGAAAATCGCCCAGCCCTCCCGCGATGGTCTGTGCATCGCTGCAGCTTCCCGTGATGGCTACACAATGAAAATCAGTGAAGTAGGAGTCCACCACAGCAACATAATTACTTGTGCCAAGCGCGATTCCGCGGGTGGTTTCGTCCTGCGCTGTGCCATGAATCCAATCGCGGTCGAAGACGATGTGATGATTGCTTCCCTTCCCTGCCATTGCGACCACGTTGTAGACCGTGTCGGGAGACTCGCGCGTAATCTCCAACCCAAGGAACCGATAGTGATTCGCTCCGTCTTCCAAAGTCACAGTCGGCGTGCTTGGGCCAGTCGAGACGAATTTGGCCATCACGTTCTTTGGCGAAGGGCAGGTATATGCAGGCCTGCCCGGGAGCGACGCGACGCCCGCGTAGCAAGGGGTGATTCTCGTGCCTTCCGGAGGCAGCGTGCGGTCTTCCGCGCTGGTACGCACGATAATCCAATGCGCATCGTCGCACTGCTTCGCGGGCATCGTAAAGTTGCCGACGAATCGAGCACCGATTTGCAGAAGGATGGTGTCTCCGCAGTGAGCATCTTCGAGCGCGGACTTCAGTTCCGCACCATCCTTCACGGAGATAGATTTCCCCGGCGCGGGAGTGTCAGCCAGACTGCTATTGACATAAACGCGGGGAAGTTCCGCCGGTCCGTCGAACTTGGCGCCGTTCGGGGCTTGAGCGATAACAGACAAGCATCCACAGAGCGGCAGAATCAGGCCGGTTTGAATACGAAACAAAATCCGAAACAATAAGAGTCGCACACTACCTCCAACAGGAATGAATTATTAGATGAGAAGACAGCGGGCTCCAGCACTCCAGTCTTTGCATGCTCGACGCTATCGCGCAGGTACGACTTTGGCCTCTGCGGCTTCCACAGATTCTCCAGCCAGCCAGTCCGCCATTTTTCCAACATTGTCGTTCCCTGAGTCAAGTCGCAATCCGGCCTTCACCTGGTCGTAATGAAGGGTCACGTAGATAAGCTTCTGAGACATACCGACGGCGTCCATATCGCTGTAAGTGATTACGCCGTTGGGCCTGCGACCATTTTCACTGGCCACAACCGGCACGGCGAGTGCGATCGACTCCAAAACCGAGGCCGCAACACCGTCACACGCCGGCGTGCGCAGGTAGATGAAGCAACGGCTCAGCAGCGTGAGAAATTCGTCATGTGTCAGGCTCCCCAGCAGTAACAGGCTTTCTCTTTCCTCCGGCGGCCAGTCGCGGACATACTCTTTCACCGCCAGCAACTCCTTTTCAGGGAAACCCAGCCAGATGAATCCCGCATTCGGCTGCGTTTTACGGTAGAGCTTCATGCCTTCGCGAAGAACATCCAGGCGATACTCCGGACGAAACGCTAGATACGAAAAAATCAGCAGCCGCTTCTGGCGGAGAAATGTCTCCACTTCCTCTGAGAGGGGCGTTTGAGTATACGTCAGATATTGCGGCGAAAAAGTGGCGATGGCTTCCACTTTATCGGGTGCAATACCGTAGCCCTCGATCGCCTCCTTGATGGGCTGGCTATCACATGCAATCGAGCCTGCCCACAAAAAGAGAACGTAAAATGCCCAATGCACCGGGCTGCGGTCGTCACGCGGGAAATAATCCTGCGAGAGTCCACCGTGAAACGTCAGCAGCGCCGGACGAAAAACAAGTCTTCCAATCAATACGGCCGCCAACGCCAGCCAATATCCCTTCCGTGACATGCCATTCACGTGCACGTTGAGCCGATATCCGCGAAGTGAATAACTGCAAATCTTCCTCAGATAGTCCGAGCCGTCCTGCACATCGATATATTCCGCACTCTTAATCTGCCGCCCTTCGTTAATCTTGAGCACTTCAGAGATATGCCCGCGGCGGCGCAACTCCTCGGTCACCAACTTGGTCTGGATCGCCCAGCCACACATTGGTGGCGGGTAATTTCCAATCTGAAGTATCTTCGTGGGTCGTCTCATCATTCGATTTTTCGCGTGTACTCTTCAGAACCGTGATAGATCGTGGGAAGCGAGCAGCTTCCCAAAAGGCGTTTTTTTCTTAAGCCGCAGCTTCGTATCGAAATAGCGCTCGTAGAGCAGGCGCATGCGCTTCAGCGATGCGTCGGACGAAGCGGTGCGAGTTGGAGCCTTGCGGGACGAAGCTTGCTCGCCGGGATTTTCCACCGCATATCCGAGCGGCGCGAGGCTCGGTCCCAGCAGTATCTCAACCCGCTGCAGTTGAGCAACGGTGAGACTGGTTCTCCATCGCTGCACCGGGTTAAATTCCCCTTCTTTCATTCCCTTTAAGAACGAACTATTTGGTTTGCTCACCGAGCCGATCGCAACCTGTTCAATTTTTTCGTAGTCCAGATCCTGTTCTATGAATGCCCCCAGGATCTGCAGAACTGCACGCGGATCGCGCACCAACTCCTCATAACGAACCTCGATGTAGTCGGAGCCCAAACTGCGGCCGTCTTTGCGGCCTTTGCGCACGATCCAATCCCAATACAAAGCCGCCACCTCGAGAGTTTTTCGACGATCCCAGGCAAACGGCTTGATCCACCCCTGCTTTTCCAGCGACAGCGCCACGTCCCTACCGTCGCGGATGATGTGAATGATCAGAGCCTCGGGAATTGTGCGTTTGATACGCGGCAGATAAAGCAGATGTTCCGGCGTGCAGTCGGCCCAGCGCTCGACGCCCTGGTGCCGCGCCATCGCTTGCATAACGATGCGCAAAAAATCTCCGCCGTTGCGGCACTTCGTCATTACCTCTTCGCTGACTTCATTCCAATCGAGGCCAGTGCGCCGAAATAACTCCGTCTCGCGCCACGCGGCCAACAGCCTACACCGGTTTGCCGCGTGACTTAACACTCCAAAGCGCGGCTCGAGCAAATTAAAAACCTGTGATTCCGCGCGATAAACCGCAAAATTCCCGGAAGAAAGTAGCATATGGTAAAGCAGCGTGGTCCCGGATCGCGGACAGCCCAGCACAAACACTGGCGCTTTGCTTCTGGCCTCGCCGGGAGTGCTTTCCGTGCTCAGTTCTGCTTTCTTCATAGTCAGTGAGCCATTGCTGGCGTGTGCACTGCCCGGCGTTCCTCGAATTTGAGTTGAGGCGGAGCGGGATGCCCGTTTTCCCGCTCCAGGTAATTGCGATGCCACCATTCGAGGATCAGCATCTTCCACAGCACACCGGAACGATTGCGCCGCCCTCGCACATGCTCATCCACTAACCCACGCACCGCCTCCGGCCGAAAATACCCGCGCTGCAAGGTGCGTGGTTCGGTCAAGATGGAAAGAAATTTCTGTTTCAATTCGCCCCGCAACCAATGTTCCAGCGGCAATTGAAAACCTTGTTTGGGACGGTGCAATAATTCCGCTGGTATACCAAGCCGCTCCGCCAGGCGTTTCAGTAAATACTTGCGCGTGGAAGCATGAAATTTCCACTTGATGGGCAACGCCGCCGCCCATTCCACAAATTCGTGGTCGAGCATCGGCACCCTTACTTCGAGCGACGTCGCCATACTCATTCGGTCAACCTTGGTGAGGATATCGCCCGTTAGGTAAGTCTTCGTGTCCAAATAGAGAAGGCGGCTCAGATCGTCGGGCGCACCTGGTGCTTGATCGAAATAGTTCTGAAACTGCTGCAGCGGGTCTGCCATCGCGTTAGCAGCCGCGAGAAAATCTTTGCTGAACAGTGATCTTTCGCGGCCCATCGCAGGCAGGAAAGTCACGCTGTCCAGGTATCGGTCGCGCCAGTTGAGTGAAGCATTCCACGCCAGGTTTCGGCCGTAGAATCCCGTCGGCAAATTGGGGTGCAGCGCTTGCCGGTAAAGTCTTCCTGCCCACTGCGGAATATTATCGAAACCCTTTCGCTGCATGGCTACGGCGTAGCGGTCATAGCCCGCGAACATTTCGTCTCCACCATCGCCGGTCAGCGCCACCGTGACGTGCTGCCTCGCCATCCGGCAGACAAAATATGTCGGCAGCATGGAGGAATCGCCGAACGGTTCCTCGAGCATGCTTGAAAGATAAGCGATAGTCTCTTCGATGTTCGGGCTTACTACCATCTCGTGGTGTTCGGTTCCGAACTGTTCTGCCACCGCTCGCGCATATGGCGCTTCGTTGAAGACATCTTCGGCGAATCCAATCGAGAATGTCTTAACTGGAGTCGAGCTCGCTCGCGCCATTAGCGCAACCACAATCGAGGAGTCCACCCCTCCGCTCAGCAAAGCCCCCAGAGGAACTTCACTCATTAGACGAATGCGCACGGCTTCGGCCAGCTTTGACTCCAGCATTTCCAAACATTCGTCTTCGGATTTCGGATTCGAGTTACCGTAGGAGGGAACATCCCAGTAGGAGCGAACTTTTAAACTTTCTCGCGAATATTCCAAAAGATGCCCAGGCGGCAGCTTCTGAATCGCCTTAAACGCGGTCAGCGGGTCGGGAATGTAGCCAAAATAAAAATACTGGAGTAGCGCTTCAGGATTCGGAACTGCCAACTCCGGGGCCGCGGCCAGAATCGCTTTGATCTCTGAACCGAACAGCAATCTGCCATTGTGCAGCGCATAATGAACCGGCTTTTTCCCCAGCCGGTCGCGGGCCAGAAGAAGAGACTTCTTGCTCTGATCCCACAGCGCAATCGCGAACATTCCTCGCAGTTTGCGGACGCAATCCGCGCCAAGTTCTTCGTAAAGGTGAACGATTACCTCGGTATCGCTGTGAGTGTAGAAATGGTGTCCGCGACCTTCCAGTTCAGCGCGCAGTTTAAGATAGTTGTAGATTTCGCCGTTGAAGACTGCCCATATCGTGCTGTCTTCATTGTGAATGGGCTGCTGGCCACCTGCAATATCGATGATGCTCAGCCGGCGCATGCCCAAACCAACCGCGCCCTTAACATACAAACCTTCGTCATCGGGACCCCGGTGCACAATCGCCTCACACATGCGGTGTACATCCGCGGCCACAACCGATTTCTCGCTTCGGCCGACGATTCCCGCTATCCCGCACACGATTCGGCCTCCGCGGCTGGCTTCAGCGAATCACTTTCCTGCGACGCGGCGGGCTTGCACCCTCGCACCGCAACCGGCACGCCGCCCACCGTCAAATCTTGCAGTCCGCAACTCTCAAACCAGCGGAACACTTGCTCATACGTGTGCTTTGATTGATACCATGGGGAATACCAGTCGAAAGTATCCAGCACCCGCCACTGCGGATCGGCATGGAACGACATCGGAATCATGTAGCGCAACGCTCCACTTAAAGGACGTCCAGCCAGCGGAATTCTGCGCAGGACTTGGTGGACGCCGTAGAGAGGAATAGCCGCTTGACAGAACTTGTGCAGCATGCGCGGAGACATGCGACGCGTCACCTTACGATATACATCGCTCATGCGATACCAGGGGTTGTAGGCGCTATAAAGCCAGACCACGAGCGTACCCTCGGGCTTTAGAAAACGCGCCAAACCTTTCACCGCTTTCTCGCAATCCGGAGTGTGATGGAGGACGCCAAGGCTGTAGATGTAATCGAAACTCTCCGGCGCAAAAGGGAGAGAAAAGGCATCTGCTTGCAGAATGGCAGCGTCTCGATCAGCAAGGTTCCTCGCGGCAGCTTCCACGGCCCGGCTCAGGTCAATACCCACCACACGCGCGGCCCAGCGAGTTGCCACTTCCGCATAGCGGCCCATGCCGCAACCCACGTCGAGGACCAACTTCCCTGCCAAGTCCTCTGGCCTCAACCGAGTCTTCAGGCTGAAATCCTTTTCTGAACGCTTGCTATTTTCGTCGTCGAGTTGTGTCGTGTTGTGCTTTAGCCACTGGAATCCGAAACTTCCCGTGTAAAACTGCTGGTCCACAAAACGAGGCACGCCCTTGACGACCGGGTAGCGCGTTGAACAGCTCAGACACACCAGCACGTCATCCTGTCGTCGCAATTCTGACTGACACTTTAGGCAGCGCAGAATTGCAAGAATGTCTCTCGCGAATTCGCCGCCGGTTTGATCTGGAATCTGTCCCATGCTCTAGGTTCCTGCCTGCGACACAAACTTGCGAAGAACGTTTACTGCATTATTCCGGTCGCCAACCGGCGACTGTGGCCCCGCAGCGCTGGACGTCGATTCTGTTGTGGTATTCTCGACCTCGATCCAAGACCCGAACCGCGGTTCATCGTCTGTTCATGGTCTTAGGATATCGTCCGTGCATGAAAGATCCCCTCAATCTTAAATCAGGCGCGGCCTTCTCTCCGCTGCGCTTGTTTCTCATTCTCCTGATTCTGGGTTTCGGATTACGAATGGCCTTTGGCATCATCCGCTATCGCGGCGATCTCCTTCACCTCACCGGACCAGCCTTCATTACCAGTTGGAGCCACGACGGCCTGGAACATGTGCTCATTGCGAAGGCTATTCTCTCAGGCGAAGGTTACATTATGGAGAATTTTCCATTACCGCCGGGAAAGCACGTCCGCTACGCCGGACAGGACGCGCTGTTCAAAGCGCCGCTCTATCAGTATTTTCTTGCCGGGGTTTTTGCGATTTCTGGTTTTTCTTTTAAGCTTTTCTTTCCTTTGCAGGCGCTGTTTGGGGGTCTTACCTGTGGCCTTGTCGGACTCATTGCCTGGGAAACGTTCAAGAGTCCAGGTGCGGCCTTACTCGCGGGAATTGCGGGCGCGATTCACCCTGTGCTGGTTAACGCGGCCTCCCAACCCTACAACGAGGATGTTTTCTTCTTTTTTTTTATCGCTGCAATCTGGGTCTTTCTTGTATGGTTTCGCACGCGGGAAATCAAATGGGCTATAGCCTGTGGAATTATGGTCGGCCTATGCACCTTGACGAGGGAGAGCGGCATTCCTCTGCTGGCTGCAATGGGAGCAATCAGTATTCTTGCAACTCCGCGTGATTTCAAAGCGTGGGTGGCGTGCGGCGTCATCGCACTCAGCGCCTTCGCTGTGGTTGCACCCTGGACGCTCCGCAACTACATTCGCTTTCATGCCTTCATTCCAGTCGCAGCCATCGTGGGGGAAGACCTAGCAACGGGAAACAACGACTGCGTCGCGCGGGAAAGCTTGTTCACCTCCTACTGGTCTGAGGGACCCTGCGTTGACTTAAACAGGCAAATTATTGCGGCGCGCGCGCTGACCCCGATGTTGGATCTTCCCGCCGGCGTCCAATATGACCGGTTGTCACGGGGCGTGGCGATCCACTTCATCACCGAACATCCCCTAGCCTACGTGAAACTGGCAATTCGGCGGCTGTGGACCAGTCTACTGCCGTTTGCTCCCCGAGGAAATCAGCGGGGGTACGAACGGATCGTTCTCACGCTCTACTGGCTTTTGATATTTCCCACAGGAATCATCGGACTATTCTTGCGACTAAGACGGCCCGAACCTCGGACTCTTTTCCTCGCGTTGGTAATTGCCCTTAGTTTCTTATCGATCATGGCCGTTCTCTATTGGTCCGATCTTCGTTTTCGAATTGGCATTGATCTTCTCCTGGGATGCTTCGCAGCATGGAGCTACGACCGCGTTTTGGCAAAGGGGAGAAGCCAAATCAGGCGCGGTAATCACCGCTTCGTGAGCTGCTTCGAATCGCGATTTTTCATCGAAAATTAATATACGGTCGGCGGTGTTTGCCAAGAAATTGATGCAGAAAAAAGACTCATGTTCGTCTAAGATAGACGGGCATTTGGAGGCGAGAATACGCATAATGCCGGGGCCTTTATGGGACGAATGGATGGGTCGCAAGGCTACTCGGCGATTAGCGCGCATGATTTTGCCTCACTTGCGTTGGAATCAGGAAATCTGGGGTGAAACGGTAAGAGAGCATCTGACGCGGCCCGTTCGCTGGCTGGATGCGGGTTGTGGCTGGCGTCTCCTGGACAAGGATCTCGATCCACTCGAGAACGATTTGGTCCGCCGCGCCGGAACGGTAGTGGGCGTCGATCTCGACCTTCCCCACTTAGGCAAACACGTCAACTTCTCGCTGCGCGCTTGCGCATCGCTCGCTGCGCTTCCCTTTGCTGACGCCAGCTTCGACCTGATTACTTGCAACATGGTGGCCGAGCATCTTCCCGATCCCTCGGCGATTTTTCAGGAAATATCCCGAGTGCTCGCCGCTGGCGGCGTTTTCATGGTACACACTCCCAACACTCGGAATTACCTGGTTTTCGCGAATATCCTCGCGAAGAAGCTCCTGCCACGCGATCTCGTTCTGAAGTTGGTGCACGATGGACGGGAAGAAGAGGATATTTATCCCACTTACTACCGGGCCAATAGTGAGCGTGCACTCCGCCGCCTTGGCGATTCCGTGAAGCTCCAGCCCCATTTTGTCCGCTTCCTCACTCAACCCCAGCCCTACAGCCGCTTCTTTGCGCCAGCCGCCTTCTTTGAACTTCTCTTTATGCGAGCGACCATGACACGTCCGCTGAATCGCTTTGCTGCGACGATCATGATGGGGTTCCGAAAACCCTATATAAAACCGGCCGGCTGCACCGCTTGCGTGGCCTAAAGCCTACGATGGAGGCTAAAGTACATAGCGAATACGCCAGCTTTCGTCTAAGATAAACGGCATTCAGTCAGCGAGGAGAGTTCGATATGTCGCGCAGTGGAAACAATCGTGGGAAGGGCACTTTGTTGGAAAGCACCCTCGCGTTGGCCTTGATGGGAATCGTCGCCGGAGCCGTGGGAGGCCTTGCCATCGGCATTGTCACCGGTTCTCATTCCTCCAGCGCCGCGCCCAGCACCGCAAGTCCTCTGAAGTAAACACTCGCTAGAAACGCTGCCTCAAACTTAACGGCGCCGCCTGAACCGTTCCCACGGCGGGTGCTGTCTCGGGAAGTTTTGGGCCTGTCAGCCAGCTTCTTATCGGCTTGCGTTCTTCCTTCACGCTCACACCAGTTTCACTGCACAGACGGAGCAAAGCCGTCGTATAGCCGACCATAAAATACGGGAAAAGTTGATACGCCGTACTGGCGAAGGCCGCGCCCACAAGATAGCTGGCAAACCCCGCCCATAGCGCGCTGGTATACATGCGCACATCTGAGTCCGCCACGTAAAGAGCCGTACTGCGGATTTTAATCAAGTTCCTGAAACACTCGCGCATCACCAGAAGAAACAATATAAGTACAGGGATTCCGCATTCCGAGCTCAGTTCCGTATACGTGTTGTGCGTAACGTGCCACAGATCCGTATAGCTGGCGAACTGACCGGGACCTACTCCGAAGATCGGGCGTTTCGCTGTAGTTTCGAGACTCAGTATCAGAATCTCTAGCCGGGCTTCCTTGGCGTCACCATAAACTTCCACGTCGTTGGAGAAAATGCTCTTGATGCGATCGCCGTAACTCTGCGGCCCCACGACCGCCAACGCTAAAATGCAAAAAGCAGCGCCCACCAGCAGGTAATAGCGCTTATTTCGTATTCCAAATTCCCACAAACTAAAAACTATGGCCACTGCCAGAGCGAGAAATCCGGAGCGCGAATAAGTCAGCATCAACCCGCGCCCCATGACGAGAAGACCAAAAAACCACAGCACTTTCTTTAGCGGATTCTTCTCCAACATCAGGAACATCAGACACAGCGGAAAATTCAATGCGATGTTCATGGCGAGGTCATTGGGATTATCGAACACGCCTCCCAGCACACCGCCCATTCTTCCACCCTTGTAGATCAGCACCGAAACAAGGGTCATCGCCGCGACCGAGGCCGCCTGGATGAAAATCAACCGCTTAAGTTGGCTTAGGGAATCGACGACGAGGCCCACTAGTAGCGCAACGATCAAGGCCTTCGAACACTTATCCAGCACGACCGATAGCGCTCCGCTGATGTAAAAGGAGAATGGAACGCAGAGAGTTTGCCAGGCGAGCATGGCAGCCAGGAGTTTCAACTCGCGCGGCCATTTTACAAAGCTAGAGCGCCCACGGATACCGAACAGCAAAGCAAGAAGAGCAATGCCCCCAAGGATTTTTTCGATCGGAATAAAACCGAGCGCGTGTACAAAATCTTCCGGCCGGGCAAAATACAGGAACGAAAATGCTACCAGCGCTCCATACGCGAGCGCGTTGGAATTCTTTGCTTTCGGTTTCTGAAAACCTAAGGCAAGCGTGGCCATTAAATACTCCGCACCCCCATAATTAACGCCGGACTGTGTGATCGGAAAACTATGAATTCCATACTGCCTTCCTCCCGGTTACAAAGTGAGTGAAGGCAACTATCGCCGCGGCATTCAAAACCACAAAAGTGAGTGCGGCATCCGCCACGCGAGAAACTGCGCCTGGCTTCAGTTTCAGCATGCCCAGCACCGCCAATAAATAAAACGCCAATTGAACTCCCAAGGCAAAGCGGTACAACGGATGCGCCAGCGCAATCGAAGACAGCAGCACCGCAACCAAAGCGAACGGCACCAACAGGCGCATGATTTTGTGACTAATAAATTCGAAGAGAATCGGATTTGTTCCGCTTAAGAGCCACGGCGCAAGCTGCAACAGCTGATAGTTACCGCTCAGCGTCCGCACCTTGCGGCTGAATTCTCGTGGTGCTCCCAGGTTTGGAACGTCCCATGCTCTGGCGCTCGTATCGAAAATCACTCGCGAGCCCTGCCGCACCACATGCATAGGCAAATACACATCGTCGAGAATCGTCCGCTCAGGTAGCGGAACCAGTAGATTCCGCCGCACTGCATACAAGGCCCCGGTGGCGCCCACCACGGATCCAGAAGCCGATTCCAATTCGCGAATCGCCTTTTCGATTTTCCAGTAGAGACCCATTCCGCGCACCACTTCTCCTGAATCAAAGTCCCCTAACATCAACTCACCGCTCACCGAACCCACGTTCGGATCGGCAAAATTCTCCAGCAACCTGCGGATCGCGCCGGATTCGATTTGCTGCCGCGCATCCGTAAAAACCACGACTTCCCCTTCTGCCCATGCAATCGCATCGTTCAGCCCACTCGCCTTCCCGCTCGACAGCTGGTTCATCACTAGCCGCACCCGCGGATGATTCGCATAACCTCGAAGAATCGCTTCCGTCCTGTCCGTCGAACCATCGGAGACAACGACAACTTGCCAGCGCTCGCCGGGATAGTCCAATTCCAACAGATTGCGCAGCTTATTCTCGAGAACCTGCTGCTCATTGCGTACCACCATCACAACCGATACTGACGTCTCATAAGCACCGCGTAGTGGCGGCCAGGGGCTTATCCGTGCCCGCATCCACAGCCACGCCAGATATCCCACGTACGTATAAGCAATCAAAGCCACCGACCACCAGAACATCCAGGTCATTGCCCGCCCCGGCCGAGCAGCACAATCTTGATGGTCTGGAACATGATCAGAAAATCCAGCCCAAGCGATGCGTTCTTAATATAGAAAAGGTCGTATTGCAGCTTCTCGCGCGCATCTTCCAGCGTGTTGCCATACTTGTATTGCACCTGCGCCCAGCCGGTGATTCCCGGGCGCACCACATGGCGCACACCGTAATAGGGAATCTCTTTGCTCAGCCACTCCACAAATTCCGGCCGCTCCGGTCGCGGACCCACAAAATGCATATCGCCCTTGAGAACGCACCACAGCTGCGGAATCTCATCGAGGCGCGAAGAGCGCAGAAATTTGCCTACTCTCGTGATGCGCGGATCGTCATCCGCGGCCCAGGTCGCGCCCGTATCCGCTTCGGCGCCATCACGCATGGTGCGAAACTTGTAACAGTAAAACGGCTTGTTACGGCGCCCCACCCGCTCTTGCCGATAAAGCGCGGGGCCCGGAGACCCCAGCTTTACTGCCAGAACGATGAAAGGAACGAAAGGAAGCGAGAACAACAGGCCCACGAGGGCCACCGAAAAGTTCAGCACCCGCCGCACCAGCCGGAAGAAATTGCTGAAGCGAAACCCATCGGCAAAAATCAGCCAACTCGGGTATAACTGCTCGACTTCAATTCTTCCTGAAATCCTCTCCAGCCACGAAGTGGCTTCTTCGACCTTCACGCCCGTCAGCCGCAGGTCAAGCAATTCCTCCACCGGCAATGTGCCCCGACGGTCCAGCATCGCGACGATGACTCGATGCACGCGCTTGGCGTGGACAAGGGCGAGAAGGTGCGAGGCGACACTGTCGCGGGTCAATTCGCCGTCGACATTTCCCGTCCAGCCCACCACTTCGATCCCAAGAGCCGAACGCTCCCGCAAACCCCGGACTAACCGCTCCGCGCGCTCTCCCGTACCCAAAACGTACACGCGCTCCCGCAGGAACGGCTGCTTCACCATCCAGGAGTAAGCAGTCCGCCAACTAAACAGCATTATGGTGAGAATTAGCAGCCCTGCAAGAGCCGAGCCGTTCCCAGGCAAGAGATTGGGAAAGGCAAAACCCACCGCGGAGAGAGCCAGCGCAACCACGCCCAGCACCAGCAGTATGCGAAAAACTTGATCCCACTTCTCGCCCAGGTTGGCAGAATCGTAGAGGTCGAGCCAGTGGGAAAGCAGCAACACGACCCCGGTCACACCGAGAATCTTGAGGTATCCACCTTCAACATTCAGGAGCAGCCAGCTGTCCTGGCTCTGCCACATCGTACCCAGCACAAACGAAAACCAAACGATCAGTGCCTCACCTGCCAGAAGAACCAGTGTTCGCAGCGGGTAATACACTTTGAAAAGCCGGATCACGTTTCCCTGCCCTAAGACTCGTTGCCCCAAAGACTGGTCTTAAACATTAAATTGGTTTTAAAATTTCGACTCGTTCGCGTTCTTTCCGTCTCCATCGTAGTAATAACGCGTATATGGGATGGCCGCACCGTCCGTGCCATTCAGCACGACTCCCACCAGGGCTTGATCCGGAAATTCCAGTCGCGCGCGACGCGCCATATCTACCGGCGTGGCGTTGGAGCGTACGACGATGAGCACTCCGTCGCAGACTTTGGCCAGCACGCCGGCATCGGAAACCGGTACTGCCGGCGGCGAATCGATGATGATCCAATCGAAGAGAGCATCAACTCGCTGCAGCAGTATCTTGAGTCGTCCGTTTGAGATCAACTCCGCAGGATTTGTGATCTCCTTACCGCTCGGAATCAGAAACAGACTCTCCATCGGTCCGTGCTGCATGATCGAAAACTCGTCACTGCTTCCGAGCAGATAATCGGCCAGCCCCGGAGATGAAGTTGTGCCGAGCATGAGGTGCAGCCGCGGACCGCGCAGGTCAGCGTCGACCAGCAGGACACGGCGTCCATGCTGCCGCACCAACACCTGTGCCAGATTGGCCGCCGTGAAGGACTTGCCTTCTTTCGGCAGCGCGCTGGTTACCAGAATTTTTTTGAGCGGCATCTTCTCGCGTGTGGAATAAAGCCGCGAACGCAGAGTACGAAATTCCTCGGTGCCGCGAGCCGCGTCGTCGCCATTGAAAAACAGCATGGTTTTCGCGTCAGGCTTCCATTGCAGTTGCGGGCAACGCGACAACAAGTTCTCCAGGCTGAAGGGACTAGCGAATGAAGGCATCGCGGAAGTGAGAGGAACGACGTCTGCGTGTCCGTCTCCGGGGTGCTCTTGCCCCTGAGGCATTAACGGCCCTGCCGCGAAGCTCGATTCGGCGGGAGCCTGCAACTCCGCCCGCTCCTGTTCCGCCTTTTTCAGCGCTTCGTGAATTCTGCTCATATCTTCCTTTCCTTGGAGACATCCTTGTCGTCTTCGCGCAAGCGGTCGGCTAAATTAGCCAGCGATCGCAAGGTTTCCACTAGGTCGAACTTTTCCTGCCCCGTTGCCGCAGGCGGCATCATTGCGCGCACAGCCATGTTGTCGGCTAAATCGAGATCCCGCGCCACGTTGTCCACAACGGCCGGCATGATTACCTGCTGCTGGTCTACGAATGCGCTTACCAGGCAGTGCTCGCACAACAAGTTGATCACCCTGGGAATACCGTTCGCATAGCGGTGGATCGATACGACCGCCTCAGGATCGAAAATCTCTTGACCATTCGAACCAGCAATGCGCAATCGCTGCTGCACATAGGCTTTGGTCTCCGCGAGGGTAAGCTCGTGCGTCTTGGCCCGGAGGCTCAGCCTTTGCCGCAGCTGCCGCAGTTGCGGTTGTCTTAGCTTCTCTTCGAGCTCAGGCTGGCCCACCAGTACGATCTGGAGCAACTTTTCCGTGAAAGTTTCCAGGTTCGTCAGCATCCGGATCTCTTCCAGCACTTCTTCGGTCAGGTTCTGCGCCTCATCAACGATGAGCACTGCAGTCTCGCCCGCCCGGTAGCGATCCAATAGCCAGTTGTAAAGCCGCAGCAAGATCTGACTTTTGTCTTTCGAATCGCAGGGAATGCCGAAGTCGGCCATCATGTAATCCAGAAACTGCGTTGTATTCAGCCTAGAGTTGAAGATGAACGCGGTCGCCACCTGCTGCAAGCGAAGCCACTCCAGCAGCTTGTTGATGAGGGTTGTTTTCCCTGTTCCAACTTCCCCGGTCAGCAGCACAAATCCCTTACGGCTTTGGATTCCGTAAGTCAGGCACGCGAGCGCCTCCTCGGTGTGCCGCGTCAGAAAAAGATAACGCGGATCGGGATTCACATTGAACGGATTCGCTCTCAAACCGAAGAACTCTTTGTACATGGCCTTTGCTTAGAACGTCCTTCCCTGGAACTTCACCGCTTCAAAACTTCGCGGCTTCCTTTCCCTGCTCCCTCTCATGCTTCTTCCTGTTCCAGAAACTTCCGTTGCCGTTGCCGTTCTCTTGCACGGTCTCCGCCACCCATGGGACCGCGACCAGCATGGGAAGCTCAAGGGCGGCCTCGGCATCCGCCTGCGTGCGGATGGAGGTGTCACGAAACTCCAGCCACAGTGCAAGAGTGCAACCCAGCGCCAAACCGGCGCCCAGTCCCGCTCCAGCAAACAGCAGGCGGTTTGGGAAACTCGGCAGATCCGGAAGGTTGGCGGGATTGAGCATGCGCATCTGCTCGCCTTCCTGCTGCTGCTCCATCTTGAGAGCGATATCGGACTTGCTCTTGTCGGCCAGCAAATCTTGATACACCTTCTGGGTATTCTCGTAGTTGCGAGCCATCTGCTTGTACTGTTCCTCAATTGCAGGACTTAGCGACACCCGCCCCTGGTACACGGCGATTTCGTCGGTCAACCTTTTTTGGTCGCGCGTACCTTGCACAATCAGGTCTTCGTATTGATGAACTTGAAGGCGCAACTGGCGAAGTTCGGGCGGCTCCGACCCTGGCCCCTTGTCGGCTGCGGTGTCCGTATCCTTGCTCGGCGTCGCAGCTTCCGCCAGCCTTTTCTTGACCTGCGCGATGTCCGCCTTGGTCTTGATCACATCGGGATGATCGTCGGTGTAGCGGGCTTGCAGATCAACCAACTGGCTTTGCAATTGCGAAAGCTGCTGTTGCAAGGTCTGCGGGTTGTTGGACGACAGCGAATTCTTCCACGCCGTCAACTGCTGCGCCAGCTGCGCCTCGGTATAGGCCTTGTCCTGCTGGGCACGGCTCAAGGTCTGGGTGTTGGCTTCGAGTTGCGAATTCAGCCCCATCAGGATTTTTAAGTTATTGTCCTCATCGCCCGGAAGCTGGCCCATGTATTGCTTCTTGAAGTCCGCCAGCTTGCTATCCAGTTCGTCCAGATTCCGCTTGGTATCCTCGACTTGCTTGCTAAGAAAGTCGGTCGTGCCGCGAGCCACGTCTTCGCGCGACCTCAGGTTCTCGGTCAGTAGCAGCGATGTAAGTTCGTTGCAAATCAACTGTGCCCGGCGGGCTGACCTGGCGGTATAACCCACCGTGAACCCGGGAACCGGACTGCTCTGACCGGGCTTTTTCTTGCCGCTGCTGCCAATTTGCGAAAGATCGGTGATAACGGGTTCGACGGTCATATTGTTGCGGATGATTTCGATTGCCTCATCGGCGTCTTCGCCAGGCTTCGCCAACCCCAGGCGCTCCACCATGGGTTGCAGGCGCTCATGGCTGAGCACCTGTTGCTGCAGGGTCGCAATGCGCTGCGCCAAATCCTCGGTAACAACCGATTGCACAATCCCTTCTGGGACTTTCTGGCCCACCACCAGCACCAGAGAATTCGAGGTGTATTTGGCGGCAAAGAAATACGAAACCAGAAAGCCGGCGAGCGGCGCCACCAGCGCCGGGATCAGGATCACCTTGATCCGGCGGCGCAACATCGCCAGATAATCGTCCATCGTAAATTCGCGGTTTTCCATCGTTTCACTCGTTTCGCTGGCTTGCAACGCCAGCCGTAAGACTAGTCAAGCCGGATTGGCCGGGGGGTCCAATCCACTCCAATCGTCCCCACACTTCTTTGTGCAATCCGGTTGCACGGGCCATTGAACGTCTGGCAGTACGAATCATCGAAGGTCAGGTAGTTGAACTGATAGCTCGCGAATGCGTGCAGAGTCCGCCCGAACTTCCGGTGAAAACTTACCCCGGCAAATCCATACTGATAGATATTCGCGCTCACTCCCGGGCAAGTCGCCGCGCTGGTAGCCGGGCACGTGATCGGTAGCACGCGGCTGTTACGGGAGAACCCGATGTCGGAGCCCAGGCTCCAAACTCGGGTTAATGGCCGGCTGGCGCTGAGCTGCGCGATATCGCTCTCGGCTCCGGCGAAGAAGCCAGACCCACTGGTGATGTAATGCGCGTAAGTAAGATCCAGACTGGTCTTTGGAAAGCGGTAGCGCAGTACAGCCCGGCCCGCAGCAGAGATACGAAGGTCATTCTGTGGGCATACAAGCTCTAAAGCACCTTGCGATGTAGCCCCAAATACACACGGCGGGATGGTGGGATTCTGAGACGCTGTCGCGGGAAGAAGCAGATGGTTAATTTGCGTGAACTGCGGTCCCGCACCAATCAGAAAATCCATGCGCCCGGTGATTCGATGTCCCCACATCAGCTGGATGATGTGACTGTAAAAATTCGTTCCGGTGGAGAATTGGAATCCCTGGTAGGCATACACGATCGCTCCCTGGTTGTGCCGCCCGAGTACGCGGTTATAGCCAGCCTCGCCCGAGACCTCGTTGCTTCCGATGAATGAATTTCGAGTTCCGGGCTGATTGTCCAGAAAGTGTACAAGACCATATCCACCTGTGATGGTTATGGAGGACTTAGGGGTCAGATTTTCCACTGCATCGACAACGGAGAGGTTCATGATTCGGGGCACTTGTCCCAGCGCCCCAAAGACGGTCCCACCGTTAAATCCGAGGAGTCCGGTCGAACTCAGACCCGCGCCAGTCAATCCCACGGCGCCGTATGCGCTGCCGAACGTACCCTCAGGCTGATAGCTAAAGGCGTCTCGAATCCCCAGCTTTCCTCGCTTCCAAGTGATTTGCTGGTCCAAACCGAGCTCCTCGATTTGTTTCAGGCCGATACCGCGAGCATTGTAGTAACCCACGCCTCCGAGGTAGTCGAGCGCGAGATCGTAATTCCTCCAAAGGTGTTGCAGGTCCACGCTACCCAGAGCGAATGAGACTGAATGCGTGCCCGATCCGCCGAGGCTGTCCTGGACGTTCGAATCCACGGACTCGCTCCCATGCGCACCAAGTTGCAGATAGCTCAACGGAGCGGCGTGCGGTTCGAGGTTGGGCAGGTCCAGTCCTGAGATTGGAGGATTTTCTACGATCGGTGGCACGGGATTGTCCGGCCCATTGGCGGGCACCGGCTGCTGAGGCTGGCTGCTATCCGGAGTAATAGCAGGCTCCTGTTGACTCGAGCTGTCCTGGCCCCAAGCTGCACTCAGCGCCAAGGCAAGCACCATCACAAACCCCATGGAATGATGTCTACACATTTTTGCTAAGGGACCACCACGGTATCGCCCCGTTGCAGCAGAATGTTCTGCTCGGGATGCCGCCCCTTCACCACTTCCTTGTAGTTGAAAGGCATCTTCACTTGCCTGCCGTTCTCCATGCGCAACAAGTAAATACCTTTTAGGTTGGCAAATTGCGTAAAGCCCGCACTGGAAAGCGCCTGCAGAATGGTCATTCCCGGCAAGAGGGCAATCGCCCCTGAGTGCGTGACTTCGCCGGTCACGAAAATTCTTCTGCTATTCATTGCGGTCACGACAACGGTGACGCGGGGATCCGCAATATACTTCTTCAGTTTCTCTGTGATCGAATCCGCGAGCTGCATGGGCGTGAAACCCGCCGCCGACACGTCGTTGAGCAACGGCAGGGAAATCTTTCCATCCGGCCGCACCGGCAATGTCGCGGTAAGATCCGGTTCTTTCCAAACCGAGATGTGCAGCGTATCGTCAGCGCCAATCACATAATCGGGGGGCGCGTTATCCGCGGGTGCATTCGCAGTGGGCGCCGGAACCGGCGCCGGCAACGCAGGCTTGGAAGTGTTGGCGGGTTTGGGAACCGGCTTCACGTACACTTCGTCCTGGGCCCACATGCTCTGGGTTGTTAACCCCAGCAGCAATACCACGCAGGCAAGCTTCAATGCTTCTTTCATCCATTCTCCTGCAGAGCTTTAGGAACCCGGCGCGTCGGAATCCCATCTACTCAACCCTATACAGCCAAGACTGTTGGCTGATCCGCAATCGTACCTCGACCCGGCGCCGACTCTATTGGCAAGGCGTTCGCGTCGGCACATCAGTTCTTCTCCAGGCGAGAAGCTCCGCGCTGCCTTGCCCTACAAACGAAACGTGGCCGGGGACACCGCATTCCGGCCAGAATGTCTATCCCTAACAACGCGACCACCGCAGAAAGTCACACCCATATTCTCGCAGAAAAGTGTCCCATTGAAGCCGGAATATCTTCACATGAACGGGTGAATCACGCCACGAGTTTTAACTCTATGCTTTCAAAAGTTTATAGGCCAAACCCGCACTGGGGGAGGGATAAAATACCGGCCAATCCTAGACCCTTGATGTTAATAGAAGATGAATTCGCCTGCCGGGTGGTGTCCTATTAGTAGTGTTAGGACACTACCGCCTGCCGCCTGTGCGACGAAACTTTCGTCTCCGCTCGCTCTACCTGTGTGCCGCCTTCGGGCCCAGGCTTGAGGGGCGCGATGTCCGCTTTTTGCAGCTCGCGCCTTCCCGCCGAGTGATTCACTGGTAGAAAGTCGATTCAGCGATTTCGTTGCGGGATTCTCGCTACTTCGCTATGCTGAGGTCGCCCCAGCAAGAGAGAACCGTTCCAGTGAGCCAAGTGCTGCTAGCTGAACCACCTGCGCAGTCGCTCGCCGCCGAACCGGCACGGCCACCGGCGTGGCAGGTCGCCGTGCTCAGTGGACTATTACTCTGGCTTTATTGCCTCCACGATTTACCACTTAGTGGGACAGTGGTGGCATGACCCTAATTTTTCGCATGGCTTTTTCGTTCCTTTGTTTTCTGCTTTCGTTGTTTGGCAAGAGCGCTCCAGGCTAGCTCGGTTACAAATCCAGCCCTCGTGGTGGGGCCTGCTGCTGCTGGCGTTTGGCATGGCGGTATTGCTGGTTGGCCGCATGGGTGCCGAGCTTTTCCTGTCGCGCTCATCTCTGCTTTTAGTGCTGGCGGGCATCATCGTATTGTTCTTGGGTTGGAACTTCTTCCGTGTCCTGTTGTTTCCATGGGCGTTTCTGGTGCTGATGATCCCCATTCCGGCCATTGTCTTCAACCAAATCACCTTCCCGCTGCAATTGCTGGCTTCACAGGTCGCCAGCACAACTTTGCCGTGGATGGGTGTCCCCGTCTTGCGCGAGGGCAATGTGATCGTCCTTCCGGCGATGGCTCTGCAAGTGGCCGAGGCCTGCAGCGGAATTCGTTCTCTGATGTCGTTAACCACGCTCGCAATTATTTATGGATATTTGATGGAAAGCAGAGTTTCAGTTCGTGTTTTCCTGGCGCTAGCTTCTCTTCCCGTTGCCGTGGCAGCGAACAGCCTTCGCGTCGTGGGCACGGGTCTACTCGTCCAGTATTGGGATCCGGATAAGGCGCAAGGCTTCTTTCACGAATTCCAGGGATGGCTTATGTTTGTCGCGTCGCTGCTCATGATCTATCTTCTTCATCGCACCGTCTGTGTCTTCTGGCCTGAGAAAGAAGTGGAATCATGAGGCCATCCAGTATGCTACGTTTCTTTCTGGCGGCGACGCTGATCGCCGTGACCGCGATTGTGCTGCAAGCGCGCGGACGTAACGAAATCATCCCCCATGCCTCGCCACTATCGTCCTTTCCCTCACAACTAGTGAACTGGACGAGTAACGACGTTGTGCTCGATCAGGCAACGCTTGACGTATTGGGGGCCGGCGATTTCCTGGAACGCGTTTATGAGGACCCAGCCGGCAAGCTGCCCTTCGTCGACTTATTCCTCGCGTACTTTCCCAGCCAACGCGCAGGCGATACGATTCACTCGCCTCAGCACTGCCTGCCTGGCTCCGGATGGAATCCCGACGAAAATGTCCGGGTTCAGATCTCTGTTCCGGGTCACGCCTCTTTTCCCGCCAATCGCTATCTCATTTCCAAAGCCGGTGCCCGCCGCGTGGTGCTGTATTGGTACTGGGCGCACGATCGCGGTGTGGCCAGCGAATACTGGGCCAAGTACTATCTGGTAAGGGACTCGATTGTGATGAACCGCAGCGACGGCGCCCTGGTTCGACTGGTCACCGACATGTTTCCCGGCGAAACTCCCGACTCCGCCCAACAGCGTCTTCTCCCCTTCACCACCGCCATCGTCCCGCTCCTCGATGACTACATCCCACGCTAGTGCGACAGAGCGTATTAATCAGCTTGAGGTCATCCCGAGCGCAGCCATTAGCCAGTTGTCATCCCGAGCGTAGCGAGGGACCTTGGTTTCTGCATGCGGCTATACATGCACAACTCCGAAGAACTTTCGCCTTGCCCAGAATCGCCGCCGATGTTATTTCTGACTGTCCTCATTGCTCCGCAACTTGACTCCTGCCTCCATCGCCGAAACGAGCAACCAAGATCCGAACCATCCGAAACGCGTCCTCGGTTTTCGTGACCTGGTTTTGTTCTACGTGGTCACCGGCATCAGCCTTCGCTGGATCGCTACCGCCGCCGCCGCCGGTCCCAGTTCCATCGTCATTTGGATCGGCGCGTGGTTCTGCTTCTACACTCCTCTCGCACTTTCCGTGATCGAGCTCTCGTCCCGCTATCCTAGTGAAGGCGGCCTCTATGTCTGGAGCAAGCGCGCCTTCGGCGACTTCTCCGGCTTCATGTCGGCCTGGACTTACTGGACCAGCAACCTCCCATACTTCCCTGCCGTACTTTACTTCGCCGCCAGCAACATTCTCTTCATGCGCCAGAGCGCATGGGCGCACCTCTCGAACAACGCCACGTTCTACATCGTTTTCTCTCTGCTCACCCTAAGCGCGGCCACGCTGATGAACATCGTCGGCCTTGATGTCGGCAAGTGGCTGCACAATATTGGCGCGCTCGCCATGTGGATTCCGGTCGGCATCATCATCGTCATGGGACTTATCGCATGGCACCGTTACGGCTCGGCCACGTCATTCACCCTCCACTCGATGACGCCGAGTACGCACTTGAACGACCTCATCTTCTGGTCAGTGCTGACATTCGCTTTCGGCGGATGCGAAACCGCCTCTTTTATGGGAGAAGAGATCAAGAATCCTCGGCGATCGATACCTTTCGCACTGCTTTTCGGCGGCATAACCGTAACCCTGTGCTACATCCTGGGAACCGCCTGCATACTCCTCGCATTGCCTTCAACCGAAGTCAGCAATCTGCAGGGTCTGGTGCAAGCCATCTCGAAAACCGCATCCCGCGTGGGTTTCCCCGGAGTCTTGCCCGTCGCCGCGTTCCTGATCGCGCTCAGCAACATCGGCGCTGCCAGCGCCTACCTCGCAGCCGTAGCTCGATTGCCGTTCGTCGCGGGCCTCGATCATTTTCTGCCACCAGCCTTTGGCGCACTGCACCCGCGCTGGAAAACACCGTGGGTCGCGCTGCTCACTCAATTCGTTCTCGGGGCGGTTTTTATTTTTCTAGGTCAGGCCGGAACCAGCGTGAAAGGAGCTTACGACGTGCTGGTTAGCATGGGAGTGATTGTCTATTTCATTCCCTACTTGTACCTGTTCGCCGCCATGATCAAACTCCAGCGTGAGCCCGCCGGGCCGGAAGTGATCCGCGTCCCGGGAGGAAGCGCCGTGGCGAAGCTG
>Ga0210405_10001105_pt1 | contig 32437 bp, 32 predicted proteins | sample IncBWH11MmetaG_FD_155492 | JGI IMG/M metagenome (GOLD analysis project Ga0210405, IMG submission 155492) | Forest soil microbial communities from Barre Woods Harvard Forest LTER site, Petersham, Massachusetts, United States - Inc-BW-H-11-M | ecosystem: Environmental > Terrestrial > Soil >...
GCAGCCGGCGAGGCAATGGATCGCCCGCCCGCCGATAGCAACGGCATAGTCGAGCGCGCGCGCAAATGCGGCCTCCCAGTCCCGCTCGCGGCCGGGCAATGCGGCGAGGCCGGATTCGCCTTCCCGGCCGGGCGGCGTGTTGATGCCGAGTTGCGTCAGGCCATGGCGTGCCAGCTCGGCCTTCACCGCGGCAGGCGCGACCTCATAGGGGTATTGCAGTTCGACCGCGGAAAAACCCGCGGCGGCGGCAGCGCCGAAGCGCTCGAGCAGCGGACGCTCGGTGAACAGAAACGCGAGATTGGCGGCTAAACGCGGCATTGTTTCCCCCTCCCACCGCTTTGGGCGGCGCGCCATCTCTCCTAACGCACTCGGGGAACCATTCCGAAGCCGGTCGGACGGAAAGCAGGGGATCGACGGGATAACCCTCGAATCGGCATTGGGCTATTTCCCATTATCCTGCCCACGTTGATGGTGGGCAATTTTGTGGTTGACGATTGCGGCATGCCTTGGTTCCCTCGCCACAGAAACTTCCAAGTTAAAGCTTTGGCCGTGCGGCTCGGGCCCCCGGCACAGAGCGGAGGAAAGCACAGGAGCGGCGTCATGAACGCCCAGCAACTGCTCCAGGAAATCTCGGATTATTGCCGGCAGGCTGGGCTTGCCGAGTCGACCTTCGGGCGCCGAGCGGTCAACGACGGGAAATTGACCGCCCGGCTGCGCGGCGGCGGCCGCATCACCACGGATACGCTCGAGCGCATCCACAATTTCATGACCGCCCACTCGCCCCAGGGGCCGCGTCCCATTGTCATCGAGCGCGCGCGCGAGCCGCGCCTCACCAATTCGCCGACGCTCGCACCGGTCATGGCGCCGAGCAAGCCCGGCGACCCGCAGCGCAATTTCCGCTTCTTCGACAACCGGCAGAAATATCTCCTGTTCGTCAACACCTGCAGCGAGAAATGGGAGGTGGCGAGCCGAGTAGCCGGCGAACTCGCCCTGATCCATCCGCGCCCGCCGGCTGTGCGCGTGTTCGACGCCGGCGTCGGCGACGGCAGCGTGCTGGTGCGCACCATGCGTGCCATGCACGACCGCTTTACGCACATGCCGTTCTACGTCGTCGGCAAGGAGATCAGCCTCGAGGATGTGCGGCTGACGCTGCAGAAGATGGCGGACCGCTTCTTCGAGCATCCGGCGACGGTGCTCATCCTCACCAATCTCGCCTATGCCGATGCGCCCTGGCTCGCGGTGAAATCGCTGAACGCCGCCTCGAGCCTGGTCTGGCACGAGCTTCCGCTCACCGGCAATTCCGCCCACCGTTTCGAGCAGCAGATCATCGACCTCGAGCCGTTCCTCGCGCTCAACTGGAAAGCGGGGGTGAGCGCGCGCACCGGCAATCCGATCTACGAGCGCCCGGTGGTGCTCGTCATCTACCGCGACGACCACCGCTTCGTGCTCGACCCGATCATTCCCAGGCCGGGCGGCACCGTCGCCAACTACGACCTGGTCATCGCCTCGCAACCCTATCGCGCGCGCGCCTCGCTGGAGTTCAAGGCGACGCGGGTGATCGGCCCGCTGTCGCGCGCGCTCGGTCCCGGCGGCCGGCTCGTCGCCATCCACTCGCACGGGCACGACCCGGGCATGGAAATCATCCAGAAGGTCTGGCCGGACGACAACCCCTTCATCCACGACCGCCATCAGATCCTCAAGGCGGTGAAGCAGGACCTCGGCGCCGCCGGGCGCGACCTCAACTTCAACGCCTACGCCGACAACCGTGCGCTGTTCCGCTACGTCATGCATACGCTGCCATCGGAGATATCCGACTCGATCGGCACCTCTACACTGTTCGCGGCCTGGAACGCGGCAATCTATGTGGCGCAGGTTGAGGACGACCGGCTCGCCGAGGTGGTGGCCGACGGCCGTTATCTGGACGCGACGCGCTCGGTGCTGCGCGAGCGCGGCGGGCTGTGGTTCTTCGACGAGTCGTACGTGATCTCGCGCCGGCGCGCGTGACCTTATCATTCGCTCCTCGTCAGCAACGCCACGACGGACAAATGGCCGCGCTCGCAGCTCAGGATGAGGCGACGTTCGATCCGGTGGCGCGCATCGCCGCGTTCATGGAGGGATTCTCCATTGAGGCGACGCGACCGTCGGACGCCGACATCGCTGCGCTGGCGACCCTCAAGCGCGGCGCGCGCGTTTATCTCAGCGCGGTGCCGAACCGGCCGGCGCACGAATCGCTCGGTGCGGCGATCCTGGTGCGGGCGTGCGCAATTTCGCCGGCATCGCTGCGCTCGACGATTTCCTGGCGCGGCTCAACGGCGAGGCCGGCGTCACCCATGTTCTCGTCATTGCCGGCGACCGCGCCGAGTGCGGACCGCTGCGGCGCGCGCTCGACGCCATCGACGGCGGCGCCTTGCGGCGCCGCGGCATCCGCACAATCGGCATCGCCGGCTACCCCGAAGGCCATCCGCGCATCGGCGAGGTCGAGCTTAACCGCGCGCTCGGCGAAAAGATCGCGGCCGCGGAGGCAACCGGGTTCACGGTCGAGATCGTCACCCAGTTCTGCTTCAATGCCGGCGCGATCCTCAACTTCTTCGCGCGGCTGCGCGCCTTCGGCTTCGAGCATCCGGTGCGGGTCGGGCTTGTCGGACCGACCAGGCTCGCGCCGCTGTTGCGCTATGCTGCCCGCTGCGGCGTCCGCACGTCCGCGCAGGCGCTGGTCCAGCGCTCCGGCCTCGTCCGGCAGATGTTCGCCATGACCACGCCTGACGACCTCGTGCGGGCGCTTGCCGAAGCGGCGCCCGCCGGCGTTACCCCGCACTTCTTCTCGTTCGGCGGCGTGCGGGCGACCGCACGGTGGGCGCGCGCCGTCGCCGGCGGCCGCATCGCTCTCAAGGCGGACGGCGGCTTCCTGGTCGAAGCGCCGAAGTCAGAGGGATAAGGCCGGACGGCGATGCCGCCGGCCTATTTTCAAAATCACGGAAAGCGAACTCTTGTGATGCCGGTCACGTTCGGTTCGGGCCGTCATGGTTAACGTCTCCACCAATGATGGAAGACGCAATCGTGAACAGGGAGCACTCCGATGACAGCCACCCTGAGCTACTTGAGCCAGATAACCGAGAAATTCTTTGAGCGGCAGATGCGCCGAACTGCAGAGAAGATCGACGCCGGACGTCAATTGTTCCCCGACACTTGACGGCGGCTGCGCGCCGTGCCCGCGCGCGTCGCGGGCACGGCGCTTTATTGTCTCTCCGGCGACCCGGAAAACGCTCAAGCGCCGAGTTGCTCGGCAAGATGCACGAGGTCCCTGGCGGCAAGATCGACGGGGACGCTGGGCTCGCCCTCGCCGCGGCCGGGACCGCTTTCGTTTGGCCGCGCAATATGCGCGGTGCGTAGGCCCGGCGCAGCCGCAGCCTTGAGATCGGAGCTGTGCGCGGCGACCATCATGCATTCGTGCGCGGCGAGATCGAAGGCTTCGGCGGCGGCGAGATAGACGCCGGGCTTGGGCTTGTAGTCGCCGGCGATCTCGGCGCCGAGAACCGCGTCCCAGGGAAAATCGTTGCGCCGCGCGAGATCGACCATCAGCGAAATGTTGCCGTTTGATACCGGCGCCAAGAGATAGCGGCGCTTGAGGCGGGCGAGAGCAGGCGGCACCTCGGACCAGGCATCCAGCCGGTGCCAGGCGAGGTTGAGATCGTGCAGCACATCATCGCCGAGCGAAGCGACGCCGAAGCGCGGGAGAATGCGCTCGAGGTTGCGCCGGTGCAGCACGTCGAGCTTGCAGAATGGGATGCGGCCGGCGCGCACCTCTTCCATGGCGCCCTGATACTCGCCGCGCCAGGCGTCCGCCATGGCCAGCCAGTCGAGCGCGTAGCCACGTGGCGCGAGCAACGCTTGCGTCTCGCGCGCCACCGAGGTGCGCCAATCGACCAGCGTGCCGAACACATCGAAGAAGAGGGCTTTTATCGCGAGCGGCATGGCTGCACCTGGCACAATCCTATATCAATCAATCGATCCGCGACGACCGGGCGCGAGGGCCCCAATGACGGATGAGGCTTGGAGGCGGAGCAAACCGCGGGCAGCAAGATGTCGGATTTCGAGCGCTGGGAAAAGCGCTATGGCGCCCCCGGCTATCTGTTTGGCACGGCGCCGAACGCGTTCCTTGCGGCGCAGGCCGACCGCCTCCGCGGGCGCAAGACGGCGCTTTCGGTGGCGGACGGCGAAGGCCGCAATGGGGTGTGGCTCGCCGAGCAGGGGCTCGACGTGCTCGCCATCGACTATTCGCCGACGGCGCTCGCCAAGGCGGAAACGCTGGCGCGGGAGCGCGGCGTACGGCTGCACACCGAAGTCGCCGACCTGACCCGCTGGCATTGGCCGCGCGCCGCCTTCGACGTGATCGCGGCGACCTTCGCGCACTTCGCCGGTGCCGAGCGGGACGCGTTTTTCGCCAACCTCACGAACGCGCTTAAGCCCGGCGGGCTCCTGCTCATGCAAAGCTATCGGCCCGAGCAGCTCGCCTATCGGACCGGCGGGCCGCCTGACGCGGAGCGCATGGTCACGCGCGCGCTTCTCGAACAGGCGTTCGGCGACTGGGCCGAATTCGATATCCGCGAGCATGACAGCGTCATCGACGAAGGCACCGGGCACGTCGGCATGTCGGCCCTGATCGACCTTGTCGCCATCAGGTAGGCAGGGCGGCTGTCAGCAACGCGCAGTCCTCCATAGTGCGCCGCCTAGCGGCGGGGTATCTTTGCCACGCCGCCCCAGGGGCCTGCAGGAGGAACACATGCCCAAATCGCCGTCACCCCGCTCTCGCGCGAAAGGAGCGCCGCGGGCGCCGTCCCCTCGCGTGCCCATGCTCGCCCTCGACACCCTGACGCAGGAGCAGCAGGCGCTGGTGGCGGCGATCAAATCCGGGCCGCGCGGCCGTTTCAGCAATGACGGCCCGTTCGCGGTCTATCTGCAGGCGCCCGGCTTCGGCCAGTTGGCGCAGCAGCTCGGCGCGCATCTGCGCTTCGGCACCAGCGTGCCGCCGCGGCTCGCCGAGGTCGCCATCCTGTTCACCGCGCAATACTGGAAGGCGCAGTACGAGTGGGCGGCGCACGCGGTGTTTGCCGGACGGCATGGCGTGAAGGAAGCGGCCATCCGCGATCTTCAGGCCGGCCGCGCGCCGAAATCGGCGCCGCGCGACGAGCAGGCGATCTACGCCTTCGTCAAGGAGCTTTACGCCACGCGGCGGGTGAGCAACGCCACCTATGCCCGCGTGCACAAATTGCTCGGCGATGCGGGCACGGTCGAGCTCGTGGGCATGCTCGGCTATTACGTCATGGTGTCGATGATCCTCGACGCCTTCCGCATGCCGGCGCCGGAAGGAACGCCGCCGCCGTTCCGCGAGCCTGGGAGCAAATAGCCCGATCGGCAGCGCTCGCCGCCATTCGTCGCCGCAAGAGCGCGGGCGTTAGGCAGAAGATCGCGAACCTTTGCTGCGGCCCGAAGCCCGGACCGCAATCGCTCAAGTTGCAGCGATATGCTCGCTTCTTCTGCAGCCGCTCTTGCGCATCGGTGCGCTAGCGCTGCGGCTTCACCTGCATCATGCTGCCGCCTTGCATCATCGTGCCGCCGCCCGTCGCCGCGCCGGGTGCCGGCGCCCCGATCGCGGCGATCGGAAATTCCACCTGGACTGTCCCGGCCTTCTCGAATTGCAGCGTCGCCGCAACGGTCTTGCCCGGCTCCAGTGGATGTTTGAGATCGAGAAACATCATGTGTACGCCCGCCGGCTTGAGCATGACGCTCTCTCCCGGCTTGACGTCGAGCCCCCCCTCTACCGGCCGCATTTTCATGACGCCGTTTTCCATGGTCATGCTGTGGATCTGGCATTTGGCGCTCGCGTCGCTCGAAACACAACTCAGGCGATCAGGCGTCGTGCCGTTGTTGGTGACCGTCATGTAGCCAGCCGCGGCGCTTGCGCCCTTCGGCGTCGCCCGTGCCCAGGTGTCTGCGATGTGGATCGCGCCGACATCGTAGTCGCCCGCCTCGGCCGGTGAGACCGACGGTTGACCCAGAACGACGGCAAGCGCGGCCGCGAGGCCGTTGCAAATGATGCCGCGAGCAATGGTCTTCTGCTTCATCGAATCGCTCCGTGCCGAAACGGCGGACCGGACGCGCCGCGCCCGACGCTCTCGCACGCAGTGCCGATCGCATCAAGCGCGGTGTATGGCCGCATCGTTCTCGGCAGATTTTGGGATCGCCGCCGGCGAGTCGGAGCGGGCGATAGCGCGACCGCTCGATCCGGCATCGAACGATGCCGGCATGAGCCAAGCCTCGGACTTGCGGCGTTACCGCGTGCTCGAGGCCGCGCCGGCGCTGCCAGACTTTTCGGGCCCGGTGATCACCGGCGTGCCGCCATCGGCCAGCGGCTTCACGGCGTCCTTCGAGTTCGTAGCCCCATCGGCGGGCTTGGCCGGGATCCGCTTCGAATCTCCCGGCTTGGTGGCGCCGTCGTTCCCCGAGTCAGGCGTGGCGGCGGAGCGGGGAGCGCGGTGATCATTCGCCGCGGGCCCCGGCTTCTGATTTCCGTTGCCGTTGCCCACGACCGCGAGAATGGCGCCGATCACTTGGGCGTGCAGCCGCGCCGATTTGTCGATGTTGAGATGGTCGATGTTGCGATCGCTGCTCACGTCGACGTTGGATATCGAGCCGTGGAAGCCGGCCCCGCGATACACGCGGCCGTAGTCGGCATGGGTCAGGTTGAGCACGCGGGCGACATTGCTCGGCGTAGCAAAGGATTGTGTACCGTCGAACGGAACCGCGAGCGCCACTGGAACGCCTTTCCTGCCGAGGTAGGCGGACATCTCCATGACGGCGTCGGCGCCGAGCGAATGCCCGATGATGATGATCGGCCCCTCGGTGCCGGCGTGATAGGCGGCCGCAGCGTGGTCGGCGAGCGTCTGCCACTCCGAATAGTTGTGGACCGTCGCGTAGATGCCGCGGTGCTGAATCTTCTCCGCGAGAGTATCCATCCCCAGCGAGAAAATGTTCATCAGCCCGCGGAGCAGGTAAACGTGCGCGCGGGACTGCGCCATGCCCGGAGTCGTCCCGAAGCCGGCCACCATCACCACAGAAAGCACACCGATCGCCGCTAATCGCCGCATATTTCTCATGGCCGCCTCTTGGCATCCGGACCCGGCACCTCACCGTGGAGTCCGCTTCTTCTTGACTGGTATTCTAAGGAATAGAGCCCGCATCGCCAGTGCGATGATGCCATATTCCCTGCGAAATGCGCCTGGTAACACAACGTACGCGAACCTGTAGCAAAAATGCCACGCTGCAGGCCGGCCGACGTCAGTAGATCCAGGGCACGACGCGCGCGGTCCGTTGCATATACGACCGATACTCCTCGCCGAAGGCGTTGATCATCATGCGCTCCTCCCGCCCGACCCGACCGAAAAAGAGCGCGCCAAAGCCGACGAACCCGGCCGGCCCGGCGACCCAAATCGGCAGCAGCAGGACCTGGGCGAGCGCCATGAGCCAGAAGCCCGTGTACATCGGATGGCGTATGCGGGCGTAGACGCCGGTTGTGACCAGGGTGTGGCGTTCGCGCAGATCAAGACTCACCGACCAGTTGGCGCCGAGGTCGTGATGCGTGCGGTAGAACAGCCACAGGACCGCCACGAACACGGCGATCCCAAGATAGGCCTGCACCGGCGTGAACGGGTAATTGGCGAACCGCGGGAACCCGGTCACCACGTAGATGAAGGGCACGATGCCGAGCCCAGTCAGCGAGCAGCCGAGCAGGACGATTTCGCGGACGTCGCGGCCGGAGTAGCGCACCGCCGTCTTGCGCGAGCGCCGGCCCGGCCGTAGCCGTAGCACTGACCAGAGCAGGGCGAAGCCGAGCCACACAAATTTCGAGATTGTCGCGGTCACGGCGCGGGCTCCGTCGCGCCTGCCGGCGCCGCCGCTTGCCACACTGCGGTCAAGGCCCCCTCGCCGGTAAAGGCCGCCACCGCCGCATCGCCATCGGCGACCCGCTCGGCGAGCGGGATCGGGCCGCAGCAGAGCATGTAATAGTCGTAATAGTAGCGGCGCTCGTTGCCCATCATCGCCTGGCGGTGGATGCGGAGGAAGTTGAGGTGGAAACCCCGGTAGGTCGCCTCCTCGACCATCGCCCGGATGCGCATGATCTTTATGATCGGCTTGCCGGTCGTCGCGAGACCGAGCGCCACGACCGGATCGACCTTGTAGACATTGATGATGTCGACGAGCGCCTGGAACTCGACCCAGTAGATCGGCGCGGTCGCGACCCGGGCCACGGCCTCGCGCAGCCAGCCGGCGGCCGGGTGCAGCGCGACTTTGAGCAGCGAGGAGCCGCTGGAAATGAGGTGCAGCGGCCTGCCGCGCCGGCTGAGTTCCGGGTCGAGTTTCAAGGCGCGGTCGACCACGACGAGGGAGAGCGGCGCGCCCAGGCTGTGGCCGTCGACGATGATCTCGTCGGCGTCGGTCTCACGCGCGATGCGGACCAGTTCCGCCGCAAAGCGGTCGAGCCGCTCCTCGATCCCCGGCCGCACGCGATGAATGAAGTCGCGCGCGAAGTACCAATCGTCGAGCGCATAGCGGATGAACAGCCTCTGGCCGAAGATCAGCCGCAGCGCCACGAAGAGCGCGAACGCAAGCAGCGGCGCCCAGAACAGGGAATACGGCAGGCCGCTGTGGCCCACGACGAGCCGCGTGAGCCCGATCGACAGCCAGATCATGCCGAGAATGTAGATGAGAGGAGAGAGAAAGAAGCCGCCGTATCGCCACGCCACGACGAAATATTTGGTCGCTGTGCCGGTGAGAATAAACTCTATCAAGGCGGCGACGCCGAGCGGAAAGCGCCACCAGTCGCTCTCCTGCGCGTCCGCCGACACGAAGTCGTCCCAGCGGAAGTAATGATAGTCGGTGGCGACGCGCCAGTTCGGCCCGCTGGTCTCGACCGTCCAGTTCGCGACCGCGCCGTCGGCGGAAACGCTGAGCGGGGAAACGCTGCCGCTCACGTTCCACGCCTTCTGGAACCGCGCCATCTCGCGGACGAAGCGCCGATGGTGGTGTTCGGCGCCGACCGGCTCGTAGCCGATCATCTGCACAAAGCAACGCTTGCGCACCAGCGCTGGCGGCATGGATAACCCTCTCGGCCGTTCATTAGGGAATATGCGTTCGCCAATCAAGCGAAGCGGTGACCCAAGCTTTTGCGTGAACAAGTTCCGATAACCTGCCGCCCGCCGGGCGCAATCGGCGCTACCAGGCGCGCGGCGGCGAGCACACTTTGGCCGAAGCCGCCGTTGAACTTGGCGACATCCTTCGCTATACGGGGCATTGACGATCTGAGGGGCCCGGAACGATCGGGCTGGTTGGCGCCGTCGTTGCGACGGCACCTTTTTACGCCGTCAAGAAATGAGCACGCCCGATGTCCACCACGTTTGATAAAGTGGCTGAAATCATTGCGGAAACCTGTGACATCCCGCGTGAGAACATCAAGCCGGAAAGTCACGCGATCAACGATCTGGAGATCGACAGTCTCGACTTCCTCGATATCGCCTTCGCCATCGACAAGGCGTTCGGTATCAAGCTGCCGCTCGAGCAATGGACCCAGGAGGTCAACGACGGCAAGGCGACGACCGACCAGTACTTCGTGCTCAAGAATCTCAGCGAGCGCATCGACGAACTGATTGCGGCCAAGGGCGCCTGAGGCGCCGCAAATGCGTCTTGAATATTTTCAGATGATCGACCGCTTCGTCGAGGTCAATATCGGCGAGCGCCGGACACGCTCGATCTGCACAGTGCCCAAGGAGAGCACGGTGTTCGAAGGCCACTTCCCGGGCTATCCGCTGATGCCGGGCGTGCTGCTGATCGAATGCATGGCGCAGACCACCGGCTGGCTCGTGAGCGCGCTCACCGGCTTCACCGGCCTGCCCGCGCTTGCCGGCGTCAAGGAAGGCAAGATCCGCGCTGCCGTGTTTCCCGGCGACGAGCTGGAATTCGAAGGCAAGGTGATTCACGAAGGCTCCGGCTACGCCGTCGGTGAGGCCAAGGGATGGTGCAAGGGCGCGCCGGTCTGCGACGCCACGCTCACCTACCGCATCATTCCCTATCCGAGCCCGGAGCTGCGCGCCGGCCTGTGGGATTGGGCCGAGCGCATCAATTTCCCGGCCAAGGAGTTTGTGAAGTGACCGCACGCCGCGAGGTGTGGATCACCGGCGTTGGTCTTCTCACCTGCCTTGGAGAGGGGCTCGAATCGGTCTGGAGCCATCTCGAGCGCGGCGATCCGCCGCCCTACGACGACAAGAGCTTCGCGCCCTACGTCGTGCATCCGCTGGCGCCGATGAGTTTCGACAAGCAAATTCCGAAGAAAAGCGACCAGCGGCAGATGGAGACCTGGCAACGGGTCGGCGTCTACACGGCGGGCCTCGCGCTCAGCGACGCCGGCATCGCCGGCAAGCCCGATCTCCTCGACCACACCGACATGATCGTCGACGCCGGCGGCGGCGAGCGCGACATCGCCGTCGACACCGCGATCCTCAGCGGCATGCGCAAGGTCGCGGAACCCGCCGCGTTTCTCAACGAGCGGTTGATGCGGGACCTGCGTCCCACGCTGTTCCTGGCGCAGCTGCCGAACCTATTGGCCGGCAACATCTCGCTGGTGCACGGCGTCGTCGGCTCCTCGCGCACCTTCATGGGCGAGGAAGGAGCCGGCGTCGACGCCGTGCGCGTCGCCCAAGCGCGCATCGCCGCCGGTCAGAGCGAACTCACCTTGGTCGGCGGCTCCTACCACGGGCCGCGCTGGGACGTCCTGTTCTCATTCGAGCTCACGAACTCGGCACTCAAGGGCAAATTTGCGCCTGTCTGGGATCGCGGTCCGCAGGGCGGCATCGCGTTTGCGACCATGGGCGCTTTTCTCGTCCTCGAAAGCCGCGAGCATGCGCAGGCGCGCGGCGCACGCCCCAGGGGGCGCATCTCGGAGGTCTATTCCGACCGCAATCTTCGCAAGCCGGGCGACATCGAAGCGTCGCTGCGGCGGCAGTTCGCGGCGGTCGCCCCTCGGGTCGAGCACGCCCACGCAGCCGTCATCTCCGGCGCTTCCGGGCTCGAGCCGGCGACTTCGGCGGAGCTGAGCGTGCTCAAGGAGTTCGGGCTTCCCGTCCGCAACGCTGGGACTTATATCGGACACGGGGTCGATACTCAGTTCGCGGCGAATATCGGCATCGCCTCCGCGGTACTCGAGCACGGCAAGCTGTTCGCCCCGGCCGGAAGCGGCGACAGCGGCGCAACTCCGCCGTCGCTGTCCCAGGTCGTGGTCACCAGCGTAGGCAATTGGCGCGGAGAAGGGCTCGCGCTGGTAACGCGAGCCGAATGAAGGAGGGGTTCATGGCAGGCCCAATGACCCGCGATAAGGCAGGCCGTCCGGTCGTCGCCATCACCGGCATGGGCGTTGTCACCTCGCTCGGCGTCGGCAAGTCCGACAATTGGGCGAAATTGACTGCCGGCGCCTCCGGCATCCGCCGCATCTCGCGCTTTCCCCTGGACAGCATGCGCACCACGATCGCTGGGACGGCCAACGACGTGTACAAGGACTATATGCCGCCGGCCGAGCTGTCGAAACGTGTCGCTCTCCTCGCCGGCGAAGAGGCGATCGCGGAGTCGGGCATTGGCGGCAAGGGCCACTTTCCTGGCCCCCTGTTCATTGCTTTGCCGCCGCTCGAAATCGAGTGGCACTATCGCGTGCAGGTCGCCGAAACGGCGGCACCGACCGGCGAGGCCGGCTACCCCGACCTGGTGCGGGTGGCGCGTGAGCCGCAGTTCGCGCCAATTTCGAACACGCTCAGATACGGCATCATCGGCGAGCACGTCGCCGCGCATTTCGGCACCGAGGGATCCCCGATCTCGCTGACGACAGCTTGCGCCTCCGGCGCGACGGCGATCCAGCTCGGCGTCGAAGCGATCCGGCGCGGCGAATGCTCGGCAGCGCTGGCGATCGGCGCCGACGGTTCGTTGACGCCGGAATCGCTCGTGCGCTTCTCGCTCCTGTCGGCGCTCTCGACCCAGAACGACCCGCCGGAACAGGCCTCGAAGCCGTTCTCGAAAAACCGCGACGGCTTCGTGCTCGCCGAAGGCGGCGGCGCCCTGGTGCTCGAGGATCTCGATTACGCCCGAGCGCGCGGGGCGCGCGTACTCGGCATTCTCGAAGGCTGCGGCGAAAAATCCGATTCCTTCCACCGGACCCGCTCGAGCCCGGACGGCAAGCCGATCATCGCCTGCATGCGCAACGCGCTGGCCGACGCCGGCGTCGGCGCCGAAGACGTGGATTACATCAACGCGCACGGCACCTCGACGCCCGAGAACGACAAGATGGAGCATCTGGGTGTCTCGGCCGTGTTCGGCGAACGCATTCGCGGCATCCCGATCTCGTCCAACAAATCGATGATCGGCCACACCTTGACCGCGGCCGGCGCGGTGGAAGCGGTGTTCTCGCTGCTCACGCTCGAGCACCAGCGCATTCCGCCGACGATCAATCACAATGTTCCCGATCCCGCGATTCTGCTCGACGTCGTGCCCAACGTGGCGCGCGACGCGCGGGTCACGCGCGTCATCTCCAATTCGTTCGGCTTCGGCGGCCAGAACGTTTGCCTGGTCATGACCCGGGAGCCGGCGTGAGCGACGCGGCACCACCCGCGCTGGGCGGCGAGCGCGAGGCTCCCACCCGATCCCCGCCCGGCCGCAGCGGCGCGGATGCGCGCATGCGCGCGCTCAGCCTCGTTGGCGACCGCAAGATCGAGCTTGTCGAAATCGCCGCCCCAGCGGCGCCCGCGGTAGGCGAGGTGCAGATCGCCATCAAGGCGATCGGCCTCAACCACATCGACGTGTGGGGCTGGCGCGGCATGGCCTTCGCCAAGCGCAAGCTGCCGCTCATCGTCGGCGTCGAGGCGGCCGGCGAGATCGTCGCCGTCGGGCCGTCTCCTGCGCCTGCCGCAACGGCGGCAAGCAGCGAGGCGTTCAAGGTCGGCGACCCCGTCGTCGCCTATGGCGGGCTCACCTGCGGCACCTGCAAAGCCTGCCGCGAAGGCCGCGACAATCTTTGCGAGAACGTCGCCGGCATCATGGGCTTCCACGTCGACGGCTTCGCCCGTGATCGGCTCAACATGCCGGCGCGGCTCGCGGTGCCGGTGCCGGCAGGCGTGAGCTTTCGCGACGCCGCCTGCGCGCCGGTCGCATTCTCGACCGTGCAGCACATGCTGTTCGACAACGCCAAGCTCGAACCGGGCGAGACCATCCTGGTGCAGGCCGGCGGGTCGGGTATCGGCACCGCCGCCATCAAGATGGCGAAGGCGATCGGCTGCACCGTCATCACCACCGTCGGCGACGACGAGAAGGCGGCGAAGGCCAAGGCGCTCGGCGCCGACCACGTGATCAATTACCGGACCGAGCGTTTCGAAGGCGTTGTGCGCAAGCTCACCGCCAAGAAGGGCGTCGATGTCGCTTTCGAGCACGTCGGACCCGACACCTTCAACGGTTCGCTCCTCTGCCTCAAGCGCGGCGGACGGCTGGTGACCTGCGGCTCGACCTCGGGCCAGTCGACGACGATCAACCTGTTCCAGCTCTATCTGCAGCAATATCGCATCTTCGGCTCGTTCGGCGCCTCGATCCGCAACATCGGCGAGAGCCTGGCCAAGATGGCTTCCGGGCTCACGCCTGTGATCGACACCGAAGTCGCCCTCGCCGACTTCGAGCGCGGGCTCGCGCGGCTGGAGAGCCGGCAGGTCTTCGGCAAGATCATCGTCAATTTCTAGAACGCGATCGTTGATCGCGTTCTCATCTCCTTTGGTGGAGCATGATCCCTTCGGAAAACCGGCGTCCACTTTTCCGGATCATGCTCTGATGCTCGGCGAGCCCTTCAAGGCGCTGCTCGACGGCGCGGTCGGCGCGTCGGCCGTTGGGCTGGTGCGTGCGGTGAAGCTCATGGATCGCCGGCGCACCGCCGACTTCGCCGGCGCGCTGGTGCGCAAGACCGGACCGCTGTTCAAGGAACACCGCCTCGGTCGCGAGAACCTGCGTGCGGCCTTTCCGGAAAAATCCGACGCCGAGATCGAAAAGATCCTGGCCGGCGTGTGGGACAATCTCGGCCGGATCGCCATCGAGTTCGCGCACCTCGACGAATTTCATCCGGCAGGGCTCGGCCCTGCGTCCGCTGACGTCATCACCTACCCGCCCGACACGCAGGAGCGCGGCGAGCGCCTGATGAAAACCGGCAAGGCGACCATCGGTTTTGCCGCCCATCTCGCCAATTGGGAGCTTCCCGCACTCGGCGCCAAGCTCATGGGCATCAAATCCGCGGTGCTCTACCGGCGCCCGAACATTACCTCGATCAGCAATGCCATCGTCAGGCTGCGCGCGCCGCTCATGGGCGATCTGATCCCGACCGGCCTCGACGCGCCGGTGAAGCTCGCGCGGCTTCTGCAATCGGGCGTCCATGTCGGCATGCTGGTCGACCAGCATTACACCCGCGGCATCGAGGTGACCTTCTTCGGCCGGCCCTGCAAGGTGAACCCGCTGATCGCGCTGCTCGCCCGCCAGACCGAATGCGCCATCCACGGCATGCGCGTCGTGCGCCAGCCCGACGGCAACAGCTTCAGGGGCGAGATCACCGACGCCATCGAGCCACCGCGCGACGCCGAGGGACGCGTCGATATCCGCGGCACCATGCAGGCGATCACCTCGGTGGTCGAGGGCTGGGTGCGCGAATATCCCGAGCAGTGGCTCTGGCTGCACCGGCGCTGGCGGGACGAGAAAGCCGACACGCGCTGGTAGATCGATGAGCGTTGCTGGCGTGTGCCATCGTGGCCGCGCGCACCGTAAGCGGCGGCGCCAGCATCGGGATTGTCAGGAACAACAGGAGGCGCCGCACCCGGCGCCCGACCGCTCCGCCTGGATCGGCGGACACGGCACCGAACCGTAGGAGCAGAACACGCAGCAGTCGCCCGGCTTCGGCCGCAGCGTCGCGCCGCACTGCGCGCATGCATAGAAAATCCGGCAGGCATCCGTCGGCATCGTCTCCGCTTTCGCCGTTGCGCAGTGCGGGCAGGTGATGACCGATTCAAGAATCATCGCTTCGTTCCCGAAAGCATGCCGCGGAAACGCCCACGTACATTGGCGAATGGGACCTCGCTGATGGTTTACGCGTCATGTCACTTTTACGTAGCATTTTTCGCCTTTTCTCGCATTTGTTCTAGTCGCTTATCGGTCGGCGATCGACAGAGCCCGTCGTCTATGGATCGCCGCCTCGGCGTTGCGTTGTTTTCCCATCAGTTCATTATTTTTTAGACGATTACTGCATAAGGCTTAAACTGCTCCCGCCGACGGCGCCGACTATTAAAGAAGGATGCCGCCCGAGCGACATACCCGACTTGCCCCAAGGAAAACGATGTCCCTCGCAGCCATACTCCTGCCGTCACGGGCGCGGCGCGTCCCGACTTTAGTTCCCGGATCGTGGCCCTGGCCGCATCGATGGCTTCGCTTTGCCTCATCGTGCCTCTGCTGATCTTCGCCGCGCGGATCATCAAGTCGTCGCCCGTCCTCGACGCCCTGTTCTTCCAGCGCCTGCCGATTTTGGCGATCCTGTTCTTTTCCGCGGTGGGCGTCGCCGGCTACGGCCGTCTCAAGGGCCTCCGCGAAAGGTGGCTTCACGACCTCGTCGAAACGTCGAGCGAACAACTGGCGGCCCGGGACGAGAAAGAGCGCTCGACGGCACTCTACTCGACCATCACAGTGCTGTCCGGCCTTACGCTCTTTCTCTAGCTTGTGCTGATCAGGTGGCAGGGAAGCCTCTTCCCGGTCTTCGCGCTCTACAAGAATTTCACCTTGCTCGCATGCTTCTGCGGCCTCGGGATCGGTTATGCGCTGGCGCACCGGAGACCGCTCTTGCTTCCGATGACGCTCCCTCTGCTGGCGCTGACCATATTCCTGTTGATCTCGCTTCGCTACGCGAGCCTGGGCGATGTCTTCTTCTTCGTGCCGGTGAAGGAGGAAACTTCCGTCTTCGACCTGCACAACATGCTGCCGGAATGGGCCTCTGCGGCACTGAACATACCGGCCTATCTTCTCCTGATCGTCACCTTCATCCTCAATGTTCTCATCATGGCGCCGGTGGCGCAATTCTGCGGCCACGTCATGCTGCGCGCCAACACGCTCGCCGGATACGGCTGCAATCTCCTGGGCAGCATCGCCGGAGTGGGCCTGCTGTTTCTGCTGAGCTGGCTGTGGACCGGCCCGGTGATCTGGTTCGCCGTCGCCGCCGCCCTCCTTCTCGCCTACCAGCTCGTCTCCTATGAATTGCCCCTGGAACGGAACCACTATATCGGCCTGGGCGCGGCCATGGCCTGCATCATCATCACCGCCTATCCGGTCGAGCCGATGGTGCAGAACATCTATTCGCCTTATCAGCTCATTCAGAAATCGACCAAGCCTGACGGCTTGATGAATATCCTTTCCGCCGGAGCCTACTTTCAGAAGGTTCACGACTTCTCCTTACAGAACCTGAGCCGTGAATCCGGCCAGCAGAGAAAAATCCTTGGCTACTACGAGTTGCCATTCCATACCGCGCCGTCGCTCGACAGCGTCGTGGTCGTCGGGGCCGGCACCGGCAACGACGTAGCGGCAGCGCTGCGCCTCGGCGCCAAGGCGGTGGACGCGGTCGAGATCGATCCGGCGATCATCGCACTCGGCAAGGCGAACCATCCCGAGCATCCGTATGACGACGCGCGGGTGAATGTGGTCAACGATGACGCGCGAACCTTCTTTCGTAATAGCGACCGTACGTACGATACGATCATCTACGGCGTGCTCGATTCGCACATTCTGCTGTCGCACGGATCGAACGTCCGCCTCGACTCCTTCGTCTATACGAAGGAGGGACTGGCGGAAGCCTACTCCCACCTAAGGCCGGGTGGGCAGATGAGCGTCTCCTTTGCGCTGCCCAATCTGCGCATGGGTTTTAAGATCTACAGCATATTGAGCGAGCTTCGCGGCGGGGGAGCGCCGGTCGCCGTCCTCACCGGATATGATACCGACAAGACCTATACCTTCATGGTCAGGAAAGACGGCGCGGTGGTACTGCCGATCGCGTTCATGGCCGCCCACGATCTCGTCGATCGGACGAGCGACTTCGCCAAGGGCTGGCCGGAGAAGCTCGATGTCCCGACCGATGACTGGCCGTTCTTCTACATGGACGCGCGGATGTACCCCACGTCCTATGTCATCTCGCTGCTGCTGGTGTTGGCGCTGGCGGCGCTTCTGGTGCGCAAGCTCTTGCCGGATCAGCGCTGGAACAGATCGCTGATGCCGTTCTTTTTCCTCGGCGCGGGATTCATGCTGGTCGAAACCAAGGCGATCACCGAGCTCGGTCTGTTGTTCGGCAACACCTGGCACGCCATCGGAATTGCCATCATCGGCATTCTGGTCATGGCTTTCCTGGGCAACCTGCTGGTGGCTTATAGCGGATTCCGCTCGGCCACGGTCTCCTACGTGCTGCTGCTCGCAACGATCGCCGTGGGCTATGCGGTGGCCGTAGCCGGCGGCGTCACGCAAGCCGATCTCTCTGCCAAGCTGAGCCTCGTCGCATTGCTCACGGGCCCGCTCCTGTTCTCCGGCATCGTATTCTCGACGCTCCTGAAGGACGTCGAGGACCTGCCGTCGGCGCTTGCCTACAATCTCCTGGGCGCCATGCTCGGCGGATTGCTGGAATACAATTCCATGGAATTCGGTTTTGCCTTCCTGTATCTCATCGCCTTCGCGCTTTATGGCTTGGCGTTGGCCACCACGTGGCTGTGGCCGGCCAGGGCGCGATGACAGCCTCGGCGGCTTCGGAAAAGTTCTTCAGGCCTTGAGCGCCGGCTGTCCGTTCAAGCGGACGCCGACTGACAGAGCGCGGGCGCGGCAGCAAACACCGCCAGAGCGTTTGCCCCGACGAACGGACTTTTCCCGATGCCGCCACATCCGTAAGCTGTTTCAGCGAGGTTCGCATGCGTCTCAAGGACAAGATCGCGATCGTGGTCGGCGCCGGTCAATCGCCGGGCGAGGGGCTGGGCAACGGCCGCGCCACGGTTCTGCGTTTCGCGCAGGAAGGCGCCAAGGTGCTCGCGGTCGACAACAATCTCGCCTCCGCGGAGGAAACGGTCGCCATGGCGCGGCCGTCCGGCGAATGCGCGGCATTCGCCGCCGACGTCACCATGGAATCTTCGCTCGCCAAAATGGTCGAGGCCGCGCGGCGGCGCTGGGGTCGCGTCGACATTCTGCACTACAATGTCGGCGTGAGCATCGCCGGCGGCGACGCGCCGCTCGAGGCGATTACCGAAGCGGCGTTCGACCGCCTCACCACCGTCAACCTGCGCGGCGCCATCATGGCCTGCAAGCATGTCTTGCCGCTGATGCGCGTGCAGCGCGCGGGCGTCATCATCACGATTTCCTCGGTTGCCGCGTGGGAGAACTACCCGAATGTCGCCTACAAGGCGAGCAAGGCCGGGCTGATCGCCTTCACGCAGCAGGTCGCAATCCAGAACGCCGCGTACGGCGTGCGCGCCAACGTCATCCTGCCCGGCTTGATGGATACGCCGATGGCGGTCGATACGCGCGCCCGCGCCAGTGGCAAGAGCCGCGCCGAGGTCGCGGCCGCCCGCGACGCGCGCGTGCCGCTGCGCCACAGGATGGGCACCGCCTGGGACGTCGCCAACGCGGCGCTGTTCCTGGCCTCCGACGAGGCAAATTTCATCACCGGCGTGGCGCTCCCGGTCGACGGCGGCGCCCTCGTCCACATCAATTAAGCCCGCCGGACCCTCGCCCGCCGGCTCGGCCGCGCGGCGCGAGCCGTTCCCCATCTACAGCGCGGCGGCCGCAGCCTTGACGCGCTTGGCGATTTCGGCGCGGCCGGCGACTGACTGCGACCAGCCCCTTCCGACCGCGGTCAGCGCGCCATCGACCACGAGGTTGTGGCCGTTGACGAAGCTTGCGCCGTCGCTCGCGAGATAGACCGCGGCGCGCGCGATATCCTCTGTCGCGCCGGCGCGCGGGGTCGGCTGGAACGAGGCGAACAGCTCCTTCGCCGCATCCGCCGCCCGGTCCGCTTTGGCTCCTTCGAGCCCCGCGGCCTTGGCAAAGATGCCGGTCACAATCGCGCCCGGCACCACGCCATTGACGCGAATGCCCTTCTCCCCGAGCTCGGCGGCGGCGGACTGCGTGATCGAGTGAACGGCCGCCTTTGACGCGCTGTAGATGTGGCCGGAGGCGCCGCCGCGAAATCCGGCCACGCTGCCGATATTGATGATGCTGCCGCTGCCCTGCGCGAGCATCACCGGGGCCACATGCTTGATGCCGAGCATGACGCCGCGCACGTTGATCGCCAGCAGCTGATCGATGCTGGCGACATCGATCTCGGTGATGCTGATCATCGGTGCCGGCACCCCGGCATTGTTGACCAGGCAGTCGATGCGGCCGAACCATTCGACGGTGCGCCCGACCATCGCCTTGACATCGGCCTCGTTCGCCACGTCGGTGCGGATGAAGCGCACCCCCAGCCGCTTCTCCAGCGCCCGGCCTTCCTCCTGTCGGCGCGCGGCGACGACGACCTTGGCCCCTTCCTCGACAAAGAGCTCGGCGATTTTTTCGCCGATACCGCTCGTTCCGCCGGTGACGATGGCTACTTTTCCGTTGAGAGCGCCCATTCCTTGCCTCCATCTCGCTTCCAGTCTGGAGAGCCGCAGAGCTTAGCCACGGCCGCCGCAGCGGGATAGATGCCGCGGCCGCCGACGATCATTCGTTCGATGATTATGCCGTCCGCCCGCCCGCCGTTGTAGGCGCCGGGCTAACGCGAACTGTGCCACTACTTCCCGGTCTTGATCCGCGTCCACAGGCGGTTGATCAGCCGCTGCGTCTTCTGATCGTGCGCGGTGATGGTGTAGAGCTTCGCCATGGTGGCGTCGTCGGGGTAGATGGTGCGATCGTCGAGGATCGCCTTGTCGATGAATTTCTGGCTCGCGAGATTGCCGTTGGCGTAGGAGATGTAGTTCGTGTTCTTCGCCGCCACTTCCGGCCTGAGCAGATAGTCGACCAGGGCGTGCGCTTCGGCCGCGTCCGGCGCATCCCTGGGAATGGCGAGGTTGTCGAACCACAATTGCGCGCCCTCCTTCGGGATCGAGTAGTCGATGGCGACGGCGCCCTTCGCCTCGGCCGCGCGCTTCTGCGCCTGCTTGATGTCGCCGGAGAAGCCGACGACGAAGCAGATCTCACCGCTCGCCAGCGCGTTGAGATATTCCGAGGAGTGGAACTTGCGCACATACGGCCTGATCTTGGTAAGCAGCGCCGCGGCTTTTTCCAGATCGCCGGGATCGCTTGAGTTCGGATCGAGGTCCAGGAAGTGCAGCGCCGCGGAGACGATGTCGTCGGAGGAGTCGAGCAGGTGGATACCGCAATCCTTGAACCTGGCGATCTTTTCCGGATCGAACACCGCGTCCCAGGAGCCCATCGCAGCAGCGGCCGCCGCCTCCGATCCGAAGATCTTGCGCGCGGCGTTGACGTTGTAGCCGATGCCGGTCGTCCCCCACATGTAGTTGACGGCGTATTGATTGCCCCGATCGTACACGGCGAGGCGGCGCGCGATCTCCGGCCAGGCGTTGACCAGGTTCGGCAGCTTCGCCTTGTCGAGTTTCTGGAATACGCCGGCAGTGATCTGACGGGCGAGGAAATAGGCCGTCGGCACGACCACGTCGTACCCCGATTTGCCGGCGAGCAGCTTGGCCTCGAGCGTATCGTTGGAATCGAAGGTGTCGTAGCGGACCTTGATGCCGCTTTCCTTGCTGAAATCCTCCAGCACGCTCGGGTCGATGTAGTCCGACCAGTTGTAGAAGTTGACGACACGCTCTTTTTGCGCCGCGGTCGGCATCGGCGCGAGGATGATCGCGGCGATCATGGCGGCCGCCGCGCTCGTCTTCCGTGCGAAGACCGATCGCTGCTGTCTCGCTCGCGAAAGCGCGGACGGAAGGACAGTGTGCGCGACAGGCAGCAAAGAGTGCCGCAGCGTCATCGAGGGGAAGAGTTGCGTCACGTCTCGGTCGGCAGCCCGGCGGCCTTCCAGGCCAGGAGGCCGCCGGCCATATGGGCATCGTAGGCGAAGCCCTGCTCCTGCGCCGCGAACGAGGCGGTCGCCGAGCGGCGGCCGGAACGGCAGGCGAAGACGATTTCGCTTCCTGGCGGCGCCGGGATGGTCGCCGCGTCGAAGGCCGAGAGCGGAACCAGCACGGCACCGGGGAAGCGCTCGATCTCGGTCTCGTTCGGCTCGCGCACGTCGACCAGCACCACGCGGCCTTCCTCGAGCCCGCGCGCGACTTCCTCCGGAGTCAGATCGCGAACCTTAAGCGTTCCACCCGGTTGATCCGCCATCGTCACCTCCCGTTCGATCGCAGGGCGGATGGAACACAAGTCGTTCACCGCCTCGCCATGCGCGCGACCTGCCGGCGCGGACACCGCCTCGGCCGCTTCGCCCGCCCTACGCGCTCCCGTTAACCTTGGAGAAAACGTGGAGCAATGGAAAAGCACCGTCAAGCGGCCCAGGGTCGGCCGATCATGGCGTTGCCGCCTCAGATCGTAACCTGGGTGCCGACCTCGACCACGCGGTCGCTCGGAATCTGGAAGTAGTCGGTGGCGTCATTGGCCGAACGGGCGAGCGCGATGAACAGGCGGTCCTGCCAGCGCGGCATGCCGGAGCGCTGCGCCCGCCGCAAGGTGCGGCGGGACAGAAAGAACGATGTCGACATGATGTCGAACTGCAGGCCGAGCTTGCGTGCGATGCCGAGCGCCTTGGGAATGTTCGGCGTCTCCATGTAGCCGAAACGCAGCAGCACGCGCTGGAAGGTCGATCCGACCGGCTCCATGCGCACGCGCTTGCCGTCCTCCACGCGCGGCGTGTGCGTGGTCTCGACGCTGACGATGACGTTCTTCTCGTGCAGCACCTTGTAGTGCTTGAGGCTGTGCAGCAGCGCCGTCGGTGCGCTAAAGGGATCGCCGGTGAGGAACACCGCCGTCCCCGGCACCCGCGCCGGCGGCTTCTTCTCCAGGATGCGCACCAGGTCGTCGAGCGGCGTTTCCAGGCGGCGGGTCTTCGCGAACAGGAGCCGGCTGCCTCGCCGCCAAGTGTACATGACCAGCATCAGCACGCCGCCGAGCGCCAGCGGCACCCAGCCGCCTTCGACGACCTTGAGCATGTTGGCGGCGAGAAAGGTCAGGTCGATGAACAGGAACGGCGCAATCAGCGCCGCAGCGGCGATAAGCGACCAGCGCCACATCCGCCAGACGACCACGAATGCCATCATGCCGGTGACGACCATGGTGCCGGTGACGGCGATGCCGTAGGCCGAGGCGAGCGCGCTCGACGAGCGAAACAGCGCCACCAGGAGGAGCACGCCGATCAGCAGCAGCGCGTTCACGCGCGGCATGTAGATCTGGCCGGCCTGATGCGCCGAGGTGTGGCGGATTTCCAGGCGCGGCAACAAGCCGAGCTGGATCGCCTGGCTGGTCAGCGAATAGGCGCCGGTGATCACCGCCTGGCTTGCGATCACGGTCGCGACCGCCGCCAACACCACCATCGGAATGCGCGCCCAGTCAGGGTAGAGCAGAAAGAACGGACTGGCGACCGCCTCCGGGTGGGCGAAGACGAGCGCGCCCTGCCCCAGATAGTTGAGCGCCAGCGACGGCAGAACGAGGCCTGACCAGGCGATCTGAATCGGCAGCCGACCGAAATGGCCGAGGTCGGCGTAAAGCGCCTCGGCGCCGGTGACGGCGAGGAAGACGGCGCCGAGCGTATAGAGGCTGATCATTCCGTGGTGGGTAACGAAAGCGAAGCCGTAGGCCGGATCGAGCGCCCACAACACGCCGGGATCGCGTGCGATCCAAAGCACACCGGGAATCGCAATCGCCACGAACCAGACCGACGTGATCGGCCCGAACAGGGCCGCGACCTTCGCCGTACCCCGCGACTGGAAGGCAAAGAGCATGATCAGGATCACCACGGTGATCGGCACCACGTAAGCGTGCAATGCCGGAGTGGCGACGTCCATGCCCTCGATCGCGGAAAGAACCGACAGCGCCGGCGTAATGACGGCGTCGCCGTAGAACAGCGCGGCGCTGATGATGCCGAGCAGCGCGACGAAGCCGGCGGCCCGGCTCGCCCTGCCAAGTGCGCGCGTGGCGAGCGCCATGAGGGTAAGCGTACCGCCCTCGCCGTTGTTGTCCGCGCGCAGGAGGATCACGACGTACTTCAAGGTGACGACGATGAACAGCGCCCACAGAATCAGCGACAGCACCCCGAGCACCGTGGTGCGAGCAAGCTCGCCGGTATCGGGCGTGGAAGCGGCGACTATCGCTTCGCGGAACGCGTAGAGCGGGCTCGTGCCGATGTCGCCGTAGACGACGCCGATGCTGCCGACGGCGAGCCCCAGCAACCCGGCGCCGGAGCGAGCCTCAGGGCCGGCCTGCGCCGGCGTATCGGTCGTCGGCGCAGCACGCACGGTGTCCGTCATGGAACTCGAAACAGGATGTCGCCTGCTCCTGCTGCTGCATCGCGGGGGGATGCAGGGCCGCGCCTATACACTCTTCGCGCCCGTGAGTCATGAATTCTGTAAAGCAAACGCATTGACGCCGGCGATCGCGAGTGGGCGATGCCGGCGGGTCCGACCTGCCAAAATTGTCTACGGCGGCGACGTGGCGCAAGGGCGGCTACGGCCGCCTAGGGCTTGAGATCCGGCGGGACCGGGGGGCCTCCCGCATCAAGGTGATGGTCACGCGGCGGTTGGCGGCAATAAACGGGTCGTCAGGGAACAGCGGATCGGTGTCGGCCTTGCCGGCAACGGCGTAGAAGTTGGCCGAAGGCATGCCCTCCGCTTCGAGAATCTGGCGGACCACGTTGGCGCGGTCGCCGTAGAAGGTGCAAGCAGGGCGACGGCCATGAACGGGCCGAGCTTCGACGGATCGGTCATGTTGGCGAACATCTGCACCATGCCGATGAGCGTGCTCACTTGCTCCAGGCGGCGAACGCTTCCGCGAAAGCGCGGCCACCCGGCTCGCCCTTCTCAAAGCTGATCACGGCGCGAGTGCCGTTCGCGTAGGCAAAAGGCACGTCGAGCCATTCCCGCTCCTTGAGCAGCTGTAAATTCTGCGGAGCGCTGATGGCTGCCAGCGCGAAGATGAAAAACCCGTTCGTCACCGTAGCGGCAGCGCCGGAAAGCGGCATGCCTTGCGCGTCCTCCTTCGATTTCATAACCACGCCTGGCGCCTGGGCGACGCCGCCGCCCGGAGCGTTGGGCGGTAGTCTGAATATGATCTCGATCATGTGACTGGCCGGCATGCTCTTGTCGGTATTGCGGCGCAGCGACCACTTCATGCCAATCTGCCGCTCGGGAATTTCCACGTCGGCGCGCAGTGCTACTTCCGCGGGGCGACCGGCAGCCGGCGGGCTGCTTTCGGTGCGCCAAGTGGTCGAGCCGACGTAGCGCTTGCCCTGTTTCGGGTCGCTCGGATTGTCTTCGCGGAGCACTGCGAGAGGCTCCGCCGCCAGCGCCGGCACGCAAGGTGCGGCCATGCCGGCGACCAGGACCACGAGCGCGGCCAACGCGCAATGGGAACGCGCCGCGCTGCTCGCTGTCGGCCTCGCCGCGAGGTGCGCTCGCTCGCGGATGAGGAGCCGTGCATACCGAATATCCATTATCTTTGCCCCCAAACGCTAGAAAGGCCGCGGGCGCCTCGCAAGTTGCGCCCATGACGGTTTTGGCAGGATAGCAAAAAATCCTTGCCGCGGAATCTCGCTCTGGCCTGGCCGACGACACATTGCCGCTGCCGGTGGTCGACGGGGCCCCCTGACCGTTCCGGAAAAAAGCGGCACAATGGCCATGCGAAGCGGCCCCAACGCCGTTCGGCTTTCAAGGAGAAACTCCCATGCGCGAGATCGGCCATTTCATCGGCGGCATCGAGGTGAAAGGGGCATCGGGACGTTTCGGCGACGTGTTTGATCCCAATACCGGTGAGGTGCAGGCGCGCGTCGCATTCGCCAAGCGTTCCGAGGTCGAGCACGCAGTCGCCGTCGCTGAGGCGGCGCAACCGGCCTGGGCTACCGTCAATCCGCAGCGGCGCGCACGCGTGCTCATGAAGTTTCTCGAACTGGCGCAACGGGAATTCGACAGCCTCGCCAGGCTCCTCTCGTCGGAGCACGGCAAGACTTTCGCCGACGCCAAGGGCGACGTGCAGCGCGGCCTCGAAGTCGTCGAGTTCGCTTGCGGCATTCCGCACCTCCTCAAGGGCGAATTCACCGAGGGCGCCGGCCCGGGCATCGACCTGTTTTCCATGCGCCAGCCGCTCGGCGTCGTCGCCGGCATCACGCCGTTCAACTTTCCGGCCATGATCCCGATGTGGAAATTCGCGCCGGCGCTCGCCTGTGGCAACGCCTTCATTCTCAAGCCCTCGGAGCGCGATCCCTCGGTGCCGATGCGGCTTGCCGAACTGCTGCTGGAAGCCGGCCTGCCGGCCGGCGTGCTCAACGTCGTTAACGGCGACAAGGAAGCGGTCGATACGCTGCTTACCGACTCGCGGATAAGGGCGATCGGATTCGTCGGCTCCTCGGCCATCGCCGAATTCGTCTATACGACCGCCTGCGCCAACAACAAGCGCGCGCAGTGCTTCGGCGGCGCCAAGAACCACATGATCGTCATGCCGGACGCCGACATGGACCAGGCGGTCGACGCGCTGATGGGCGCCGGCTACGGCTCGGCCGGCGAGCGTTGCATGGCAGTTTCCGTCGCGGTGCCGGTCGGGCACAAGACGGCAGACATCCTTCTGGAAAAGCTCGTGCCGCGGGTCGAAAGCCTCAAGATCGGCCCGTCGACCGACGCGCAGGCCGATTACGGGCCGATGATCACGCGGGCGCATCTGGAAAAAGTTAAGAGCTACGTCGACCTCGGCATCAAGGAAGGCGCGAAGCTCGTCGTCGATGGCCGCGGCTTCAAGCTGCAGGGCTACGAGAAGGGCAACTTCATGGGCGGCTGCCTGTTCGACCACGTGACGCCCGACATGCGCATTTACAAGGAAGAGATTTTCGGGCCGGTGCTCTCGGTGGTGCGCGCCAAGGACTACGAAGAGGCGGTGCGGCTGCCGTCGGAGCACGAATACGGCAACGGCGTCGCCATCTTCACCCGCGACGGCGACGCCGCACGTGATTTTGTCAGCCGCGTCGAGGTCGGCATGGTCGGCGTGAATTTCGCTATCCCGGTGCCGCTCGCCTACTACACCTTCGGCGGCTGGAAGCGCTCCGGCTTCGGCGACCTCAACCAGCACGGCCCCGACGCGGTGCGCTTCTATACCAAGACCAAGACGGTGACAGCGCGCTGGCCCTCGGGTGTCAAGGAAGGCGCCGAGTTCGTCATTCCGACGATGAAGTGACTGGCGTTTGCTGGTCGTTTCAAGGCGGCAGCGCGGCGAGCCAGGAGGCCCATTCACGGCCGGTCGCTCGCGGGCCCGCAAACCGCCGCTCAGCTCACGCAGGAATGGTCCGCCGCTCCGTTGCTGCCGTTGAAACGGCATTGGCAGCGCGGCGGGCGTTCCAATACGGACACGGTGACGGTGGTAATGCGGTTCCTCTTCACCTCGATGTCGCAAAGCGGCGCGAGCGATCCGGCGATCCAGTCGGCCTGGAGTTTCCGCGTGCCGACGTGCTGGCGCAGGATAGTGCTGCCGCGCTTGATTGGCGCAAGCTTGGCGGAGTCGAGATAGAGCGCCATCTGCGTGACCGGCGCGACCGGGACCGTCTTGATCTCGACGTAGCCGACGTCGCCGGTCGGCCGGCAGGCGGCGATGGCCGCGCCGACGATCAGGGCGCTGATCGTAAGACCAAAACCCCGGCGCACGGTCGCGCTCCCGCGTTTCGCTCTCACGCTCCGGGCGGCTTGATGCCGCCGATCAGCTTGTTGAGCTGATTGGAAGCATCGCGGATGTCGCGCGTGAGGCTGCGGATCACTTCCAGCGCCTTCTCCGCCTGCCTGATCTCGATGAGCTCGCCGATGAAATCCTCGTTCTGCTGCAGAGTCTGCAACAGCCCGGCGAATTGCGCGCGGGCGTCGTCGAGCTCCTTGGTCGCGCTCTCGGTCTGGTCCTGGAGCCGGCGCCACTGGTCGATGAGGAATTGCCGCTCTTCCTGCTTGAAGCGCGTTTCCTGCGCCAGCGCCTTGAGCTTGTCGTGGACGTGATTGAGCGCCTTTGCCCCGAGCTGCGAGACCGGACCGTTGTCGGACACGGCGCCGAGCAGCGCCGAGACCGTCTCGCGCAATTTGTCGATCTCGGCGCGCGCCTTCTCGACGTCGTTCATGCTGTCGATGGTGCCGGCGCTGTCCTGGATCGATTTGTTGAGATCCGGGACACTCTTCTGGAAGGCCTCGAGCTGCTGGGAGAACTCCTCGACGGGCGAGGCTCCGCCGCTGCCGCTGTTCTCGGCGCGCGCCGCGGCCACCGAAAACACGAGGCCGACCCCGAAGAGAACGGCGACCGCCGATCGTGCCCACGTTCCGGCAATGGCGTTCGGCGAGACGTTTGTCATGGCGTGCCTCCCTCGACACAGGTACCCACAATAGGGTTGATTTCGGTTAGGAATATTGGCGCAAGTGGGGCGCCCTGCCTATCGGAAAAGCGGGATTGGGGGCTTCTTTTGCGGCGGCTTTTGAGGTTTCCTGGGCTACGGATGAGCGGCTTCAAGGGAATGCGCTTTGCGGGGGCCCACGCGGCAAAGGTCGCGGCCGCATTGCTCGTGGCCGGTGCGCTAACCGGATGCGCCGGCAACGACCGCGTCGCCGCCCGGCCCGAGCCCCAGGCCAGCGCGCCGCCCCCACCTGCGCCGTCCCCGCCTCCGGTCGACCTCGCCGGCCGCTGGAAGCTCAGCGCGGCAGGCAGCGGCGCCTGTTTCATGAATCTCGGCAACTCGCCAGGCGCCCTGCAAGGCACGATCGCGCCCGAGGGCGGCTGTCCGGGAAGTTTTTTCACCAGCCGCAAGTGGACTTTCGAGCATGACGCCCTGATCATACGCAATCACAAGGGCGAACCGCTGGCGCAGCTTTCGTTCGCCGGCGGCCGCTTCGAAGGTCGTGAACCGAACGGCGCCGCGCTCTCGCTGTCGCGCTAGCGGCCTTGAGTCCTTGAGGGGATAAGAATGGCCGAATATCAGCTCTACTGCTTTGCGCAATCGGGCAACTCGTATCGCGCGGCGCTGATGCTCAAGCTGATCGGCGCCGACTGGCAGCCGGTGTTCGTCGACTTCTTCGCCAGCGGCGTTCAGCGCACCGCCGGCTACCGCACCGACGTCAACGAGATGGGCGAAGCTCCCGTGCTCGTTCATGGCGCGAAGAAGCTGACCCAGTCCGGCGTGATCCTGACCTATCTCGCCGAGCGCTCCGGAAAATTCCAGCCGCGCGGCGAGGACGACCGCCTTGAAGCACTGCGTTGGATCATCTTCGACAATCAGAAGGTCAGCGGCTATCTCGGTCCGTACCGCTTCCTGCGCACGCTGGCGAAGCCGCCGGGCCATCCGGCGGTACTGGAATTCTTCAAGGGCCGCATCGACAACGTGCTCGGCATACTCGACAAGCGCCTCGCCGGTCGCGCCTACGTCGTCGGCTCGGAGCCGACCATCGCCGACCTGTCGCTCGTCGGCTACCTCTACTACCCGCCGGAGGAATTCGGCTTCGACGTTGCGGCGAACTACAAGAACATCGCCGCCTGGCTCGGCCGCATCAAGGCGCTGCCCGGTTGGACGCATCCCTACGAGCTGATGCCCGGCTATCCGCTGCCGAAATGATCCTTGTTGCGTCGCTCAAGGGGTGAGTAGGGTGCGCGACCGCAAGGTCGCGCCGCTTGGCGGTATCCAGTTGCCACGTGATCCGCTACAGCGGAATATCGAGCTCCTTCGGCCGCGACGCGGCCGCCGGCGGAGGTTTGGCGGCCGGCGTAGCGGCTGGGGCGGGGGCCGGGGCTGCGGCTCTTGGCGGCTCGACCTTGGCTTCCGGGCGCGGCTGCGGTTGCGCAACGACCTTTTGCTCGGGTGCCGGCTGCGGCGACGGCCGCGGTGGCGGCTGCGGCTGCGGCTCCGGTTCGCCCGCATACTTTTCCAACAGCTCGCGAATATCGGCGAGGAGCTTGTCGCCGTCGATCCGGCGCTCTTTCATCTGCTTCACCCACGCCGCGATCACCGGCTCGGTGGCTCTGCGCCAGCGCAAAACTTCCTTGGGCGGGAGCACCGTGACCGCGTCGCCGCGCTCGCGCGCCAGGGCCACGGCTCCGGCGGCTTCAACGTCCCACATGGCGCCGGCCATGCCCGCCGCCGGTTGACCCGAATTGGCGTCGATCACCGACTTCAGCGGGCGCGGCAGACGGTCGTAGGCCCCCCGGTTCATGGCCAGCACGAACGCCGTCGTGCTCAGCGCGGCATCGGCAAAATCGGTATGCGCCTTGAGCACGTCATAAAGCTTCAGCCCCGGCGCTGCGTCCCAGGGGTCGAGGCAGCCGTTGATCACGCGCCCCGAGAGCGCGAGGAGCACCTGGGAGATCGGCATGGCGACGGCCTGCCCACCGAGCGCGCGCACCGCCTCGTCGGCAAGGCGGTTTGGCACATGGAGCTTGAGGCCCCTGAGCTCCTCGAAACCCTGCAAGGTGCGGGTCGCGTGCACGACGGCGCGATCGCGGCAGGAGAAGCACAACGGACGGACTTCGCGAAACTCGTCCGCCAGGTTTGCGGCGGCGTAGTCCTCGATCGCCTTCGAACTGACCAGCGCTCGGCTTGCCGGCACGAACGGCAGTTCGAACGCTTCGATTTTGGGAAAGCGGCCGGGCGTGTGGCTCGGCACTGTCCACACGATATCGGCCAAGCCGTCGCGCGCCTGGTCGAAAAGCTGCGCGGGGGCGCCGCCAAGCTGCATCAAAGGATAAATGTCGATGCGGATATGGCCACCGGAATCCGCCTCGACCTTGCGTGCCCAGGGCACGAGAAACCGGTCGTGCACGCCCGATACCGAAGAGAAGGAGTGATGCATTTTGAGCGTGAGCTGCGGCGCGTCCGCCTGCACTCGGCGCGGCAGCAGCGCTGGAGCCGCCGCTGCGCAACCGATGATCGAGGCCAGGAAGCTGCGGCGGGCAACGCGCATACTCATCCCTCGCCGCCAATCGAAGGCCGGCGATACGGCTCAATTGAGGCGCGACGGACGGTCTTCGTTCTCAGACTGGGACGGCACGATGCTCGCGGCGACCGGCGCGTTGCCGGTGCCAGCCGGCGCCGCTTCCGCCTTGCCCTCGCGCGAGCGTCGCTCGTAGGCGCGGTACGACAGCCACCCGAACGGCAAGCTCGCGAGGTAGGCGAGCGTCCCGGCGGTGAGGATCACCCACGGATAGGCGATGAGCAGCGCGACGAACAGCACCATCACGATGACCAGCGGGCCGACCATGTCCGGCGGCACGCGATTCCCGATGCGCTTGCCGGAGAAGACCGGCAGCCGCGAAGCCATCAGACAAGCCACGGCGAGCGTGTAGCCGAGAGTGAGCCAGGTCAGGAAATTCGAGCGTGGAAGGCCGAGGAAAGCGGCATAGATCGGCAGCAGCACCGTGATGGCGCCCGCCGGCGCCGGCACGCCGACGAAGAAGTTGCTGGCCCAGGCGGGCCGGTCCGGATCGTCGCTCATTACGTTGAAGCGCGCGAGCCGCAACCCGGCGCAGATGGCGAACACCATGGCGGCGATCCAGCCGGCAGATTTGAGGTCGTGCAGGCCCCAGAAATAAAGGATCAGCGCCGGGGCAACGCCGAAGTTGACGAAGTCGGCGAGGCTGTCGAGTTCGGCGCCAAAGCGCGAGGTCCCCTTGAGGAACCGCGCTAAGCGCCCATCAATGCCGTCGAGGATCGCGGCGAATACGATTGCGCCGAGGGCCAGCACGTAGTGATTCTCGAACGCCATGCGGATCGCGGTCAGCCCCGCACACAGCGCGAGCAGCGTGACGACGTTGGGCGCCAGCGTGCGCACCGGAATGCGCCGGAAGCGCCGCCGCTTCAGCTTCGGCAGTCGGGGCCGGTCAAACCGCGGCTGGTGCATGGCCATGATCGAGAATATAGCCCCTTCCGGCTACGCGCGCCACGCGCCACGCTTTCGCGGCGTTAACTTTGCTTTGCTTTGCTTTGCTCAGCTCGCACGAAACGCGCGGCCCGCCTCTGCTGCTTTGAACTCTGCGAGCACCGTTTCGCCGGCAATGGCGGTCTGTCCCTCGTGGACCAGCGGCTGCGCCCCGTCCGGCAGGTAAACGTCGACGCGCGAGCCGAAGCGAATCATGCCGATGCGTTGCCCGGCGCCGATCGCCGCACCCTCCCGTACGAACGGCACGATGCGGCGCGCCACGAGGCCGGCGATCTGGACGACGGCGAAGCGCACGCCGGTCGCGGTCACAATGACGAAGGAGTTGCGCTCGTTCGCCTCACTGGCCTTGTCGAGGTCGGCGTTGAGGAAGGCGCCAGAGTGGTAGACCATGCGTTCGATGCGCCCGCCGACCGGGCTGCGGTTCACGTGGCAGTCGAACACGCTCATGAAAATGGAGATGCGGATCAGCGGCCGGTCGCCGAGTTCAAGTTCCTTCGGCGGCGGGGCGTTGGCGATGCGGCTGATGCGGCCGTCCGCCGGCGCCACCACGACGCCCTCGCGCGCCGGCGTTACCCGTGGCGGATCGCGGAAGAAGTAGGCGCACCAGAGCGTGACGACCGTGCCGAGCCAGCCGAACGGCGGCCACAGCCAAAACAAAATAATGCTCGCGAGCGCGAAGCTGCCGACGAAGGGATACCCCTGCGGATGGATCGGCGCGAGCTGCGAGCGGATGGAATTGATGACGGACATTGCGCGTCGCTACGGCGTCATTCGGCGGCATCCGCCGCGGCAGGAAGAAGCTCCTCCACTTCGGGCGGGTTGCGATTGGGGGCGACCTTCTCCGCTTCGACCTCGGCGAGAATATCGCGCGCCATCTGTGCCTCGCGCTGACGGTTCCACATGCTGGCATAGAGACCGCCCTGCAACAGCAGCTGATGATGGGTGCCGCGCTCGACGATCATCCCCTGGTCGAGCACGAGAATCTCGTCGGCGCCAACGATCGTCGAGAGCCGGTGGGCGATGACCAGCGTGGTGCGGTTCTTCGCCACGCGGTCGAGCGCGTCCTGGATGTCCTTCTCGGTGTGGCTGTCGAGCGCGGAGGTCGCCTCGTCGAGCAGGAGGATCGGCGGCGCCTTGAGGATGGTGCGGGCGATGGCGACGCGCTGCTTCTCGCCGCCGGAGAGCTTCAGCCCGCGTTCGCCGACCTCCGTCTCGTAGCCTTT
>Ga0210405_10001106_pt1 | contig 32363 bp, 28 predicted proteins | sample IncBWH11MmetaG_FD_155492 | JGI IMG/M metagenome (GOLD analysis project Ga0210405, IMG submission 155492) | Forest soil microbial communities from Barre Woods Harvard Forest LTER site, Petersham, Massachusetts, United States - Inc-BW-H-11-M | ecosystem: Environmental > Terrestrial > Soil >...
CTCCAAACCGATCCGCGACTTCGTGGAAAAAGTCACCGCGCTCGCCCACTCCGCGGCCGACCCATCCGCCTACGCTACGCAACTCCTCGCGCGCCTCTGCCCATCGGTCCTGCCCTATGAACTGGACACGCCCGCCTCATTCAGCTTTGCCGCCTTCAACGGCCGCGGTCTCTGCGACGACGTGATGGACGTGATTCTCACGCTGGTCACGAACACGGCCCTCGGCGACGGGGTGGCACCCGACATGCAGTTGATGCGCCCGGATTTTCCCTATTTCGGCGAGCCGCACGCTACGGCGGCGAGTTCCGCAAAGCAGTGAGGGCGAAGGAGTGAGCGCACCGACGACACAGCGGCGAGCTGCGATTGGATGGATTTGCTCGCCGGCAGCGCGGAGCGAATCTCCGTCGCCGGCGCGAACGCTTCGCGCCGCATCGGTGTGTCAGCAGGCCTATACATGATCATTAGAGGCTCAAGATTTTCGCGGATGGTTCAAATCAAGCCACAGCACCGAGTATGTCTTCGATAGCTTCCAGTTTGTCCGTTATCCGCTTCACTGCGGATCTCCTTGCGCATGAGCTTTTGCCAACTTCGCCTCGCTACCGAGCGGCCTAGCTACGTCCTGAAAAATGGGAGCTCCAAGCGGGGCACCCGTGAATCCGCCGTTCACCATCCGCTCGACCGCGTTGACGTACGAGGAGTCGTCCGACGCGAGGAAAAGCACGGCTTAGGCAACCTCGTCCGGCTCGCCCCAACGACCCTGCGGAACCGCGGTAGAGAAGAACTTCTCCAACTTAGCGGAATCTTCTGCGGTAGCAGAGGCGCGTGGCCCGCGCTTCCAAATGGGAGTTTTGATCGCGCCTGGTGCGACGACGTTCACGCGAATGTTGCGATGACCAGCGCCGCCTAGGAAGTCGCAGGCTCGGCGGGCTTGGCAACTTTGGCAATGACGAGGCCCGCGACGAGCCAAGTGAGCGAGGAATCGGTAAGGTTCACGGCGGTGTATGCGCCGGAGAAACCCCACCAATTCCAATTCGGAAGATCGACGATAACGCTGGCAGCGAGGCCGACGATCGCGAGAAACACTACACGGCGCGCGTAGCTCAATCCAGCGGTTTGCAGCAGCAGCCAAGTGAGCAGAAATGCCGCGGCCATCAGGCTGAGCAGCTGAACGATCAGGCCACGGCTGTAGGAGCCAAATCCGCCGCGGCGCACCGCTGCCACCATGATCGGACCGTTCTGCATTTTCTGCATCAGCGCGGCCAGAGCGCTTTTCTTTTGTTCTGGCGTCATTCCGGCCGTGGGCGGCATATTCGGCAACAGGTAGGTGCCGTCCTGGGTCGCGTGCGAGGCGATGACCGCGGAGACTTCATCTTCATTCTGAAATCCAACCATGGTTTTTTCGTGCCAGCCCAGGAGTTCCCACGAAATGGAGCTCCACAGGAAAGCTGCCAGGCCGCCCAGGATGGTCCCGAGGATCAACGATTTTGTCATGGCTCCTCCTTGTGGGTTGCGAACATCTCTACGCGTCAGGCATTTCAGACATGCTGCGCGACGGAAAGGACGTTGCCGTCGGGATCTTTGAACCAGGCAACTTTATCGCCACCGGGCGCTGTCCAGATGCCGAGTTCGGGATCCTGAATGAAAGGATATTTTTCAAATGCCACGCCGCGGCCTTTGAGCCAGGCGACGACTGCTTCGATATCTTGCACTTCCCAGCCGAGAATGGTGAAGGCGGCGGGCGCGAAATCCTTGGGAACCTTGGCGATCCGAATCTTGTTCTCCCCCGCCAGCACCACCAGTGCGAAGGCATCGTCACTGACAAATTGAAAGCCCAGCTTGCCTTCGTAGAATTCGCGCGCTTTCTGGGAATCGCGCGCGGGAACGAAGCCGACCATTTTGCAGGATGCGAGCATCTTAGACCTCCCCGGCAACTTCAGATGAAATATGGAACTCAGAAAATATTCACGGCGCGCGCAGCGAGCAACACCACAATCGCCAGCGAGATCAAGGCCTGCAACATCGTGCCTGCTTTGGCCCAGCGCGACAGGACGGCCGTGTCCGTCGGCGAAAAGGCCGTGCTGGTATTAAATGCCAGGAACAGGTAGTCCATGAATTGCGGCGACCAGTTGGGATCTCTGCCTTCCTCATCCAGCATCTGCGGAAACAGGAACGAGCTTTTCAAACGCCCGCTGCGCGCGTCGCGCCGCGAAGGGCCGCCCGCATCCAGCTTCCAGTACCACAACGCGAAGACCACTATGTTGGTGAACCAGAGCGCCAGAGCGCCACGCAGCAGGGCTGTCGGCGAGTCGCGATGCTGAGGGATGCCTTCAATCAGCAGAGCCAGTGAAGCAATCATGCCCACGGTGATAGCGCCGTTGGCGATCACTACCAGAGGCCTGGTGATGTGAAAGTCGCCGCGACGATTCGATACCGCGATGGGAACCATCAGGACCAGGATTATCGCGAGCAACCCCCAGCCGGGCCCCAGCGAGAGCCGCTCCGGCAACGCCAGATAAACGCCGCCAGCCGCAAGCATCGCGACAAAAGCGGGCCAACGCGGTTCAGGAACAATGGGAGCTGTCATAGAGAGGCGGCGTGGTGCGCGCGTGGAGTTTAGTACAAATTTCGGTACGGCTCAAAATTCATGCACACTCAACCGCGCTAACGGCGCCTGGGCGCCGTCAACCCGCATCACTCCGCCGCGCAATTTGCTTCGCATTGAGGTTGGGAGTTGTCCCGTTTCGCACAGATTGCTAGCGCGACTTCTGCTCGAATGGATGCGGCTCTCAGAGGCTGTGAACTTCCAGGTAATTAGGGCCAGGCAATTTGGCGCCTTTCAGGATGGACATGAGCGGGAAAAACTTTCGCGTGGCACCGGCGGACGAGCGGACCAATGTTGACGGAAAGCCAGTCAGGAACAAAGTACTGCTGGCCATGCCCGCCAATGAATACTAGCAGATGCGTCCGGACTTGACGCATGTCGAACTGCCAAGTCATCTGAGCCTTCATGAGCCGACGCAAAGTATCGAGTTCGTCTATTTCCCGAATCGAGGGATGGTTTCTCAAGTGGTAGTGACCAAAGACGGCCGAACTGTGGAAGTGGGCGTAGTGGGCAACGAGGGCTACGTGGGAGCAGGATTGGCTGCCGGCTTGAGCAGAAGTTCCGTGCGCGAAATAATCCAAATCGCCGGGGAAGGTTCTCGAATGTTGGGGAACGCGCTGGAACGCATTCTGCGGTCGGCTCCGCAGCTGCAAGCGATGTTGAACCGACATACGGGACTGCAAGGAATGCAAGTGGCGCAGACCGCGGCGTGCAACCGGCTGCACGATATACAGCAGCGTCTCTCCAGGTGGCTACTGATGACACAGGATCGAGTGGATTCGGGGGTGCTTCCGATCACCCACGATTTCGTCGCGACGATGATGGGTACTGACCGATCCACGGTGAGCCTGGCGGCGTCCGAACTGCAAAAAAAGGGAATCATAGAATACGTGCGAGGCGCAGTGAAGATTGTGAACCGCAGGAAACTCGAAAAATCCGCTTGTGAGTGTTACGACGTCATTCGACAGTTCGAGGACGAACTCGGATTGCGATAGCAGTTCGCATCAGTGTTGGATACCCCACAGACAGCAACCTGCTTCTATCGTTACTGTTCGGGCCGCGGACATTCCGTCCGACCTTGATCTGTATGCAAAGCCCGGTGGATTCGACGGCAGCATAACCATACCAATTCCCGAGGGGGACCATGGAGGCGAGGCGCCGCAAATTGCTACGAGTCGAAAACCAGAATTTTCAAGGCTGGGTGTGCAGCGAATGCGCGTGGGTGTTCAAAGCTTTAGGGCCGCCCGCTGGCGACTCAATTGACGCGATGAAGACGCATTACAAGCAGCAGCGCGACAAGGCGTTTGCATCGCATGTCTGCGAGAAGTACCCGAGAGTCACGAAAAATCCTAGTTAGCCAAATGACTCGCTGGCCGACTGCGGTTTGATCCTCGAATCCGTGCGAAGCAATGATTCGGCCACGGGAATATGGAAAACCTTGCGCCCGGTAGGTGCGGTCGAGCGTGCGGTACTGGATGGCTTCGCTGAGGTGTTTGGGCGCGAGAGCCGGAGCGCCTTCCAAATCGGCGATGGTGCGCGAAACTTTCAGGATGCGGTCATGGGCGCGCGCGGAAATGCCGAGGATGCGAAAATGTCGGGATCACGGGGGACGGTTGTTGGGCCCGTCTGACTGCAATTCATCGAGCCGCCAAGAGTTCGCCGACAAACTGCTCTAGATCCAGCGCCTCAACTCCGCTAGCGATCGCGGCCGTAGGAACCTGAAGCCGGGACTTCCGATGGACCACGATCAATCTTCCTGCTCGTTTTTGCAGCGCGCGCTGAAGAGTGGTCAAGGGAGATGCCATGGCCGGGCGGACCGTCTTCGCGGCTTTCGCTTCTACCAGCCACAGCTTGGCGTTAGGACGTGGAACAAGAAAGTCTACTTCCAGACCCTGCTGATCGCGAAAATAGTAGAGCTCCTTGCGCATTCCACGGTCGGCTTGGCTCTTGAGTATCTCTGCTGCGACGAAGCCTTCGAACAAAGGCCCCAGGAATGGCGACCGCTCAAGCTCAGCTGATGATGTCAGGCCCAGCAGGTAACAGGCGAGGCCGGAATCACCCAGGTACACTTTCGCTGACTTGATTAGTCTCTTTCCGAAATTTTCGAAATACGGCGGCACCAGAATGACCTGGCCTGTTATTTCAAGGATGTGCAGCCAGTCGCCAATCGTGGGAACGGTGACCCCGAGCGGTGCAGCAAGGTCGGTCTTGTTCAGAATCTGGCCGTGACGACTCGCCAGAAGAGCGAGAAAACGGCGAAATGTCGCCAAGTCCCGCACGTTTGTAATCGCCCGGACATCTCTCTCCAAGTACGTTTGCAAGTAGGAGGCAAACCAAAGGCTACGAGCCTTGGGCCGGGCGAGCACCTCTGGGAATCCCCCGTGTAACAGGTTCACTTTCTTGGTTTCTGCGAGGCTGAAAGGCAGGAGCTGGAGGATGGCAGCCCGGCCCGCCATCGATTCGCTGATGCCCTGCATCAGCGGAGCCTCCTGGGACCCCGTGAACAGCCATTGCCCCATCCGCCGTCGGCCCGTGTCGATAACCGTACGGACGTAGGCAAGTAATTCGGGGGTATTCTGGATCTCGTCGAAGACGACTGGAGGGCGCAGCGCGTCAAGGAATGCGCGGGGATCGCTGCGTACGCGTGCCTGAATGTCGGGGTCTTCGAGCAGTACGTAGCGGGCTTTCGGGAACAGCCTGCGCAGAAGAGTGGTTTTGCCGGCACGCCGGGGCCCTGTCACAACAACAGCGGGAAAGTGTTGAGCTGCGTCCAGCAGCACGCCTGCCAATCTCCTTTGGATATATTGCATATGAGAAATATAAACTAGTACTTTAGATTACTCAATACTAGAAATCGGTGTTTGTGGGACAGATGCCAAAGATGTTGTTGGAGGCAACTCGACCCCTGACCATGTCCATCAGAGAATCTACCCCATATTTTACGCATATTGCGTAAGGGCATACGCAATATGCGTAAACCTACTGCGCCAGAGAGAAGTCTCAGTCGTGAATGCTTGACTGGCGGGAATGCTCCGGTGCGGCTCGCCTTTTCACCCTCTCGGCCATAAGGGTGCTGATTTCGTCGAAATGCCACGGTCGGAAATCGTGAGTGTCAACGCCGACGTCCATGGAAAGGGAAGTAGGCGGGTCAGGGAGGTTCCCATGAGAATGTCCGTACAGGTGCCACGCTCCATGATGGGACCAATTCCAGACGCGCATCCTCCTATCGGTGTTTTGCGCGAACCCTGATGAACGAGTGAATCGTGCTGACGGCCACGTCGAGGCCGACACGCTCGTGAAGAATGCGAACGATGTCGCGATACGTGCAGCCTTTTCGCCGCAACTGGCGAATCAGCTCGCGGTGAGTTTCGAGTTTGGATCGAGGAGGTTTCTGCGGGATCGAATCCAGCAGGGCAAGAAACGTTGGGTCCATGATTTTCAGGCTCCTTAGCACCTGGCCATCACGGTCCGTTAATAGTCCGATAACCCGTCTCCACAGTCCGATAAGCGCCCTAGAGCGCTATCCGTACCGTTTAGTTTCAATCGGTTACGAACTCCAGGACGACTTTCACGGCGATGTCCGGCAGGCCGACGCCCGTGAATTGGCCCTTGAAAGCGGGGACGACGTCCACTTCGGTTTCGACCAGATAAGCGTCTATGCCGAACAACGGCTGCGCTGAATGTCTTGCAAAGCATCCCAAGATGCCTCAGGGAGCGAAATTCCACAGGAAGGGGTCCCCTACTGTGCTGTGGTAGAGAACGTATCGTAAGACGTGCCGTGCTGTTAGGAATACCGCGCGGTGCGGGGAATCAAATCTAGCAGCCTAGGTTCTCGGGCTCCGCTGCCCCTACGGAGGCGGCTATGTGCTGTTGGGGTGCGCGGCGCATCGCTTCAACGAAGCCGCGCACGATTGCGGGATCGAATTGGTTCGCGGCGCAGCGCTCGAGTTCAGAGAACGCTTCTTCCGGGTTGCGGGCCTTCTTGTAAGTGCGCTCGGAAGTAATGGTGTCGTAGGCGTCAGCGATCGCGATGACGCGCGCGCCGAGGGGAATCTGATCGGCGGTGAGGCGATCCGGATAGCCGGTGCCGTCGTAGAATTCGTGATGGTGGCGTACCATTTCGCGGATGCGATTCATGGCGGCGAGGGGCTCAAGAATTTTCGCGCCCAGCTCGGTATGGGTCTTCATGGTGGTCCATTCGGTCGCGTCGAGCGGCCCAGACTTATTCAGAATGGTTTCGGGAATGCCGACTTTGCCGATGTCGTGCAGCAAGCCCGCCAGGCGTATTTCCTCGACTTCGGCCTGATTCATGCGCAGCGCCTGCGCGATCATCACGGAATACGCGGAAACTTTTTGCGAATGGCCCTGGGTGTAACGGTCTTTCGCGTCAATTGCGAGCGCCAGCGATGTGACGGTGTCTACAACCGCTGACGGAACGGGATCGTCCGCATCGCCGTCGCCATGTTCGATCAGCGAACGAGTGAACTGCTCGAGGCGGCGGTAAATTTCGTCGAAGGCGTCGGGACCGGTGGAGAACTGGCGCTTGAGCGTCACGCCCAGATAGGCTTCCAGGACGTCTTTCTTCCAGCGCTTGGTGTCGTTGGGGTCGCCCTGCTCCGCACTGGAAACGGAATTTCCGCCCTGATGTTTCGACAGGTACATGGACGAATCCGCGACCTGAATCAGTTCCTGCGGAGTAGAGCCGTGCAGCGGGAAACCGGCGATGCCGAAACTGGCCGTAATATTTTTATCGCGCAGCAGCGGATCGGCGGCAACCCAGCCGCGCAGCTTGCTGGCGAGTTGAATGGCCTGCTCGACGCTGGTTTCCGGCATGAGGATGACGAATTCGTCTCCGCCATAACGCGCAACGACATCGGAGCGGCGGCAATTCTGCTCCAAGATGTGGCCGACGCGCTGCAGCACGACGTCGCCTTCCAGGTGGCCGTAGAAATCGTTCACGAATTTGAAGCGATCAAGATCCATCAGGACCAGAGCGAAGGGGCGATTCGCGCGGGTGGAGCGTTTCCACTCGGAGGAGAGCGCCTCCATCAGGAAGCGGTGCGTTTTAACGCCCGTGAGGCCGTCGGTAATGGCCTGTTCCTGCGCCTTCTGGAAGGTCACGGCATTGTGCAGAGCGCCGGCAAATAAATCGGCGAGGGTGCGCAGCAAGCGAATCTCTTCATCCGCGAATTCGCAAGGCTTGGAGGATTCGACGTACAACACGCCGAGTAAACTTTCCGCGTAGGTCACGGGCAAAGCGATCGCCGATACCGTTCCGGCGAGGATCGGGCTCGGCGATTCCGCGGTGACGGTGGTGACCGCGGCGATCTGGCCGGAGCGCGCTGCCTGGCCTACCAGACCTTCTCCCAGAAGAATGCGGCGACCCAATGCTTCGCGGCGCGCGCCGGCTTCGGCCTGAATCTCCAGCTCTTTGGAAGAGTAATCGAGAATGGCGATGCCGATGTGATCGTAGGTGAGCGCGTTTTCGATCTCCGCGGCAATCTTGGCGAGCATTTCCTCCGGATTCAGCGTGGTGATAGCGTGGCTGGAGACGTTGTTGATGAGCATCAACTGCTTCGATTTTTTCTGCTCTTCGGAGAAGAGGCGGGCGTTCTCGATGGCCACCGCGGCCTCGCTGGCCAGCACGCGCAGCAATTCGACGTGGCCTTCGTCGAAAGCGCGTTCCTGCGCGCTGTGCACGGCCATCACGCCGACAGCCTGGTCGTACAAGATGAGCGGCACGGCGCACATCGAGCCGGTCTGTTGGTTCGGCGCAAAACCCATGCGCGCGGTTTCTTCAGCGAACTGCTCGCGGATCAAGAGCGGCTGCGCCGTGCGAATGACGAATTCCGCAAGATGATTGCCGGTCGGCCGCGTTCGTTTGTGCTGGCGCACGCCTTCGATAACTTCGATCTCAAAGCGAATCTGTTCCTTCTTGCGATCGTAGTACGCGATGAAGAGGCTGTTGACGTCCAAAAGCCGCTGCATTTCGGAATAGATGCGTTCGAAGAGCGCGTCGGGCTCGAGCGTGGAGCTCAAGGCGCGGCCGATCTCGTTCAAAATATGCAGCTCTTCGCTGCGGCGCGCGGTCTGCTGAATCAGGTAGCTATTTTCGACGGCCATGCCGATCTGGTGGCCCAATGCGAGCAGCAGACGCAATTCCGGCGGAGCAAAATTGCGATTGTCCGGCGTGCCCAGCAGCAGCATTCCGAAGACGCGATCTTTAGCCTGCAAGCTGATGCCCACCATCGTGCGCAGGCCTTGCGCGAGCAGCATCTTGCGAATGTGGCGGAACGGTTCTTCTTTTTCCAGCGCCACCCAGTTGGAATCGCGCGCCAGATCGCGCAGCACGACGAGTCCGCCGAGGCGTGCGACAAGCCGGACGACGTAGTCGTCCAGATTGCTTTCTTGCACGGACGCGCAGAACGAATCGTCCAGGCCGGTGACGACGACCGATGCAGGACCGTTTTCATCGCCATAGTGCAAGATGAGAGCGCCAGCCGGGATGCGCACAACATTGAGCACGCGGTCCAGAGCCTGCGCGAGCATTTTCTGGATTTCGCCGCCGGCAAAGCTGGAAGTCGCCAGGTTCAGATTGGAGAGCGCCAGCATGTTGCGTTCGACGCGGCGACGCTCTTCGTCGTACACCGCCATCAACATCAGGACGCCGCCGATAATTTCCGCGAGCAAAGCAAACGGCTGGAGGTTGACACCGGCGAGGGGTCCGAGGCGCGCCTGGAAGATGAAGAGCAGCCGCAAAGCTCCGGTTGCGACGAACGTACCGGCCAGCAGCTTATCGGCGCGTGATTCCTGTTTGCGGCCTTCCTGCCAGAATATTTGCGCGGTGAGAAAGAAAAGGACAACCACTCCGAAAGCCAGCGGAATCGCGATCCACTCGCGCGGGTAGGCGAAAGACCAGACGGCGGCCACCGCCGCCGCCAAAGCCACGCGGCGCGCAGAGAGCGTCAGGCGAGCGTACAAGCGCGCCGAACAATAGAATGCGCGCGCGGCCAGCGCCATCACCCATTCGCTGAAGACGCCCATCCATCCAGAAAGAGGCACGGCGCCGGCGAACCCAGAGCGCACGAAGTAGAGCGAAACCAGCAGCCAAGCCGAAGCCCAAACCATCAGGTACGCCTGGCGCTTCTGCTGATACACATAGGCAAAAAATATGCCCAGCAGAAACGCGCCCGCGAACAGCACGACCGCACTCGCATTGAGATGACTTAACAACTCAAAACTCCGTGATCAGGGCCCTGCAGATTTCTCCTGAGAATAGCAGAAAAATGCCGGGCATTCGGCCGAGTGTCCAGCCAAGTTTCGTGCATGTCACCTGTACCAGTACGTGCCCGAGAAATGACTCGAGCCAACCGAGAAGTGTTCGAATACCGGCTAAGAATGCTCATCGCATGGCCTGGGCCCTTCCGCTTGCGGCCTGTGAACACTATGCGATTCGCGGGTGCCGGGGTCAACAGTACCCCCGTACCAACCCTTGTTGGATCAGCAATTTGCGCAACACTGCGGAGTGCGAACGGCGCTGGGTTGCTGTGCGTGCGTCCTGGGCACAAGGCCTTTTTTACTGCGGTTTTGCGGGCGGATTTCCAGCAGCGGGATCGGCCGTGACCTTGGGCTTGCCGATCGTCGAAAGAGTTTCGACATTAAATTTCTTGTAATCGGAATAGCGCGTGGTGCCGTCCACTTTAATTCCCTTCAGCAGCAGGACGCGCACGTCAATGTGCACCGCCTCGTAGGTCGGCAGCCACACCTCATTATTGACGTAGGTTTGTTCCAGAATGACGCGCGTGCCCTTCTGCAAATCGGCGACGAGCCCGCCGGCAATTTTCACGTTGTTGACGAAGAACGCGTCGATACGCACAACGTCCAGCGCTTTTTCGTCGATCCAAATGACGCCGCCAAGCTTTTGGATGACCCTTTCCACGAGGGTGCGTGCTTTGAATTCAGGGTTGGGCTCGAAGTCGAAGACCAGCACGTCCTGCCCGCGGAAGCGTTCGCGGCGGGGATTGACGAACTGGCAGGCGCGGAGAAAAGCGTCAATCGAGACTTCTTCCTCCTCCTCGTCCTTCTGCTCTTGTTTGGCCTTCTGGTCGGGACTTTCTTTCTTTTGCGCGGTTTTTTCCAGCTCCTCAATCTGTTTCAGCACGCGAGCGCTCTCTTTTTTCTGGGCTTCCGCGCTCAGGGGTTGGCCATTCATTTTCACCAGCGTCGAGACTTCCGTGCCGTGAAGGTAGAAGAAAGTGGATTCGCGGACGTCCGGCTTCTTCGGTTTGCCGTTCCCTTCGTAATCCGTTTCTTCTTCAACTTTGGTGCCGGCGTAGTTCTCTTTGATTTTGTCCACGGCTTGCTGGTTCGCGTCAATTTGCTGGAACAAGGCTTTCAAGTCTGGAAGCTGCACCTGCGATTTTCTGGGAAAATCGAAGACGCGTTCGCCGACCGGCTCGTTCACTGCCGCGCGCGTCACGCTAATCGAGTACCCATCCGCGCCGCGGTGCAGCTCGATCTTGTGTGGCAGCTGGACGCCGTTCTCCGCGCGATAGTCGTCGTAGAAAATCTCCTCGTTCACCCCTGCGACGAGCGCGGATTCTTTCAAGATCAGATGCGACTGCGAGTCAAAGAACACTTGCCACTTCACGCCCGAGGGCGTCTCGACATCCAATTGGGACGCGTCCCTGTCGCGCACTCGCGCGCCGCCGACATAGGTGATGGCCAGCTTGTTCTTCTTCGGATTCAGCAGATGCGAATTGTAGTAGCGTGCGGCCGCTTCCAGTTGCAGCCCCTCGGGCCCGACCAGCGTCGAGATTTCACCGCCAGCGTCCTGGTGCCAGGCTGACTTGCCGTTGAACGCTTCGATCCATGCTTGATCGCCGACCACCAGTTCGGAGTAGTAGCGATTGGGCAATTTCACGTTGAAAGTATAGGCGCCGGGCTTGCCGCCGTTCTGCGCCGCGACGGTGCCTTGCAGTGAGATGGTCTGGATCCGCGAAAGTGCACGTGCGCCGCCGGAAGCCTTCACGTATTGATTCAAGATCGTAGCGGCATCCTGCGCGTGTGCAGGAGCCGCACGACCAAGCACGAACAAAGCAACGAGCCAGAGCAGTCTTTGCACAGGTGTGCGCATGATTCTCATCCTTAGATACGCACGTGCGCGAAAAAGGTTCCCAGCATTTTTCAGGACTCTGCGAGCGCAGGTTCCGGGGCTGGCTCGATTTTGCCGCGGGCTTCCGCTAAGATGGATCGCTCTCATACGAGGAAGGAATCCGACCGAATGTCAGCCGCACAAAAACCGCGCGTGCGTTTTGCGCCTTCTCCGACAGGCTACTTGCACGTGGGCGGAGCGCGCACCGCTTTGTTCAACTGGCTTTTCGCGAAACACGAAGGCGGCACGCTGCTGCTGCGCGTGGAAGATACCGACGTCGAGCGCAACCAGCCCGAACTGGTGGACGGAATACTGGTGGCGCTGAAGTGGCTGGGAATCGAGTGGGACGAAGGGCCCTTCTTCCAGTCGCAGCGCGGCGAAATGTATCGCGCGGCGGCGGAGCGCATTCTGGCAAGCGGCGCCGGTTACGCCTGCTACTGCAAGGCCACGGCTTACGCCGGCGGCGATTATTCCGCGGCGGAAAATGAAGATCAGGAAGGTGAAGGAGACGATGAAGGGCCGAAGACTCTGAAAGCGGCCGCGTGCCCGTGCCGCGCTTTTTCCGATGCGGAACGCGCCGCGAAGGAAAAGGAAGGAATTCCACGCGCCATTCGGTTCAAGACTCCGCGCACGGGCGTGACGAAATTCGAGGACGCGGTGTTCGGGCCGCGCGAGATCCAGAACGCGGAGATCGAAGATTTCGTGCTGCTGCGCTCCAGCGGCGTGCCTACCTATCAGCTGAGCGTGGTGGTCGACGACATTGACATGCGCATCACGCACATCATTCGCGGCGCCGATCATTTGTCGAATACCCCGAAGCAGGTGCTGATTTATCGCGCGCTCGGCGCGACGCCGCCGATTTTCGCGCATGTGCCGCTGATTCTGGGGCCCGATCGCACGCGGCTTTCGAAGCGCCACGGGGCGACCAGCGTCGGTTCCTATGCGGACGAAGGATTCTTGCCCGAGGCGTTCCGGAATTTTTTGGCGCTGCTGGGATGGTCCACGGGCGACGACAGCGAATTCATGCGCACCACCGAACTGATCGAGCGCTTTCAGCTTTCAGGCGTGAGCCGCACGAACGCGATTTTCGACCGCCCGAAGCTGGAGTGGTACAACACGCAATATCTGCAGAAGCCGCCGGTCGAGGAGCTGCTGCCTTTTGTGGAAGCGGAATTGCGGCGCGCCGGACTGTGGAGGGACGAATGGGCAACGACCGGGCGCGCCTGGTTCGCACGCGCTGTCGATCTGATTCGCCCGCGCACGCGCCTGCTGACGGATTTCACCGGCTGGGCACGCGCATTTTTCAGCGATGAATTCGAATACGAGCAGGAAGCGCGCGATAAATTCTGGAAGGACGAAAAGATTCCGGCGCTCCTAGCGAAGCTGAGCGAAGCACTCGCGGCGCTGCCGGACTGGAATCATGACGCCTGCGACGCAACTCTGCGCGCGGTTGCAGCGGCCGAAGGAGTGAAGGCCGGGCTGCTGATCAATGCGACGCGCGTGGCAATTGTAGGTCGTGCGGTCGCGCCGCCGCTTTTCGATACGATGGTTGTGCTGGGCAATGACCGTGTGATCGCCCGCCTGCGGCGTGCTTTGATCTTCCTCGCTTCACGTTAGCTTCGGGAAGTCGTCTAAAGAAAATCCTTTCGATCGAACGCTACGGCGAAAGCCCGCGGCGGGTTCGCGGCGCTTACTTCGTGGCGGGAGTTGAGAAAATTTCGGGATGAGCTGTGTGCGTCGCCGTGCCTGCCGCAGCTACGTCCACGCGAACATCCACCGGAACCTTCACGGGTGGCAGACAAGTGGTGTCATTACACGCCTGATAGCGGAGCGTCAGCGGAAAAGTTACCGCGCCAATGGGCGCATCGTTGTGCGCGATCAAACGGAGCTTCAAGGTCACGCTGCCGGAATATACGTCGAGACCTTTGTCCGGAGAAAATGAGAATTTTTCCACACGCCCTGCGGGGTAGAGCGTATCGCGAAGCTCGAATCCGGTGGGAAGCTTGGCTGTGAGGGTCGTAGCGATCAGATACTGGTCCGTCGGGTGATGGGAATTCATGTGATAGCCAGGCGCGATTTCCACCGCGACGGCCACTTGAAATTCTTTCCCGCGCGGAACGGGCGCAAGCGAAACGAAAGCCCGCGGTTTTACGATGGCCGCCGGATTGGGGACATCGCTTGAGCTCTGTGCGGCGGCAGCTGAGCTTGCGCTCGGCACAAAATCGCCGGCGGCAAGCATCCAGAACACCGCGCAAGAAACGGCAATCCCTCTGATTCGCATTGTTTCGTTAAACCTCAACGGGCGTGCCCAGTTTTTCGGTCAGAATGCGGCTCATCACTTGGTTCAGCGTCTCGCCGGTTTTTTCCTGCACGAAGGCTTGCGCGGAATCCGACCAGCCCAGTTTGAAGCTGGTGGTCAGCGCGGAAATCCAAATCTGCCGCACGGGCGCGTTGGGGCTAATGACGAAACGCGTTTCGTCCTCATCTTCAAATTCGATTTCGAGCTTTCCGCTGCCGCCTTCCACTCCGAAATCGTTCGCGTCGCCGAGTTCGAGCAGGCGGTTGCGCAGGGCTTCGAACGTGGCGTCGCATTGTTTTGTAAATTCGTGTTCACTCAACATGGCAAAGGCAGGTTACCGCACTTGCGCGAGTCGGAGCAAGAATCGGCCGCTCCGTGCGCGGAGATCCGTCTGACTTCCGGAAAAGTCTCCCGACACCGGCACCTATCGCTATGTAACGCGCAGAGTTCTAGAGCCCCGTGACCAGCCAGAGCAGAACCAGAGCAACGGGGCCCGGCTCGACGCCCAGGAGGGCGACGGACAGCGGTGCAGGCGGACAAAGAACCATGAATGTGATCCAGACAGGCACATGCACGGGAGGTTGGGGCGACGCATCCGTCCATTCAGCACATGCCAAAAGGACAGCGGCGAGGGAAAACCCCTCAGAATGGCAAGGGCGACCGTCAGCGTTCGCCCCTTTTGCATCGTCTGGCTGGACAGGTCAGAGCAACGATTGGATCAGCTTGTCGAGATCGCTTTCGCTGGCAAGACCGATGTAACGCTTGGCGATTTTTCCTTCGCGCGTAATCACGTAGGTAGTAGGCAAACCGAGCAAGCCGCCGAATTTCGCGGCGAGGTCGTCATCGCCCAGGACGATCGGATAATTCATGGTCATGGGATGGCCTGCGACGTCGAACTGGGTTGTCTGTACGTACGGTGCGACCACGCTCTTCCCTTCCTCGTCCATCGCGACGCCTAATAGAGTGAATCCCTTGTCCGCGTATTTTTTCTGGAAACCGATCATCCAGGGAATTTCCGCCTGGCAAGGCTCGCACCAGGTGGCCCAGAAATTCACGATGACCACTTTTCCCTTAAGGCTTGCAAGGGACACATCCTTGCCCTGCAGATCCTTGAAGGTGACCTCCGGTTCATCGGGCAAAGGTTTTTGGGTGGCGAGGCCGGCTGCCTGGCTGCCGCTGGATTTGCAGCCTGCAAAGCCCGCTGCAACCGCGGCCAGGACGATCACGATCACGGAAAATTTCAGCGATACACGCATGAGCACTACTCCCGTTACAGAGAAAACTTATTCAGAAACGCGAGCTTGCCGGAAAGCCAGGTGAGCCGGTTCAGGAATACCAGGCCGCCGACGGCCAGCAGCAGCACGCCGCTGAAAACTTCCACAGTATGCAAATGCCTGCGAAATTTCTGATAAAAGCGCAGGAAGCCGCCGATGCCCAGCGCGGTGATCAGAAACGGAATCGCCAGGCCCGCCGAATACACCGCCAGCAGAAAGATTCCTTGCCACACCGTGTCGCGCGTGGCCGCAACCGCGAGCACGCTGGCAAGAATCGGCCCGATGCAGGGCGTCCAGCCGAAGGCGAATGCGAAGCCCATCAGGAATCCGCTGGCAGCTCCGGGCTGGCCGCCCAGATTCTGAAAACGAACGTCGCGATTGAGCCAGCGCGTCAACGAAGGCCCCAGCAGGAAAATCAGCGCGACGGCGATGAAATGGATCGGCTTCAGCCACGCGGGGAGAAGGCCTGGGCGGAAGCTGAGTCCGAGTCCGGCCGCGACCAGTAAGCCGCCAAGCAGCAAGCCGGCGCGCACGGAAATCTTCGCGAGCAGCCCGGTAAGGTGCAGGCCGAAGAGCACGATCAACGCGCCGGCAATCGGCGCCAGCGATGCGCGATTGCGCAGCAGGAACGAACCCACCGCGCTCGCCGAAGCTCCGAAGGAAATGAAGACGACGGAAAATCCGGTGACGAACGCCAGCGCGGAAACCAACAAACCCGCGCGCGGGGTCTTGCCTTCCTTCAGCTGCTCGACGCCGATGCCAGACAGCATGGAAATGTATCCGGGCACCAGCGGAAGCACGCACGGCGAAAGAAACGACACCAGGCCCGCCAGAAATGCCGCAAATATCGAGACATCCATTTGACTAAATCGAGTCCTTGCGCCGCCCCATCGTTGGATGTGCCAGGCGCGGCAGCGCTGCGCGTGCAATTTGCAATTTTCCCATATCCTTTGGACGCGTGCGCGCCGTTTTTCGCGCTTTCGCGCAGGCCCGGGGAAAACCCTCCAGGTGTCGCTCAATTCCAGCGATGCGCCTCCCGCCAGGCCCTCCGCCGCGCGCGCTAAGTATCTGACAAAAAACGACTAAACACCATCGCGGGCATGGCGCGGCAAATGCAATTGCACATGGCAAGGGCCCGACCGCTGGAGCCGCAAGCGACAGAAATTTTGCCGCTCGCGGTGGCGGGCCCATAAATCCTTACGCGCAATTGCGCCGGGAGATGCGCGATGACACCCAATCAAGTGACCGCCATGCGAGTCGGCGCGGCATTCGCCGCCGTGGCTCTTTTTACGTTTTTCGGCGACGCGCTCGCCGCCGACATCCTAGCCGTGCTGTTGACAATCGTCGCGATCGCTTTGGATGGCGTCGATGGTTATCTCGCGCGGACGCGTGGCTTGGCGACTCCGCTCGGAGCGCAACTGGATATTCTAGGTGATCGCGTCGTGGAAAACTTGTTCTTCACATTTTTCGCGGTGGCCGGGCTGGTTTCGCTGTGGCTTCCCATTTTATTTTTCGTGCGCGGCACCGTGACTGATTTTCTGCGCGGCCTGGCAAGCCGCGCAGGACAGAGCGGATTCGCAGACCGTTCGATGCTGGAAACCTGGTGGGGGCGCGCGCTGGTAGCGTCGCGCGCCAGCCGCGCCGCCTACGCGATTCTGAAGTGCGTGTGTTTCTGCTACCTCGGATTGCTGCTGCCGGTCGCGCGCTGGCAGTCGGATTGGCTGGACGCCGGCGTTCGTCATTCACTCTTGTTGACGGGGCAGATGCTTGCTGCGGCGGCGGCGGTTTTCTGCGCCGTGCGCGCTGTTCCTGTGGTGTGGGAAGGGCGCCGCTATTTCGTCGCGGTGGAACGCAAACTTCCCGCGCGAAGAACCGCGGCGATCGAGGGCGTGCGATGACGTGCGTGGCTGCGCGTTCGGAAACAGTCGGCGCGTTCTTTGATATTGACGGCACGCTGCTGCCGGCCCCGTCGCTGGAATGGCGTTTCACCGGCTACTTGCTCGAGCGCAACGAAATTTCCAGCCAGCAACTGGGACGCTGGCTCGCGCACTTCGCCCGGACTTTGTGGCGCAATCGGCACGGAGCGATCGGGGGGAACAAGCGTTATCTGAGCGGAATCAGCGAAGCGCTGGTGAAGGACTGGGAAAAATCGCTCTCGTGCGGATTCTTGCGCGCGGATTCGCTGCCGTTCTTCGAGGAAGCGCTGCTACGAATTGCCTGGCATCGTGCGCAGGGTCATCGCGTGTTTCTCGTTTCCGGAACATTGGCGCCATTAGCTCGCGTGGCGGCGCGCGCGCTTGCGGCAGATGTGGCTGCGGATATCGGAGTGTGCGCGACCGAACTCGAGGCCGCGCCGCGTTCTCCGCGAGCGTGGAGCGGGCGCATCGTCGGCGAGCACATGAGCGGCGCCGCAAAATTGTGCGCGCTGCAGATGCTCGCGGCGCGTTACGGCATTGCTGTCACACGCAGTTATGCCTACGGCGATAGCGCCGCCGATCTGCAGATGCTCGAAGGTGTCGGAAATGCTGTCGCCGTGAATCCGACGCGCGCCCTGGCGCGCGTAGCGCGGAAGCGGAGATGGCAGACGTGCCTGTGGGAGAAAACGCTTGGTGAGACTCCAAGCGGCCCGGCGCGGCAGTTCGCGTCGACGGCGGCGCGATGACAGTGGCGCACAGAGTGCTGCCTTGTAGGGGCGGGACCCGCGACTGCGGGACCCGCCCCTACGGATCGATGACTGGCGCTGTAGAAACACTGGCCCGGGCGACGGGGAGCGCGGAATCGGAGGCGCAATCGCGCAGGCTGGCTGAGGTTTGGCGCGCTTGCGGGGCGTTTGAATGGGCGACCATTGGTTATCTCAGCTGGATGCTTGCTCTGTTATGCGCATACCATCACAACCTTGCGCACGCCGCGCGGTATTTTGCGATTCACGTCGCGATCGCGGTGGGGATCGTGTGCCTTGCGTGGTTCGGCGCGCGCTCCGAGAATCGCGCGGTGCAATTCGCGAGGCACTGGTATCCCCTGGCGCTCTACATTTTCTTTTTCGAGGAGCTGCAAGGGCTGGTGCATGCGATTTATCCCAACTGGTTCGATCGCTGGCTCATCCAATTCGATTACAACTTCGCGGGCGTCGATCCGGCAGCGTGGCTTGCCCGCTTTGCAACTCCCGCGCTGAACGATTTCATGCAGTTTTCCTACATGACCTATTTTCTGTACCTCGTGATTCTGCCCGCGATCCTCTATATCGAAGAGCAGCGCGCAGCCTTCTGGACCGTGATGGTCGCGACGGCCATCGCTCATTATTCCGTATATGTGATCGCTGTCCTGTTTCCGGTGGAGAGCCCATACTTTGCGCTGGCTTCGCTGAATCTTCCGCAGCTGCGCGGCGGTGCGTTCACAACCACCATCGAATTCATTGAGCGCTTCGGCCGAGTGCACGGCGCGGCGTTCCCATCGGCACACGTGGCCGGCTCCATGGTCGCGCTGCTGGCGGCGCGGCGATATAAGCCCTGGCTATTCTGGATCTGCCTGCCATTTTTCCTGAGCATGTGTGCAGCGACTGTGTATGGGCGCTACCACTACGTCGCCGACTTGCTCGCCGGGATTGTCGTAGGCGCGATTGCCTGGGTAGCGGGATGGTGGTTGACGGGCTGCGACGGCGCGGTGCCAGAAATCGGTTAGCGCCGGAGTTCACGTCGGCGCCATTCGTTGGTCTTTCTTATCCCGCACCAAGCGGATTCTAATATGTCGAGAATATTGAAGAACCTCATGTTGATCTGTTTCTTCATTGCGGCTGTACCGTCGGCGAGTTTTTGTCAAGCGGGACAAGTTCTCACGGTCAGGATCCTGAATGCGAGAAACGGTAAACCGTTGAAGCACGTACGGCTGTGGCTCGTATGGTTCAAGGGCCCGCAGCTGCCAAATGAACAGACGAATGATGCTGGCATCGCGTCCTTCGACCTTCCCGATCCGCTCCCTCGCGGCCGTCCTTCGATCAGTTCTCCTTTTATCGGTTTCTGCTCCGACTCAGAAGTTTCGCTTGATCAAGTCCTAGTCAAAGGTATAGCCGGACGAAACGATTGCGGCGCGGCGAAGTTCTCGGGAAATCCTAACCCCGGAGAACTGGTGATCTTTGGACGGCGTCTGAACGTATTTCAAAGAATTTGGAATCTCTTGTATTAGGCCCAGCTCCCCGCTGCATGCCGATGATGTCGCCCGTCTGCTTCGTGGCTCAGAATATTTTTTCGGGGCGGAGGAGCGTTCCCACGGAGCCGAGATTCGAGATGCGGAAGACCCAGAGATACTGGTTTTCACTGCGAATATTGCCGAACGAAAATTTACGGTAGCCGACGCCGACGCCGCAGCAGGAGCCGTTGTAGATGACCTCCGCCACCTGGTTCTGAAATTGATGCTGCATCAGGTCGTAGCTGGCGCCGAAAGTGGCGTTCCAACCGCGGCGCGTAAGATCTCCGTAACCGATCAGCGCGCGGACCTGATTGGAGCGCGGCTCGAAAATAAAGTCAGGCGGATTGAACTGCGGAGGCGTCGGCAGGTTCACGGCGGAAAAATGTGCCAAAGTCAAAAACGACTCCTTGTAAGGCTTCAGTTTCAACAAGGTGCCGACCGCAGTCAATTGCCCGTGCCGGGGATCAAAATTAACAATGAACTGCGTATCGAAATGTTTTCCCGGCTCAAAGCGCAGGTCGCTGACAATCGGCGAAAACTGATAAGGCTGGCTGGCAAAGGCAAAAGGCGTGAGCGCGTCGGTGGTTTGAAACACGTTGCGTTGCCCGGTAACCAGCGCGCCGCCAAACGTGCGATCGAAGAAATATTTCTGCGCCAGCTTCCAACTGAGTATTTCCTCGGCGGTGCCATCTTTTTTTCGGCGGTAGAGACGCTGCGTCACTCCGTACTCGAACTCGTTGGTGTCCGTGAGCGTTTCGTCTTCGTCAAACCGCACGAAGCGGCTGAAATCGGTGGCCCCGTTGACGTAGCTGTAGACAATTTCCGGCTCGATCACGTGCTTCCATTTCGTCCCGGAATCAGACGATCCCCAAACGCGGTCCAAAGTCGGCGGGCGAATATCCACGGAAAGCTCTTCGGTGTTGCGGAAGAATCCCTGATTCACGAACGAGCCATTCTGAATTTGTCCGCCGTAGTAAGTAGAACGCAGCGTAAACGTGGGCGTAACGTCCAGCAACGAACCCCAATGAAAAGGCATGGTCACGGTCGGCGCAATTTCACTGCGCTCGACAAAATTCCCCGTACTGAAATTGGTGACGGTATCGGAGCGATGCGCCGCGTCTGAAAATGCCTCGAACGAAAAATAGAACGGCAGGTTGTGCCAGGGCGCCTGATCCACCGAGCCGAACCGCACCTCGGGCGCGGTGCGCAGCGATACGTACTCCTCGGGCGTGGCGCTCACATAGTTCTGATAACTGAGGGCCGCGAAATTCAGACTGAAGCCGCGGAAATTCTTGGTCAGGAATGCGCTGTTGCGCACTTCGGAGTTGACCGCCTGCACGTACGTCTCGCTCCAGGCCAGGCGGTAAGTGAGCGAGGACAAGTTATCGAGATCGGCGACCGCGCGCCAGCCATCGGGCAGCAGCGCCGTAAAAAGCAGCCGGGCTTCGTGTCCACCTTGATTGAGGGGAGGGCCCGTGGGTTGCGGGAGACCGCGGTCTTCCACGCCGTTATAGCTTACCTCCAGCGACGCGTTTTCCCAGGGACGCATGCGCAGCAGACCGCGCTGGGCCCAGCCGCGTCGGCTGTAGTAGTAGGCGCCGAGCGTGAAGTCCGCCCAATCCGTGGGCGCCCAGTATACGGCGTCGCCAAAAATATAACCTTTGCTGGAACTCTCGCCGGAATCAGGAAGCAAGAAGCCCGAGGCGCGCTGCTTTTCCGCGGGAAACGTGGCGTACGGCAAATACATGACGGGGACCGAAAATAACCGGAAGTTGCCGTTTTCCAGGTGCAGCGACGTCTTGATGTAAACGGTGGCCTTCGGTGCATAAAATTTCCAGGTTGGGCGGTCCGGATCGCACACCGTCATCCACGAGCGGTGCACGATGTAGGTGTTTTCATCGATGCGCTCCGCTTCCTGCGCTTCGAAATAAATCGGATTGGGACTGATGAGCAAAGTCTGCGCGGGTTGCCGCTCCATGGCGTTGACTTCGCGCTGTGGCGCAGGGGGGCGCCGCTGAACCGCAAAAGTGGCGCGCACGTTGTGGAATGTGCCGCGTCCGGTGGCAAGTTCGTAGCGGGCGTCCGTCGCTTCCAAGTGTTGCGCCAAGTAATCGAGCTGCACGTGCCCGCGCGCCACGACCACGCGCGTGTCTTCGTTGTATTCCACGTGATCGGCGCGCAGGCGGGTGTTTTCGTAACGGACGTCCACGTCGCCATCGGCGTAGTAGATTTGGCCTACCTGGCGCTGTTGTTTTGCTTCCAGAGTTGCTTCCGTGCCGGGACTGCCAGGCGCTTTTTTGGCGACGGGCTTGGCCTGTTTCTTTTGCGGCGTCTGCTGCGCGGTGCTTGCGGCGCTTTGCGGGCGCCCGAGGCACGGGTTCGCAAGCAGAATCGGCAGCAGCAAGGGGAGAAGAACGTAGCTGCGAAGAGGTTGCAAGACCGTTGCTTTCGGCATGCCTCGTAAAAATTGCATTCCCGCCATGAAAAAAGAAATTCGAGCCTAACACGCGTGCTGCAGGCTCGCAATCAGCCCTGCGCGATGTTGCCCGTTGCACGAGCATGCAGCAGCGTTCTCTAAATCGGCCGTTACTTCGCGTCATTCACCGTAACGGGGTGCACGCCTACAGGCGCCGGCGCAATCATCCCCGATTCATTCAGAACGGGCCGAGTGCTGGCGGGTTGCCTCATACGCCACACGGAGCAGGTTAGAACCTCCCCAACAGGTTTGCTCCTGCGGACGCGTGCTACCATAGCGGTGTTCCGTCACTGGAATACCGCAGCGCAAAACGGACCAGTGATACAAATTTGCTCGCACTGCGGCGCCCTCTTGCTCGAGGACGTCGAAAATTGCTCTTTCTGTGACGCACCGCTCGCCGAACCCGGCGACCATTCCGAGCCTGTCGCCGTACGTGTGTCCGCGCCGAAAACTTTTCCTGGCGCGTCCGACCCGGACGATGATCCCGACCCAGCCAGCTCCGCAGAACCCGAGTGGCGCCGAGAAGTTTCGCGCCGTCTGGAAGCCTATCGTGTGCGCCGCGGACGGACTCGTCCGCACGATTCGCAATCAGGGCTTCCCTTCTCGCGCGCATCGACCGCACTGGCGGAAGACTACGCCGCAATCGAAGAGATCGAGCGGCAGCGCGCCCGCGTGGTGCAGCGCCCGGTGCCAAAGAAGCTGCAAAACGAACGCGTCGAGATCAATATTCAGCCGGAGCTCGACTTCACGAGTTTTCCGGACGACCGCGCGCATCCGCAAACGGCTCTGGTACCTGTCGCGAGCCTCGCCGAACGCCGGCACGCGGGCGCGCTGGATCTGCTGTTCCTGGCATTGACCTACGCGGGGTTTCTGGGGCTGTTCCGATCTCTCGGCGGCCAATTGATCTTGGAAAAAGTGGACGCCATCGTGTATGTGGCTACTTTTTACCTTTTCTACGCGCAATACTTTTTCCTCTTCACAACTTTTGCGGGAGCTACGCCGGGAATGCAACTCTGCGGACTCACCATTGTGCGACTGGACGGCAGTCTGCCCGACACGCGCCAGCTGCTATGGCGCAGCTTTGGCTACCTGCTTTCCGGAGCGACGATGATGCTGGGATTCCTGTGGTCGCTTTGGGATGAAGATCGCTTCACGTGGCAGGACCGCATCTCACAGACCTACATCACCGCGGCAACTCCCGTGATGGAGCCGAGCGAGTTCCAAGTGAACTCGACGCCGCGACACCGCTTCGCGCATAAGTAAGTCAACGCCGCAATTTGCGACGGAATCGACGTGCGCCGTGTTTTTGACGTTCGAACGGCCAGCTTTAGCTGGGCGCCCTGGCTCCTGCCGTTGCCTTGGTGAATCGCCCTCGAGGGCGATTCATCCTCAGATTCGGCAGTGCCGACGCGAAGGGTAGCGGCGCACTTCGGTGCGCCATCGCTCGTGCGGCAACCGCCGCTCCCTCGGCAGCCAGGTTTGGCATGCGCTCGAGACGCTGAACTAATGTGGTGATTTTGCGCCCGCGTCCAGAATCACTTCGAAATATTGCGCAGGCCGGTTGCTTGAATTTTGAATGTCGTGCTCGTCGCCCGAAGCAACGAAGGCAGCCGACCCTGGACCGAGTGTTGCAGTCTTTCCCGCGATACTCACTTGCAATTCGCCTTCGCTGACCAGGAACAACACCTCCTGCTGATGGCGATGCCCGTGGTGCGGTGTGCTGCCGGGCAGCAGAAATACTTCGTGGACGTCAATGTGATAGCCGCTATGCGTGAGGCCATCCAGAACGGGGCGAAAAGTGGCGTTCGCTTCCTTCTGCGCGACGAGGTCATCGAAGCGATAGGTCGCCGATTTCAGCGTGCTTGGCCCGGAACCCGCCTGCGAAACCAGCAGGAGACCTACGAAGCCTAAAACGAGGTTCACTTTCATCGCGCCCAATGCCTCCCTTTGCCGATCTAGATCTTGCTGCTTGCCGCTGTCGCGCCCCCGCCAGAGCGTGTGCAGCTGTGATTACGGCTCGCGAAGCCAGACGGCCACGGCTTCGATAAAAATGCGTAGTTCGTTTCGATCGACCACCTGAACGGGTATAGCCCAAGGTGGCCAAGCGTGAATGTAAAAACCTGGTAACAAGATCGCGCCTGTTGCCAGAATTGCACATCGCAGGCTACCGGTTATCGCTCAAGCGCCGTTGCGCCAATTCTTTCGCAACGCACCGCGGCGAGCGCACTATGATTGCCGTGGCCAGGTGATGTTCCCATGAAAGAAATCATCGAACGATTCATCAACTATCTGCGCTACGAGCGCAACGCCTCCCCGGAAACCGTGGACGATTACGGTGCCGACGTCCGGCTGTTCCGGCAATTCCTCACTCCCCCGGGCGCGCCCACGTTGCCGCTGGCGGAGGTGGACCATCGCGTGATTCGCGAATTCGTGAGCTGGCTGTACGACCGGAAACTGCAGAAGGTGACGGTGGCGCGCAAGCTTTCCGCCCTGCGGACATTTTTCAAGTTTTGCGTGCGCGAAAAATACACGCGGACAAATCCGGCGGCGCTGGTGAGCACGCCGAAGCTTCCCAAACTGGTGCCGCGAGTGCAAACCGCGGAGGAGATCGGTAATTTTCTGGACGGATTGCCGGGCGGCGCGGCTGCCAGGCCCGCGCCTGCCCGCAAGAGCGGGAAGAACAGTTCGCCTAAGATCCATCCTAGCGCGCAGCTGATGCCCCGACGCGACCGCGCCATGATCGAATTGCTCTATGCCTGCGGGCTACGCGTCAGCGAGTTGGTGGGACTGAATTTGGGCAGTTTCGACAAGGCCGGGCAAATGCTGCGCGTGCTCGGCAAGGGCCGCAAAGAGCGCGTAGTCCCCTACGGCGCAAAAGCGCAGGAAGCGCTGGAAGCTTACTGGCCCGTGCGCGACCGAATTCTGGCACAAGCGCGCGGAACTCCGAATGCCGAAGCCGTGTTTTTGAATCCCCGGGGCGGGCGCCTGACGGACCGCGCAGTTCGTTACATCCTGAAAAAATATTGCCTGCTGGCGGGGAGCAATCTGGATCTGCATCCGCACTCCTTGCGGCATGCCTTTGCCACGCATCTGCTGAACGACGGCGCCGATCTGCGCGCGATTCAGGAGCTTTTGGGCCACGCTTCGCTTTCCACCACCCAGCGCTATACGCAGACCAGCATCCGGCAACTTATGGCCGTGTACGACAAATCCCACCCGCACGCCTGAGATTTGTTTCGGCCGTAGTCAAATTTTAAGGATTCTTGGGTTACTCTGCGGGTGTGCAAACCGGGCGGCAGGAATATCTTCTGTTGAATCGCTGCGGCGGCGTTTTAGCCCTTGCGGTGCTGGCAGGCCTGCTGCTGTGCGCCCCGCCTGCCAGCGCACAGGACAATTACGAAATTCAAGTGTACGGCTCGGAGACGGTTGAACCGGGCCACACGATGGTGGAGCTGCACAGCAATTTCACCATTGACGGCAGCAAACAAATCACAGATGGCGTATACCCGACCAATCACGCCGAACATGAAACCGTCGAGATCACGCACGGCTTCAACGACTGGTTCGAAGTGGGATTTTATATCTTTACTTCGGTGAATTCCGGCCAGGGATGGCAATGGGTGGGCGACCATATCCGGCCGCGCTTTCGCGTTCCGGAAAAATGGCATTGGCCTGTGGGCGTAAGCCTTTCGAACGAAGTGGGCTATCAACGCCGGCAATATTCCACCGACACCTGGACGTGGGAAATGCGCCCGATCGTGGACCAGAAAGTCGGCCGCTGGTACTGGTCCTTCAATCCTACCTTTGACTATTCGATCCACGGCCTGAGCCAAAATCAAGGGTTCGTGTTTTCGCCGAATTTCAAATTCAGCTATGACTTCACGCCAAAAATCGCCGGCGGACTGGAATACTACGGTTCCCTGGGACCGGCCACCGACTTTCTGCCGATCCATCAGCAACAGCAGCAAATCTTTCCCGCAATCGATCTGAATCTGGCGCCGCAATGGGAAATCAATTTCGGCCTGGGCGTCGGACTGACTGGCTCGACCGATCACCTGATCGTGAAAGGAATCATCGGCTACCGATTCAATTTCTGATTGCGCACCAGCGATCCTGAGGATCTGCTGCCGCCGCAGACGCGTGACGACGGGACTTCTTGTTCGTGCGGCCAGACGCTTCCACTTCAGAAGTTACTTCAGAAGTTACTTCCGCGTCGCCCGGCAAGTCCCGCACCGTGACGGAAAATCCTAGAGGTTGAGGGTCAGTGATGTTTCCGGCACGAATCCATCGCTGCGGCTCGGCGAAACGCGCGGCGGCGGCATCGGATTCTTGACGCGGTCCACCGGATTGTACAGCGTGTCGCGCTCGACCGGGACGCGCCCCGCCGCGCGAATCAAGCGCTCCAGTTCAGCGCGCGTCATGAACTCGGGCGTCGTGGCGCCGGCATCGTGATAAATTTTTTCCTCGACGACCGTGCCATCCAGATCGTTTGCCCCGAAGCGCAGGGCCACTTGCGCGATGCGCGGCGTCAGCATGATCCAATAGGCTTTGATGTGGTCGAAGTTGTCGAGCAGCAGCCGCGAGACCGCGATCGCTTTCAAGTCGTCCATGCCGGTGGGCCCGGGAAGATGCGCGAGGCCGGTATTCGCAGGATGAAACGCCAGCGGAATGAACGTGACGAACCCGTGTGTGATGTCCTGCGTCGCGCGCAGCTGCAGCAGGTGATCGACGCGCTCTTCCGCCGTTTCGATGTGCCCGTAGAGCATGGTGGCGTTCGAGCGCAGCCCGAGTTCATGGGCGGTGCGCGCGATTTCCAGCCAGCGCTGGCCGCTGACTTTGTGATCGCAAATGATTTTGCGCACGCGCGGGTGAAAAATTTCAGCGCCGCCGCCGGGCAGCGAATCCACTCCGGCATTTTTCATCGCGAGCAGCGTATCGCGAATGGATCGCTTGGAAATCCGCGCGTAGTAGCCGACCTCCACCATCGTGAAGGCTTTCAAGTGCACCTGCGGGAAGCGTTCCTTCAGGCCGCGAATCAGCGTGAGGTAATACTCGAACGGCAAATCAGGATGCAATCCGCCGACGATGTGAAACTCGGTGGCGCCTTCGGCCACGCCGTCTCCGGCCCGCTTGTAAATTTCGTCGAGCGCGAAATTGTAAGCGCCCGGTGAATCCGGCGAGCGGCCGAATGCGCACAGCTTGCAGTGCGCGACGCAAACGTTCGTGGGATTGATATGGCGATTGACGTTGAAATAAGTGACGTTGCCGTGCTTTTTTTCGCGCACAAAATTCGCCAGCCAACCGACCGCCAGCAGATCGTGCGATTGATACAGCGCGAGGCCGTCTGCAGCGTCCAGGCGTTCGCCGGCCAGGACTTTTGCCGCCACCGGCTGCAGGCGCGCGTCGTTTACTTGCAGAGCATGTAGTTGCAGGCCCATATCCGTTTCACGATTCCTTCGCCGCGCTTTCAGGGCCGGCCCACAAACGTGGCCGCGCCCCAGAAGAGCAGGAACAACAAACTAATATAGCCATTCACGGTGAAAAACGCAGCATTCATTTTGCTCAGGTCATGGGGATGGACCAAAGAATGTTCGTAGGCCAGCAGCGCAGCCACCACGGCAATTCCCGCCCAAGCAGGCCACGCCAGCTGGAAACTGAGCGCCAGCCAAACGAGCAGCGCAACCATTATCAAGTGCATCCCGCGCGCGATGAGCAAAGCCCGCGCAACGCCAAATTTTTTCGGGATGGAATGCAGTCCTGCAGCTTTGTCGAACTCGACGTCCTGGCAAGCGTAGAGAACGTCGAATCCACCCACCCACAGCGTCACAGCGGCGCAGAGGATCAACATGCGCGCGTCAAGCGAGCCGCGAATGGCAATCCACGCCGCAGCGGGCGAGATGCCCAGAGAAAAGCCCAGCACAAAGTGAGACCAGGCAGTGAATCGCTTTGTGAATGAATAAAAGAAAAGCACGGTGAGCGCGACCGGAGAAAGCTTCAGCGCCAACGGATTCAACTGCCACGCGGCGAATACCAGCACGGAAGAAGCGATCACGGTGAAGACGGCCGCGAAGCCCACGGAGAGTTCCCCTTTGGGCAGCGCGCGATTGGCAGTGCGCGGATTGCGGCGATCGAATTCCAGGTCAACAATGCGGTTCACGGTCATCGCGGCAGACCGCGCGCCGACCATGGCGACGACGATCCACAGAAGCTCGCGCCAGGTGGGCAACGCGCCGCCGGCGCGAGCGGCCAGCAGCGCGCCGACCAGCGCGAAGGGCAGCGCAAAAACGGAGTGCTCGAACTTGATCATTTCCAGCACAATGCGGATGCGGTTCTTCGTCACGTTTTTGTTGGCCACAGAGTCACAGAAGCACCCGGGTAGCATAGCAAAGCGTTAAGCGTAAATCGCAAGTCGCCGGTCGCGCTAAACCTGCTGTGCGCGGATGAAACCGGCTGATTCATATTCTTTTCTTTGCCTCTTTTCTTTTTTTCTCTTTCTCGTTTCTCTCTGTGCCTCTGTGGCAAAGAATTATTCCTTCCCACCCTTCCAACGATACTGCTTCTCCTGCGGCAGGCCAAGCTGCGCCAACACGCGGAACGCGAACTGCTCGATCAAGTCGTCAATTTTTTTCGGCGCGTAATAGAAAGCGGGCATCGCGGGCATCACCGTGGCGCCAGCGTCATGGACGCGCAGCATATTTTCCAGATGGATGCGATTCAGCGGCGTTTCGCGCAGACACAACACCAGTGGGCGGCGCTCCTTCAAGCACACGTCCGCAGCGCGCGTAAGCAGATCGCCAGCGGTTCCGGCGGCGATCGACCCGAGCGCCCCTGCAGAACACGGAACGATCACCATGCCATCCACGATGGCGCTACCGGATGCGATGCTGGCACCGATATCTTTATTCGGCAAATATTCGATTTTCTTTGCGGCAGTGCCGGTCAGGAGCGACGGCAGTTTTTTCGCCTCCGTCGGGACCACGCCGAGTTCGGTCGCCAGCAAGCGCATCCCCGCTTCGCTTGCGACGAGAAAAACGCGCTGCACGCGCGGGTCCCCATCGAGCAGGCGCAGAACGGATTGCGCGTAGCCCGCCCCGCTCGCACCTGTGATGCCAACTGTAACAATGATGCCGCTGGATTTCGCCATGGGTGGTCGCTGAACGAACGAGTTTAGGTGGCGCGTTTCGGCAAAGTCAAGGCGAGGGACCTGGACCTCGCGCCTCACAGCATTCCTCGCCGCTCGCCACCCAAAAATAGCCTGCCCGCACAAGGGGCCTCCGCTATCTAAACGCCCCAGTTTGCGTCATACGCTCGAAAGGTGGAGAATACCTGCCGCCGTTGGGAGGCTTCGAAATGAAGGTTACAGGGAAGTTGCGCCGAGCCGCGCTCGCGGGGCTGGGTTTCGCGCTGGGGCTGGGCGGAGCGTTGAGCGCGGCGCCCGCACAAGAGCAGGCAGCGAGCGTGAAGGTCCCGAAACTGGAACTTCGCGACGTGAAGCTCGAGAACGGCTTGCGCGTGATCCTGGTGCCGGACCATTCCGCGCCAGTTTTCGGAATTGACGTTTGCTACAACGTGGGCAGCCGCAACGAGCGTCCGGGTCGCACGGGATTCGCGCACCTGTTCGAGCACATGATGTTCGAAGGCTCGGAAAACGTGGCCAAGGGCGAGCATTTTGTCCTGGTATTCAACAACGGCGGCAATATGAACGGCACGACCAACGAAGACCGCACCACGTATTTCGAAGAGCTGCCGAAAAACCAGCTGGATTTGGGATTGTTCCTGGAATCGGACCGCATGCGCGCGCTGAACGTGACGCAAGCGAATCTGGACAACCAGCGAAACGCGGTGCAGGAAGAGCGGCGCCAAGGGATTGACAATCAGCCGTACGGGCGGGCGCAGCTCGATGTGGACAATCTTTCCTACGACAACTTCGCGTACAAACATTCCACGATCGGCTCGATGACGGATTTGAACGCGGCCAGCATTGATGACGTGAAGGATTTTTTCCGGATTTACTACGCGCCGAATAATGCGGTGCTGACGCTGGTGGGCGATTTCGATCCCGACGAAGCGCTGGCCAAGGTGAAGAAATATTTCGCTGCGATCCCCGCGCAACCCGCGCCGCCGAAGGTGGATTTGGCGGAAGAGCCGCATTACGGGGAGCGCCGCGAAATCGTCTACGATCCGCTGGCGCGCTTGCCGCAAATTGATATGGCGTATCACATCCCCGCGGGCAACACGCCGGAAAACTACGCCGCGCAACAGCTCACCTACGTGCTTGGGCAGGGAGAGAGTTCGCGCTTCTACCAGCGCCTGGTGAAGGCGAAGCAGCTCGCTTCGTCGGTGACCGTACAGGCGGACACGCGCATCGGCACCAGCCAGCTTTACATTGCGGCGAATCCGCGGCCGGGCGTGAAAGTCGAAGACCTGGAAAAAGCAATTGACGAGGAAATCACCGCGGCGGTGCAGAGCGGCATTACGCCCGAAGAGCTGGCGAAAGCCAAATCGCAGTTGCTCCGCCAATTCATCGAGCGGCGGCGGTCGGCGTTGTCCACGGCGGTTCTGATCGGGAATTACACGGTGTATTTCAACGATCCGAATCTGATTAACACGATTGTGGACAAGGAACGTGCGGTGACGCTGGAAGATGTGAATGCGGTGGCGAAGAAATATCTGCTGCGTGGCCAGCGCACGGTCGTGATCACCTATCCGGCAGCAGACGAGAAAGCGTCGTCGAAGGGGGCGCAATGAGCGGGAGCGCGATGAAGAAGTTCGCCGGGACTTTGCAGACGCAACGACGAGCGGTCGCTCGATCGGCGGCACTGGCAGCGCTTGCGGCTCTCGCGGGATTGCTGCTGCCAAGCGCGGCGCTCGCGCAAGGCCAGGACAAGAGCGCGCCGCTGAGCCAGGTACAGCGGTTGAACCGCGCGCCGGTGAACAAGGAAGCTCTTCGCGTCCAGCTGCCGCGGCCGCTGGTGGTGAAACTGAAGAATGGCTTGACGATTGTGCTGGAAGAAGATCACAAGCTCCCGACGGTCGCCTTCACCATGTGGATTCGCCCGGGACAACTGGCGGACCCGAGCGACCTGCCGGGATTGGCTTCCTTTACAGCGGGAATGTTGCGCGAAGGAACGGAAAAACGCTCGAGCGAACAGATCGCAAGCGAAGTCGATTCGCTGGGTGCTTCGCTGGAGGCGAGCTCGCGGTTCGGCGTGAGCTATACGTCGGTGAATGCGTCGGGATTGATCACGGACACCGCGAAAATTCTGGACCTGCTGAGCGACGTAGTGCTGCACCCGAGTTTTCCGGCAAGCGAGCTTGCCAAATACAAGCAGACCGAGGGAGCGAGTCTGGAACAGCGCCTCGCGAATCCCGCGTTTCTGGCGCAGCAGGGATTCCGCCGGGTGATCTACGGCGATACGCCCATGGCGCTGGCGTCCGCGACGAAAGAATCAATCGAGAAAATCAGCGTGGAGGATTTGAAGCGTTTCCACGAGAAGCATTATGTCCCGGGAAACACGATCTTGGGCGTGACAGGCGACTTCACGGCCAGCGCAATGCGCGCGACGATCGAAAAATATCTCGGCGGATGGACCGGCGCGGCAGAGGCGCCGGAAAAATTTGCGGCGGCCGTTGCGCCAGAGGCGACGAAAATTACGCTGGTAGACCGTCCCGCTTCGGTGCAGACCTATATTATCGTCGGCGACCGCGCGATTCGCCGCACCGATCCGGAATATTATCAACTGACGGTGATGAATCAGGTGCTGGGAGGCGGGCCGCAAGCGCGGCTGTTTCTGGACCTGCGCGAAGAGCACAGCCTGACGTATGGGTCCTACAGCCGGTTCAACGCAGAGATCTATCCCGGTGACTGGGCGGCGTCTGCGCCCGTACGCAGCGCGGTGACGGGCGATGCGTTCGACCGGTTCCTATATGAATTCAAAAAGATCAACGACGAGCCGGTGCCACAAAGCGAAATGGACGATGCACACCGGGCGATCGTTGCGAATTTCGCGCTTTCACTCGAGCAGCCGAGCCAGATTTTGAACGATTGGCTCACCGTGCAGTATTACGCGTTGCCGGTGGATTATTGGGACAAGTACCCGGATCACATCGGCGCAATTGACGCGGCGGCGGCGCAGGCTTCTGCGAAGAAATTCGTGGACCTCGGTCACCTGCAGTGGATTTGCGTCGGAGACCGCAAGGAAATCGAGGGCGTGCTGAAGAAATACGGCGCGGTGAGTGTGGTGGACGTGACGGGAAAGGCAGAAAACTAGATTTGTGACTTCTCCGCCGCGTAAACGAGACGGCTTCTCAAACCACGCTTGCGATTACTTACGCTGCGTTACGGTTTGAAGGACTTATCCGAGCCCTCTGGAGAA
>Ga0210405_10001107_pt1 | contig 32362 bp, 25 predicted proteins | sample IncBWH11MmetaG_FD_155492 | JGI IMG/M metagenome (GOLD analysis project Ga0210405, IMG submission 155492) | Forest soil microbial communities from Barre Woods Harvard Forest LTER site, Petersham, Massachusetts, United States - Inc-BW-H-11-M | ecosystem: Environmental > Terrestrial > Soil >...
GGCACCCGGCAAAGGAGAGAAGCCATGAACTCAACCAAAAAGACAGCGCGGATCGCAGGCATGCTGTACCTCGTGAACGCGGTGACCGGCTTTTTCGGAATCATCTATGTGCCCGGCAGACTAATCGTATCTGGTAACGCGACGGCAACCGCCAACAACATCCTCGCTTCCGAGAGGCTCTTCCGCCTCGGCATCGCCTCGGAATTGATTTGCGCCGTCGAATTTGTCTTCCTGTTCTGGATTCTTTACCGATTACTCGGCGGAGTGAACAAGACGCATGCCTCGCTGATGGTGATCCTGGGGTTGGCCTTCGTTCCCATTATGGTGGTGAATACACTGACCGAGGTCGGCGCGCTGATGCTCTTTCACGGCGAGGATTTTCTGTCGGTATTCGACAAACGTCAGCTGAATGCCCTGGCTATGCTGTTCCTGGATTTGCATCGCTATGGGTACGTTGTCGGCTGGATTTTCGGACTCTTCCACTTTCACTTCGGGGTGCTTGTGTTTAGATCAGGTTTCCTCCCCCGCATCCTGGGTGTCCTGCTGATCGCCGCATGCTTCGGCTACTTGGCCGATAGCCTTACGCCGTTGCTACTACCGGCCTACGCAAACCTCGTGAGCCGATTCGCGAGCATCCCACTAACGCTTGGCGAACCGCCGATTATCTTGTGGCTCTTGATCATGGGCGCAAAGGATCAGCCGTTGGAAGCGGGGAGCATAGAGTGAGTCGAACTCCTGGTTTTGGGCTTCACGTTCGGCAGATTCCCAGCGAGTACAGGGCAAACCGGAGGTAATCGTCTAAGTCCTGGCTAACGCGGTTACCGTACAAGTGGGTACTAGCCTCCGCAAGGCGTCTGGCCCAATCCCATTGGGGTAGCTGGCGGGTGGCCCGGGCCACCCGCCCACCCGCCAGGCCCACGTGCCCGCATTTTGTTTTTTAGTGCGTGATCCAATCCGGAAAGCAGTTGTTCTTCGCAACAATGGAGGGTGCCAATGACGTCGGAAAATCGCGATCCCTGCAAACGAAAAGGGTTCGCTCTGCGTCTATGTCATCGACCCTGGCGGCATCGGTATATTTGCCGTTAGTTTTTTCGATGAACAAATCTTCGTGGAATCGCCCAGTACTGGCGCTGATGTCGAGCGAGTACTGTCCGTGGTCGAGTGAGTCAGGTTTCCAGATAACTTGTTTAGCGAAAAGCTGCCCCAATCCCTTCGGATACATTTTGTCGATGTGAAAGAAAAATGACCATTGGCTCGGGTCCACAGATGTGTTTGGTGGAGTGTTTTTCCGAATTGACTGTAACCTGTAGGCATCGGTGAAAAGGACGTCAATTGAGTCGACAGCTTTGTCACCCCTGTGTTTTATGATGAAATCCCACGCATTGTTGTTGACTACTATCGTGCAGCAAGCGAACACAAAACTCGGTAACGCTCGACGGGAACTCACCCTAAACGCCTCGGGCGGAGGCGTAGGCCGGAACCTAGCTATCATTGGCGGGGGCGGTTGTCGTTTAGCTTCGTCCCGAATGGAGTCGGGGACTTTAGCAAAGAGGCAGTAACCAAAAATTGGAACAAACACGATAACCAGAACCAGCCCATACACCAAGGCGCTTATCTTGAAATTCTCGAACTCCTGGTCCAGCGCCGCTCTGCCCTTTCTCAAAAACATAACAACGTGCGTAACCAGTGAGGTCGCTAGAAACACGACAATGTTCGAGACGAAAAACCCGAGACCGGTAGTTCCGAGAGAAGAGAGAAAGACGTACCAAGCCCTGACAATTAGGTCTACATAGAAGGTCATGTAAGCTGCAATATACCACTAGCTGCACTTTTTGAAAGAGCTGGCTACGCGAGACGCGCCGGGGAGCTTGAGCTTGCCCACAGGCGGCTCATCACGAAAGCCGGGGGGCCATCCGAGGTTTCAATGCACACGAAGTCAGGGAGCCGGGGGCGGGTGGCCCAGGTTCCGGCGGGTGGCCCGCGCCACCCGCCAATCGGTGATCAGCGATCAGCAAGCAAAAGAGGAAATGCGTCGGGCACCCGCTGCGAGAGTGAGATGGCGGGTGGGGCAGCCTAAACACCTCTGGGGTGGCCTTCCCTTGCGGGTTTGTTTTTGGCAAGGTGGGCCATTCTTATTCTTGCTTTCCACGGTGGACAGGGCGCGACCAACGCGGCTGGTGGTTTGGGTCTTCCTTTCCGCTTCCTAATCGCTGATCCAAGCCTATGCGTTGTGGAATGGAAGAAGGTGCCGCCCCTCTGGGGCTGGCGGATTTTTGGTTGGTGGACGCTTCCCCACCGCTCACGCAGTGGGCTAACTACTGTCGCGCCTCCGGCGCTCTGGCCCAGTTCCGTGCGCGAAGCGGCTGATTGGTTACTGCGTTGCCGCAACTTTTGCTGCCGGTGGTTTGGCGTAATAGCCTTTGCGCGCATAGACCTTAAAGCCTTTCTCGCCGGCGGAAATCTGGATCTTGCGGAACTTGCCGTCCCAATTCTTGTTTTCGGGGTAGTAGCCCAGGCTGTACTGGTGGTGCAGTTCGTCGGAGATCTCATCCAGCGCGTCTTCGAGTTTATCTATACCCCGAACTTCCAGCATTCGCCCGCCGGTAGCCTCGGCAAGTTTTTTCAGCAGAGGCTCTCCGCTGCTGTCCCTTTGGTAGATGTGCAGCACGTCACAATTGTCGCGCTTTGAGCCATCGTAAATCTGCAGGACGTACGCGATCACGTCGTTTTCGAGCAGTGCTTCCAGGGCGTCTGCCATCGTGGATTCGCTCTTGGAATCACCGGAGAGGGCCACGACAACGATGGCCTTGCGTCCCACCTCGCCCACAAGGTAGCGGTGCGTGGAGACACGGATGGCGTCGTAAAGGTGGGATTCGCGGTTCGGGTCGAGCGGGTGCCGCCCGTTGATGCCCACGGTTCCGCCGGTCCAGATACCTGGCTCCGCCACAGCTCGTTCTGGCAGTCCAATCGCCGCTCCTTTCCCAATGGACTCGGCGGCCACCCTGAGGAGCACAGGGTCCGACGTCGGCAACTGCACGGTTTCTACCCGCGAGCCATAGCTCACAATGAAGCCGAGGTCCGTGGGACGCACTACGCGCCTAAGGAACATCTTCGAGGCCTGCGCCTCTTCGCCGAGAATCGAAGACATGTTCGATCCCGTGTCTAGGAGCACGCCCACGTTGAGGACCACATCACTGTGGTGGGCAAAGAACTTGATGGCCTGCGGCTGGCCGTCTTCGGAGACGCTGAAACTGTTTTGCCCCAGATCGCTGACCAGGCGTTTCTTGTCGTCGCGCACCGCGAAGTAGACGGAGACCAGATCCACCTGGCTTCGGAAGGCGCCTCCCTCAGCGCTTTTATCCTGCCCGAAAGATGATTGGGGCCAACCTAGACCGGACAACGCCAAGACCAGAACCACCCCGGACGCGGAGACTCGAATAGGCATGAGTAGGCTCCTTGCGCTTCACAATGGACGTGCACAATTGGATGCGAACCGGCTGCGGTGGGTGGCACGGGTTCCAGCCTGCCCCGAGCGCATTAGACCCCGGCCGCGGCGGACGATCTGGAAAACATAGCGAACTACCTTTTCGAGAAGGCACCCGAAAACGCACCCCGCCTGATACGTGAAATCTAGCGCATCCCCACTAGAAACCATCGCAAAAATAGGTGGCGAGTCCTTGCCAAGCTCTCTTCAGGGGCTAAAGCCCACATTCTCTATCGCTTTTACGTCGGGGCTGAAGCCCCGACCTCCTAAAGAAACATTTATGAGATGACTTCTAGCGGGAATGATTGGTTGTGGTTGTGTGCTTTTGTCGGTACAAGGCATCCAATGGCGCACTTGTGAACTGAGAGGAGACTTTGCATGGCAAACGAGAAGAACGACCAATCTGTCTTGAGCCACATCGATCAGCTGGTGAAGGAAGAGGAACGGTTGTACGCGAAGAATGGGCTTACGGAGGAGGACCAGGCGCGGTTGGCCGAGGTTAAGGTGGCGCTGGACCAGTGCTGGGATCTGCTGCGGCAGCGGCGGGCTTTGCGGGAGTTTGGGGAAGACCCGGACAAAGCGAAGGTGCGTCCGGCGAAGATTGTGGAGAATTACGAGCAGTAGGGGGGCGGCCAGGAAAAAGTCAAAACCCGCACCCTTGAAAAACACAAGGGTGCGGCACCCAAGACGAAGAGTGCGGCGTAAGGCGGCCGCTACACAGGCGTTGCGGATCGCGCGGTGGCTAGCGGGAGAGAGAGTTCGAGTTCGGTGCCGGCGTTGGGCTTGCTCCAGATGCGGAGGCGGGCGCCGATGTTGGCGGCTCGTTCGCGCATGACGGTCAGGCCCCAGTGGGATTTGCGGCCGGAGCGGAGGAGTTGTGGGTCGATGCCTGTGCCGTTGTCACGAACGACTACGCGCAACTTGCGGGGAGAATATTCGATTTCGACTTCGATCTTTTTTGCTTGGGAATGGCGCAGGGCGTTTAGCAAGGCTTCGCGGGTGATTAGGAAGATTTGGTGGAGGATGGCTGGATCGAGGGGTTTTGTGCGGCCCATTTTTGCGATGCGGAGGCGCGCGCGGTCGGCGGGCGTGAGTTCATCAAGGAAATCGGTGAGCGCCTGATCGAGACTTGTTGGGGGGAGTTCGGCTGAGCGGAGTCCTTGCAGGGCGGCGCGGCCTTCCGCGATTCCCTTCCCCATCAATTTACGGACACGGCTTAGGAGCGGCTTGGCGGGGGATTTGGGAGGCAGGAAGCCTTCGGCAACCTGGAGTTGCATTGAGGCGCTGAGAAGCCCCTGCAACAGAGTGTCGTGGAGTTCACGCGCAATGCGGGCGCGTTCGAGGCGGCGTTCTTCCTGGCGAAGAACCTGTTCGCGCGGCGATTGATGGTGATCGGGGCCCGTGAAATAGCCTCGGATTTGCTGAGCCAAGGGTTGAAGACCTGCAGTTTCGGGTGCCATTTTCGTTCCTCCATGGTTGGTTTGCGCTTCGATTGCTGGTGCTCTGTGAAATTCTGGGAGGATATTGCATCGGGGAGGCCGGCGGCGTATTGGACGAATCTGGTCCGATTTGTACAATCTTGCTCCCATTTTGGGAATCCGAGGCGTGATTCAGTGTGGACGCTTTCCGGAGGGTTTGGGGATAACGCTATTCAGATGAGGCGATTACGGAGATTGGCGAAGAGTTTCCTCAGGGGCTAAAGCCCTTCATTTGAGCTTCGGAATGTCGGAGCTAAAGCTCCGCCCCCCTCAGAACCAGGTGACTTATCGCTCGAGGCCGCGGGCGAGGCTTGGGGACATGCCGGTGAGGCGGCGGAAGTGGCGGTTGAGGTGGCTCTGGTCGGAAAAGCCGACGGCGAGGGCGATGTGGGAAAGCGGTAGCTGCGTGTCGCGGAGCATCTTCTCGACGTGCTCGAGTCGGCGGCGGAGGAGATACCTGTGCGGTGGAATGCCGAGCGATTGCTGGAAGGCGCGGGCGAAATGGTGCGGGGAGAGGCCTGCCATGGAGGAGAGTGCGTCGAGGCTGATCTTTTCGCTGATATGCGACTCGATGAAATCGCAGACGCGGTGTTTCATGGCGGGAGAAAGACCGCCTCGGTTCAGGTCAGGCGCTGCGGGCATCGGCATGAAGCTGAGCATGCTCAGTCGCGGTTGCGAGTGAACGACAGCTTCCGGCCAACTGCGCGAGAGATTTGATTTCGCGAGGGGCGGAGTGATCAAGGCACGCCAGTGGTCGTTGCGGGCTGGGCGGGCGAGCAGAACGGGAATGTCCTGGCCGCCGCGTCTGCGGAAAAGAGAGAGACTGTAATCGAAGAGGGAGGATAGAGGGATACCGGCGGTCAATCGTTTGTCATCGAGAGCGAATGCAGCGCGGGCTACGCGGTCGGCGCCGACGAGGCGCTGGTCTTCGTCCACGGCGAGGAGCATGGCGGGCGCGCTGTCGTCAGAAGGCAAAGCGGCGACGATCCATTCGTGACGGAAATGTTCGCGGAAGAGGCGCTCTTCCACGGCGCGGGCGGAGGCGATGGTAGCGGCCAAGGCCAACTGTTGCGGGCGGTCGGGACCTTCGGTGGCGACAGCGGAGACGTCGAGCACACCGGCCAATTTGCCATTGGCATCGAAGATCGGGGCGCCAGCGCAGGTGAGTTTGCTGTGGCGAGAGCGATAGTGCTGGCTGCAATGGACAAGCAGGGGGCGTTGTTCGGTGATGCAGGTGCCGATGCCGTTGGTGCCCTCGATTTGCTCGGACCAGACGCCGCCGAGCCAGATGCCCCAATGCTTGAAATCGTCGGCCTTGGATTCATCGCCGCGATGGTGAATGGCGACGCCCGTGTTGTTGCATAAGAGAACGACGTAGCCTTGCTGGCGGACGATGGCGTAAAGACGATCGATCTCTTCCCTTGCGTGGACGATGATCTCGGCGGCGGGTTCTTTGGAGACTTTTAGTTCGCTTTGGGTGACGACGTTTGGCTCGGCTGGGTCTTGAGGGTCGACGTGATAGTCAGCCATGCAACGGCGCCAGGAGTTGGAGATTTCTTCGACGGCGGAGATCGGGGGCGTGTTTGGGAGATTCGGGTCGATCATTTGGACGTGAGGACGGTGTTCCGGGCTGGGGTTGGAACGAGTTGTGAGTTCGGGGGGCACGTCACCCTCCAGCATCCGGTTAGTTCGGGTCCGATTTGTCTTTGCGCGCTTCTCGTCTCTACAAGTGAAGCGGCCAGTGTAACAGGGGCCCGGTGGAGCAACAAGGTGAGTACTCCGTAACCGGGCAATGAGTTTAGTGGCTTGCGGGTGGGCTTGAATAACTCTAACGAGGAAAAAAACAGCGGGAAGATGGAGCGGCCTATCGGAATCGAACCGACACCTGAACCTGGCAATTCTAAAGCCAACGGAAAATCAGGAGCTTACAAGGCACTTTCAGGAACATCGAGTAGCCGTAAGAGCAGTCAGAAATGCTTAATGTTCCTCAAGTTGTTCCGCAAAACGAAGAGTATGCAAACGGTTCAGATGCACCACGCGGATCGCGGGTTGGCACCCTTTAGCATTATCCGCACACACTTGGGCGGTGAAGCTCGAAAACAATAGCGAATGGAATTATAAGGACCTAGAAGAAATGATGGGAAGCGCCAAGACATTGAAAAGGCACGGTGGGGAACGCGAAGGAATCCTTATTGGCCCCTCGTTTCTTCGGTCCCCAAAATTCTGTCGTTCCTTTTTTAGTGTAGGAAGGCTGATGTCGGCTTCGGGCCTAAATTCCGCGGCGCGGATGGTACCGCCTGCCAGATTCCTTCGAAACCCAAATCTTCAAAATGGTCCCTGACATCCGCTGATTCAACAATTGACGGAATACGCGGGCAGAATCACTCACGAACAACTCGCGAATCACCGCGTTCCCGAGCGAGATACTGGTCATAGATCCAGCGGTAGGTCTTCTCTAACCCGGATCGAAGCGAGGTGTTTGGCTCCCAGTGGAGATATTTCTGGATCAGGGTGTTATTACTGTTGCGCCCGTTCACACCCTTAGGAGCGGTTAAGTCGTACTTGCGTTTCAATTTGATCCCTGCAATATCTTCGGCAAGGTCAACCAGTTGATTGATGGTAACCGCTTCGCTGGAGCCAAGATTGATCGGTTCCAGAATTTCCGAGTTCATGATGAGATCAATACCTTTCACACAGTCGTCAATGTACATGAAACTTCTGGTTTGCACTCCGCTGCCCCAGATTTCGATTTCGTGCTTGCCTGAAATCTTTGCCTCAATGACTTTCCTGCAGATTGCAGCAGGGGCTTTCTCTCGGCCGCCGAACCAGGTACCCCAAGGCCCGTAGACGTTATGGAATCTGGCGACCCGTGTTCGAAGGCCGTAGTCCTCCCGGAAGTGACGGCACATCCGTTCCGAGAACAGCTTTTCCCATCCGTAGCCATCCTCCGCCATCGCCGGGTAGGCATCCTCTTCTTTCAGAGAGGGCGCTTCAAAGGTCTTTTGCTTGTCCGCGTTGTAGACGCAGGCGGACGAAGAATAGAAAAAACGTTGCGCGCCGTTCCTCAACGCGGCCTGAAGCAGATGCGTGTTGATCAGGACCGAAAGCATGCAGAGCGCTCTGTTGTGTTCGATGAACCCCATCCCACCCATATTGGCGGCTAGATTATAGATTTCGGAGGCCCCTTTGGCGGCTGTTTCGCAGTTCTCGATCAGATTCAAATCGAGAGACAGGTTCTCCACGTCGTCAAATTCCTGATACCACGTCCCCAGAGGTTTGAGATCGACTGCCCGGATTGAGGTGCAACCACGAGCCCGCAAGGCAGCGACGAGACTTCCTCCGATGAAGCCACCTGCCCCCGTTACGACGATCAACTTGCTATTGTCTCCCACCCTCTTCTCCTCCAAATCGGTTTCGGATCACTCGTGCTTCCTGACACAAATCTTAAATGGAGAGTGCGCGGTCAGGGGTCCGTACAGTTCCAGTATGAAACGTACGTGTCCACGCTTCCGAACCTTTAATGTGCCCTATTCTGACCCTTCCTGCCCGGGTTCTGTCCTTTCGGCCAGTAGTCGGATGCTCGGAATAATGGCTAAATTTATCGTTACATCAGATTCCCGACGTACGTCCGTGTTTAGACTGGGGATAAACTCGAGGTTACGCTTAGTGCACAAAGCTAGCTTGCCAAGATTGGGAGGCGGAGTCCGGAACCTCGCGATAGTCGGGATTCTCCTTGTGATAGCAGGGCCGTTGCCTCAAGCGGCAGGTCAGTCTTCGTCTGCGATTCCATCCACTTTTTTCGGAATGACCCTCATCAACCAAAGCGATTGGCCTCAGGACTCCGTTGGCGCTCTTGGTAAGGCGCCGCTGGTCACCTGGCCGTATTCCGAACCGCAGAGAGGAGTTTACGATTGGACCAGTCTTGACGCGTGGGTGCAAATTGCCGGCGATCACGGAGTTGACCTCTTCTTTAGCAATGGTCTCGTACCGCCTTGGGCGGCGGCGGATCAAAGCACCTGCGCACTCATTTACCCCACTTCTCCTGTGATGGGTTGCACGTCTACCGTCGCAAACATCCAGGATTGGGATGATTTTGTCACCGCCCTCGCAACTCGCTATAAGGGCAAGCTGATCTATGAACTTTGGAATGAACCCAACTCCAGAACCTACACCGGAACCATCCCCGAAATGGTGACCGTGACCACGCACGAGTACAACATCATTCGTTCGATCGACCCGGGTGCTTTGATTCTGACACCTTCCGCCACCTACGGTGTCAGCGGTCCGGCTAACTGGTTGGACCAGTATTTCAGCGCTGGCGGCCCCACTGGCGTGGACCTCGTCTCTTGGCACGGTTACTGGCCCGATCCGGAGCACATCATTTCTGAAGTCAGCAAGATAAGAGTGGTCATGGCGAAATACGGCATTTCTTCGAAACCCGTTTGGGACACAGAAGGATCTTGGAATGCCACTGCTACTCTGACTCTGAGTCAGCAAGCTGGTTTCGTGGCACGCTTCTATCTGGCGCACGCCTCGGCGGGGGCTTCGCGGTTTTACTGGTACGCGTGGGACTCCCCGACCACTGGAACAATGTGGAACAGCACCACGGGAATGCAACCCGACGCCATTGCTTATCAGCAAGTCTACAACTGGCTGCTCGGTGCGACGATAAGCAGTCCGTGCACGATGGCCTCCAACTCCACGTGGACCTGCTCCCTGACGCGGCCGGGGGGCTATCAGGCGGTCGCCGTCTGGAATTCTGCCGGGACAGCCACTTACACACCCGCCTCGACGTATAAGCAGTACAAAGACCTGGCCGGCAACACAATTCCAGTTCAAGGATCAATCACCGTTGGGTACAACCCTGTCTTGTTTGAAAGTCTGATTCAGCCTGCCTCACCAACCAATTTGACCCTCGTGGTGAAATAGAAAACCAGATTTAATTGCCTTCGGCAGATTCGTCAGTTTTCTCGCCAGCTATCAAAAACACGGGCCCAGATGGGGCTGGGGCTTCCCAAGGAAAGACGACTCCAAGATCGGCACCATGGCTTGTTTCCACTCTATTTGTTCAAAAGCCCATACACATCCAGGTAGCCTTGCGTCCCAAAGTACACCTTTCCATTTGCAATCGTAGGCACCACGAATTTCACAGGGAGATCGGCTTGGTCACGGTTCTGGGGTGCCTCCGTGCTGTCATACAGAAGATTGGATACGTTGGTGGCGTCGTAGGCTCGCAGAATGGCCGGCCGGTCAAGGGCTTCCGGCGTCTTCTTCGGTAGCATCTTTTTCAACGAGCCCCAAAAAATGGATGGGCTGTGAAAGAGTAGGCTGAATCGTACATAAAGCTTGTGAAAAAATATCCGGGGCTCATGCACAAGGCTATGAATGTTCACTCTGAAGCGGTGTAGATACGCCCGCACAACCGTTCGCTTGTCTGGCACTGCCGTTCCGACGACCCAGACAATTCCGTTCGATTTGCCAGCCGCAGAAACGGAAGGAGTCGAACCAGGATATCCGAACAGTTCTTCCGATTGAAACTCGGGGCGCGAAGAAAGCTTCCCACCGTTAAGAGAGTACTGCTGCAACGGACCGCCCACCCCGCTAATATAGACCCAGCGACCGTGCGTTCCTTCCCAATACGCTGCTGTGGAATCGATCTTTGGAAGTGCCCCGCGCAGAGTTTGTACCGTCTGAGCATCATTCTCGCCCCGGAAATGACCCATGTTGTCCCGGTCCAAGACATAAATAGTTCCGCTCTTCGCGGCACTGACCAGCAGATGGGGATGTGGTCCGGGTTGATCGGGCAGGAGCACGGTTCCGCTGGATCCAAGATCGTCGTTGAGATCATCCATACGTGCCTGGTCAAACGGAGTGAAATAGTCAAGCACCTCCCAGCGATTATCAGCATGCAAGCTTAGCTTCAGAAAAGTGTCTCCATAATCGGAGCCGCCAGACTTCGCATCAAACGTTCCGTCGCCGGTGACGATGAATAAGTTGCCTTCCTCATCGGCACCCGGAGCGGCACCAGACTCCCAAATTCCACCTCGCGATGCGTTCGGCGTGGTAACGATTGCGGCTGTCTGCCTAAGTGTCGATGCATCGTAAGCCAGCAACCACCCGTGGTAATTCCCGTAATCACAGTTGGAGCCGAATCCGATGTGCACTTTGCCTGCAACCAATGCGAGGCCAGTCCTCTGCAATTGCTCATTGGGGTCGAAAATTATCTTGCCGTTCCGGCTACCATCGCCTGTTCCTGGCAGCGAAGCAGAAATGACCCCAGGGCTGCCGGGTCGTTCCGCGCCCGTCGAAATATCAAGCGCGTGCAACTGATACTCGTGTCTGGAGTGTTCGAAAGTTCTGGCAACAACATAGAGGGTATGGGTCGAGGCCTCAATCACTGGTGTTCCCGTAATTCCGAGGACTGGAGCGATTACGGTGCAAAATCCCTTCGGTACATCTTTGAAGGATAGAGCCTGTGCCAAATGAGCGCTCCAGAAAATCAGCCCTTTCGGATCATCTGCATCAATTGCATATATAGTGTTGTTTTCGGTTGCAACGTAGATAGTGTTGTGAATTCCCTGGGAGGGGACGGCGACTTTGGGTACGTACAATGGTTGGGCATAGACATCGCCGTCCAGGTGAACGGTGAAGAGCTTCCCGAAATCTCCCGCATTCACATTCGAAGGTGTCAGAATACTTTCGTAGGGATTTGCGCCGATTCGCGCGTTACCGTTATGGTAAGTGAGGACCCCCGAAAACTTGTCTACCTTGGAACTACTGCTTGCATGGACCGATTCTGCAGTAGCAGCTCCGCGTGAAGCGGTGTCGGCAGGAAAACTCTTCGCGTTCGATGGGATCGTTGCAGAAATTCCGATAACAGAAGAGCCAAGAGTTCCATTACAAATCTTCCACGCAAATCCGAGGAAGATGGACAAGGCGAGAATCGTTAGGATTCGCGTAAATAAGATTCGCTGTATCACAGGTGATCCAATGTCTCGTTCTTGTGGAGGCGATAGAACCGCAAATTCAACCCACCGACGTCTGAGTGCGCCCGCGTAGCCAGGGCAAGAACTTCCGGCAATAACTTTCGAATTCCGCTATGTGAAAGATTCTGGCCAAAAGTACCATCAAGAGCAAACCAACCAGGCAGACGGGCACGATCAGTTCCAATGCTCCGAGCGAACTCTGCCAGGCCATTTTCGGCTGAAGCCATTGCGCGAAGCGCTGGCACGCCAAACCGGACGCGGCACATATCGCCACGATTTTTGCGAAAAAGCGTACCAACCCAGGAGCCTCCGCATTCTTGGTTCGGCGCGCCAGCAGATAGAAAATGACGGCCGTGTAGCTTATGACACAGATCGAACTGGCGGCGGCAAGTCCGTCGTGCTGCCAGTGACGCGAGAGAAACCAATATACCGGCAGGCTAAGGACGGTCATGATTGTCCCGACGACTGCGGGCGTAATGGTATCTTGAATTGCATAAAAGCCGCGTGAAAAGAGGTTCTGCACTCCCCAGGCAAACATGCCGATACAGAAAAACGCCAGGCATGCCGCTGTAGCTTGTATGTCGCTCGATTTCATTTTCGTGTGCGAAAATACGAAATAAACTACCGGCTCATGCAATGCGATGGCAAGTGTCGAAATCGGGGCAAGCAATAAGATCAATCCACGGGTTCCATGATTTATCGTTCGGTTAAAGTCGGAGAATTTGCGCTCGGCATGCATTTTCGCGAGATAGGGATATGAGCCAGTCCCAACGGCCTGACCTACGACGGCCAGGGGAACTCGCATCAGCGTTTTGGCAAAGACAAGCCAGGTGATCGACGCCGCTGCAAGAAATGAGGCAAAGTAGCGTAAAAGCCATTCGTCCGCAATAACGGTTGAAAACGCCAGCATCACCGGAACAGCAAGCTTCAGGAAAAGGCGGAATCCCGGGTGCTGGAAATCGAAGGATGGGCGGAAGTGGGCTCCCATTCGCCACGCGCCCGCCAATTGAAGTACAAAGTAACCGAAGAAAAGCCCAACAACCAAACCTACGGCAAAACCAGTAATACCGATCCACGGCGAAAGCAGCCAACCACCCAAAATAATGGAGAGGTTGTAGATTACACCCGCCAGTGCGGGGATAAGAAATCGGGTCCGCGCATTCTGCACGGCAATCATGACTACGCCAAGACAAAAGAACAATTGCCCCGGCAGCATCAGCCGGGTCAGAAAAACAACTTCCGCCTGATTTGCTGCGTGAAAGCCCGGCGCTATGATTCTGACGATCTGCGGTGCGAAGATTTCCGCCAGTGTGAGTAATGGCAAAAGCAGGACAATCATGAAGGTGACGACAGTCGAATAAATATGCCAGGCTTCTTCCTCCTTTTTCTCGGCCATGTATTTGGTAAAGACGGGAATGAAAAATATTTCAAGTGATCCACCGGCAACCAGATACGTCAGAAAATCAGGCAACACGAAGGCGGCGTAGTAGGCATCTGTGGTCGCATTCGAGCCCATCTGATGGGCCACTGTCCACTCACGGACAAAGCCGAGCATCCGGCTTAGGAGTAGCGCCCCCATCAAAATGCCAATCGACTTCAGTATCTGGCGATTGTTAGTTTCGTGGGGCATAGAGGTTCATATTTTTCCACGAGAAAATCGGATGCGCGGTAGGGAGCGTGGTTCGCAAAACGAGATTGTACTCAGTATAAAGATACAACTCGGGAGCTCAACCTTTTCAGAAAAGCACTGATCGTCAGCCCTGTGTGGAGGATCTCAACAATGAAAAAAGTGCCTTTGGAGTTTCCATTGTTTGAGTTGAACGGGATGTTCGCGGTACCGGTTAGAAGGACGTCCGTAAGAATCTTAATTTATCAAGTTTCCGGCGCTCTTGATTCGTTCAATGCGTCCGCTCCAGTTCAAGGAGTCTTCATGGCCCTGTTCACTTTATCGAATTTCCTGAGCCCCAACAATTCCAGGGACACGTCCCAAGCTGCTTCCGGAATGATCACAAGGTACCGCTTCCACAATCGCCCCGGCGCCTGCAACAACCGGTAGAACCATTCCAAACCTGACGCTTGCATCCACCGCGGTGCCCGACTCAACCGCCCGGAATTCATGTCGAATGCAGCGCCGGCACCAATCATCAAGGGAACTTCCAATTGCGGACCAAATTCCGCCATCCATTTTTCTTGCTTCGGTGTGCTGAGCCCAACCCAGAGAATATCCGGAGCGCTCTCCGCCACGCGCTTCCGGACGTCTGCTGCTTCTTCAGGCAAGAGAAGCCGAAACGGCGGAGCATACGTTCCAGCAATGATGATTCCAAATCTTTTGGCAAGTTGTGACGCCAAATCCTCCGCCACTCCCGGTGCGCCGCCGTAGAAAAAATGGCGGAACTTCGCGCCGGTTGTTCTGCAGAACTCTTCCATCAATTCCGAGCCGCACACTCGGCGGCGCAGGGGAATTTTGTGAACCCGCGCCAGCCACACCAACGGCATGCCGTCGGGCACGACCAGGAATGCTCGATTCAAAATCTCTCGGAACTCGGGATCCTTCCTTGATTCGCTCAGCCCATGCATGCCCGTGACCGCGACATAGTTGCCCCGGCCGCCCCGGGCAATCCGGTCCCGCATCTGCGCAATCGCCTGCTCCCGATTGATCGCGTGCACCCGCACTCCCAGGGCGGTGTATTCGGGAAGCCTTTCAATCTCGCTGGTCATGCTATCGCCGCCTCCTTGCGCAGCATCGCCGCAATATAAATACGCATCAGCTGATCGAAATTCTGGTCCGCCGTATACTTCGTTAGAAATTCGTGGCGGCAAACACCCGACATCGCCTTCATCTCCTCTTCATGAGAACGCGCCCACATAATTTTTTCGGACAAATCTTCGGCGTTCCCGGCGCGGAAGAAAATTCCCGTGCGGCCCTCTTCCACAATTTCAGCCATGGCGCCCAATTGCGAGGAAATCACCGGCACACCGCACGCGAAGGATTCGATCAGGGTGAGCGGAAAGCATTCATACCAAAGGCTCGGAAAAATCAGGAATTGAGACTGGCGAATCGCGGAGATTGTCTCCGTGCGGGAGAGACGCCCTTCGATAGAGACTCCTTCAAGGGCCCATTCCTTTTTGCGGGCACGCACTTCTTCCAACAGGGGTCCCTCTCCGATGATACGAAGTGGAAAATCACCCCGAATGCGGCGCCACGCGTCCAGCAACGTCAGGATGCCTTTCTGTTCGCTCAGCAGCCCAACAAAGATGGCTCCTTTCCCGGATCCCTGACGCAGGCCCGGATCAACCTGAAGAAAATTTGGTTTAACCGAAATTCGGTCCCCAGGGAGCCCACCTTCGATGAATTTCTGCCTCGCAAATTCGGTAAGTGCAATGTAACGGTCTATCTTTTCGCCCCAGGTGCCCGCAGCACGATGAGCGCCGAGCATGAGGGCAACTGCTGCTGTCTGGATACAGGAGTTACGGTAGCAGCCGTGTAGTACGCCCTGATACAAACCCCCTTTGACGCAATCCTCGCAAACTCGCCCGTCACGATAAAAGAGCGATCCGGGACATACTAGCCGGTAGTTGTGCAAAGTTTGAACCACCGGCACACCTGCCGCCTGGCAGGCATGGTAGATTGCGGGTGACATCACCGGAAAGGAATTGTGTACGTGCACAACCTCGGGACGTTCTTTCTCGAGCAATTCGGTGAATCGCCTATGCCATTCTCCGGACCATATCGCCTGCAAACCTAGGGCAGCTTTGGCCAGTATCCCCCCCGGCGGCACAGTCCGGATGCTTACCGGCGTAACCGCGCAACCGCGGCTGGCGAGCATTTCTACTTCCGTCTCGAAAACCTCTTCCTCGCCTCCGCGAAGCGCGTAGCGGTTAAAGACTGAGATGATCCGTAACGGAGGGTGTTCTGCCGCGCGGGTTCCTGTCCAAGAAGCGATCGCTCCTTCAGGGCTGGCTTTGATGTTCGCGACACTCACTGGACCGAGGTAGCTCCTGCTTGTCTCTTTACGACGATTCCCAAATGCGACAATTTATCCCGCTCCTTAAGGACGACCGAACTCGTGACTTCAGAATGCTTCTGCATCTCCAGGAAGGCGCTGTTGCGATGGATGTCGTCCGCTATGAGCAAACCACCGGGACGTAACGCGGGCCAAACAGTTTCAAATTCGCGCCGCATATTGTTGCCGGTGTGCAAGCTATCGTGGATAAACAAATCTGCCTTTCCCACTTTTGTCAAAATTTCTGGAAGCAAGCGACGCGAAGTGCCCCGATATAGACTCCAGGATGCCCTCAACTCTTGTGGGACTAGGAAGCCTACAAATTTGTCCCCATTCCTGCCAAGTGGGGGAAGATCGATGCTGTGCAGGCGACCCCTGCCATTGACGCTTAGCGCCTGCAATAAATAGGAAGATGTGACTCCGTAGCAAACGCCCGTCTCAATGACCACTGCCGGTCGAAGTGCCCGAACTACCAAGTAACAGACCCGGCCGAGCATCGGATCGCCATTGTGGGTGGTACGAAATGGCGCGCCGGAGGGAGTGCGGGCCCGCCCCTCCTCCAGCTTAGCCTCGATTTCCAACAAAGAGCTTTCTTTTAGAAATGGGCCGAGCTGAATTCCAATTGCGTTGCCAACGGCCGCAAGACCCTCACGCTCGTCGAGCGCGGGATACGCCGGGCGACCTTTCCGGGCATTCTCCCGGCGTACTTCAGCGATCATGGCGACGCGATCGAAGAATTCTCGGGGGCTGCGACAGAAGACGGAAAGGAGCTGAAAGGGTTGCATACTATTCACCTCTTGATACGGGTCCCACCGGAACAGCCTGGGCTGGCGCTGCGACCTTGTTATCGCTCCGAAGGGCGGGAAGGCACTGCGACGTCGGTGACGTCAAGGATTGGCACATGCCTCCGCCAGATCTTGCTGCGGCGGAGTGAACCTAGAATTTTTGTCCTGTGCGGTAACGGACTGCCATCCCGTGAAGTCCAAATTGTGTACCTTGCGTCCTCCTGAGAGTTCTGGATCGTATTGAAAGACCCGCGGAGTTGCAGAGTTATACCAATCGTTCGAGTTTGACACTAAAGTTGAGAACATGGTGGTTGCACTGTTGGCATCTACCTGATAGGTCTTGAACAGCATCTGATCGGGGCCTATCCCCACAATCGTGTTCCCATCCAAAGTCAGGCTCTTGACTTTTGCAGTGTAGCTTGACTTCGTTTCCCAATCATGATCGCTGCGAGACTTCTGCCTGCCATCGGCAAGAATCTGCGAGCCTTTATTTGCATAGAGCAGGCTCCCTTTAATCACGACACTATCGGAATCCAGCACGCGGACGCCTTCGGCCTTATTTTGACAAATCCGGGTCGAATTTATCGCGATCGGTCCTTGGTTCGCTTCTAGGAGAAGCCCGTTGAACTGGTTCGAAGAAAGATACGAGTTTTCTATCAAAATGTTTGCGTCATCCGAATCAAACCACAGGCCGCTGGTTTGATTCCCGAACGCCCGGAAATTCCAGAACGTGCTGTCGTGCGCACGCAACACTTTTGCGCCAGCCTGGCTAAAAAAGTAGAAATTCCCCCAAGCTCCTCGCCAATTATTGAAGGATGTCTCCGTATCTTTGAGATTCATATTTTTTATCTGATATCCCGAAAGACCGCTACCTCCGTTATGGGAAGCCCGAATTCCGCTAATTATAAGGTTAGTTACGTTATGCAAGACTAATCCTTCCCAATTGTTCCAATCGAAGACTGAATTTTCGATTCTATCGTTTGAACTGTCGAACAATTCCACAGATCCGCCAGGAAGGCATGTAGCTGCCCTTGTAAAGGTCAGACCACTCAACGTAAAGTTCGAGATTCCGTGAACATTGAAGAGATGCGGGCGCACGCCTACATCGACCGTTGCAGTCGGCATGTTCGTTCCAGCCGGCGGATGAATTCTGATTTGCCGGGACGCCTCATCCACAAAAAACATGCCTTCGGAGAGATCCCCGGGCGACATGACCTGCTTAAGCAAGGCGTCATTTACAAAAATGATTTCCCGCCGGTCAACGACGGATGGAATCGCTGGCCAATCTTTTGGAATATTGCAGGGTCCCCATTGGAAAATCCACGGATGTGTATATTCTGCGGGATTCGAAGGATTCGCTGTCCAGCCGTTCCACACGTCCGCTCCGCTCACCAACACTGTTCCCGGCTTAGCAGCGACAAACGAAACACTCGCTGATGGGGACGCAATCGAAGAGTTCATCGAAACCGCTTCTCGGTATATACCGGGCTGTATCATTACGGTCGTTGAGACTCCATGAATGTAATTCTGGTACGCGACACGCGTTGCCGCTGCCAAAGTCTGCAGTGGATGCGAAGAGGTCCCCGCGCCTGTATCAAGGCCTGAAGAACCGTCCACATAAATAGTTCGGCCCGCATTCCGATCGTTTTCCTGCTGCGCAGCCCCGCTCGTCACACCCTGCGAGCAGGCAATTGTAAAAATCAAAACGAGCCCAATCGATCGAATCGCAACCTTCAAGCAGCCGGCCTTTTTCATTCGAGATATCATCTGGCTTCTTTAAGTCTTCGGCGAATCAATTCGGCAAATCCAACGATCGCCAGGAAGGGCAGCGCCGGATGTCTTGTGAGATTACTTACAAACACGGATCGAACGGTCAAAATCGCCAGGACCAGAAGGCATTCTATCGACAGGCTGCGCTCGATGATTTCCAATCGAGTGCTGCGGTAACCGCGATACAGGAAGTACCATGCAAATCCAACCGCAAATAATATGGCAGCTAACCCAAATACGCCGGTATCGAGCAACGTCTCCACAATCGTGCTGTCGACATCGACAAAACCCGTCTTCTTGACCAGGGGTAGAACTACGAACCTTCCACCCGCATATGCGCCCCAACCAACGAACGGGCGTTCCGTGATTTTCTGCCATGCAACAGACCACAGTTCCATCCGGCCAGTCAGGTGCTGGAATTGCAGCGCAGTTTGGCCCCGCATCATATAGTCGAAAATAGACCTTCCAATACCGCTAACCATCAGGATAAAGGCAGAGACAGTTGCAAGTATTGTTCCAGCGACGATCCGACGAGTTAAAATCAGGAAAAGAATAACGGCGAGAACAAACGCCCCGATCGCGGACCGGGCCTCCGTCATAAACATAGCGACCAGCCCAAATCCTAGAATCATTTGGTACCAGCCACGATTTGAATTCTCTTCTGTTTCGGACATCAACCTGCGAAGGGCCACGATCGCAACAATCGCCCCGAACGTTCCAAGGCCATTGGCAGCTTGGGCAGGGAAAACGCCAGTCAATTCCGGCATCGCGAGCGTTCCCGTTGGTCCATAGTCAAATGCGAGATCGGGCATGAAGATTGCCTCGACCATGGCCAATCCCACAAGAGCTCCACTGAGCCCATAGACCCAATTGAAGAGGAGCTTGTATTCCATCAGAGACTTGACCGAAACTGCGATGGCCGCGATCAAAGCAATATCCAGCCCGTACTCCGCGGACTTATAAAATGTCCAGTACGGTTTCACAGACCAAAGTGTTGTGGCCAAGGAAATCAACACGAAAATGGTCAAGATTCCGAGGAGTCCACGGAACATCGGCCGAAGCCAGGAAGTCTTGTCTGTCAGCAGCCGAACCAACAGAATGAATGCTACGACCGCGTCCAGGATGAGTCGCACTTTCACACTGGCGTCAATTGGATTTGCGGCGATATCGGCGACGTCGTACGCCTGCATCCTGTAGTCGAGCCCGCTTAGCGCTGCAAAAAGCACCAGCCAATGCCACCAGGTAAAGGAGTGGACCAGAGAAGTGACATTCGTCCAGGCGGCACGAATCGCCGATGGAAAAACAAAGAATAGAAGAACGGGAGCAATCAGGATAATCAAGACGACTGCTTTGCTGTGAAAGGGTGCCATCGCATAGAGCGCCATCAGACCGAGCAGTGCGAAGATTGCGATTTCACCGACCCATCGAACTCTTGTCATGCTTCCCTCTCCAAGGAGATGGCCCCGGCTTCTCGAGGATTTTTAACCTTCTGCCCCACGACAGAAGAAGCCAACGAGGATGCCGTTGGCTCAGAGACAGCCAGTTCCTGGTATAGTGCTTCGAATTTCTTGCCCACCCGTGACCACGTTAATTCCTCTTGCACACGCAAGCGACACGCGTCCGACATTCTTGCTCGAAGCGACACATCCGTCGCCAAAGCAACCAATGCCTCGGTGATTTCGCGCGTCGCTTGACCGGGCTCGATGGCAGGAATCCTATAGCCTGTCGCAACCGTCACCTGCAGGGCGGGACCTCCCAAGTCGAGGCAAACAACGGGGCGGCCCGCCGCCATTGCTTCGACGCTCGCCCACCCGCCGGAATCATGCAAACTCGGGAAAAGCATGACGTCGCAGCCCGAGATTTTCTGAAACGTTTCGAGACGCGAAAGATGTCCGAAGAAGGTCACACGATCAAGGATTCCCAGACGCCCGGCCAGTTTTTCGAGCCGCTGCCGTTCGGGCCCATCCCCGATCAGCCAGTACTCGCTTTCTGGGCAGCGGGCGAGCAATCGTGAGAAAGCTTCCATCGCAAGATGAAGACCTTTCCAGGGAAGCAGTCTGCCCATGCTGAATACGCGGAAGGGGGTCGAGGTACGAGTTGGGATTGGGAGCAATTTCTGCAGGTCGGCCTCATTTAGAGCCGCGACACTTTGCGTGACAATCTGCCGGGCGCCCAGCGAACGGAGACGCTCGGCCGTTTCGACCGTTGTAGCCACGGCCACCGCTGCTTTTTGTGCCGTGTTGCGGACAAGGGGGTCCCATTCACCACGCTTTCTGGCGATGCTGCGAACCATCTCAAACAGAAATCCTCGCCACCCAATTGACTTCCAAAATCGGAAGGGAGCGGATTCCCCTCCGCCCACAGAACCCCAGACAAACGGGACCGGAAGAGACGCAAGAAAACTCGGATGGGAATAAGTCACAAACGTAATGTGGTGTGTCACATCGAACCGGACCTTGCGCGCGATTTCCCGAGCCACCGAGCGAGCCGCCAATTGCCAGAGGTAATAATAGAGATGCACGCCGCGTGGCCCCTTTTTCCAAAAGCGCGCCCAGGGAGGAAGGTCGAAATAGACAAAGTGCAAATTCGGCTGGGGCGTTTGTGCAAGGGCATTTTCGATTGGTTCTCTATTATTGGCTCGCGTAATCACCCAAACTTCATGATTTTGAGCCGCTTGCTGGACAGTATTCCAGCCGACCCCGGGTTCCGATCCCCTGTTCGGCTCACACGAGTACGCCGAGATTAGGACGTTCAGACGTCTGGTTGAGTTAGTCGTCAAGTCGCTGTTCCTGATCTAAACCCGGCTATTGGGTTGCGTTTGCAACCACTTTCGCTGTGGGCGATGGCGCTCCGGCCATTTCGCCAGAAAGTTGGCGGCGGAGTAACAGCTCGCGATACTCGAGCGTCGCGGGAGGGGAGTTTTCGGCCGCCAGTTGAGCAGCAGAATAGAGCAAGTAGAGTATGAATGAACCGCGGCCTCCATCCCGGGTTTCGGCAAGGCCCTCCGGGCCCGCACCTTTATTAGTCAATGAATGCGTTTGCGCCAGAAAGTGGAATCGATCCCATTCAATAGGTGCCTGCCAGTTTGCCGATTCCCAATCGAAGCAGAAGAGTTGTCGCGAGTGCGTGCGGCTATTCCAGGGTGTAAAGTCTCCGTGTATTGGCGCGCAGGTGAGCCGCTTACCCGCCAATTCGCGCGCGGCAAGGCCAAACGCTTCGCGGGAAAGATTCTCCCAGGATGAATTGAGGCCTTTGGCCAGCCTTTTCCACACTGCGGAGGTTTCCTCTACAACTGCTTCACCTGGCCATTCCAGGCAACCGCAAGAATGGAGGTCGCGAAGAAATTCGTCGTGGAGACGTGTTAGAAGCGTCGGACCAGGAGTTCCGGGAAGGTGCGATTGCACAAGAAACTTACCAGCTCCCAGGTCTGAAGTACTGAGCAACCGGGGAATTCGCGAACGCATTTGGGGAAATGTGCTCAGTTTTTCAAGAATCGCCGCTTCGGCCTGGATCCGGGCCTCGGCTTCGGGGCCCAAGGGAATCTTGATATAGGCGAGTATATCGCCTGCGGGGGACATCGCCTGAACGGTCAATTTCTGGCAAGTTATCGGCGTGCCAATAGAAATGGCAAATCCTGGTCGCGTCTCCTGAGTAAGTCCCCTCACAAGATTTTCAATGGGAAGGAACTCGCGGGAGGCGACAATGACGCGGGAACGCGAGTGTCCCGGAAAGCCCGCGGCTGCGATGCCGGTGCCGAGGGCCTTGAGAACTCGCGTGCGCGTTGAAAACGGGGTGTACAGCTTGAGTCCCCGAACGGCCTGCCGCGAATTATTTTCAGGCAGCAGCCACCGCGGCTCGGCGATCGAGGGAAGAACGACAAACGGTCGAATGTAACGAAACCCATCATGAGCGAGCGCGCTCGTACTCGCCACCGAGCTATCGAAAGACAAGAGCGCAGCGGAATTCCGAGCTATCTCAGTTTGCTGCAACGGAGATGCGATCACCGATCTTTCCGGAATGCCGAATACCGCGGTGAGAGCTCGCTCCACAAGCGTCGCACCCTTGGGCTGGGACAGGGTAACCTTCGACGTGCGCGCAGGCTGGTTCATGAGCGAGTCAACAACCATTCCGGATGCCTCGCCGCAAAGCGCCGCGACATATATTCGGCTATCGTTGCGGCCACCTGATAGGCAACTTCCTCTCGAGTCTCTTTCGTGCTGATAATCCGCAGCCGGGAGGGCTCCACCGGCAAGCGACGAAACGCTTCCCGTTGACGACTCACTTCGTCGGGAGGCACCTCGGCCTTGCGCGCAAGAATTGTCTCCGTGTCTGCATCCAAAACGACCACCAGATCCGGACGCGGAACCAGCCGGGAATACAACCGGGCGAGCCACGCGGGTCCGCCATATCGCATGCGCTTAGGGTCCACCAAAACGTCATAAAAATAGCGGTCGAACAACAGGAAATAACTGCGCGGTTTTAACTGTCGCAATAGCAAAGCGTAGCCGAGCCAGTAATCGACGAGAAATGCCGTGAGATACAAGCTGGATGCCAACGAACCGCGAGGAGGCTTCGCGTGCGGATTTGTTACGGGGGCTGCGGGTCTGCGACGCGCAAAAAACTGCGGTCGCCAGTGAAAATAATGCTCCCCCCAAAATGCCGAACCAATTTGATCATGCAGACCGGCAATGACGGAACTCTTCCCGACACCGTCGGGACCGAGGATGGCAACCAGAACTCCGTTGGGAGATCTCCAGCGCTTCAGCACGCGCATGGCCTCACCCGCAAGATATTGCAACAGCTTCACGGGATGTCGTGTGAGGGCTGTAACCCAGGATATTTTTTGTGCCTTCGGGAGAATTTCCGGTAAGGTTCCGTCGAGGCAGGCGGAGACGAGGTCCTGACTCCACCTGCCCGGGAAAATTTCCCGCGCGATTTCCTCCGCACGGGAACGACCCAGAAGAACAACCAGTTCTCTTAAACGTTCGGCCTGCTCCGGCTTCACTTCCCCTTTCGCCGCTTTCTTCTGCAGCAAGTACGAGAATTCGACGGCGGGCGAGGCAACCCAAAATTCCCCACATCGCACACGAGTTGCCGTAACTTCCGCGCCGCCGGCCGTAATCAAGCCACGGCGCCGATGCTCGAAGATGACATCCACAGCCGTAGTCCGCAGGGCTTTCCCGGAATGCCAGCAGAATACAAAATAGTACCCATTGACGTTATGGTTGATAAGTTGGATCGGGCGAAAGTCGTCCTCGCTCAGACGCCCGAAGGCGACCCCAAGTCTGGCCCGGTCCTCCGGATGCACGGCAATGTCGAGATCAGATGGAAGCTCATCCGGCAGGGTTCGCCAGGAATGTAAAACGCAATACCGCGATCCTGATTTGTCGAGATGGTGGAATAGCAGGCGCAAGAAATCGGAAGACCGCGGCCCGGCCGAATGCTCTTCGGTCGCGCCGGCAGCTGAGCTGGCACTCACTCCTGTGATCTGCGTAGACATGACTTTCTTGGCAGAAACGTGACTACTGGTCGAAAAACTTGCTCAGGCCGCTCCAGTTCCGCGGAGAACGGCCGGAATCGTGCGGACAAGAATCTTGAAGTCCAACCACAAAGACCATTTATCGATGTACTGCATGTCCAGTTCCATCCACTGTTCGAACGGGATGGTGTTGCGACCCTTTACTTGCCACAGGCAAGTGATACCCGGGCGAACGCTAAACCGCCGCCGCTGCCAGTCCTGGTCAAAAAATTCGTAATCACGCACAGACATCGCGCGCGGTCCAACCAGGCTCATGTCGCCCTTCAAGACATTAAGGAGTTGTGGAAGCTCATCAATGCTTGCTTTCCGGAGAATCCTGCCGATGATTGTAACGCGCGGATCGTTCTTTATCTTGAAGGCAGGCCCGGACATCTCATTCTGATGGAGCAGCGTCTCCTGCAGTTTCTCCGCGTCAGGCACCATGGTTCGAAATTTGAACATCGTGAACTGACGCTTGTTGAGGCCAACCCTTTTTTGGCGGAAGAAAATGGGTCCCGCCGAGTTCATTTTGATGACGATGGCTACTGCAACCAGGAAAGGTGAGAGAACGGCAAGCAGTATCAGAGAAACCACCAGATCCATGATCCTCTTCATAACCATTTGCCAACCATCATGCGGAGTGGCACCGGCGGTGATGTGCGCCTCGCCATCGAGCTCATCAGCTCCGGAGTGCGCGATCTTCAAATCGAAGATCTGTGTATCAAACCGAATGAGAATGCCATGCTGCTCGCACAGTGCCACGACTTGTGAGGCGTATTCATAAAACGAGCGAAGCGGGACGAAGATGGCGACTTCGTCCACAACATGGTGCCGCAGAAAATGACGAAATCCGGCAAAATCACAACAGATGGAATTTCCGGTGCCGAGAAAATCTTCTCGGCCCGCCCAGTCGTCGTCCACGAAGCCGTGAATTTGGTATCCGAGTTCAGGTTGCGCCTGAATGCGGTTCGCAAATTCAATGGCGCGACGATTGGTTCCTAGAATCAAGATCATACGTGTGTTTTTCCCATGCGCACGGAGCACTCTCAGAAAGACGCGAACGACGACACGCCCCCCAGTTAACAGAGAAGTGGACGTTACCCAGAATACCCCCACGAACTGCGGGGTCACGGTCCGCAAGTGAAAGAACTGTGCTGCTATCAAGAGAAAGCCAGCGGCCAAAGTCGTAGCTTTCCACACCTCTATGATTTCCGAACTGAGGGTAGCTAGACGCTTGGAAACGTACAACCCGCAAAACCAGAAGATCATGTGCCAGACAATCAAGAACAATCCAAAGTGAAACAGGTTTACGATTTTGACACGGAAGGCGAGGTATTCATCGAGAGTTGTGCCCGTTATGTTGGAATAAAGAACAGCGGTCGTAAAACCGTAGGAAAAGACCAGAACACACAGGTCAAAAATCTTAGCGGCATTCTTTGCAAAAATTCGTCTCGTCGGGTTCAAGGTTTGTTCCTGACAAATCTGCGTATTGGGGCGGGAAATTCTTTATCGTGACGCGTGATTTGTATTCTGGTCGCGATTTTCAAATAGTTTCTTTGAGACTGGGCACTGTGGGCGGAGGGCCTGCAAAGCATTTGATTCCCGGGACTAAACTGGTGCTACTCGATAGCCGGCCACACGAATCGCGATGGACCGTTGAATCAAGTCGACGGATATCACTAGGCTCGTCTCGCCCTTCTTGTCGCTGATGATGCCCTGAATGCCATCTAGGCTCCCACCGACAATTCGAACCTTCTGCCCGACATTCAAGAAGGCATACGGGCCAAAACCGATCCTCGCCTCAAGAATGGCCTGGAGCGCGTGGATCTGTTCTTCCGGGATCGGTGTACCGACACCCCGGAAGCCGACAAAACTGAGAACACCTATGGTCTTCAATACGCTGATTCGGTAACTGAGGTCATTTTGCATCCGGGTGAATATGTATCCCGGAAATAGTGGCACTTGAACAATTTGCCGGCGATCGCTCCAGTGATGTTTCTCCGAAAGAAGCGGCAAAAAGCTATGGATGGATTTTCGCTGCAACTCTGCGTGAACCCGCTTCTCATGGCGCGGGCGGGTTCTCAACGCATACCACGCCAGGCCTGTTTCTGCCGAGTCAGCGGGCTGATAAAGACTTCGATCGAAGACTGCTTGCATCAATTCGGACATGGCTCCGCCACGCTGAGTCCCACTCAGCTTCTTTAATCCTGAATCCATTACGGGTCCCGCAAGGGAGCCGTACAAAAACTTCCAGGCTTGGATTCAAATTAGCCAATGAATCCTTCATTTTCGCATTAGGCGCTGATGCGAATGCCCGGCCTTCCGAGCCGCGCCAAACTCATCATTCGGCTGCTAAAGTCTCCGGTACAAGCTCTCGGGAACAGGGAAAATTCTCTTGTTCAAAACCACGCCAAGGATCGGCGTGTTCGTCATTTGCAGATTTTCCATCGTCTTGCGGGCCGCTTCTCGCCGTGTTGAGTTTGCCTCGAGAACCAAGATGATCCCATCACAAACCTTTGCCACCGCTGCGGCATCGGCGTATTGGTTGAGCGCCGGAACGTCCACGACGATAAAGTCGAACTGTTGCCGCAATTCATTTAAACGCGAATTTAGCTTTTCCGTGCGAAGAAGGTTCGCCGAATCCGTGGCCAGCGCTCCGCAGGAGAGTAACCAGAGATTCTCACGGTGTACCTGCTTCGCAAAACTCCGAACGGGGCCGTCTTGCAGAAGTGAATCTGTGAGGCCACGATGATTCGTGACGCCAAAATACTCCGGCAGCGATGGTGTACGAACGTTCGCCTCCACCACGCATACCGTTCCGGTTATATTGGTGGCGAGAACCTCGGCGGTTTGTGCACAGATCCGGCTGCATCCGCTTCCGGGATCCACCCCAGCAAACATCACCACCTTGGGCACGGCCGAGGACTGCAGCAGAAACACACGCTGGACGAGTTTAAGGGTCTCTTCACGCGCAAATCGATCAAGATCGAGACCATTGCTCTTGCCATACCCATTGCCATTCCCAAAGCGGTCCCCGTGGCCGGCCACCAGAGGTGGCACCTCCGGCTGGGGCGGGCCAGACTGGAACTGCCTCTCGGAAGCTGCCTGCCGCATCAGTTCAAAGTTCTTACTCATGGTTTATCTGCCTCCGCGAACGACTTTACAGTCGCCTTTATTCCGTTTTGCTTGGAATCTGATTCAGGAACACGAATGGTTTGTCCCGCCCGGATGTGGTCGGGGTTCGTTAGCCAGGGATTGAGTTCTTGAATTGCCTTCACGTTCTCCGAGGTATATTCCCCAAGCTCGTGGATCACGATGCTAGACAGGGTTTGATCCTGGCTCACAAGCACAGTTCTGATCGCAAGTGGGGCCTCCGGCTGAGGTGACGCGCCGGCAGATTGGGCAGAGGTCAACGATTCGGCAACAAGACCGGTGGTATTTCCCGCTTCAGCCGTAAGGTTCGAGGGTTTCTGTGGTATCGCAGTGTTATTCAAAGTCTCCACGCCCATTGGCAGCGCGTTATTGCCCGCTGCATGCGGCTTGGGAGTACTCTCCCCCCGGAAAGTTCCCTTGTTGAACCCGAGTACGGCAATGCCCGCGATTGCAATCGCTAGAATTAGTGCCGCTGGCCCGAATCGAAGCCACCATTGCAGAAATGCATCATTTGTAGGCCACGTAAATTTGGTCCTCGCAGCTCGCGAGGCAGCCGGGCGGGTATGCACCGCCAACACAGGCGGAGCGAGTCGCCGGACCGTGCTGAGATCAAGGTCCTGACAGACTTCCTGAATCGTTTCTGTGGGAATCATTCGTTGCTGGTTTGCGCAACCGAGAGCGAGCGCGTTGAAGCACAGATTATTGATGTTCCTCGGGATCCCGCCGCTGGCCTCCGCGATCAGCCTTAGGGCTTGCTGGGTGAAGAGAGGTACTGCGCGGTCGAAGCCAGCCACCTCCAATCGGTGGCAAATATAGCGTTCGGTCTCCCCCCGATCGAATGGCGCCAGGCGTCCCATCATGGAGATTCTCTGGCGCAGCTGCACGAGACCTGGCGAAGCGAGTTTCTCCGCAAGTTGCGTTTGACCCGCCAGCACAATCTGTATCAGCTTTTCACTTGTCGTTTCAAAATTTGAAAGCATCCTCAAATGCTCGAGAACGGGATCCTCAAGGTTCTGCGCTTCGTCTACCACGACTACCACGCGTTTGCCTGCTTTAGCCTCCTCCAAGAGCGTCTTGTTGAGCTCCGCTTGCATGGTCACGAGATCCGTCTCGAAACCGGACAAGCCCAGGTCTGACAGTAGATTGCGGAGGAAGTCACGCGGCGTCGCGTGCGTTTGAAAAATAAAGACTGTGCGTGCCGTCTGATTCAGCCTTTGTAGGAGATGGAACAGAATTGTCGTCTTCCCCATCCCCGGCGGAGCTATCAGACCGAGGAAGCCACGGCTTGAGGAAATGCCGTATTCCAACGACGCCAGGGCTTCCCGGTGCGTCGGACTCAAGTAGAGATATTTCGGGTCCGGTGTCACCCCGAAAGGCTGTTCGCGTAAATTATAGAACTCGAGGACCATGCTTCTCCGTCTATGCCGCTTGCTTTGGGAGCGACGCCAGCACCGGCAATTGCAGCACGTTCGAAACATCCGCCGGCGTTTGGAATGACGGGTCGAGGTATTCCGCAACAAATCCCAAGCCTATGCTGACGATCACTGAGAACAGGAACCCCAGAAGAAAAATCATGATCGGGTTGTAAGCAGGGAGGAGTGGGACCGACGGGGCAACAGCCAGTGAAACGTTCGCTACCCGATTCGCATCCAGCGCGTCCGAACTCCTCTCCTGATCCCGTTTGTGCCGGTAAAGCAAGTAGCCGTCTTCATTCGCCTTTACTTCCCGCTGAAGATCCTGCACGGCGATAAGTTGTTGGTTCAGATCTACCGTTTGAGTCTTGATCCTTTGAACTGCTTGCGATAGGGTACTCGCACTTGCCTGCTGTGTTGCAAGGTCTGCCCTCGTTTTTGCTAGGTCTTCGCGCAAGAGCTCGTACGTCGGATCCGTGTCCGTTGTCTGTTCGCGGAAATCCATTTTCTGGGCAGCTTCCAAGGCAGCCTGAGCCTGCGCCACCTCCTGGTCGGCCTCCTTGACCATCGGATATTCGGGATCGAATTTCATCAAAAGTTCGGCGCGCTTTTGCTGCGCCTGCAGGAGCTGGGCGCCGACTTGTTGAATCAAAAGACCGGCCGCAGCATTGTCTTCTTTGGTGAGCATGCGCGGTGACATCGCCTTCAGGTGGGACTCATCATCCTTGATGCGACTTTGGTCGGCGACAACTGCCTGCTGCGCTTGCTGGAGCAACGCTTGTGTATCGGCCAGCTGTTTTGCAATCGCAGGCAGCTGAACATCGGGAGCGCCGATACCGGAAGTTCTTGCGAAATTAGAAAGCCGCAGCTGTGCGGCGTCCAAGGACCGGTGGTATTCATCGGTCGCCTTCTCGAAAACACCCAGGGAACCTACCGGCCGGTGGGTTTCCAAATGCTTCTGAAGATAGAGCTTGCTCAACGCAGTAAGTACGCACGCGGGAGTTTCCGGATCGCCCGTGGCGCCGTAGGTCACGTCGATCACGTCGGCCTGCTTCTCGACCTCGATATTCTTATTCAAGACCTTAGCAAGCTTGCGGGCTGCCTTTTCAGTTTTGATAGCCTCGCGCTTCTGCGGATCACTCGGTAAGAGAAAATCGGTAAAGCTGGATTTCTTTGCTAGTCCGCAGGCATGGGCCACTTGGCGAAGCGTATCGGGCCCCTGCAGAAGCGCTACTTCGGAATTGATCTGGTCCGGACTGAGGAGTTGGTTGGAGTTTTGCGTAATCGCACTGGCCGCTGGCGTTACGGAGGGATCAATACGGTCTTGGATAACGAGAATCTGCATGGAGGATTCGTAGTAACGCGCCGCCCAGACAACCGTAAAGAGAATCGTACCGAGCAGCAGGCCTGCAAAAGAGGTCAAGATCAAACGCCGCCGGCGGAATCCGACTGCGAACCAATCTCGTAAAGTCGTGAAGCGCGTGGATTCCTCAGGGTGATTTCGAAGCTCTTTGTTTTCCATTTCAGTCATCCTTAACTCCCCAAAATACCTTTCTCCTGGGCATCCGATTTAAATATTAGTCGCTGGGTTGTAGTATGTCCCGAAACTGTAGGGAACGTACTTCTTGAACTTGGTTATGAAGTTCTCAGGTACAAACAACATGTCGCCCGGTTCCAGGTGCGGATCTTCATTGCTGTTTTTCCCGTTCAAAATGTTCTTGATTTCGTAGCACTTCACTTCAGCCCATCCGCTTGAGATGCGATGGAATAGAAATACCTGCTGCCTCGAGCTAGACGAGAGTCCGCCAGCAACTGCCAGAGCCTCCGTCAAGGTCGTGTCGCGACGAAGCTCGTACTGTCCAGGCTTGCCCACCTGTCCGTTAACCGAAAAATAGGGCTTCTGAAAATCCTTTAAATCCACAGTAACGAGGGGATCCTTCAGTACTTTTGCCTTTACGTACGCATCGTGAATTGCGGTCTGAGCCTGATCGAGGTTCAAGCCTTCTAGGCGGATCGAGCCGGCGCCCATAAGACTGATGTAACCATCTGGCTGGACAGTGATGGTCTGGTTGTATTCTGGAGACAACGGAAAGGTGATGGTGACGCTATCGGAGCGTTGAATGGCATACCGGGGCCTGTGCTGAAGTTCAGGGCGCGGATCATCCGTAGATGCGGCCGCGTTGGCCACTTTACCCGCGCTGCGGTTCATGTCTAGTCCCTGTCCATGAATCGGCTGAACTGTCAGCCACAGGAAGACCATCGCCAAATTTCCAAGTTGGATTTTATTTCCACGCATCACACGCTCTCCTGTTTCCTACGTATTTTCCCTGAAAGATGTGGGCGGTCACTCGCTCGAATCCCCGGCTTCTTCCTTCCCTTGGAATCCGCAGTCAGCCCGGGAAACCGTCCCAATGCCTTAATCTTGCGCGGGGGTGGTCTGCCGGAAGTGCTCACACCGTGTGTTCCAGCAGCGATAGCCTAAATGACATCACTTATTTTTGGGCCGTTAATCTTTTGTTTACACCCATCTGTTATTCTACTTGACTATTTCTGTTTGCTCTGGGGCCAGGAGGATACCTCTCTCACCTGTTTCAATTCAACACATATTTTGGAAATTTCGTACCATAAGTACTACACTCTGAGGCCTACGAAGGCTGTCCCTTTTTGGACATACTAAAATTGCTCTAGATTGTCTGTAACTTTGCCCTCATAACTAGCAGTACTCATAAAATGAATAAGTCACCAATCCATTCATTTGCTTATCTGAGCGGCACTGCGCACCGATGTCGTCCGGCCGTCCGGCAGGCGTACGCCCGACATCCCGGATCAGATTGAACTACCTTTTGCGAGATTTTGCCGTTAGTATCAAACTACGGATTTGTTTGTCCTGATCCCGATGGGGTGGCACGAAAGGTCCATCAATGATGAGAACTTAGCGTCGCTAGAGCTCTCGCCCAGCCAGAGCGAGCCACCTGTCAACATGGATGACTCCCCACACGCCGCGTCACCGCGCGTGGCCACAGGAGGAGGAAAAGACGGTGCCGCTACAAATTCCACCGCTACTGTATCCCATGGTTCGTCCGCGTACGCCACACACCTTCGAGCCTCTCATTGGTAGCGATGAGGCCGCCAAACTCCTCGGCAACATCCGCGTCAGGACTCTGCAGCGTTACGCACGTCACCGACGCATTCCCGGATATCAAATCGGAGGTCACTGGTATTTTCGTGCATCGGAACTGGACTCCTGGTTGCGATCTCAAACGGCTAATCGCCAATCGGAGGACTGGGTATTCGCTAGCCCGAAGATGAGTGGCAAGCAACCCTACTGGCCTGAAACTATGCTGAAGTGCTATGTGCAGCCTATCGCCAAACGCCTGGGCATCACGAAGAAGATAGGCTGGCATACGTTCCGCAGAACTTTAGGAACGCTTCTCACCGCCGCCGATGAGACCGCCAAAACCATGCAGGGACTGATGCGGCACGCGAACGCCGGAATCACGATGAATCTGTATGCACAGGCTCGGACGTCGGTGAAGCGTGCGGCACACTTAAAGGTTGTTGAGATGATCCGGCCCACGACGGAAACAGTAGTTGTTCCCTCGTGTTCCCACGCCCAACAGGTCAGCTTCGGTAAGTGATTGATTTAATGGAGCGGCCTATCGGAATCGAACCGACACCTGAACCTTGGCAAGGTTCCGTACTACCACTATACTAAGGCCGCTTGAACTATAACTTTTATAGCACGCTTCTCCCCGAAACGACAAGACACGCC
>Ga0210405_10001110_pt1 | contig 32313 bp, 16 predicted proteins | sample IncBWH11MmetaG_FD_155492 | JGI IMG/M metagenome (GOLD analysis project Ga0210405, IMG submission 155492) | Forest soil microbial communities from Barre Woods Harvard Forest LTER site, Petersham, Massachusetts, United States - Inc-BW-H-11-M | ecosystem: Environmental > Terrestrial > Soil >...
CACGTTAATCGTGCAACTCGCTCCCGCCGCCAGCGTCCCCGCCGCACTGCACCCGCCACCAGAACTAGGCAGCGGCACGCTGAAGTCCTCCGCATCCGCACCGCTCGTCGTGAACCCCGCGAAATTTACCGCCGCCGTGCCCGTATTCGTCACCATCACACTCAACGGCGCGCTCGTCGTGCTAATCGCTTGCGAACCAAACGTCAAACTACTCGGCGTCACCGTAACCGTAGCCGTTCCACCAGTGGCCGTCCCTGTCAGCGAAATCGTCGTCGTTTGCGGCGTCTCACTGCCCGTACTTGTGTACGTCACCATTACCGTCCCAGTCAGCGTTCCGGTTGCGGTCGGCGTGAACGTCACGTTCACCGTGCAACTCGATCCGGTACTGGTGCCAGTCGCAAGCGTCGTCGGACAACTGTTCGTCTCGCCGAAGTTCGCGCTCGCGGCGATACTCGTGATCGTCACCGTCGTCGTGCCCACATTCGCAATCGTCACCGCCTGCGAAGCGCTCGTCGTTCCCTGCGCCTGGCTTCCGAAAGCGAGCGTCCCGGGCGTCGCCGTCACGCTCGTGCTCGACAAACTCCCCGCCTGGACGAATACGTTCGAATCCAACGCAAAGTCGTTCGCGTCAGCAACCGCGAGTTTGATGTGATACGTCAACCCAGGCGTTACCGTCGCTTGCGCCGTCAGCACTGTAGTCAAGCCATTCGGTTCGGCATCCACCGGCGGCACCGGTCCACCGGGAGTGAAGTACACCTGATTGTTGACATAGTATTGGGAATTCGTCGGAGGTATCGGTGGAACGTCATCCGGATTCCCGTCATTCACGTTGTTGATTGAAACCGGCAGATCCGTCCCCGGAATCAGCGCCAGGTTTACAGGCGACCCACCCGGCGCCGTCAGGAAGAATCCGAACACGTCGTTGAATAGACCGATGAAATCGGGGTATTCCTCCGAACCAAACACGTACTGGAAGCTGATCGTCGAACTCGTCGGGACAAAGTCAAATTCCAGCACAGCGGCGTCATTTGTCGTACTGCCTTCACCGACAATCGTGTTCAGATCCGCGTCGCCGGGCTCGCCATTGTCCACAGACAATCCGTCTTTGCAATTCTGGCCCGCGACGTTGTGCGCTGAACCCGAACTCAGCACGATTCCATTCGTGAAGCCCAGAATATTCGAACTGCTAGTAAACATTCCCGCTGCGCGCTGCGCACCCGTGTACTTCACATTGCTGATCGCCACTCCCGCGCCCACCAGGCTCTGTGCCAGTGCCGTCGGCGTGAGCGTGCTATCCGTCAGATCGTCCACTTTGATCGCGCTGTCCGCGCCCCAGCCGTCTATCTCCAACTGGAAGTTTCCGCCCGGATCATCGTCGTTCACGATAATGAAATTGGTCCCCATTTCCTGGCAAACACTCGTCGCCGTGAAGCTGATAAACAAGTGACAACTCTGGCCGGGCCCCAGAGGTGCCGCCGTGCAATCTGTCGTGGCCGAGTAAGGTGCCGGTGGCGTTACGCCGCTGATGTGCACCGTCTGCGTGGTCGAAGTATTCTTCAGCGTGACCAATAGCGGCCTGCTCGTTCCGTCCACCCGCTGCTTTTCATCGAAGCCCTCACCGCTCACGTTGAAGTCGGCCGCGATCACCTGCGTCGACACGCCTCCAAGGATTACCGTCGGATCCGTCGCCGTTGCCGACGCCGAATTCCCGCCGGACACTGTGACCGAATTCACCTGCGGCGAAGTCGCCTCCGAAGATACATCCACCGTCACCGTAATCGCCGGATAGCTCGCTCCCGCCGTCAGCACGTCGCTGCGCGTGCAGACGTTGCTCCCCGCAGCGCACGTCCACCCCGTCCCGGCCATCGACTCGAGCGTCAAGCCCGATGGAATCGCGTCCGTCACCGTCACCGTTCCGTTCGTCGGTCCCGCGCCACCCGTGTTCGATACCGTCACCGTGTAAGTGTCTCCGGTATCGCCGATGGAGAAGCTCCCCACGTGGCTCTTGCTGATTGTCAGCACCGCCGGCGGGGGCGCTGTGCCCGTCGTAAACGTCGCCGTCACTGTTTCCGGGCCCGCCGGCATATTGAACGTGCAAGTCGCTCCGCTCCCCGTGCACGTAGTCGGCGTCTCGCTCCACCCGCCAAAACCGCCTCCCGACGGCGGCGTTTCCGTCAAGGTCACCGCCGTATTATACGTCGCAATCACCGAGCAACCTGCAACCCCCGCCGCCGGCCCGCAGGTGATACTTCCGCCAAGCCCGTTCACTACGTTGCTCGTAACCGTTCCGCCCAGAGTCCCCGCTCGATTCACCGTCAACAGGTAGGTGTTGATAGTGAACAGTGCCACCGCGCTCGTTGGGCTGGTGCTGCTCACCGTAAACACGCAAGGATTTGTAGCGCCGGAGCACGGACCGGCCGTCCAATTGGTGAACGAGTATCCTGTCGCCGGTGTCGCCGTCAACGTCACCTGTGTGCCGGAGGTAAAGTTCGTCGAGCACGCACTGGGTGGCGCCGGATTCGCGCAACTAATCTCCGGCGTGACCGTCGGCGTCGAAGTGCTCGTCACCATCCCGTTCCCCGTCAACGCCACCGTGAAACTACTCGTTTGCGCCGTAAACAGCGCGTTCACCGTCTGCGCCCCAGACATTGCTACCACACACTTCTTCAGCGAAGTAATAAAGACGCACGGCCCGGTCCAGCCTCCAAAATTCGAAGTGGAGTTCTGCTCAGCGGTCAGGGTGTTGAGTTGTCCGCTCTGGGTCAAGGTCTGCGTGCACGTGCCCGTCGTACTCGTCCCGTTCATCACGCAGTCAATGGCCGTGGCCGTGCCCCCGATGTTCCCGGTCACGGTCCCGCCCCCCGTCGCGCCGCTGCCAGCGGGTGCAACCGTCAGCGTAGGAGTTCCCGTTCCCAGGTTAAACGTAGCGATTAGCTGTTCAGGATTTTCGTTCACGGTCAACGTGCAAGTCGTACTCGTGGCAGGGCATTGTGTCGGCGTTACCGCCCCGCTCCACCCCGCAAACACCGAACCGGGACTCGCCGTCTCGGCGAAAGTCACGACCGATCCGTTCGCGTACGTTGTGTCGCAAGCGCTTCCGACCCCGCCTTGCCCGTTTGCGTTGGTGCAGTTAATTTGGTGCGGCGTGGAATTGTCCATCACCGTCCCGAACGCGTTTCCCAGCAACTGCATTTCAAATGTGTCACTCGTCGCAGACCCCACCGTGATCGTGACACTCGCGATCGCCGTACCGGGGAACGTCGCGCTAATCGTCGCCGTCAGCCCGCCACCGGTCTCTGCCGTCACCAGTCCGGTGCTGCTCACCGTCACCGCCGTGGGATTAGAAGAACTCCACGTCACCTTATCCGTCAAATCCTGAAAAGTTCCGTCATTGTAAGTAGCCAGCACATTAAGTTGCTCGGTGCTTCCCACCGCCAATGTCGTCGTATTCGCAATGATTTGCGCCGAAAACGTCGCGGACGCCGCGCTCGTCAGCGCAAATATCGTAGCGTCGGTAAGCGACGCTGCGGGCGTGCTGCAACTCGTACAGGTCGTCTGAAAACCATTCACCGTCGTGGCTGGACTGGTGTTCCCGAAAAAGTTCGCTGCAATCGTGGTAGCGGTCGCGTAGATCGCATGATTCGAATCGATATCCACGCCGGAAATCAGGTCTTCCGGCCCGGCACCGATGTAACTGGAGAACTCCGTCACTGCCGTAGTCGGTGTTATAAAAAACGCCGCAACAAATCCGTCCTGCGTCCCAGAGAGCGCCGCCTGAAATGGATGCAAAGTCGGAAAATCCGTGGATTGGGTCAACCCTCCGACAACAATATAGAATCCGTTGGGAATCGCTGGGTCGTACCCCAGGGCGTGTATTTCATCCACGCCGCTACTTCCCCCAAAATAGCTTCCCGATATCAGGCTCGCCTTCGCGCTCTTCGTCGTATCCATCACCATCACAAAACCGCTCTCTCCGCTCACAGTGCCCGCTGCCGCATTCGTCCCTCCGCCCGGCAGCGAATTCCCCAGCGGTATGTCCGGAGCGTTCGTCGTGCTGTTCGAAGTCGTGAACCCCGCCAGCACCGCCAATCCTGTGCCCAATTGATGCGCCCCGGTATTCACTTCCGTTATGCCGCCGCCTCCGATGTATGTGGCATATTGCAGCGCCGCGAGCCCGCTCACGCTACTATCCAGCTTCATCAAGAATGCATCTTCTGTTCCCTGAAAAGTCGGCTGGAATCCCAGCACGCTGCTTGGGGCGCCCGCGAACGCCACCGTTGACTCCGTATTTCCGCCGAAATACAAAATGTTCGGGTTGTTGGAATCGATCACTCCGCCGCACGCCGCCACCGCTCCCCCGGCACTGCTCCCCGCTCCCATGTTCAAATAACTGGAATATGTCGGCGTCAGGTCCGAACGTTGCAGCTTCGCGGTGTAGCAATCGTCGTACCCTCCCGTCGCGCCGTTGTTGAACGTGCTGGCATAAGCTCCCGTCGTCGTCGGCAGGTTGGTCGAAGCCGAATTTATCGTCGCCAGCACGTTGCCTGTCGCATCCACAAACACGTAAGCCGTGGACGTCGCGCCGTTGCCGCCCAGCAAAACAGACCGGTCAATCGACGTACCGGTGGACGCGAGCCGCGTCACCACCGCGGCCGTCGCGGCTTTCCCGATTCCACTCACGTTCGGCGTGATAAATGTCCCCGGGTAATCGGCGCAGCCCGTCTGGCCTCCTATCACCGGCTCCACCAGCGAGGCGCCCTGGCTCTCATCCAGCGCCACCCACATCGACTCGGTCTCGCAAATTGTCTCGTCCGCACTTGCAAACGGCGTGCTGCCTCCAATGAACGTCAGATATACCAACGACGCCGAACCGGTCTTCGTTGGGTCAATCTTGGATATATATATGTTTTGCGTCCCGGTGGGATTGCCAATGCGTGAGCCGCCCTCTGGAAAACTGGTTATGTCTGTCGTGATGCCCGTCGTGTAAATCTTCGGAGCGCCCGACGTGCTTGAATCAACGACGAGCTGTTCGGAGAACTCGTCCCCGGCGCCTCCCAAAAATGTCGCGTAGTTAATCGCCGGATCGATCACCAATTTTTCTGCGTGATCGTAAGGCCCCACTTCGAAACGCACCTGGTTCTTCGCGCTCAATACGAATCTGCCCTGCACTTCACTGCGGTTCGCCCCTTCGCCCTGATAAATCAACGGCTTGCGCATTTCGAATTCCGAATCCACCGTGTGCAAAATCAAATCGCCATTCTCGGCAATCTCGATTTTTTTCGCGCCGCGAATTTTGAATCCAATCCTCCGAGGATCTGCGCCCGGCGCAACCACAAAATCGTATTCCAATTGCCGCTGGTCGCCGTGAAACAGCAAATCCACTCCCGGATAAACTTTCGCAACCTGCACTTCGGAAAATAGCGCGACGTTCGTGTGCCACACCGCCTGATCCTTCCCGATCAGGTAGTTCACTTTCCCCGGCAGCTCTTGCAATCCTTGAAATTCCGGCGCGGCATTCGCCCCCAGCAATTCCATCCGCAGCACGGACTGCTTCGCGTTTCTTGCATCCGCCTGAAACGCCGTCGGTGTCTTCCCGAATTTGTCGCCGCTCACAATCCCGTTCTTCCCTTCCACCAGCACCGTTTCCGTCGGCGTCAAGAACATCGTGTAACCGCCGCTGCGCGTCAAAAACCGCACGTTCGGATCTGTCTGCCCTTCGTTCGCCTCGAAAAACAGCGGCATCTTGATCGCGCCAGCAGCGATCGTCTGCTTATCCTGCGCGCTGACTGCGTTCGCGTCGCCGGCCTTCGGCGCCGTCTGCGCGCGCAATTCGCCCTGCGGCAGCGCGCCCGCAAATTCCATAAATATCCCGAAAATCAGCAAACTCGTTGCGCGTCTCAAACGGCACCTTAGCGACATGTTTCCTCCGGCAGCAAACAATACGGATACAAGTGCAAAACTTTGCGCATACCCCATAACCGCCACGCTCGCATAGGGGTACCAACCGCGCGCAACTTCATGTGCATACAGAACTTAGGGCCGAATCGTGAATGCGTCTCTACGGGGACCACCACGACGTTACCTTAATACTGCAACTCGGAAGCCACAGGTACCCCACCCACCCCCGAACTCGGCCTCGTACCCAAGCCCGCAAAAAACCGCCCCAAATCCCAATCCTCACCGCAACTCGCAAACGCTCCACTGCGGTTTCGACTCTTTCTAGCCACTAGTCACGAGCCACTGCATTTTTCATCAAGATTCACGAACGACTTCGAGCACTGAACAATCGTCACTCGTCGACTATCGCTCATCGCTGGCCACTGTTTTTTTCACCAAGAAACGCAAAGGACTTCGAGCCACTGAATACTCGTCACTCGTCAGCTATCACTCATCACTTGTCACTCAACACTGTTTTTCGGACGTATCGCAGGACTGCTGTACGGGGCAATCGTGCTCTTCGAGGGAACCTGGGCTGAGCGCGGATTTTCTAACCGCCTAGCCCAGCGCGTCAAGCAATAGTTTTCTCTGCCGCAGGAATCAACAGACCACTCCCATATCAAGCCGCAAGATGCGCCAGCCCGCGCCGACGCCTATGTCGATGCCATTGCCGTTGCCGTTGCCGTTGCGGGTGCCGATGGCAGCGCCGGCGTCTCGCCGGCTCTTTTGCCGTTGCCCTTGAATTTGCTTTTGGATTTGCTCTCGAAGTTGTTGCGGAAGTTGCTTTCGAAGTCGCTCTTTATTTCGCCTGTGAACTTGTAGCGGCCAGCTTCAGCTGGACAGAGTTGCCTTTGACATTGTGAATCGTCCCACAGGGCGATTCATCCTGAGATCCCGCAGTGCGGGACCGAAGGGTAGCGGCCGCCTGCCTTTTAGGCGGGCGTCTTTGACGTTGGGGTTGCTCTCGATTTGTATCGGCCGGTCCCGCAACGCAAAACCGGGCACGCCGGTGCGTCTGGTTTCCTCTGCGTCTCTGCGGTTTCGACGCCTTCCCTACTTCACCACCAATGTCAAAAAGTTAGCCAAAGTCTGCGTCTGTCCATTCAAAGTAGTGGTCAGTGACAAACTATACGTCCCCGCCGGCGTCGCTCCATTCGGCCCAGACGGCAAACTATTGCATGCCGCCGATCCCATCGCCACCAACAACAACGTCGCAAACGTCAATGCCACCCGCCGGTTCCGCCGGAACGCCCACACCGCCCCTCCCAACATCATCGACACGAGCACCAACCCAATCCCCCCGCCAATTCCTCCCACAGGCGGCGCTAATCCCGTTGACGTCGTCGCCCCCTGGCAGAACGTCTGTATCGCAAACGCCACCTCCACCGACGACCCGTTCAACGTCACCGATCCCGGTATCACCTTGCAAGTAATCAACACTGACGACGGCACACATCCCAGCTGCACCGTCCCCGTCACTCCCGGCGCTCCACTAATCATCAACCCGTAATACGCCGTCCCTCCCGACACCGTCGTCGCCGTCGAAGACCCACCCGGCGCCACCGTAATGATCACCGTCGATGTCACGCCCGTCCCGCTCAACGCTACCGCTTGCGGGCTTCCCGTCGCATTATCAGCGATCAGCAATGTCGCCGTACGCGTTCCCGCGGCCTGCGGCGTGAACAGCACGTTAATCGTGCAACTCGCTCCCGCCGCCAGCGTCCCCGCCGCAGTGCACCCACCACCAGAACTAGGCAGCGGCACGCTGAAGTCCTCCGCATCCGCCCCGCTCGTCGTGAACCCCGCGAAATTTACCGCCGCCGTGCCCGTATTCGTCACCATTACGCTCGACGGCGCACTGGTAGTGCTGATCGCCTGCGCACCAAACGTCAAACCACTCGGCGTCACCGTAACCGTAGCCGCTCCACCAGTCGCCGTCCCCGTCAGCGTCACCGTTTGCGGACTTCCCGTAGCGTTGTCCGTAAACGTGATCGTTCCTGTCCGCGTTCCCGTCGCCGTCGGCTTGAACGTGATCGAAAAAACGCACGGCGGGTTTTCCTCCCCGATACTCGGACATTGCGCCAGCGTCGCCCCCGCAAAATCTCCGCTCGTCACGATACTGCTGAAGATCAGCGCGAACTCTCCGTTGTTCGACACTGTCACCGTCTGCGCCGCGCTCGTCGTCCCCACCACCTGGTTGCCGAACGTCAACGACGTCGGCGTAATCCCAATCACTCCCGCGACGCCCGTACCATTCAGCGTTACCGTTTGCGGGCTTCCCGTAGCGCTGTCCGTGAACGTGATCGTCCCCGTTCGCACTCCCGCCGCCGTCGGCGTGAACGTAATGTGGAACGTGCACGGCGTTCCCTCCACCGCGATGCTCGGGCACTGCGCCAGCGTCGCTCCCGCAAAATCCCCGCTCGTCACAATGTTCGTGAACGTTACCGGGGTGCCGCCCGTGTTCGATACGGTCAGCGTCTGCGATACGGCTGTCGTGCCTACACCCTCGTCCCCAAACAGCATTGTTGTCGGCGCGATCGTTATCGTTCCTGCGGGCGCCGAGCCAAACGTCGCCGTTACGGTCTCGTCGGCGCTCAGCGTCACCGTGCAGCTCGGCGGAGTCGTCTGCGGACTGGCCGGCGTGCAGTTCCCGCTGAAGCTCGTGAACGTCGAGCCCGTGCCCGCCGTCGCCGCCAGCACGACTGCGCTGTTACCCGCGAACGTGCCTACGCAGGTCGAAGGGCAAGTGATCCCGGCCGGCGAACTTGTAACAGTTCCTGTTCCAGAGCCGCTCGCCGTAACCGTCAGTCCCGCCGCGCCCATGCCCGACAGGGTCACCGTCTGCTCGCTTCCCGCGGTCGGCGCGTCGTCAGAAATCGTCACCGTCCCTGTGTAAGCAATAAACTGCGTTGGCGTGAATCCAATCGCAATCACGCACTGAGCGCCAACCGCCAGCATGGCAGGCGACACTGGGCACGGAGTCGGCGATGTGGCCAGCGAAAATGCCGCTCCAGTGATCGCGATGTCAGAAATCGTCATCGGCGCGTCGCCCGAATTCGTCAATGTCACCGGCAAACTCGCGCTCGCATTAATCGGTTGGTTCGCGAATGCCGCGGTGGTGCTGGAAAGAGCTATGTTCGGATTGAGGAGAACCTTCCGGATCCGGTTGTTGAACACGTCGCCCACATACATGTTGCCCTGAGGCGTCACCACAACTCCCACCGGCGTAGCGAAGCTTGCCGAAAGTGCCGGCCCGTCATCGCCCACAAATGCAAAGTTTCCATTTCCCGCAAACGCCGTGATGATCTTGCTCGTTCCATCCACGCGCCGTATTCGGTTGTTCCCAGAGTCCGAGATAAAAAAATTGCCCGCTCCATTCACCGACACTCGATCGGGAGAACGCAAAGTCGCGCTCGCGGCTGGGCCAAGGTCGCCACCGTTTCCAGCAACTCCGGTCCCGGCAATCGTCGTGATAATGCGCGGCGTGCCGGTATCGATCTTGCGAATTACATTGTTATCTGTGTCTGCGACGTACAAGTTGCCATTCGCGTCGATGTCCAGTCCAAGCGGGCAATCTAAAGTCGCGTTAACCGCCGGCCCCCCGTCTCCAGATAGATTGCCCCCTGGAACGCATCCGACAGGTGCGTTCCCAGCAGGTCCATCTCCCGCAACGGTTGTGATCGTCCCGGTCGTATCCACTTCGCGCACGCGATTGTCCTGCGCATCCACAAAATAAAGATTTCCCGCCGCATCCAGCACCGCTCCCCGCGCGTCGTTCAAGCTGGCGCTAAGTGCAGGCCCTCCGTCCCCGCAACTCGAAAAAGGAGCCGCGCACAAATTCCCCGATCCCACGATGGTCGAAATGTTCCCTGTCGAGCCATCCACCTCGCGAATTCGATTGTCACCATTATCCGAAACGATCAGGACCCCGCCCGGTTCCACAGTCACCGTCCGCGGCTGAAAAAGTTGAGCGCTGCCAGCCGGCCCGCCATCGCCACACGGCAGGCTCGGTCGCGGACACGGAATTCCCGTGCCCACCACCGTAGTTATGGTCTGGTTCGCAGCGCTGATTTCACGAATTCGATTGTTTTGCGCGTCAACGAGGAAGAGATTGCCGTTGCCATCCAGTGCGGGATTACGCGGGTCATACAAGCTGACGTTAGCACCGGTCGCCGGCCCACCGTCGCCCACCGCGCCGTTCCCCACCACAGTTGTGACGATCGTCGTGCTTGCCGTGTACAGCCGCACGCGATTGCTCCAGTAGTCCGCAATCCACAAATTGCCGGTAGCAGCGTCAACGAACAGCCCGAATGGGTTCGTCAGCGCCGTCGCAGTCCCCACGGCTCCGTCGCCGTTATATCCAAATGTGCCATTGCCCACGATCGTCGTAATTTGGTTGGGTGTATTCGGGTTCGTCGGCGAGAACACCTCTCGAATGCGTGCATTTTCAGAATCCGCAATGTAGAGGTTTCCCGCAGTATCCACAGCCACACCTTCGGGCACCTGCAGATTTGCCGCAGTTGCCGGCCCACCGTCGCCGCTGAAGCCCAACGTGCCGGTGCCGGCCACGATCGTAATAATTTTCGACGTCGCATCCACACGACAAACCACATCGGCGTTCTGGTCAGCGATGAAAAGGTTTCCGCCCGCATCAACCGCCAGCGCGATCGGGCCGTTCAGCGAGGTCGAGGTTGCCAAAGCGCCATTGGTGGGAAATCCCGCGGCGCCGTTCCCCGCATAAGTTGTGATGATCCCACTCCCCAAATTCACCTGGCGCACAACGCTGTTGCCAATGTCCGCAATGTAAAGATTTCCCGAACCATCCAGCGCCACCTCTTGCGGGAAACTCAGTTCGGCGCTCGTTGCCTGCCCACCGTCTCCCGAATAATTGCATACGTGCGGCGTTCCCGCGACTGTGTTCATCACTCCACTAGCCGCCACAATTTCCCGCACCACGCAATTATTCTGATCGGAAAAGTAAAGATTGCCGTTGACGTCCAGCGCCGCGCCGATCGGTTCATACAACAGCGACACATTAGCCAGCGTACCGTTCGGCGAAAATCCCGCGGTGTTATTCCCCGCGTATAGGGACATGGAGCTGGGAACTCCCAAGCCGGGAGTCACCTTATAGATCACGCCGTTATCATTCACTACGTAAAGGTTTCCCGACGAGTCTCGAACCATCGCTTCCGGTCCCTCGATCGGCGCAGCCGTGGGCGAGACGCCGCTGAGAGGTGGACCGCCAGCGACCGTCGAAATGGTGTTCTGTCCGCGCGCCACGCTCGCAAACAGAATCAGCACCGCTAACGAGATGACGCGGATGAAATATTGCGCAGTGCTCTTGGTAGGACGAATCACAGAGGTTCTCCTGGACTGCCTTCCCTGTACAACTCCGAGACCAAACAGTCTTCCGCATGCAGAGCACAAACGTACCTCGGCAGCATGCTCGGTTGCCTGCGGACAAACCTTTATTGTCGGGGAAACAACGCCGAATTCTCTTACCCAACCGCCTTGCCAGTCAAGCGATTGTTTTAATTGTCATTGAAAACCGCGGAGCACTTCACTATCATGCCGCACGCTGCACGCGACGTTACCCTGCAGCTCGATGCCAACAGCTTCTGCTGAAACCGAGCAACCACCACCCTCCGACGCCTCGCGCCTGCGCCAGATCGGTTTCCTCCCCCTGCTCTGCATTTTCTACGGCTACACCGCCGGCGGTCCCTTCGGTTACGAGGGCATCTTCCACGATTCCGGCCCCGGCATGGCCCTGGTCTTCCTCGCCTTCGTCCCGTTTTTCTGGAGCATCCCCATTTCCTTCGCCTCCGCCGAACTCAACAGCCTCCTCCCCGTGCAAGGCGGCTTCTACCGTTGGAGCCGCGCTGCCTTCGGCGATTTCTGGGGCTTTCAATGCGGCTGGTGGAATTGGACCGGCACATTTCTCCTCAACAGTCTCTACGGCGTGCTAGTTATGGACTACCTCGGGATTTATTTTCCATCGCTTACGGGTTACGCAAAATGGGTGGGCGCGTGCCTCGTGCTCATCGTCCTCGCATATCTAAACGCGCGCGGGATTCAAGTCGCAGGCTGGCTCTCGGTCGCGCTGCTCGTAGCCGTGATGATTCCGGTCACGTGGCTTTGCGCCGTTTCATTCTTCCACCTGCACCACAATCCCGTCACACCGTTCGTCCCGCCCGGCGCGCCCTTCGGCAGCGTCTTCGGCAAAGGTCTCGCTCTCGCCATGTGGAATTACGCCGGTTACGAGCAACTCTCCAGCACCACCGGCGAAATGAAAAATCCACAGAAAACTTTCGTGCGCATCCTCGCCTGGAATACCCCGATGAACGTCCTTACCTACGTTCTTCCCACCACGCTCGCGCTAGCAGTGCTCGGCAACTGGCAGGAATGGAAGACAGACTACATCGTCACCGCGTCGCGCCTCATCGGCGGCCCCGCTCTCGGCGCCGCCATGCTAATCGCCGCGATGATCGGCACCCTTTCGCTTTCCAACAGCACCATCCTCTACACCACGCGCGTCCCTGCGACGATGGCGCAAGACGGCTACCTCCCCGCATGGCTCGGAAAAATCCACGAACGCTACGGCACACCCACGCGCGCCATCGCGGTTTCCACCGTGGTGTATTGTCTGCTCGCGAAGTTCGACGTCGAGGACATGGTCAACATCTACATCTGGACGCGCATCGCCACCACGCTGCTAACGCTCTTCGCCGCCTGGCAAATGCGCAGAAAACTGCCCCACGCCGCCCGTAGCTTCCGCATTCCCGGCGGCAGCGCCGGCATCGCCTACATCCTGATTTTTCCGCTGGTATTGTGCGCGCTGAAAATCGCGCAAAGTGAGGATTACGTCTGGAGGTACGCCCCGCTGCTGCTAGCCTCGGGGCCTGTTGCATACTTTGTGTTGCGCTACGCCTTCAAACTTAAACCCAGCGCCGACATTTCCCCGGCTAAGCCAGCTGTTGACTCGCCTTTGTAGCGGCCAGCTTTAGCTGAGCGTCGTCGCCCGTGCTCTAGCGGTTGCCGTTGATTTTGCCGTTGCAGCGCCGGCGTCCCGCCGGCTCTTTTGCCGTTGCTGTTGTATTTGATTTTGCCTTTGCGTTTGCCTCTGTAGCGGCCGCCTGCTCATATTTCCTTCGCCCTCAGCGAACGAAATAGAGGCGGGCAGATTTTCGGCCTCGCCTGCAGAATCCCGCGGCTTTCTCTTTCTTCCGCTTTTGCCTTTCTCCGTATCCTCTGTCTCAAATCTTTTCACGCCACAACTTTATTTTGTGCCCCCAATCTTCTCAGAAACCGTCTTCGCCTGCGTGAACAACAAAAGATAATCCTGCCCTCCCGACTTCGAATCCGTCCCCGACATATTAAATCCCCCAAACGGATGCGCCCCCACCATCGCCCCGGTGCACTTGCGATTCATGTACAAATTCCCCACATGAAATTCCTCTTCCGCTCGCGCAATCTTCGCCGCATTCTGTGAATACACCGCGCCCGTCAATCCGAATTCGCTGTCGTTGGCCATCGCAAGCGCCTCATCGAAATCCTTCGCCTTCGTCACCGCCAAAACCGGACCAAAAATTTCTTCCTGGAAAATGCGCGCCTTGCGATCCACGTCCGCGATTACCGTCGGCTCGATGAAATATCCGTCGCCCTCCGCGCGTTTCCCGCCGGCCACCAGGCGCCCTTCCTTTTTTCCGTGGTCAATGTAACCAAGAATCGAAGTCATCGCCGCCTTGTTGATCACCGGGCCCATATAATTCGCGGGATCCTCGATCGGCCCCACTTTCATTTTCTTCACGCGCTCCACCAGCTTGCTCAAGAACTCGTCATAGATTTTTTCCGCGACGATGGCCCGCGAGCACGCCGAACACTTCTGCCCCTGATAACCAAACGCCGATAGCGCCACGCCTTCCACTGCCGCATCCACGTCCGCCTCGTCGTCCACGACGATCGCGTCCTTGCCGCCCATTTCCAGCACCGTGCGCTTGATCCAAACTTGCCCCGGCTGAGTCTTGGTCGCCTGCTCGGCAATCCGCAGCCCCGCTTCCTTCGATCCGGTGAACGCAATGAACCGCGTCTTGGGATGCGTCACCAGCGCTTCGCCCGCCGTGCTGCCTGGACCAGTAAAGAAGCTGACGACGTCGCCCGGCACGCCCGCCTCGTACAAAATATCAATGAAGATCGCGGCAATCGTCGGCGAATCGCTCGATGGTTTCACCACCACGGTATTGCCGGTGACGACCGCGGCGACCGTCATGCCGCCCATAATCGCCGCCGCGAAATTCCACGGCGGAATCACGATCCCCACACCCAGCGGAATATATTTCAGATAATTTTTCTCGCCGCGAAACGGTGTCAATTTCTGCGGCGTGCCCAGCCGCAAAGCTTCGCGCCCATAGTATTCGCAAAAATCAATCAGCTCGGCTATGTCGGCATCCGCTTCTGGCCAGGTCTTGCCGATTTCATAGCTCAGCCAGGCATCCAGTTCGTAGCGCCGCTTGCGCAAAATATCCGCCGCGCGATACAAACAAGCCACGCGCCCTTCCACCGGCACGCGCTTCCAGCGCTCAAACGCCGCATGCGCCTTCTCCACAGCCGTCTTCGCCATCTCCACGGTCGCCTTCTGAAACACTCCAATCACTTGATCGGGATGCGACGGATTGTAAGACCTGATCTTCTCCGTGGTAGTGATCCGCTCGCCGCCGATGGTCAGCGGGTACTCGCGCCCAAACATCCCGCGCACCGATGCCAGCGCGTCCTCCATAGCCTTGCGGTTTTCAGGCTTGCTGAAATCTATGAACGCTTCGTTCGCAAACTCCCCGCGTTGCAAATTCACTGCAGCCTCAGGCGTGCCGGATGTGCCGGTCGCACCGGTCCTACCAGTGGTAGCCGTCGATGTCATTGGTTGTGCCTCACGGTATGTGTCATGCGCGTTCTGGAGCATCTTATTTTAGCGCTGCGCGCGATGCTGGCACAAGGACAGCGTGAGCAGCGACTGGTTGGGAGTGCGTAATAATCGGTCGGACGTGGCGACGTGCTATCGAACTGCGAAATTGCGGGGCGCAAAATGACAAAAAATAGTGTCGACTAGAAATGGACCCGACTGTTTCTTTTCAATGAGTTGAGTCATGTTTCTAATCGCCGCGAGTGTCGATTCAGACTGCGTACGGCGCGTACGTCGTGGCCGCAAGCTGACTTGCATACGTGGGAAGAGGTTGCGGGGCTGGCTGACCGACGCTGGCGAGAGGCGCTGGCCCACATCCCCGCGTCGCCATGTCCGAGCGATAGCCCGTGCGATTTACCTCGTAACCCGTTTGTCTGTGTACCAGCCTGCATGTTGCGTCCTCATCGGGGCTGAAAAGTGCCCCGACTCGCGCTAACTCATTTGCTGGTTGTTGAATATTCGTAGAAATACGGAGATGGCTAAGTTCGTGAAGGGAAAGAGGCAGGGGACGGAGGTTGTGTGTGTTCCCAAGAAGACGAATCGCGCAGGACCGGGACGTCCCGAGTCGCTGCAGAACTGGAGGCGTCACAGTAGACTGGCGCCGCGCCTTACGATTCACCCCACCGTTCATTTTTGACCGGATCCGGGCTCAGAGAGGATTGTTCACGGTACATCCTGATCCGACGAAGATCTTCTATCGCGAAGGTAGGACGGTGCTTCGAATCCCCCGAGCGCGGGTGAACAAGTTTCGGAAAACGCCGTGCAAATACGACGTAGACCATTGGTACATCGATCCCGACGCACAGGGTCTTGGACAACAAATGCGATGGCAATACAAGTCAAGGACCGGTCTGGGATCCGTCTTCATGGACAAGGATTGATATTGATGCGGATAGGCGACGGTTGAGCGATCCTTCGACACCAGTCAAATGCCTGCGCTCGAGTGGCACGTCGGCAACATTGACGATTTCCATTCGTGGAAAAAAGGGGCGGGTCTGAGACCCGCTCCTACGCAGCGTGAATCGCGTTACTTACGCTTATTTGCTCTTCGAGTACAGGATGCGCAGTAGGTGGTCGCGGTGCGTGGCGTAATCTATCGTGGAGCTGTACACATCGCCGAAGAGCGGTTGCGTTTTATGCAGCGCTTCGATTTCCGCATAGAACTTATCCATGGCTGCGGCGTTTGGAAAAACGGCGATCAGGGTGTACGCGCCGGGCGTTTCCGTGTGAATCAGGTCTTCCTCAAGCGAATAGCCGGACAGGGTGCCGTCGGCAACCGCGGCATCCAACCAGGGCTTGCGATACTTCGTTATCAAATCTTTGAACTCTTCGACGTGGCCTGGCTTCGGGGTCCAATCCTGCACCAGGACGTAGCCACTGTCGGTGGTGCCGCCTTTGCCGTTGTACATGGTGGACATGGTGATCGCATCGGAGTGCATGGTGTAGGCGAAATCGGCGGAAGTAGTGGCCGCGGCGCGCAGGGCCGCCAAAGTTTTCATCAAGCCCGCAATCGAGGACGAAGCAAACCAGCCCACGTGCGTTGGCGCGTTCAGCCCTTCATGAACTTCCAGAACGCCGTCACCGTAGCTGAGGATCGTTCCGTCGGCGAGGAGACTGTCGAAAACCTTGTGCCCGGACGCCAGGGTCTTTTCGTATGTGGGCCACTGCGCGCGGGGAACTCCGAAGAAAGAGACGTAGGTGTAGACCACTGGCTGCCTAGGAGCCTCGGTTTGTTGCGCGCGCGCGGCCGGCGCGGAAAATGCGAACATGGACACGAACAATACAGACAGCGTAGAAAGGTACAGCATTCGCTTAATCATCGTTTTTTTCTCTCCTGCTTTTTTGGCTGCCAGAGCGATCGTAACCGGAAAGCTCGATTTAGACTTCTGTCTGGCGCATCGTATGCTCGTCTTGACGCGGACACAACGAATTTATGGGCAGAGCGCTTTGACGGGGATCCCTTGCGCCCGCAGCTGAATCCGGATCACGCTGGCACGGAAATCTTGTAGTCGGATTATTTGCGGTAGACGACGCCGGCTTTCATTACGAAGGAAACTTTTTCGAGCGCGGAAATGTCTTCGAGCGGATTGCCGGGGACGGCGACGATGTCTGCCTGATAGCCGGGCTCCAGCATGCCGATCTTATCTGGCCAGCCCAGCAATCTTGCGCCGTTCAGCGTGCCGGCTTGGATCGCGGCGAGCGGCGACATTCCGTATTTCACCATCAGCATGAATTCGCGCCCTTGCGTGCCGTGCCGAAATGGGCCGACGTCTGAGCCCATTGCAATGGGGACGCCCGCAGCGAGCTGCCTTTTGAATTCGCTGCTGTGCAGCACGATCAGGGCGCGTTCGCGCGCGGCGGCTTCTGGCGTCGCGGCGTGGTCTGCAAAATATTCCGAGATGGTGAAAGTGGGGACGGCGAAGATTTGCTTTTCGCGCATGATGCGCATGGTCTCGTCGCTGAGTTGATAAGCGTGGTCAACGGATTCCACCCCGGCGCGGGCGGCGTAGAGTGTTCCGGGTTCGCCCGTGGCGTGGACGGCGACGCGGTTGCCGCTGCGCGCGGCTTCGTGGACCGCGGCGGTGAGTTCTTCTTCGCTGTACTGGAAGGGAGTCGAGAATTTTCCGTTGGCGATCGTGTCCGCACCGGTTTCGTAAATCTTGATGAAGTCTGCGCCTTCTTTCAGTTGCTGTCGGATTACGGTGACGAGTTCCGTGGAATTGTTGGCGTAGGTGGCGTTGGGGAGGACGTGCTGCTCGGGGTTGTAGCCGATCGCGTCTTCGTGGCCGCCGAGAATATTGATGGCGTTGCCGCTGATGCGCAGGCGCGGGCCGGGAATTTCGCCGCGATTGATGGCGTCGCGCACCGCGGTGTCTGCGGAGCCGGCGCCTTCGGTGCCCATGTCTCGCTCGGCCGTAAATCCGGCGAGGAGATCGTCGCGCGCGGCGAGTGTGGCCATGATGGTGCGCTGCGGAACGGATTCCTGCACGGTTTGCAGATCTTCCGCGCCGGGATGGAGAAAGAGATGCACGTGCGCGTCAATCAGGCCGGGCAGAAGAGTGGTATCGCCTAGATCGATAATTTCCGCTCCGGCGGGGTGAGTGACTTTTGCGCTGACTTCTTTTATGACGTCGCCCTCGATCAGGATTTCGCCCGGGGTGATGATGCGGCCCGATTCTACGTCGAGCAGGTGTCCAGCGTGGAGGACGATCGGGTGCGCGCCGGGTGCAGACCGCGGTTGCGCGGTTTGCGCGTGGAGTTGAGTGTTGCAAAGGAATGCGACAGTTGCGGCTAGAACCAGGGTGAGGATGGCGCGCGGCGGCTTCATTTGGTAGCCGCGATGATAAACCAATTTTGGTTGGCGATTTAGGATTTATAGCGGGGGTTGGGCGCGACGCTCTGGAAGCCGTAGGTTTCGTAGCGCCAGGAGATTTTTCCTTCGCGCAGGCTGACGATGGTGAACCCTTCGGGGAAATCGAGACGCGGGCCGTGCCACCAATTGCCGCACACCGCGCCGCAGCATGCGTACTGGCAATCTTTGTAGTTCACCAGCTCATTGATGTGGAGATGGCCCTGCAGCACGGCGAGAACGTTGTGCGCCGCGAACAAGGCGATCACGGCAGCGGAATTTGCCACGGACACGGTATCGTAGCGCTGTGTGCCGTCCGGCTTGGGACCGTAGGCGAGATAACCGGTGATCAGCGGCACGTGGGTGATGACGACGATGGGCGCGGCCGGCGGGATGGCCGCGAGGTCGTGCGCGAGCCAGCGCAGCTGCGCATCGTCAATGCGGCCTTCCCAGAGGCGATCGGGCGTGGGGAAAATGGAATCGAGGACGATGAAATGGTAGCCGCGATGATTGAAGGAATAGTAGGTGCGGGCGCCGATGCGGTCTTCGAACATTTTCTTGCCGTAGCCGGGATCGGTGGGAATGGCGCCGCTCTTGCTAAGGATGCCATAGAGGTCGTGGTTGCCGATGGTGTGATATAGCGGCGCTTGGATGGTGGCTTCGGTGCGCTGGTAGAGATCGAAGAGCATGTCGGCACGGGTGCGGGGGACGTCGAGAGCGTCGAAAACCATGTCGCCGCCGCAGATGGCGAATTCGGGTTTGGCTGCTGCGATTTTTGCGAAGGCCATTTGGCAGCCGTGCGCGGCGTCTAGTTCGGGCTGGATGTGCGTGTCGGTGAAGAAGACGAAGTCGAAGGACTCGGCGGCAGCGACGGCCGCGTTCACGTTGCCATGATTCAGGAGCGGAATTCCCGGGAGCGCGGCGGCGGCTCCGGCGGCGGCTAGAGATCGCAAGAAACTTCGGCGGTCAGGATTCAAGTGCGGTTCCTTGGCGCGCCTCGGCGGAGGGCGTCGTAAAGTTCCTCGGGTACGTTTTCAATGTATCGACTGGCCATAGCCACAGGATAGTCCCCGGCGAGCAGATTACCTATCGTTGGTGAAAAAGGCAGCGGCTAGTAGCGAGTGATTAGTGGCTAGAAAACCGCGAGCGCATCCGTGGAGGCGTGTTTGCTGGAGATGATCGCGGATGAGGGATTTTAGCGGAGGTGTTTCGCGATTTCGCGGGCGGCGTTGTGGCCGGAGGCGCCGGTTACGCCGTTGCCGGGGTGGGTGCCGTTGCCGCAGAGGTAGAGGTTTTTCACTGGGGTGGCGTAGCGGGCCCAGCCTAGGAGCGGGCGCATGGTGAAAATTTGGTCTAGGGCTAGTTCGCCGTGGAATGGGTGGCCGCCTGTTAGGCCATAGGTGGCTTCGAGATCTTGCGGCGTTAGAGTTTGGAGCGCCAGGATTTTCGCGGGGAAATCGGGGGCGTATTCCACGACGGTTTTGATTACGGTGTCGCGCAGGGCGTCTCGTTGTTGCGACCAGTCGCTGGATTTTAATTTGTAGGGCGCGAACTGCATGTAGATGGACATGACGTGCTTGCCGGCGGGGGCGAGCGAATTATCGAGGATTGTAGGGATGGAAATATCGAGAAAGGGGGCGCGGGAAAATTCACCGTATTTGGAGTCGTCGAAGGCGTGCTCGAGATAGTCGATTCCTGGACCGATGTGGATGCGTCCGGCGAGCGCGGCAGTGCCGTCGGAGGTTTGTCTGAGCGCGGTGAATGTTGGCAGGCCGTCGAGCGCGACATTTATTTTTGCGGCGACACCATTGCTGCGGAAATTGAGCATTTTCACGACGAAGCTGGGTGGCAAGTGGACCGGGTCGAGAAGGCCGAGCAGGGTGCGGCGCGGATCGGCGCCGGAAACTACGGCTTTCGCTGACATTTCTTCACCATTTGCGAGCGCGACGCCGGTGACTGCGCCGTGTGTCACCAGAATTTGCGCGACTTCCGCGCTGGTGCGGATTTCAGCGCCGGCTTCTTTCGCGGCCGCGGCCATCGCGGCGGTGAGCGCGCCCATGCCGCCGCGCGGGTAGGCGGAGTTCCCTACCGGATGCGGGTCAGCAGCGGCGCGCAGCAGAAGCAATGCGGTGGAACCTGCGGACCAGGGGCCGAGCGAGGCGCCGAAAATTCCGCGCGCGGCTACTACGGCGCGCAGCAGATCGGTTTCAAAAAATTCGGCGACAAAATCCGCCACGGCCATGGGGCCCCAGCGGATCAGTTGCATCATTTCTTTTTTTCCGAGGCCGCGGACTTTGCGCCCGAGCTTCAGAAGCTTCCAGAGATCTTCGTTGGAAGGCTTTTCGATGACCGGCGGAGTCAGATCGAGCAGTTCGCTGGCGATCGCGCCGGCGCGAGCGATCTCTTTGGAAAGCTCGAAATATTTTGCGCCGTCCTTTTTGGAAAAATTATCAATCTGGCGGGCGGAAGCCGACGGATCGGTGTGCAGGACAAGCGCGCGGCCATCGGGCGCGGGCGCAAAGACGCGCACGGGCGATTCGAGTTTTTCCAGGCCGTGACGGGCGAGTTGCATGTCTTTGACAATCGTCGCGAGCGGAGGGCCGCCGGCATGCGCGACGGTGGAACATTTGAAGCCGGGATGAAACTCTTCGGTGACGGCGGCTCCGCCGACAATGGAGCGGCGTTCGAGGACGAGCGGCTTGTGGCCTTTTTTCGCGAGATAGAAAGCGGCGACGAGAGCGTTGTGCCCGCCGCCGAGAATGATGATGTCGCGCTTCGCGGCCACGCCTAACTTCTCCCCGTGTCTTTCAAAATTTCGAGCGCGGCCAAGCGGCCGGGCGCGCCCATGATGCCGCCGCCGGGATGCGTCGCTGAGCCACACATATACAATTTTTTGATGGGAGTGCGGTAACGCGCCCAGCCCGCGGCGGGACGCAAGAAAAACAGTTGTTCGAGCGAAAGTTCGCCTTGAAAAATATTTCCTTCGGTGAGACCGGTCTGGCGTTCGATATCGAGCGGAGTGATGAACTGTTTTCCGATGATGAGATTTTTCAGGTTGGGCGCGAATTGCGAAATCGTGTCGATGACCGTGTTGCCGAAGGCCTCGCGCTGCTCGTCCCATGTGCCGGAAGCGAGCTTGTAGGGCGCGTATTGCACGAAGCAGGAAAGGATGTGTTTTCCGGGCGGCGCGACGGAGGGATCGGTGAGCGACGGAATGACCATATCAATGTAGGGGCGGCGGGAAAATTCGCCGTACTTGGCCTGGTCGTAGGCGCGCTCCATATATTCCATGGAAGGCGAAATGGAAATCGCGCCGCGGAGATGATTTCCCGGACCCGGGAGGCAAGTGAAATCCGGCAGGCCATCGAGAGCGAGATTCACTTTGCCGGATGAGCCGCGATATTTATAGCGGCGCACATCTTCGAGGAAATCGCCGGGGAGTTCGCGGGCTTCGATGAATTTCAGGAACGTGAGATTGGGATCGACGCTCGACGAGACGATGCCGGCGTGAATTTCTTCGCCGCCTTCGAGAACGACGCCCTGGGCGACGCCATTTTTTATGAGAATTTTCGAGACCGCTACTTCCTTGCGGATTTCGACGCCGGCTTCGAGAGCTGCGCCGGCGATGGCGTTGGAAATGGCGCCGGTGCCGCCGCGGCTGAAACCCCAGGAGCGGAAGGCACCGTCGATTTCGCCCATGTAATGGTGCAGCAAAACGTAGGCGGTGCCGGGCGAACGAATTCCTAGAAACGTGCCGATGATTCCGGAGGCGGACATGGTGGCTTTGAGCACGTCGGTCTCAAACCACTGGTCGAGGAAATCGGCGGCGCTCATGGTCATGAGCTGGACGAGATTGTATTTGTCTTCGGCGTCGAGATTCTGGAAACGTTTGCCGAGGAAGGCTAGTTTTTTCAGGTCGCGTGGATCGAGGGACGTGGGATCGGGCGGGATCATTCCCAGTATCGGTTTTACGAAGCGGCACATGGCGACCATGGACTTGCCGAATTCTTCGTAGGCTTCGGCGTCGAGTTTGGAGTGGCGCTCGAGCTCGCGCCGCGTTTTGCCGTGATCGTTCTGGCGCCAGAGGTAATCACCGCTGGGCATGGGGGTCATGGTGCCGTCGAGCGGAAGAATTTCCAGGCCGTGGCGGGGGAGATCGAGATCGCGAATGATTTCTGGGCGGAGGAGCGAGACTACGTAGGAGAAAACCGAAAATTTGAAGCCGGGGACGATTTCTTCGGTGACGGCAGCGCCTCCAAGGACGTAACGTTTTTCTAGGACCAGGACTTTTTTGCCGGCTTTGGCGAGGTAGGCCGCGTTCACGAGGCCGTTATGGCCGCCGCCGATTACGATTACGTCGTATTTCTTTGCCATGGATTATGCGGGTGATTCCCCCGTTCGAAGGATGAACACCGGAGCCGAAGCATTTTACAGGCGGGGGCGCGGAGTCACAAGGAAGAAGCGTGGATGGCTGACTTGGAGTCAGGGAGGCAGTGATGAGTGACGAGTGACAAGTGATGATTGACGCGCGGGGTGGTGTCTTAATTTGAAATTCATTGGCCTACAGAGCGGCACTCAGCGTGCTCCGTATCCACTCTGAAACAGACTGCTTCTTGCTATTCGCAGCCGTCTCGATAGCCTTCAACTCATCTGGCGTGACGCGAACACGCAGAGTGCCTGCTTTAGCGTGTCCCTTCGGCAATGGCGGCCGTCCCGCTTTCCTAACTTTCTTCTGTTGGCTCAAGGCTTCTAAACTCCTGAATGATTGCGGCTCGTACCGCCAGCAAGGGCGACGTTACCGGGTGAATGTGAAGCACGGTTACATGGCGTTTCGGCTTCGATGGATCGTCTGTCTCGTGCGACCATGCGTAAACCTTTGGCGCTTCCGGATGCCCTTGCAACTCAAATACTTCCACGATTCCATCCCAAACCGTCCTACCCTGATACGTTTCTTTGACTGGTACGCTTTCCATGTGCCGCGCCTCAACGCCATGCAAGCGGCGGATAATAGCCTTCAGCTCCTGAATATAGGTATTCACTGTGCAGAAGCCAGCTTTCCGTCAAAGTCGCTTGACCACGAGCAGACGTACATGGTACAAAATGTTTTAGTGGGGTGTTGCAGTGTACGGCTACAATGTACGCTCGCCTTTAGGCGCGACAGGAGGTATGCTACTTCTATGAGTGAAGTCCTAGCCCAAGTGATTCGGGAAGCAATCACGATCCGTGAACGAGAATTGGAGGAGCTTCGCCAAAAGTTACGCGAGGCTGAATCTGATTCAAACGGCGGCAGAAAGCGTAGACGAAGCCGCAAAGAAAGTGGCCCGAGGCCCGGCAGTATTCCCGCGCTCATTCTTGAATGCTTAGAGGATGCTGGGGGCAAGCCTCTTGGCGCTGCGGATATTTCTGAGAGGCTCGCCAAGAAGGACAAGAAAGTCGAGAGCCGGTTTGTTGCGGCAGCTATAAGCCGGTACATCAAGGCGAATAAGTTGTTTGCGATAACGCCAGAGGGATTGTACATGCTGCGGAAGAACGCGGCATAACAACGTTGCAATCGGGAGGTGAAAAATGATGTATCCGATTGAAACAAAGGGGCTGGGCAAACCCATAACATACGATGGCAACAAAGAGGAACCGTCCGGTGCACTTCGCGACGTATTTTACGACGCGGAACGGGCGGCGAATCTATGCTGCAACGTACGGATACAAGTGCTGGCCAATAGGCCAGCGCCGGTAACCTAACGGGGGCGCCCAGCCCTCCAATCGAACCCTGAAACCCGACACTATATATTATAGGTCTATGCATTTGGCAACGCAAATTTACACCGTGGCCTTAACCAAGTCGCCAACCGTCCAGAAATCGCGCTCGATTCCTGCAGCCATCGCGGGAGTCATGCGCAGCGAGTTGTGGCGCTTCACGAAATTGTAGTACGCAAAGTGAAGGGCGACCGCTGCTTCAAAATTCTCAAGCTTTTTGCTGAAAGCGTAGGTGAGGCGGCTCAAACGGCGCATGTGGAGGCGTGTGGTGCCATTCAGACGCTCAACATGGCTCGTAGTGGCGAGCGCCATATCAGGACGGCCAGCGTATGCCGTCTTGTCCACGCGAATCACCTCCGCGTCCATCGCTTCGCTCTCGAAAACCTTGACGATCTGAGCGTAATCCACGCCCGCTCCGAATGCCTGTTCAACAGCACCAACATAGGCGTGCATGGCATCGGTAGAGAGTTGAACGCGATTGGCGAGACGTGAGGCGACGTCCGAGACGAAAGCGTTCGTCGTTTCCGCAGTGCGCTTTCCAACCTTGAACGCGGGAACCAATTTCGTTTCCGGGTCAATCGCACAGAAAGTCCAAACGTCGCCCATCTGCGGATTATCATCGGGGCGAACGTGGCGCTCTTTCTTGCCGATGAATCCCCACAATTCATCAAATTGCAGGCGTTCACAGGTCAAATCGCGCATCTTGGCATCTAGGAGCGACGCACAACCCTTTCCGACGCGCACACCGAGATTCATAATCGTGTTGCGGTTAATGCCCGTCATACGCTCAATCTGACGGATACCAGAGCCTTCAGCTAGTGCGCTGATTACCGCTATTTGCTTCGCTCTCGGTAGGACGTTTGCCATTTGCGTTCTCCCTATGCCAATAACTGTACCCCAATAATTAGCTCTTGTCAAGGGAAATTGTTGTGGTACACTAAATATTAAGAGGTTCATACATTGGAAGATAATCACGAAGGCCAAAATAACGTAACCCAAACCGGCAATAAGCCTTATGTTTTCATCCGCAGTACACAACAAGAACACGCCCCGAACTCCGAGACAGTAGGCGAGCACCATCCCTATTACAAATATGACAAATCGGAAAAATGGAGAAACCTTAAACCTCAAGACAGATACATGGTTCTGTTGACCCTCGGGATATTGCTGATAGCTGGAATAACCGCCTGGATTCTTTTGGGCCAGTTCAACACCATGTCCGACCAGACTCAAGTACTGACAGATCAAGCATACGGCGATGCCATAAGTGCCACTCTCTCCGCCGTTCAAGTCCAAAAACAACTCCGGCTTGCTCAGCAACAGGCCGATGCAGCGACTAGCGCCTCTACTACGGCTCGCGATAGCCTCATTAGAAGCAACAGGCCATGGGTGGGCATAGACGGCTCTCCATATGTCACTGAACCAGTCCAAATGAGCATTGAAAACGGAGATAGACGTGCCGATCTCAAGATTAGATTCATCATTAAAAACTTCGGAACTTCTCCAGCCCTTCATGTTGGCATGGGCGTGATGAATGAAGATGCGCCGTTCAAGGGCGTGCCAGAATTCTTTGAATCGCAAAAACTTGACGTAGATGCTGCTTGCAGAATGGCCGATATGGAAACCTTGCCTACAAGGTCGCAAACCCTGACTCCAAAGGGGATGGTTACGCTTCCTCCAAGCCAATTCGGACCGTACATTTTCCCTCAGAACATTCTCCCGCACTTGGAAAACATCGGAATTCCCGAGCTTAGTAAGAGAGTTGACCAACTGCGCTTTATTGGATGCATAGCTTACCAAGACCAGTTTTCTATCACTCACCACAGTACTTTCTGCTTTAGGGGAAATGGCCAGATCACTAATGCAAGTCCGAATACCCAATTTTCCGTCTGCGGCATAAATCAGACAGCAAACTAGCGGCAGCATCCAAATAAAAACACTCTGGACACGCCCCGACCTAGATGGCGTCTTCAAATTAAGACACCACCACGCGCGGCTAAACGTTGCGACTGGGGTAGCGCGGGCACTATAATCGCGGGCTGCGTGTTGTGGGGTTTTTCTTGTGGCTAGGAGTGACTGTGCCGATTGGGACTGCGGTTCACGATAGAACTTTGAAATTGTGCGAGAGCATGAATTATCGCGAGTGGTCGGGGTACTACGCGGTGAGCGTGTACGAAATGCATCACGACCACGAGTACAACGCGATTCGCAATGCTTGCGCGCTGATTGATGTGACGCCGCTATACAAATACCGGATCGAGGGGAAGGACGCGACGAAATTCGTGAACCGGGTGATCACGCGGGACATTCATAAGGTCGCGATCGGGCAGGTGATTTACTGCTGCTGGTGCGACGAGCAGGGGAGAGTGATTGATGACGGGACGATCTCGCGGCTGGGGGAGAATTCGTATCGTTGGACGGCGGCGGATCCGAGCATTCGTTGGTTTCACCAGAATGCGCTGGGGCTGGATGTGCAGATCGAAGATATTTCGGACAAGGTGGCGGCGCTGGCGCTGCAGGGGCCGACTTCGGGGCGCCTGTTGAAGATGGTGGCGGAGGCGGATATTGCGAATCTGAAATACTTTCGGTATACGCGCGGGAAAATTGGCGGCGTGGACGTGGATATCTCGCGGACTGGTTATACGGGCGATCTGGGGTATGAGATATGGATTCCTTGGCAGGATGCGCCGCGCGTTTGGGACGCGCTGATGGAGAACGGGCGCCCTTTTGATTTGCACCCGGCCGGAATCATTGCGCTCGACGTGGCGCGGATCGAGGCGGGATTGATCATGTTGGAGGTGGATTACACCAGCAGCAAACGGGCGTTGATTGAAGCGCAGAAATACTCGCCTTACGAATTGGGGTTGGGCAAGATGGTGGACCTGAAGAAGGAATATTTTATCGGGCGCGAGGCGCTGGTGGCGGAAAACGAACGCGGGCCGAAGCGGCTGTTGATGGGGCTGGACGTGCGTTGGGAAGACGTGGAGCGGCTTTACGACGCGGTGGGATTGGGGCCGCAGGTGCAGAGCACGGCTTCGCGCGCGCATGTGCCGGTGTATCGCGGCGGATTGCAGGTGGGCAAGGCCACTTCGACGACGTGGTCGCCGACGCTGAAGAAAATGATCGCGCTGGGGAGTTTGCAGCGCGAGCACGCGGCGGCGGGGACGGAATTGCAGATGGAACTGACGGTGGAAGCGGTGCGTCATAAGGTACGTGCGACGGTGAGGGACTTGCCATTTTTTAATCCGCCTCGGAAGACGGCCACGCCGGTAACGTGAAGGTCCGCGCTGGAGGAATTTATTGAAAGTTGAGTTTGCGGCAAGTAGCGGCGCTGCGCTCGGAGATTCTTCTAGTTCCGTGCGCCTTTTCAATTTCAAACCACTGCGATTTTTCCTGCCCTTATTTTTTGTGATTGCGAGCGTGACTCCTGTGAATGCACAAGATGCTAAGGCGAAGTGTCCGCCGGCGGCGCGGATTGAGGATGTGGCGGAGACGATTCACGGAACCGTGGTGCACGATCCTTATCGCTGGCTGGAGGAGCAGGACAGCGCGGAAACACGGGCTTGGATTGAGGCGGAAAACGCTTGCACGCAGGCGGTATTGGGGAAATTGCCGGGTCAGGATGCGATCGCGAAACGGCTGGGGGAATTGATCAAGGTGGACACGATTCGGCTGCCGATCGAGCGCGGGGGACGATATTTTTATGCGAGGCGCGCGGCGAACCAGGATTTGTTCGTGCTTTATATGCGGCGCGGAGCGAAGGGCGAGGAGGAAGTGCTGGTGGATCCGGCGAAGCTGAGCGCGGATCACACTACCAGCGTGAATTTCGAGGGGATTTCGGATGACGGGAAGCTGATCGGATATGGGGTGCGCAAGGGCGGCGAGGACGAGGTTTCGCTGCATTTTCTGGACACTGATACTGGGAAAGAGCGCAAAGACGTGCTACCGCGGGCGCGCTACATTTCCAGCCCCACATTCAGGAAAGACAAGACTGGATTTTATTATTCGAAACAGGCGGAGGAAGGGCCGCGGGCTTATTTTCACGCGATGGGAACGGATCCGGCGCAGGACACCAAGGTTTTTGGCGACGGTTATACGCCGGACAAGATTCTGGCCGTGGATTTGTCCGAGGACCAGCGATATTTGTTGTTCACTGTGTTTTACGGGTCGGCGTGTGACAGATCGGAGGTTTATTTTCAGGATTTGAAGATTGCAGGGCCGGTTGTGCCGGTGGTGAACACGCTCGCGGGATGTTTTCAGGGCACAATCGCGAACGATACTTTGTACCTGCAGACGAATTGGAAGGCGCCGAAGTGGCGGATGGTGGCGGTGCCGCTGCGGACTCCTTCACAGGAACATTGGAAAGAAATTATTCCCGAGGGCGAATCGCGGATGGAGGAGTTCCGCCTGGCGGGCGGGAAAATCGTGGCACAGTATTCGCACAACGCGGCTTCGGAACTGAAAGTATTTGAAGTGGATGGGAAGGCGGCTGGCGCAGTTACGTTGCCACAATTGGGAACCGTGGCGGGAATTACGGGGAGATGGAAATCGAGCGAAGTGTTCTTTTCGTTTCAATCGTTCGCGATACCGGCGACAGTTTATCGCTATGATCTGGGCGCGCGAGGGCTGGAAGTGTGGGCGAAACCGGCGGTGCCAGTTGATCCGAGCGGGTTTGAAGTGAAACAGGTCTGGTACGAATCGAAAGACAAGACGCGCGTGCCGATGTTTTTATTTTACAAGAAGGGATTGCAGCTGGACGGGGCGAATCCGGTTTTGATGACGGCTTATGGCGGGTTTGACGTGAGCGAGACGCCGTTGTTTCGCGATGACGCGGTCTTGTGGGTGGAGCATGGCGGCGTGTTTGCGTTGCCGAGTTTGCGAGGAGGCGGGGAGTTCGGCGAGGACTGGCATCGCGCCGGGATGCTGGAGAAAAAGCAGAATGTGTTTGATGATTTTTACGCGGCGGCGGAATGGCTGATCGCGAATAAGTACACGCGCGCAGAAAAGCTGGCGATTACCGGGCGCAGCAACGGCGGATTGTTGATGGGGGCGGCTTTGACGCAGCGGCCGGATCTTTTTCGGGCGATAGTGTGCGGGTATCCGCTGCTGGATATGGTGCGTTATCAGAATTTTTTGGTGGCGAAGTATTGGGTGCCGGAGTACGGGTCGTCGGAGGATGCGGAGCAGTTCCCTGCGCTTCTTGCTTATTCGCCTTATCACCATGTGATGCCGGGGACGAAATATCCCGGGATTTTGTTTTTGACCGGAGACAGCGACACGCGGGTGGCTCCTTTGCATGCGCGGAAGATGACGGCGGCAGTGCAGGCGGCGCAGGGCGGGGATAGGCCGATTTTGCTCTTGTACGATACGAAGTTGGGCCACAGCGAGGGGCGTCCGGTGAGTAAGATGATTGAAGAGGATACGCAGGTTCTGGGATTTTTGATGTGGCAGGTGGGCGTTCAGGGCTCTTGAGACTTTTATCTTTTGAGTTTTTATATTTCGATCATTCGATCCGACATTTTGGAGGTATGGATGCGAGCGATTATGCGCACTGCGGTGATGGCGTTGGCTGGGGCGCTGGCGTTGTTGCTGGTGCTGGTGTGCGGCTGCGCGAATGTGGCGATGGCGCAGACTGCGGCGGCGCCGATACGGTTACAGGTGGATGCGTCGCAGGCGCCGCAGAAAATTTTGCATGTGCATATGGAAATTCCGGTGTCGGGCGGGCCGTTGACTTTGTATTACCCGGAATGGATCCCAGGGGAGCACATGCCGGATGGGCCGATTATTCAAGTGGCGGGGATGAAGTTCAGCGGCGGCGGGAAAGCGATCGCTTGGCGGCGCGATTTGGTCGAGATGTTTTCGATTCATGTGGACGTGCCGGCGGGAGTGAGTGTCCTCGAGGCGGATTTTGATTTTTTGTTGTCGGGACCTGCAACCGGTTTTTCGGCGGGGGCTTCGGCGACGGCTTCGCTGGATGTGTTGAGCTGGAACCAGGTGCTGATGTACCCGAAGGGACTGCCTGCAAAGGACATTATTTTCGCGCCGAGTTTGCGGTTGCCCGCCGACTGGAAATTCGGAACGGCGCTGCCGATTGCGAAGCAGGATGGGGCGACGATTGAATTTGCGCCGGCGGCTTTGATCACCCTGGTGGATTCGCCGGTGATTTCGGGGCGCTACTATCGGGCAATTCAGCTCACGCCGGGACAAACTCCGTCGCATGAAATTGATATTGCCGCGGACAGCGCGGCGGCGCTCGCGATGACGCCGGAAACGCAGCTACAGCTGCACAATCTGGTGGCGGAGGCTTATGCGCTTTTCGGGGCGCGACATTATCGCGATTACCATTTTCTGCTGACGCTCAGCGACGACGTGGCGCACTTTGGCCTGGAGCATCACGAATCGAGCGATGACCGCACGGCGGAACGCAGTTTGATTGATGATGCCGAGCGCGTCGAATTCGCGACGCTGCTACCGCACGAGTATGTCCATTCCTGGAACGGAAAATATCGCCGTCCGGCGGGCCTTGCGACTCCCGATTATCAGCAGCCCATGAAGGACGATCTGCTGTGGGTTTACGAGGGGTTGACGGAGTATTTGGGCGAGGTATTGACGGCGCGTAGCGGGCTGCAGACGCAGGCGCAGTGGCGCGAGGATTTTGCGGGGCTGGTGGCGCAGTACGAACACCGACCGGGGCGCGACTGGCGTCCTTTGCAGGATACGGCGGATGCAGCGCCCTTCCTTTACGACGCGACGAACGATTGGTCCAACTGGCGCAGGGGAACGGATTTCTACGAAGAGGGCGAATTGTTGTGGCTGGACGTGGATGAAACATTGCGGACGATTACGAAGGATAAGAAATCGATCGAGGACTTTTGCCGGATCTTTCACGGCGGGACCAGCGGGCAGCCCGCATTGAAGACTTACACGTTTGAAGATGTGGTGGCGACTTTGAACAGCGTCGCGCCGTACGATTGGGCGGGATTTTTGCGCGCGCGGCTGGACGGCGTGGCGACGAAGACTCCCAACGAGGCGGTGGAGAAGAGCGGTTGGAAGCTGGTGTACAACGAGCAGCCCAACGAAGTGTTGACGATCGCAGAAGAGCTGGCGCGGCGCGCTGATTTCTCGTGGACCGCCGGATTTTCCGCGTCCGAGGAGGGCATGGTGGGCGACGTGATTCACGGTGGGCCGGCTTACAACGCGGGGATTGGTCCGGGAATGAAGATTGTGGCGGTGAATGGGGCGCAATATTCGTCGGACGCGATGCGCGGAGCGATCGACGCGGCGAAAACGGCGACGGAGCCGATCCAATTAATTGTGGCGAATGGGGCGCAATTCCGGACTTTTTCCGTGGATTATCATGGGGGGTTGCGGTATCCGCATATTGTACGGGACGAGAGCCGGCCGGATTATCTGGGGGAGATTACACGTGCGCTGGTGCAAGGCGGGTCGGGCGTGTCTGGCACATCCGGCGCGGCGAATTGAGGGCGCGGAGTTGCTGAGATGAAATTTCATCCGATTGCGATTGTGGGGATTTTGCTGCTGGCGGCCGGGATCGCCGCGTTGATCCATCCGCAGGTGGCGATGCCTGCGAAGAAACAGGAAATACAAGTTGGAGAGGGTAAGGCGATCATTGAGACGAGGAGGATTGTGACTTTTCCGCGGCCGTTTAGTGTTTTGTTGATTTTGGCGGGGGCTGGGCAGGCGTTTCTTACTTGCCGGGTGCGGTCGCGGATCTGAGTTGGTCGTGGTGTTTGCGGAGTTCGAAGGCACCACTGCTGAACGCAGATTAACACTGATAAAACTACGGATCGAACCTACCTGATGTAAATCCGAACGCAAAGACAACGGCGAAAAAATATCGCCGAGACACAGAGAAAGGCAACGGCACAGCAACCGCAACGACTGTCCGGTTCGATGAGGCTGAACCGGCGGCTACAAATTCAGCAGCAACGTCAAAGGCGCCCAGCTAAAGCTGGCCGCAACAAAGACCAAGATCTTTGGACGCCATAGAGTACTACCTTGGAAAAGGAAAACGAAAGTGTGATCATCACACGTTTTGATGACTTTGGCGGCAGAATGGTGGCATTTTCAACGGGGAGGAAGTATGAGGCGTGGGGCGCGAGTTGTCGGGGCGGCGATCGTGGTGATGGTAGTTGTGGCGACGGCTTCTGTGGCTGCTCGGGTTGCTGCGGGGCAGACGGCGGAGAAGCGCGCGATTACATTTAAGGATTTGATTTCGCTGCATCGGGTTGGCGAGCCGCAGATTTCGCCGGATGGGAATTGGATCGCTTATAGCGTGGCGACGCCTGATCTGGAGGCG
>Ga0210405_10001111_pt1 | contig 32301 bp, 28 predicted proteins | sample IncBWH11MmetaG_FD_155492 | JGI IMG/M metagenome (GOLD analysis project Ga0210405, IMG submission 155492) | Forest soil microbial communities from Barre Woods Harvard Forest LTER site, Petersham, Massachusetts, United States - Inc-BW-H-11-M | ecosystem: Environmental > Terrestrial > Soil >...
AATATGCTGCTGCTGGCTGCCTTCGCCGGGCTGGCTCTTCTGCTAGCTGCGGTGGGGATCTACGGAGTGCTCTCCTACTCGGTTCGCCGTCGAGTGCGGGAAATCGGGATTCGCATGGCGCTGGGGGCGTCGCAGTCCAACATCCTGCGGTTGGTGGTCGGCGATGGCATGAAGCCGATTCTGATCGGTGTGGCGATAGGACTAACGGCGGCGGTGGCGCTGAGCCGGTTCATGGCCTCGCTAGTGTTCGGGGTACCTCCTACGGACCCACTAACGTTCACGGTGGTGGCGCTTTTGCTCGTAGTGGTCGGTATCGTGGCCAATACGTTGCCGGCCTATCGGGCCACACGAGTCGAACCTGTGCGGACCCTTCGAGAAGAGTGACGGCAGTACCGAACTGACGCTGCTACATGCCTGGTAAGTCTAACCGGACATCTGGTTTCGACCGATTTCAAGTTTCCGGTAACGGCGTTTACCAGGCGCTGAGGTTCACTTCCTGCTCAAGCCGATGCACATCAGTTGACTTTCGTATTTCCCAGCCTTTTCCTCCTGGACAATTCCTCGGCCAAGCGTTGACGGTTCTCCATCACATTCAGCCATTCTTTTTCAGCACCTGGGTTGTTATCACGACGAAACTCTTTAAACGCCTCCAGTTCCTGGGCTTCGGCTTCAGCGAGTTCCTCTTTTAGAATTTCGACGGATTTCATCGGAGCTTTCAGTTGGGAACGAGGGTGGGGGATGGAGCTAAAAACGGGATTACGGAAAATGGTGAAATTTGTGTCTGTGCCATGGTCAATGAATCGGGCGATTAACCTCCGGGTAGTGAAAAAGCCGATTGCGCCGAAAACGAGAAAGAATGCGGGAATGGCTACTCCAACGATGTCTTCACCCGGGGTTGGACTGCTGACGGCGAGCGGGAATACAAGTGGGCCGAATATCATCGGTATGAAGCTGGCCACGACGCCGAGGAATCCTCCGACCGACAATGATACGAACGTTCCCATTCGCGGGGTCATGTTTCTCTCCGTTCCCGCGTTGACCGCGCTGTCGCCAGCCTAACATTCACATGGCTTCGTGCTTAGCTATCCCTAGCAAACACTCGTTGAGTCGGCTGATATGCCTTATGAACCTGCAGGTAACAGCAAACTTCCACGTAGCGTTGATGCGAGTCAAGATTATCCGGAAACTGACGCACAAGACTCAGGATACCGTCGACAATCTTCGGAGCGAAGAACAGGGACCAGCCACCGTAGCCCATGCACCAACGGTACTCAGAAAATGCCGTCAAATAGCTACCCGCGATGTTCCACCGCAGGGGCTTTCGTCCACGCCGGGGAATCTCGGAAAATGAGCCAACGGGAAATCCAGCCGTCGGGATTTCCTTAACTTCCGCTCTTATCGATAGCTCAGCAGGATCGCCCTTTATTTTGCTAACTTTTGCGCGCAGGGCACCATATTCGATGTAAATCGCCTCTCGTCCTTCGAAAAGACCTTGGAGTTGTTTAACCCGTGCCTCGTCTGAGAGAGACATTTACGGGCCTCCAAACGCATGGTTCACCGGACGCCGCATGGAGCTTGAAGCAGGTTGTCCAGTTACATTATCACGAAAATAACTTCAGACTTACTTCTCTTTCGGCAAGCCGTACGATGTCACGTCCAAATGAAACAGTCCCTACTCGCCTAACCAGACAAGTCAAGTTCTAGGACTCCACTTTTCCGGTTTGTGCGTTTATCAGGACTTAGCCCGGACAATCGGAGAGCAAAAGCCGCCAGGCAAGTCGCGATGAGGCTTGGAACACACGCAAATACTCGAAGGTCAAACTCTTCTGTAACCTTTCCATCTCCATGCCAGGCCCTACCTTGACAGGCCAGCGTCGCGGTGGTATCGATAAGGGCAAAGTCGTAGGTCTCCGAACGACAAACTCGCAGTTCAGGTCATCCAAGACAGCGTTAGAGAGGAGGGCGATCATGCGACTTCTTTTCCCCGGTCGGATTTCGCGTGTTTTTAGGTGGATGGCGATAGTCGCCATCTTGATTATTCCAAACGTGATGCAGGCGACGCAGTGGCACGTCACCGTGGGAGCGCAAAGCAAGGACAAGGGACACCAGGCGCTGGCCTTTCTGCCGAATGAAATCTGGATTCGCGCCGGAGACAGCATCACCTGGACTTTCCCGGTACCTGAACCGCACAGCGTGACTTTTCTCACGCCAGGGCAGGTGCGTCCGAGTGTCGTGATTGGTTGCCCGGGTGCTACACCGGATGATTCTCCCTTCGATGGTTCCGCGTGCGTGAATAGCGGTCGCATTGCCGTTGTCGGAGTGGTCTACACGGTGACATTTCCAAAGGCGGGTAACTATAGGCTGGTCTGCCTGGTCCACATTAACATGACCGGAATCGTTCACGTTCTGGACTCTTCGGTGCCTCTTCCCCACGACCAGGATTTCTACAACGCCCAGGCTGCCGATCAACAGCGTGACCTGCTTTCCGACCATGACCGTGGATTGGCCAGAGAGTTTAAAGAAGATGCCGACGATCCTGCCGAAGCAAATGCCCATGCGCACAACCACATCGTCGTTACCGGCACCGGGGAACTCGTTTCTACTCCAGGCGGCATCCAGTCCGTCTCACTAATGCGCTTCATGCAACCGAGTATCACGATCCACGCTGGACAAACCGTGGAGTGGCACAGCTCAGATGTTACCGGCCACACCATCACCTTCGGTCAGGAGCCGCCAAACGTCACGCCGCAAACCCCGCCGTCGGTCAATGTATTCGCCGATCCTGATGGCGCACGCCACGCCATAATCAGCTCAACCGCTGACAATGTACACTCTGGGTTCATTGCGCCAGCGGCGCACGAGCGCAATGGAGTGCCCCAGGCACCCGCGCCAGTAGCGCAGGTGCAGCCGCCGGTGGGCGTAACCCGGTTTCGGGTGACATTCATGACTCCCGGAACATACCCCTACATATGCGCCTTTCACGACGAATTAGGCATGAAGGGTGAGGTGATCGTTCTTCCCTAGAACTTCACTGTTGCGGCATCGGCGATTCATTGATTCCAAGTGGACGATTAGTCGCCTAACCGGTGACCTGCAGAGACGTTGGTCAACTCCCGATTAGTCGCCTTACCGGACATCAAGTGAGCCGAAAAGATTTGTTGTTGACCATAGTCCACAGTCTTAGGTAACTTTGCGTTCCGCAGAAATCCCAGGTCGGACCCAATCTACAAAATGGAGGAGGCACCATGAGCAAGAGAAATGTTGCTATTTGTCTGCTTGTTGTTTCAGTGTTATTTGCGGGTGCTGCGATCAGTCACGGCAGCAAGGGTACGCTGCCAGCGGCCCAGGAAACCGCCCCAGTGAAAGCGTCTCCGGCCGAAGGATACAACGTTCACGTGCTCGCACCCCATCTGGTGGATGGCAAACAGATGGGGCCATACCACCACTACTGCAAAGTGATCGCGCCAGACCCGCAGATACAGTGCCTAATCTACGACTCCACCGAACCCAATGCCAACTTGGTGCAGGTGGAGTGGATTTATGCCAAGAAGCTAACGCGGACTCAGGTGCCTCTGCAGGAATGGAACAAAGCCTGGCATGATCACAAGATTGAGATCGCAGGCGGAAGGGTGCAGGTACTTGACTTGCCGCCGGACAAGGCCAAGGAGGTCGCCGACCTTGTCGCCACCACCGACGGAATGATCTATCACTTCTATTTTGGGGGCACGTTACCCACCGGCAAAATGAGTATTGCCCAGGCAGTCGGGCATAGGCCGCTGACATCCGAGGAATACAAAAATTACGAATCGAAGTAGCAGTGGGACCGAACCGATGGACTACGGAATGGTCGGCTACCCTGAACTTATTGTCGGATCAGGCTACTAAGTCCTGGTTAGTCGCCTTACCGGACAATGGGAATCGCCTGATCGGCAAGTCCCGTACCAGGACTTGTCCGATTTGCGCGTTATTTGCCAACCCTTTTGATGCATAGTCCTATGGTTGGCTACTTGTAAGCTAGCTCGCGATAGCACGACGGCTCGATCTATTTTCCGCGTCGCTCAGTCCCTCCCACCCCTGTGCAAAATTGAACAGTTTCAGTAACAGGTGTTTGATAAAAGAACTACTTGATGGGGAACTTCCACCGTTGCGCGCGTTCCCTCAGAGCCGCGCTGCGATTCGGAAATGAAAGCGGGCTGACCGTCGAGGTCGCCCGCTTCCCCTCAGGATGCCTTCTTCCGTCTCTGTAGGGGATAACTCCATTCCAGTAGCACTGGGATGGCTACCAAGTCATATCGCGGAGGTGCGGTATCACCATGAAATTTTCCTTCGACATTCTAGAGAAAATGGACGAAGTGAATTTCCGATGGTTGGAAGCCGCGCAAGATTTGGAAAGCGCCAAATCTCGGGTCGAGGAACGACACGCGCTTTTGCCCGGCGAATACGTCGTCTTTGATCGGTGTACGCAGCAAATAGTTGCTAAGTCTAACTTGACGTTACGCTGTGCTGATCTCCCCCCGAAACACTCAGACAGGGCCAATTCCTGACAAGTTGGATTGCCGGACATTTGAGGTACTGGAACTTCACATCTCCGGTAAGCGTTAATCGTCCAAGGATTATTCCCGAGTGCGGTGTAATCCGAGCCGAACCCTTATTTAGTACTACGAAATTCACCTCACAAAAAACTAAGGTCTTTGCCCGATTGTTTCCGGCGCCGAAGAAGGATATCCAAGTGGAGAGGTGTGCTAGCTGACGGGGTTTCCATGAGGCTGATCAAGGGACCAGTCGCCGAACCACGCAGAGGAACCATCGACCGCCAATCGTAACTCCTTTAGCCGAAGATTTTGATGAACGTTGCCTAGCCGAATCGCCGCGCCGCCACACCTCAAGCTTGCTCAGTCAAAGGTCTGAGCGACATGCCTTTGGACCACACGCTGAGTGGCAGAATGGAAAGGCGTTATCCGATCATCGTCGTGGTGTGCCTCAAACGGACAGAACGTGAAGGTACTCGTGGTGAAGAGAAGACGTACACGGATAACATCAGCGCGCACGGGGCCCGCTTGTTCTCTAAACACCCCCAGCAACCTGGTGACGACGTAATGATAACTCCCATTAAGGAAGAGACGACCTGCGGGAAGGTGGTTTATTGCGAAAGGCTTGCGGACCATCGCTACGGCGTCGGGGTGAAGTTTCAAGATTGTCATGTCACGTGGTCCGTCATGCGCAGATATGACGGCGTCCAAATCAGCCCGCTGGCCAAACAAGAGTCCAGCTAAGGAACGTAGCACGCGGCTTCTTTCAGAAGCCAGCCCTGGTAAGTCGGATTGCCGGAGATGTGAAGTAATACTTCACTTGGACGGTTAGCGCGTTAATCAGGACCTAGCAGGTAATCCAGGGCTGTCACAAACGCACCTGTTGCCTCTTTGTTGAAATGTGATAGGTTCTATCGTGAAATGGAGTTCGGGGTGCAATCGCAAAAGGTGGGCGGCGTCGCGGTGATCCATTGTGAGGGACGCCTCGTGGTCAGCGACGGGGTTCGCGCGCTGCAGGAAGAAGTCGAAAAACACAGCCTGGAAACGAAAAAATACGTCCTGGATCTAGGGGCAGTGAGTTACGTGGACAGCGGAGGCTTGGGCGCACTGGTTCGACTCCTGGGCACGCTCCGCGCCCACGGTGGCGATCTCAAGCTCTGCCAGGTTTCGCCCTTCGTGCAAAACGTCTTCCGGGCCACGAACCTCCACGGGGTGTTCTGCATCTACGCCACGGAAAAAGACGCCCTCGCAGGTTTCGCGCAGCGGCCCGCGCCTGTCGAACAGCACGCGTGGTCCTCCGACACCAAGGTCTTGTGCATAGACCCGTCCAGCGATCTTCTCGCTTACATGACGGCCGTGCTCAAGCGCGCGGGCTTCGAAGTAAGAACCACGCGCTATCTGGCCGATGCCTCCACGCTTGTCTGTGCCATGCAGCCGCGCGTGATCGTGTGTGGCCCTGGAGTACAGTCGAGTGGTCCTGCCTTCGAGAAGTTTCAGCATCTCGATCCACACGTGCAATTCCTGCTTCTTCCTGCCGATTTTCATACCTTCGATGCGTCCGATGCCGGCCTCGACCTGGTCAATCGCGTTAATGAACTGCTGGAGGCCCACGCCTGACCTTCCGCACCGTTCCACGGCCGCTTTGATTCGTAGAGAACGAATCACGCCCTAAGTCCCGATAAGTCGCGTTACCGGACGTATAGAGTATTACTTCATTTGTCCGGTTTCGGCTGTTTATCGGGCGCTAATCTTACTGGTCGAGATTTACATCCTCTTCCTAATTAAAATGTTCAATAATGCCAACGGACTGTGGGAATCGCGGGAGCGACAACGATGATGGCGAGACCAAGTTTATTGGCAGTGCCTCTTGCACTTTTGCTTTGCGCTGTGAGTGCACTTCCTTGTAGAGTCGGTGGCCGACCGTCAGCCGTCGGTATGGTTCGAGAAGCCGATGTCATCTTGCGAGCAACGCCAGAGTATTCCGTGCACGCGGCATCGGACCCAGATTCCACTGATCCGGATTCAAGGATTCAATTCAAAGTGCTTGAGGTCATCAGAGGTGAAAAGCCGGACCGTCTGGTGCTGCGCGGCGCCCTCGTAGAGAACGATGATTTTAATGATCTTACTTCTCCCTACGACTTCGTGCGTCCTAACGGAAGGCGCGGTAGCTGCTTCGCCAGTTCGTATCGTACGGGTGGTCAGTATCTCTTAATACTCAAAAGGAATCGTGACCGCGAATTGACGGTCGATTGGTATCCCCTCGCTCCCGTGAACGAACAACTTCATGCTGACGACGACCCGTGGCTACTATGGGTGCGTAGAGAAGCCCACAAGCCCACACAAGTGCAATTACCGAATCCAACCATTAATACTTTTGTTGAACGCAGGTTCTCCGACCCGTCACTCACTCCTATTCCACTGTAGCTGCGAGGCTTAAGATCGCGATTGCACGCGATTTGCATCCAGCGTTGGCAGCCGCCTGGTCTTCCTAGATGCTTCAGGGATTGCAACTCTTTTCAAGCAAGGGCAGCGCTAGTTTAGACTCTGGCTTTCGTTTGGATTCAGCTATCCATTCAGCTCCGGCAAAAAAACACTTGATTCTGGAACGGGGAATCGCTCAAGGGTCTCCACGCAATCTCAACCACTTAGAGGGGCAGCCGAGCAATGCTTTCTGGAACATCACAGCAGTGGGATGTGTGATGCTTGGCCCTTCCACAATTCCACAATTCCCAGCGGGGTTAATAGGACTCTCGCAGACTGCGTCACCTGACGATGCTCTTTCATGTGCCTGGTAAGTCCCGTCCTAGTACCTCAAGTTTCCGATAAGCGCTAATCAGGCATTTGGTCCACTTGACTGGTGGTAAGCCCCTGCTCCCCGCTGCCCACCTGAGTTCCGTTCGTTGACTTGCCTTTGAGCACTGTCTAACATGCCTCGCCAAGAGCGGCTTTCCAACAATGATTGGCCAAACGATCTCGTATTACCGCATCCTCGAAAAACTCGGTGGTGGCGGCATGGGGGTGGTGTACAAGGTTGAAGACACCCGGCTGCACCGTTTCGTTGCCCTCAAATTCCTTCCCGAAAGCGTCGCCGCTGATTCGCAAGCCCTTCCCCGTTTTCAACGTGAAGCGCAGGCCGCCTCCGCGTTGAACCACCCGAATATCTGTACGATTCACGATGTCGGCGAGCAGGACGGCAAAGCGTTCATCGCCATGGAACTTCTGGAAGGACAAACGCTGAAGCATTACATCAAGAGCAAACCTCTCCCGCTGGAACAGCTGCTGAACTTGGGAATCGAGATCGCCGACGCGCTCGATGCAGCGCATCACAAGGGCATCATTCATCGCGACATCAAGCCCCCCAACATTTTCGTCACCGAACGCGGCCACGCGAAGATTTTGGATTTTGGTTTGGCGAAGCTCTCCCATTTTGCCGAAGCCGCCGGCGTTTCCGCGATGTCCACCGCAGTTACAGAGGAAGCCCTGACGAGTCCAGGCGGAACCGTGGGCACGATGGCGTATATGTCGCCGGAGCAGGCCCGTGGCGAAGAACTGGACGTGCGCACGGATTTGTTCTCGTTCGGCGCGGTTCTCTACGAGATGGCCACGGGGCGCATGGCGTTTCCGGGCAACACCAGTGCACTGGTTCTGGACGGGATTCTGAATCGCTCGCCGGCCCCATCTGCTCGTGTGAATACCGATCTGTCGCCGGAACTCGAGCGCATCATTGCCAAAGCTCTGGAAAAAGACCGCAAGCTGCGCTACCAGCACGCCTCCGACGTGCGCGCCGATCTCCAGCGGCTGAAGCGCGACTCGGAATCCGCAAAACTGCCTGTAGCTAGAAAGACCGAGGCTTGGCATAGCACCGCACGGCTCTGGAAAGTGATTGTTCCTTCGTTCGTGTTCTTAGGCGCTCTGACCATAGGAGGTTACTTTTATTTTCATCGCACGCCGAAGCTCACAGACAAAGACACCATCGTCCTCGCCGACTTTACCAACACGACCGGCGACCCGGTCTTCGACGGCACGCTCCGGCAAGGACTCTCCGTCCAGCTGGAGCAGTCACCCTTCCTGAGTATCGTCTCGGACCAGCAAATCCAGCAGACCCTACAGATGATGGACCAGAAGACGGATGCGAAACTCACGCCCGAGATTGCCCGGGAACTTTGCCAGCGGACCGCAAGCGCCGCTGTCCTCGATGGCTCGATAGCTCAAGTTGGTACGCCATACCTTTTGACCGTGAAGGCGGTCAACTGCTCTAGTGGGCAAACGCTGGCGAGCACGGAAGCACAGGCGAGCGACAAGAATCACGTGCTCGATGCGCTCGGCAAAGCGGCATCGGACATGCGCAGCAAGCTCGGCGAGTCCCTGAGCACGGTGCAAAAGTTCGATACGCCTCTGGAACAAGCGACTACGCCCTCGCTGGAAGCCCTGAAAGCTTTTAGCTCCGGCAGCCGGGCAACTTCCCCACCACTTGCTATTAGCTTTTACAAGCGCGCTGTCGAACTCGACCCTAATTTCGCAGTTGCCTACGCGTGGTTGGGCATCTGGCACACCTCCATTGGAGAACCCAGCATCGCTGCCGGATACACACGAAAGGCATACGAACTGCGCGGCCACGCGAGTGAGCCTGAGAGGTATTTCGTATCGGCCATCTACTACAAAGAGGTCACGGGGAACCTCGAAAAAGCCGAACAAACCTGCAAGCTTTGGATTCAGGCTTATCCCCGCGCCGAGATGCCGCATGTTTACTTGTCCGGTGCAATTTACCCGGCGATGGGTCGCTATGACGGAGTGATTTCAGAAGCCAGGGAAGCAATTCGTCTAAAACCGGACTTTTCCGTCTCCTACGTCTTCCTCATGGATGGCTACATGGCTCTGAATCGCTTCGATGAAGCAAACTCGGCGTATAGGCAAGCCCTCGAACGCAAACTCTACCACCATTACTACCCTGCCTCTCTATACCACCTTGCCTTTTTGCAGAACGATGCAGCGGGGATGAAAGAGCAGGTCGCACTATCAGCGGGTCAGCCTGGGGTAGAAGATACGTTGCTTGCCTACGAGGCCAATACTGCGGCTTATTACGGGCGGCTGCGGGAGTCGGAAGAGCTGACTCGGAGGGCCATGGAATCAGCCGAACGGGCTGACGAAAAAGAAGTATCTGCCGGCTTTTCCGCCACGTCTGGACTACGTGAGGCCCTGTTTGGTAACGCCGGGGAAGCCCGGCGGCGAGCCACGCTGGCAATGGAACACTCCTCTGGTGTGGATGTGCTGTATGCCTCCGCGATCGCCATGGCGTATGCCGGAGATGCGGGGCGCGCACAGCGCCTGACCGAGGAGTTGAACAAGCGGTTCCCCGAAGCCACGACCGTGCAGTTGAATTACCTGCCAACCGTCCGCGCGAAGCTCGCGCTCAATCGAGGAAATCCTTCAGAGGCGTTGGAGATGCTTCGATCCGCCCTGCCGTATGAACTGGGACAGACTACGTTTAGCGGTGAGCACGCCTGGAACGGCTTGTACCCTGTTTTTGTTCGAGGAGAGGCCTATCTGGCCGCTCATCAAGGCAGCAAGGCAGCGGCAGAATTTCAGAAAAGCCTCGGCCATCGTGGAATTGTCTGGAACTCGCCGATCGGCGCTCTTGCCCATCTTCAACTCGGTCGCGCATACGCCATGCAAGGCGACACCTCCAAAGCTCGCGTGGCCTATCAGGATTTCCTCAACCTATGGAAAGACGCTGACCCCGACATCCCCGTCCTGAAACAGGCCAAGGCTGAGTACGCGAAGCTGCAGTAGTTATTGGTGAAACTGCTCGCACAAAGATTGTCAGTGCCTGGTAAGTCGCCTTACCGGACATCAAGTGGCCGAAGCCCCCGATTTGCCGCGATCGAGTGGAGCTTGCGCCCGACTCTGCAATGTCTTAGCCCCGGCCTAAGTTTTCTCATTCCGATGCCCTATTCTGGAGGCTAGTAGGAGCACTGCGGACAGTTTCTCACGACCGCCTATTGCTGTGTACGCGACCACTCTCGCAGAAGGCGCAGCGCCTCTTCCACGCTGACATCGGTCGGGACCGAGCACACGCCCAAGCATTCACCTGGGTAAGCGGGAGCGGGAAAGACAAACTCTTTGATTCCGTTGCCATTGCCTACGCGCCTGACAAAAGTCTGCTGGATCTCCTGTGGTCTTGGGATGCCGATAACAACTCGTAAGTCAGGCGGGCGATTCGCTTCTTGTTCTGCCGTCCGCTTTTTGCAATCCAACATTAGCCGTGCAGCGGCTTTCGACGCCGCCGAGCCCAAGGGGAAGTCACCCGGCCGGAGGGCGGAAATTGTTGCGATCGAGATGGGCTTTTGGCCTGAATTATGTGTCGTTTTCGGCCTCCCGACTGTGGTTTGGTGTTGCGCCCACGGTTTGTGAAAACCACGCTGGCAAGACTCCGTCGCGGGCGTAGGTTTCCAACTCTTCGACAGTCATGCGATCAAACAGCTCGTTAAGGTTCAAGTGCTCACTTCGATCGACCCACTGACCCGCCGCATTGATCTTCGCGTAAGCCTGCACGGCAGCCACAACCGCCGCGGATGTGACTTCCACTTCTCCGGCTTTTTCGATGATCTTTTCGAGTGCAGCCCGAATGTTCCTCTGTCGATTGGCGAAAAGGCCGAAGGCGTGCGCGTGCCGATAGACTGAAGCTCGATCAAGGCCAAATCCCCTGGCAATGGCCTTGGGTCCGGTCCAGTTAACAAATTCTCGCTCGATCGCTTCACGATATTCATGAGTGCAGACAGTGCAATTGCGACTGTGCCGTCCCAGCGAGATAGGATTGATTGTTTTTGGCTGTCTGTTCATAACTTCCGTGTACCCGCCGTGTACCTGAGTTCGGCGTTTCTGGCGATTTTGTAGTTTTTGTCCGAACGTGGAATGAATAACTTACGTGTTTGCAGCGGACTTGATGGTTCGATCCCCACCGCCCCTACCAAACCACTCTTGTTATCTGTCACTTGCAGCCGCATTTTCTAACAAAACCCTGCTTTCTAACAATTGGCCCTAGTTTACCAACCTTGCCGAGCGATTTTGAACAGCACTGCGTTGCTCATCACCGATGACATGGCCGTAGATTCCGAACGTGATCCTCGCGTCAGAGAGCCGCAGCCGCTATCTTATAAGGCATCGTTTCTCCTTGTGGCGGGAGCGGAGAGCATGGCTCAAACGTACGTTAGTCAGGGTCGCGAGCTATCGCCGCTTCCCCGAAGGGAAAAACGCGGCGACGCTCAATCATTCGCTTAACACGCATGCTCCGGATCAGACAATATATCGGTCTCGGCTTATCCATTGCGTCGTCGATCTCGCCGCTCCGGGCCGCTGCGTATATTAACTCTGACCGATTTTCATAAGATTTCGCGGGCCGAAGGCCCTACCCGACAATATAAAAGGGCGCCCCTCTTTTGGAGTACGTTCTGAGTGCATTGCTCAAACTGCTCCAGAAAGTCAAGTGGTTTGAGGCCGGCGACGCTGCGTATACACCATGGGTTTCTCGGGGACGTTCTTGAGGACTGGGACAGTTGGAGGTTTCAATTTTGAAGCCGCTTCCGGGGCTCTGAGAAAGTCACTTTTCTGAAAAACAGGAAGCCGGACAGGTTTGAAGCGTCGGATCTTTAGATCCTTGCGACGAGCCACGATCCGGTAGCTGAACGTTGTGGTGCTCTGGCCTTCTTCTTGCTCGCGCACAGTAAATCCTTTCTTGCTCCGCCGACTGACGTACAGACCCTTATTTTGCCCTTCCGGCGAGAGGAAAACGTGATAGTCATCCGTGCGAACGAAGCTGGCAAAATTCGGGTCCAGCTTGACTTCGGCCTTTCCGCGAACCACCTTGGTACGGCCGAAATCCTCAAACCAGCTCTCCGGGCTTTCGACGGAATAAAACAGTCGATGCGAGCCGTCCCGGTGTTTAACGGCTGCTGACTTTGCCCCGCTCGCAACGAGGAGCCCACCAAAAAAAAGGCCACCGAAACCGAGACCCCACGGGTGGTTTGCGATCCCCACGACACCGCAGCCAGTGTCAGAAAAGCCGACAACTCCAACATTTGCTCCAACATTTGTGCTTCCGGGTGGCGCTGTTCCCATAGAGACACCGCGTACGCCGTTATTGTTGCCGCGATTAAAGCCCTCCACAGCGGGCCATGAACCGGAAGAAGTCTGCCCCCACACGCCGGGGCTGTCCGCCGAAGCCGAGCCGAAGACGCCGGCATTGTTGTCGCCCCTGGCGAATCCGGCGACACCAAAAGCCCCTGAACCTGTGACGCCCGAATTGGATGGGCCGCTTGCGATACCGGCAACACCGTCGCCGCTTTGGCCAAAAGCAACGCCTAGCACGGCGGGGTCTGCGGACCCTGCAATACCCCCGAACGAGCCATTTTGTCCAAAAACCCCGGGGTTCTGGTATGAACGGCCGATCACACCGACGGAGCCAAAGGATGTACCTTGGATGGCGGCATTCTGGTCGGCAACGGCGTTGCATCCGATTCCCGAACCAGTCTGGGTAACGATCGCGTCCGGTTGAAGTCGGTCGTCTCTATCATACCCGGCGGTGCTGCTGTTGCGGACGAATAACGTTGGGTCGGTCTGATTCGGAGATTCCAGTGAGGTGGTGTCCGTAGCATTGTTGTTCTGGTCGATCATCAAGGCCGGCATGAGTTTCCTCCTAGATCTTGCACAGTGTAGACATTTACCGGGGACGCCCTACCGAAAGACAATCAAACGACGGGCTTTCCCGGCGCTTATCATGCATCATCGTCAGCCACCGTTCAAGTTCACTAGTTTCGTATGAACAACGCAGCCGACGGGCGGAGTGGCAGCAAGGTTGGACACGAGCTCGGATTGAGGCCAAGAGGAGGTGTGCCTCGCCAAAATTGGGGGGCGCATTTGAAATCAACAACATACAAAGAGACCTTGTAACATGTGACATGTATGAAATTCAGCCGTCGCGGAGTTTTGGCTAAGGACACCCTCGTCGTCATGCGCCCTCCTAGCCTGTTTGGGGAGAACTAACGCGGAATCGTATCACTCTATCGATAGCGATTTGCACTGTAGGCCCCTTCTTACTCGCTCGACTTTTTAAATCAGAAGATCGCGTGATCCGCGAAACACTGGTGGCTGGGGCATCGCGAATTATGAAGGCTGGCCAACCGGAACAACAGAACAACTGACCGCAGACACATTCTTTGGGGCAATTGTAGACATCAAGTAGTTGCCTCTAAGCCACCGGGATGAGCTATTATTGCGACGTTCGGCGCAGAAGCATATGTCGGAACGAAAGGCACCCAATCGAGATAAGCAGATACAAGCGATCGTTCGGGGTGCTACATTTCTCAGTGAACGTTTGCAAGCATCTCGCTCAGCATATACCGGCGCATGCCAAGGCGAAGTGGGCGAGGAGCACCTTGCGAGGTGGCGATCAGCGCTTGGGCCTGAGGGGGCGGACTGGCTTGAAAAGCGACTGCGATGGGATGGCTTCGATCCGGCACTAGCGTATTTGGCGTTGGATGATGCGCGGCTGCCGACGAATCTGGTTCCGAATTGCGCTACACCGGAAGCAGCGCTATACCCGCGAAATATTAGTCCAGACCAGGGCGGTTTTCAAGTTCATCTTGGCCTGGATGGGCTGGACTCTGTTAACGATGATGATTGATTCCACTGCCGCATCTAGGCATGGTGATTGTGGGCATCTTCTCTCACTTTTCCGTGGGAAGTGTCTGTGAACCCGCCAGAGGCAAGCGAGATGCCGAACCGTGAAAGCGTTTTACACATACGTCAGTTGAAACGCGGGGGTGCCGCGTGTCAAAACTCTGGGCGCAAACTAAGCGCAAAACTCCGGCTTCTTTCTAACATCTCTAACAATTGGCTTGAGGAGCGGTCAGTAACGCCTTCTGCCAGTGAGACTTAAAAGTGAGGGATGTAAATTCGATCCCCACCGCCCCTACCAACCATCTTCCTGATAGATGGACACTTAACAAAAACAGGCGGGGGCAAAAAGGGGCAGATTAGGCCGATGATCCGGTTCTGTGTTTCTTTCCAGCGGCACGGGTGACAACCGGACACGGTGATTCGGGCCTACTCGTTAAACCTAGACTCCGGCGGGCAAGTACCAAGGGTAATTTTGTTTTTGTTTGGGCACTGGACTAAAACTGGACCGAGTACCAGTAGTTCTCGTAATGGTATTTCTTCTAATCTCCCTCAAGAGCTAGGCCAGTTCAGAACACTCATTTTCGCTGACCCACCCCTGCCCCGAGCTGACCTAAGCCGGCTGGAATGTAAATGAAAATCAAAGGGCAGGGTAAGTGGCAGGCGTAGTCCGCCTGAACTATTCCTCTCGATGGAGTTAAGGGCAAGTCTCAATGAGGGGTGTCCAAGTAGATCGGGGCAACGGGTTAGAATCATCCCTTCCCAATCCCACAATCTGGAGTGTATTGAAGCGGACCGTGCTGGTTTCACTTGCGGCGCTGATGCCTGTTTTGCTGAACGGCTGTGCCGGCACGGTTAGCAGCGGCAGCCCCACGGGTAATCCGCCGTCGACTCTGGAAATTACGAACATACAATACACATCCGGTACAACCTCCGCAGTTCAGATCGTTTGGACAACGAACGTTGCCTCGGACTCAGCCGTCAATTATGGAACCAGCCCTTCCTACGGACTCAGCACGCCTGTCGATCCGACAATGGTTACAAGCCATCAATTAACTCTTTCTGGCCTGGCTGCGGCTACCACCTACTACTACCAAGTATCGTCGACCGACTCGAAAGGAAACCACGGGAAGAAGGGAGGCCTTTCGTTCAAGACATCGGGCTTCACCATTTCCGGCACGATTAATCCAGCGACGGGAGGAAGTGGGACGACCTTGACGCTCGGTGGAGCGGCGACCGCCACGACGACGGCAGACACTTCGGGGAGTTACACATTTGCCGGACTGCCGAACGGGACGTATACGATTGTTCCCAGTCGCGCTGGCTTTACGTTTGCCCCAAGCAGCCAGACCATGACCGTTAATGGAGCCAACGTTACAGGAGTGAATTTCACGGACACGGCCACGGCTGTTGCGCCGACGATCACCACGCAACCAGCGAACCAGGCAGTAACGGCAGGGCAGACGGCGACCTTCACGGTGGTGGCGGCGGGGACGGCTCCGCTCAGCTATCAGTGGCAGAAGAACGGAGTGAATGTCAGCGGGGCGACAGCGGCGAGTTATAGGACGCCGGCGACAGCGACGGCGGACAACGGGGGGACGTTCCGCGTGGTGGTGAGCAACGCAGCGGGAACCGTGACGAGTGCGGCGGCGACGTTGACAGTGACAACAGCGGCGGTGGGTCCCTCGATCATCACGCAACCCACAAACCAGACGGTAACGGCTGGACAAACAGCCACTTTCAGCGTAGCAGCGGCGGGCACTGCCCCGTTAACGTATCAGTGGAAGAAGAACGGCATGGCCATCGCCGGAGCGACTTCTTCTAGCTACATCATCCCGACCACCACTTCATCGGACAGCGGTTCCTCCTTCGTTGTGGTCGTGAGCAACTCGGCGGGCAGCGTCACCAGCAACACTGCTACGCTCACAGTCAATGCGGCAGTGCCGACGGTCAATTTCTCGCCAACCTCACTTGCCTTCGGAGATCAAACAGTGGGGACTTCCAGTTCCGCGCAATTCGTGACCTTCACCAATACGGGTACCGTCACGCTCACTTTTGGCACTGTATCAATCACCGGCGATTTCTCCTCTGCGGGGCAGGGGACCTGTTCCGGCTCTCTAGCTGCAGGGGCGAGTTGTACCATGAGCGTCAAGTTTACGCCGACCGCGACGGGCACTCGAACCGGGACGCTTAGCGTCAATGATAATGCCTCGAGTGCGCCACAGGTGGTGGCCTTGGCAGGTACAGGTGTTCCGGCTCCTTTGACCATTGTTACGACCAGCGTACCCGGCGGGACGGTAGGGCAGGCATACCGCGCGCAATTGAACGCTACGGGCGGCGTATCTCCTTACACTTGGTCTCTCAGCTCCGGTTCTCTCTCGACAGGACTCAGTCTTTCCGCTGCGGGAATGATCAGCGGAACGCCAACCACAGCTGGGTCTTCCACTTTCACGGCAACTGTCAGGGATGCCAGTTCGCAAACAATCAGCAGCAGTTTCACCTTGACTGTGGCAAACCCGATTGCCACCACGTGCGCGCTATATGTTTCGCCTTCGGGGTCGGACTCCAATCCGGGGACCCTCTCCGCTCCCTGGCAGACTCCACAAAAAGCCGCTAACAGCCCCACAGCCGGACAGACCGTTTGCTTCCGTGGAGGCACCTATCCCCAAACCGTCACCTCTGGCTACCAACAAACCTTCAACAACTCCGGCTCCCCCGGCAACTCCATCGTCTTTACCAACTACCCTGGTGAGGTTGCCCTGCTCCAGGGTTCCACCCGCGTCAACGGTTCTTACCTTACCTTCCGGGGCACACCGCAGGGCATCGGCAGCTGCGACGCCATCAATCACTGCGGCCTGATCTTCGAGGGTTCACAGGGGTACAATATTGATGCAGTCGACATCTGCTGTGCCTCCAACTCCGCTCCCCATTTCGTCCTGTTCGACCACGTGGAGATTCGCAAAGCCACTTATCATGCCGGGCTTTACCAAGAAGGCTGCAACAACGCCATTCTCGGCAGCTACGTCCATGACAACGGCGCCTTCAATGCCAACCGCTTTGAGGACAACGGCATCTATTGGTCCACAACCACCAGCGGGTGCTCCAATGGCGGGCTGATCGCAAACAACCTGGTCGAAAACAACTTCTCCAAGGGCATTCAGCTTTATGACGGAGCCTCATCGACCTCCCCGGCTTACGTCACTGTCATGGAAAACACATCAGTTAACAATGGCGCGACGGGAGCGGTGGTCTGGGGCGACCACAACGTTTTCGTGAACAACATCCTCTACAACAACAACAACCTCAGCGGTGGCGCTGCGGCCGGCGCGCAAGCCGGCCTATATAGTGGCTCGGCCAACCTCGTGGATCAAAACCTTTCGTTCAACCCCTCCGGCAACTCCGGCTGGTACAACCCTGGCGGGTGCTGCATGACCAACAACAACAAGCAAGCCGATCCTCTCTTCCTCAACCCGTTGGGACTGGACTGGCACATTCTCACCACCAGTCCGGCCATTGGCTTTAGCAACCTGAACTACGTCCAGCCGGTGGACAAGGACGGAGTCCCGCGTGGCACTTTACCCGACGCGGGAGTCTACCAACACTGATCAAAGGATGGCGCGGAACGGTCCGAAGGAGCTTTCCCTAAGCTGCCCGATTGTGGGGACGGGCGGACTGCGCGCCAGCTCTCGGTTGCCAAGTGGCCATCGTCTCGCCTTGAAGAAACTTGAAGGCGGCAACGCTGAAGGCCGCATTGCTAATGAGGAAATAGGCTGGTATCAAGGTCAATTTGCGGACAGGCCCCAACAAATCTTTTCGCCACCCCGCGAGCGCCAGCAGGTAAACAATCATCTGCGCAACAAATAGCGCTGCATAAGGCGGAGCCGACACCAGCAACAGATTGGTTACAAAAGCGATCGGTAAGAAGAGAAATGAGAAATAGCGTATGACCTTGTGGGAAATCAAGCCAAAAGCGGCCCAAGGGTAGTTGACCGGAATGCAAAGCCGGCGCATGTAGGTAATGCCCTGAAGCGCTCGCAGAGCAACGCGGGTGCGCATGCGGAACTCCGAACCAAGCTCACTGTTCGCGACCTCGTAGGAGCGCACGCGCTCGTCGTAGACGACACGATGTTTCGTGCTGATGACATGCAATGGCAAGACAAAATCCGTAATGAGCTGCCGTGGGACATCCCTGTATAGTTCCCGGCGGATGGCGTCCACTCCGCCATTAACCCCGATAATCGAGCCGGCTCGCGTCTCCAGCGTGCGCAGACCGTTTTCATATTTCATGTACGCACTGCACCCATTCCCGGAGATTCCGCCACTTCGTACTTTATAGGTCAGATTCCCCGTCACATAGCCGATTTCCGGGTCGGCAAAGTTTTCCATCATCCGGCGAATGGCGTCCGGGGCGAAGAGCGAGTTGGCATCGCTGAAAACGAGGACTTCGCCGCTGGCGTATCGCACTGCCTCATTCAAGGCCGCCGCCTTGCCCTCGCGCGGTTCACGCCGGATGAGCCGCACATTCCGGGAACTGAATTCACGAACAATGTCATCGGTGCCGTCCGTCGAGCCGTCGGAGATCACGATGATTTCGAGCCGGTCGCTTGGATAATCCTGCTCCAGCTTGTTCTGGATTGTCGCGGCAATGTGCTGCGCCTCGTTGTACGCAGGAATCAATACTGTCACGGATGGAAGCCACGAACGACGCTTCAAGGGCCGCGGCCGGATCAACGCGATGAGACAGACCAAGGATGGATAAACGACGCTCGGATACATGATCAAAGATATAGAAAGCCAGAAACAAATTTTTGCCAGTTCCATTGCTTCACTACTCCGTTCCTGGAATTGGTAGGCCGCGGCGGCTATCGTTTGCGGATACCCGGTTGGCCCATTCACTGGCCGGTGACGTGGGTTTGAGATCCCAGTTGTGTCGCGCCGGGTCCAAAAAGGAGGGATCAGCAATCAAATTGTCTTTCAGGCAACAGCCTTCTTTGACGAACCAGCAAGACCTTTTGCCACCGCGGTCGGATGTGCTCCAGGTCAAGTTATGCTGCACGAAGTTTGCAGTGCCGGCGTACAAGCCCGCCTGGGCTCCAGCCGCGGCGCCGGCGATTTCGTTGTTGTTATACAGAATGTTGTCGACAAAAGTGTTGTAATCTCCCCAGATGACCGCTCCTTGGGAGCCGTTGTTTACGGAAATATTACCGTAGGCGGTGACATAGGCCGGCGTGGAAGCGGATGCGTCCGCATACAGTTGAATACCTTTGGAGAAGTTGTGCTCGACCAGATTGTTGGCGATCAAGCCGCCATTCTTGCAGTCCGCGGGCGTTTTCGACCAGTAAATGCCGTTGTCTTCATTGCGGTTTTGGATGCCGTTGTCATGGACATAGCTGCCGGTGATCGCATTGTTGCAGCCTTCCTGATAGAGCCCGGCATGGTAATTTCCCTTGCGAATCTCAACGTGGTCGAAGACTACATAGCCCGGTCCAGACGAGTTCAAGATGCTAACCCCAGGAAGAACATAGCCGCTTGAACCTTCGAAGATTAGTCCGCAAGGCTGCGTAGCACTGCAATTGCGCGTGCCGTTGGGCGTACCCCGAAAAGTGATATAAGACCCATAGATTTTCGTGGATCCATGGATCTCGGCGATTTCACCCGGATAATTGGTGAAAAGGATTGGTTTCTCAAGAGCGCCGGAGCGCTTCTCCACTTGGTTGAACCCCGTCGAAGCGTCCACGTACTGAGGGTAAATGCCGCCTCGAAGGCAGACAGTCTGGCCGGCCGTGGCGGTGTTGAATGCCTTCTGGACCGTCTGCCAAGGCGCCGTGAATGTACCGGCACCTGAGTCGGAACCTGTTGGTGAAACATAAAACGTGCATTGGGGGACTTGAGCATGGGCGGGGAGAATTGCCCCAAACAGTAACGAGAGCGTTAAAGACGCACTTGAATGAACTAGCGTTCTGTCGAAAAGCAATCTGCGTGCGAGATTCTTCATTCTTGTGCCCCTTTGTTCTGGTTGTGTCGCGTCCTGGTCGAGCATCTGCGGGCCCGGGGTCGGTTTCCAGGAGTTCGGAGCCAGCAGAATCAGTTCTGTGTTCGTAGTTCGAAGAGCTCAATGCATCGCTGCAGGGGAGCGATTCAAGAGGGCGAATCTTCTTCTTCAGAGGCTTTTTGACATATCACTAATTCGGTGGAAGGCCCTTCCGTTAACAGGCCAGTAAGGGCCAGCTCGAGCGGGAAAAGGGCGGCTCCATATAGGTGCCCGAGCGCGGGCACAAACTGAACAGGGGCCATTGCCACACGCCAGAGAAAGCGGGGCACTATTGACGATGTATCGACTGGCGCGTTCATGCAGACAAACACTGGGACTCTTCGCTGGATTCGCAATCCTTGCAGGCTTAGCACCTGGGTGACGTCGTCCAGAGTTCTGCTGACAAAATGTTGCTCTTGCGGCGCTTTGCAATGGACTAGATTCTCCGAAAAGATAAAGTAGCCACTCGGTTTGAGGAGCGCCGCAATATTGGAGATAGCCTGACAGTAGTCTCGATCCGATGTAATGTGATAGAGCACATCGATTGCAGAAATTACGTCAAATTGTCCGATCTTGTCGAGGAGCGCCTCCGGATCCGAAATATCTTGCTGAATGACTCGCACATCAGGATACTTATCCCCCAGTCTCCGGACTGCCACCTCCGTAAGATCCAGGCCTGTGAGCGCACGCACTCCGAGGGACCTCCATACCTGAAGCCAGAATCCGGTCCCTGAACCAATATCCAGGACGTTAACCTGCTGAAAATCGAGCGGCAACGCGCGTACTTGCCTTAGAAACACTTTCTTCCGGATGCGGTAAGTCCATTCATTAAATGGGCGCCCATAACTGACATGGCCTACGCCGTCAAGCCCCCACTTATCCAAAAGCCTTTTTTCCCAATACTCCCTGGCCACAAAGGGCTTGTCCTGTGCAACAGCCATTTTCTTGTACCAGTTATTCCCCACGCGTCGAAGTGCCTCCGCCGGCACTTACAGTGCTTGGCGTTGTGAGATGCGCGATTCTCGTTGCAGGCCGATCAATCACTTGGCGGCCCGGCCGCGCTTCGATGCCGGTGGCTTCAAGAAATAGCCGAGCGAGTCTTGCTGTGCTGGCCTGGAGATCGAATTCTCGCACAACCCTTTCCCTCCCAGCCCTTCCCAATTGGCAGCGAAGGAATGCATCGCCATGAAGCTGCTGGAGAGCATCTGCCAAGGCGGCCGCATCTCTGGGGCGCACCAAAATCCCCGTGCACTTGTCATCCACAAGTTCGGAGATGCCACCAACAAGGCTGGAGACCACGGGCAAACCACATGCCATCGCTTCCTTTAAGACGGTCGGACTTCCCTCGCACTTGCCGCTCGCTGTCGGGGCTGTGGGTAACACCAGGACGTCGGCCAGCAAGAATTCCTGGACTACTTCCTGATAGCTGCGCTCCCCCAGCAACTGGACCCGTTCGCCAAGGTCTGCGTTCTTTATTTGTTTCTCGATTCTGGGGAGAAGGAGTCCTCCGCCAACCAAGCGACATTCAACGTCGATTCCTCTTTCTCGCAGAAGCCGACAAGCCTCGACAAGGTAGGCATGACCTTTGACCTCTTCGAACCTGGCAACACACAGAATTCGGAATGGCCCCTTTCTTCCGGATGCCGCGCGCGGCGACAGGCGATCCACATCAACACCGCCGTGAATGATATGAATCTTTTCAGCGACCTCGGGACCGCACTTACGAAGCATAATTTGCTTATTGTAGGCAGAGACCGCGACAGCAAATTCCGCGGCCTCCACTTTTTCTCTCAGCATGTGCCCATCCGCCTGGATGTCCGAGCCATGAGCCGTAAGGCTAAATGGGATCCCCGTCAGTCGGTGCACAATCAGGGCCGCCACCGCCGGGTGATAGGCGAAGTGAGCGTGAACATGTTTGATTCCCAGATTTGTCATCTCATAGGCAAACCGGACGGCCTTCGGAAAGAAAACGAGGGCTCCACCAAAACAGCGAAGGCAGCCCCAGGTCCCTCGCAAGACTTGCGTCCAAGTCCTTAAGTAGAGCATTGGGTTGCGCCGAATAAAGTGCCACTGGCTTTGGAGCACCGCGCGGGAGAGAGAAGCGTGATAGTGGGCGCGGCTGACCCATTTGCCGGCTTCCGGGTGAACGACTTTGGGGCGCTCCCGGAGAAGCACGAAGAGCTCAATGGGCACGCCTAACTTTTCCATGGCATCCATTTCGTGCACGATAAAGGTCTCCGAGATCATGGGAAACCGCGAAACAATGTAGCCAATCTTTGGTTCGTAAGAAGTATTAGCGGGTTGCGGAGTCGTGGGCATCAAGTTTCCTTTGTCTCAGGCGGGGCCAGTAAAGTTCTGAGGAAGCCCGCGCGTCAAGACTCCTCTTTGCTTTCGGTCCCGCCAAGCGTCCAAGCGGATGCCCCATCGCAGAAGGCGCAGGCAAAAGATTGCTAGCGTGGTGCGAGGCATGATGACCGTGCGGTGCAAACGGAGAAGATCCAAGGAGCCCAAATTGTTTGGGCCGCTGAGCGTCGTGAAAGCCAGGCGAATGCCTTGTTCGCGAAGAACAGAGACAACCGCGTCATTGTGGTTGCCATTCGGATAGCAGAAGATCGGCAGGCACGCGCCGATTTCTCTTTGAAGATCATCCTGAGAACCTTGAACCTCCTCACGCATTTGTTCGGGCGTAACTTGCGTCATGATGGCGTGTGTTCGCGTATGAGATCCGAGTGTTAGCCCCTCCCCGGCGAGTTGGCGAAGTTGCTTCCAGGTCAAGACGCTTCCTCCTTGTGCGCAGCTCATGCCGAGTTCAGCGCAAAGCGAATCTACCAATGACATCGCCTCAGAGTGAGGAACGGTGGTCACGTGATTCTGAATCGTGCGCAAGCTCCTGCGGTTCTGGTCTGGAGGGAGAAGCGGAAGGTTGCCGAGGGGAGGGATGTTTATTTCTGTCCTGGAAATTGTGGCGAATGCCTGGTGGAGACGATCCCACCAAAACGCGCGTTCCGGCTGATTTGCAAAAGCCGTGGGAACGAACATGGTCGCGGGCAAGCGGAATTGTTTGAGGATTGGCCAGGCGATCTCTGCGAAATCCGCATAAGCGTCATCAAACGTAATCAGCACGGCTCGCTTTGGAAGAGGGGTCCCTTTTTCGATAGCCTCCAGTACCTCCGGCATGGAAACGACCCGGTAGGAGCACGCCAAGTGCTCCATCTGCCGCGCAAATCCCTCCGGCGTCGCGCTGACGCTCCGCGAGTCCACTGCGGGAGTGTCCCGCAGCTCCGCAACACGGTGGTACGCTAGGATTCGCAACACTACTATTCACTCCTCCAGTTAATGTGCATCTGACTTAGTCTACGGCCGCGGAATCGTTCAGACCGGCGGCTTCGCTCTCAACCTGCTGCACAAAATCGTGCAGTACCGCTGCCTTCTTCCGAGCCACGCCAATCGCCTGGTCGTCATTGAATCTGTAATAAGTTGGAGTACTTCGCTTTCAGTGCGGCCGGAAGCGAAATGACGCACATAGAATTCGTGAAATCACTGCGGAGTGATTTGGGCGGCCAGCATGCGGTACCAGTAGCGGCTCGGGGTTTGAAACAACAGAAGCCCGCCTTGAGGACGCGGGCAATCTCCCGATGGCATGCCATCGGATCCTTAAAATGCTCCGCCACGTAGTAGTGAAATACAACATCGAACGACCCGCCCGGGAAAGGCATAGAGTCTGCGGCGCACTGGTATGCTTCGTTTAGATATGAATTTTTTAGAACGCTACTGTCAGGATCCACGCCCACGTAGCGAGCCACTTTCCCACGCAGGTCGAAGTGATTCTGATTGAATCTCCCTGACCCAGCACCTATCTCCAACACATGGTCGGTCGGATATTCTCCAGAAGGAGCTCCTTGAAGCGTGCGTGGCGAGAAACAGGATAGTAGCGCAACCACAACTTTTGGACTGAATCGGAGAGCCTTCCCTCGAAGATCTGGGCTCCGCTTTCCACTGTGGCCATGATAGTCATTCATTCCTCTTGCCGTGATTTTCTCCGGTCACGCGGGACCCAGTTCACTGGAGGTGTCCTGCTCGACTCTGCCGAGAATGTGAATTGTGGCGCTGCAGAGAGCCATCAAGAGCCAAAAATACCGTTGATAGGACAAGTGCGCGAAAATTGCCGAAATTAAATACGCGACCAGGCACAAGTAAAAAGCCATTGCGGCATCGGCGAACTCCGAACCCTCGTACTGCAACTTTTTCCAGACTTTCCATAGACCATGCATGATGGCCAGGATAATTGCCAAGAAGGAAGCGAGCCCCAAAATCCCGGTCTCGGCCAACGTCTCAAGGTAAAGATTGTGCCCCCGGTATGTCTTCAATTGTTCGATGAGGCCCACGCGGTTGCAGTAGGCTATCGAATAGTAGCTGGAGAAATGTCCTGGACCCACGCCCAGAATTGGATAGTCGAGGAAAACGTGCCACGCCGCCACGTTCAGGACGTAGCGCCGAACGACCGACGTGTCCGGTACCCCCGTCTGACCCTGAGTGGGTTCACTGTAACCGGCAGTTTTATGGGTAAGCAGGGTCTTGACTCCTTCCAAGCTAGCGAACCTCAGCGCGGTGTGCGGATCGAGAGCCAAGACGAGCAAGCTGAGGCCAAGCGCTGCCACGACAACGTGAAGAGGTCTAATGAAACGAAAATAGGCCAACAACACGAAAATAATTGCGGCAGTGAACATGGCTCCTCGCGAGAACGTGAGCATCATGCCGCCGAAAATAAAAGCGCCGCACACCAGGGCGAACCACCGCAAGGCGCGCGAGCGCTCTCTTCGGAACCGCAGAGCGACTAGCGGAAGAAGTACGACCAGCACCTGGGCATAACGATTCGGCTCGCCAATCGGCCCCGCGGATCGAAACTGGACGCCCGGCGCCGAACTTGTAGCTCCCTGTGGATGAAGATTCTCGGCATCAGCCCAGGACATGGCAGCTTGCCTTCCGATAGGATTAAAATCGAGTTCCGCTCCCAGCATCGCAAGGCCCCCATAATTGCTCGTCTCGGTGTGGGTAACGTGCTGAAATACGGAGAGCCCGCCCATAAAACTTCCGGCAAGCAGCAAAGCCCAGGTGGCCCGCCTTAAAGTCGTGTATTCCCGGACGACGTTGACCACCAGGAAATAAATCGCCATGCCCTCGAGAAGAAAGTCGGTGATTTGCGATGAGACGATCGCTTTGTCCCGGGCAAAAAAAGAGGACGTCAGGAATACAGCGAAATATCCCAACATGAGGTAGAAGCCTCGATCAAGAGTCAGTTTCTCTTTGCGAACCAGGAACTGGTATAGGAGCGGAATGCAAAGAACCAAACAGAGCGCAGCCATTACAACAACAACTCGCGCGTTCTGGCCTGCAGTGGAGATCGTCATTTGACCGGTCTGAACGGTGGACAGCAATATCGCCCGCGATTTCATGCCAAGGACAGCGATGTTGGAGTAGAGCGCGAACAAGGCGATCAGCGTTCCCAACTCCGGCCAGCGTGCGACGAGAGCGAAAAGGCCCAGGACGAAGACTACGGCTAGGCCCAGGACGATGCTCTTCTCCAGGAGAAAGAAGACCAAAAATCCCAAAACAGCGCAGGGCCAGAGGATGCGCGTGTCTTGCAACGTGGCAGTATGAGCGGACATGGTTTTTCTCTGTGGTCGAAAGCCTTTTGCCGGGGGCATCGGCAAGCGCCCGGCCGGCAGCCAAATCAGATTTCTACGTAAAAATCAGCCGCATGAATGGCAGGCGAAGCAATTCGGGAAAGGTTTCCGCAATACTGAGCTTCTTCTTCGCCACCCCAAACACACACAAAGAGACGCACGCTGCATAGGGAAGCAAAGCAAAGAAACTCAATGAAGTAACCGAGCTAACGAAAAATAGACCGCCTGCGCCCAATGCGATCGTTAAATAAACCGAAACATAGCGCCGATCAAAGATGTGAAAATCAGCTGTCGGCGATAGTCCCGCTTGCAAGATCAAGTTATATCCAATCACCGTCACAGCGGAACCAATCGCGGCGCCTATTGTCCCGTATTGCTTTATCAGCATTGTGCTCACCACCAGGTTTACCAACGCGGTCACGGCGCTCGCGTGAATGACATAGCGCCATCTCCTGTAGACCTTCAGAGTTTGGAGATTGAAGCCGAGGATAACATTGAAATAGCTGGCCAACGAAAGTAGAGCCAACACGGGACCGGACGGTGCGTAACGCGCCCCGTAAAGGAGTATTGTGAGAGGCTTTGCGAGCGAAAAGGTAACAGCGAAGATGGGAAAAGTCAGTACAGACATCCATGCGGCCGTCTGCCAGTAAAGGCCGTTAAGACCGCGGTAGTCCGCCCTGGCGAAGAGGCGCGCTGCAAGGGGCGTGAACAAGAGTGTGAAGCTCGTAAAAACAATGTTGTTTAGTTCAGCGATGGGACCCGCAGCGCGATAAAAGGCGACGTCCGACATGCTCCGCAGATGGCCCAGCAAGAAGGCATTCACGGGAGCGATACACAAGGCTATGGCCGAAATGAGACCAGGCAGAACGAATGCAAGCGTCTCTCGGGCGGGCATGTCTATTTCCCTGAACCGGAACCGCCGCAATAGCCTCTGTTCATGCAGAAGTTTGATGAGCAGAATTCCGTAGACAAACACTCCCACTGCCCCCGCCGCCAGATATCCGAAGGCCAGGAAAATAATCGTGCTTTTCATCGACAAGAGGAGAACCACGAGGCAAAACTTGAGCCCGGGTCCCAGCAAGTACCTACGGAGGAAAATGTTCCGGGTGCCCGCAAAGCTGGCGAAAAGACCGTCCAGTAGCGCGTCGGCGGCTTCGACTGGGACCAGGACGATCAAAATCGAAAGTACGGTCAAACGAGGCAGAGTCTCGTGGGTCGTGGAAGGCACGAGAAACAGCGGGGCGAGCCATACAACGAATACGATAAAGACCCCGGTAATTAGAACTGCCCCCACCGCCAGGAGAATTGTGCCGTACATCTTTCCGTACTCGCGGTTTTCCCGGTAAATCGGCACGAAGCGCGGAATCGCATCCTGCAGGCCCAATGAAGCAAAGATTCGGAAAAAACTGGCCACCGCCAGTCCATAAGCAAGCTCTCCGAAATCCCTCGTCGAGAGATAGCGCACCATCAGAACTTGGGTGAAGAAATTGATGCCAAGGGACAATATGCGACCAAAAAGTAAAAGGCTCGAGCCTCGGATCTGCTTTCGCGTCGCGTCCTGTTCGCTGAACGTCTTGGCGGCGGTCTCTAGGACTACTTCCATTCTTTTCCTCAGGCAAAAATCAGGCGCATCAAAGGCAGTTTTAACAGTTCTGGGAACGTTTCGGCGATGGCATGGGAGTAGGGGAAGCAATCTGCTCCCTTATTGGCTTTGCCCTGGGGGCTCCCGAAGGTGCAGGGGGTTGGGCGAGGTCGGAGCGTCTGGCACGCCATCTTTTGAATCGCTCGGACCGGCAGGAGCCAAGAACGGAAAGGCACATCGCCCAAGAAGGCGAAAGGTCAGACCAATCAAACCATGCAGTTTCACGCACGCTGCGAAGGGAACGCAACCATTGGCTGAGGGTGAGCTTTCGATGCAACAAGTGGTCTGGCAGAGTCGCCAGGTCCAAATTTTCAACCAGCCACTTACGCCCTTCGCAAGCAGGTTCTGCCCGGACGGCCTGCCCGGTCAAATCGAGGTAACAAGCGCGCACAACATCCGTTCCATTTGGGTCAACGAATAGCCGAAAAGTGCAGCCGATACGCGGATTTACATCGAGCAATTTGTATTGACCGTCCCTCGCATCGAAACGGCATCCAATATCGACGATTCCCCGGTAGCCGACCAACGAAAGTAGCGTTCGTATGGACCTCTCGGCTGCTGAATTCTGCCGACAAATTCCCAGTGTGGTAATTCCCGTAGCCATGGGACGCTGCCTAAGCTTTCTCCCCGTAAATCCCGCGAGACATTCTGACTTCTCATTGAAATACCCATTGAACATCCACACCGAATCCGTATCCCCTGGAATGTATTCCTGCAGCATCACGTTTTGTTGCTGTCGGCTCTCCAGGGTGTCGTAGTATCGCAGGAGTTCGTCTGCGCCCTGAGCGATGTGCATAGCCACTTTTGTTTGTCCCAGAGCAACCCTGTCGTCGATGCCTTTGAGCACAAGTGGGAAAACTGCCTTCTCGAGGAACTGAAGAACCTCGCCGCGCGACTGAGGGAAAACGGTTTCGGGGGTGGGGTGACCGTATTCGCGACACAAGAAGAACAACTCTCTTTTGTTGCTGAGCCTGTACACCAGACCTCGGGGAAGAATTGGGAAGCGATAAGCCTCTTGCAACTGCTCGGCGGCTTCCTGAACCAGTGCGGCGGTGGCGTCGTCGGTAGGGATCAGAATGGGGCGGGTGCTAAAATTTTCCGAGATTTTGACGAGAGAAGCGATGGAAGCTTGCGGCGCTGCTGTGCGCACGTTCCAATGGAAAACGCCGCGGCAATAGCGCGAACGAAGCGGCGGCGAGAACCGCCCATCCTCCACAGCATAAACCGGCACACCAAGTACACCGAGGCTGCGGAATATCCCTAACGCCCCGTGATGGTGAGGAGAAAGAACAACGACGGGAGTAGAAGTGTTCATCTTGATCCCCGTGCTTCTCATAAAGAAGATTTTGTCGATCTGGAACTCGCTGGTGATTCTAAGGGCGGCGAATTCGGACTCAGGAAGGCTTCCGCGCGGTAATCAGAAGCGGGCGATCATGAGAGCCGGGCTGCATGGAAGGCTTCGACCTGAAGTCAAAAACTCGGCAATCAACACCTATCCAGCCGCAGTGCTGCAGCATGTTTTTGTATTCATTGATAGCGCGATTGTTGAGTGGCAGACTGACATCCTCAAACCATTTCCGGTCCTTCGGGTCATCTTCAAACAAGCACAACAGTAGATACAGCTGGCCCCCGGGTTGCATAATACGGAAGAGTTCACGGAGCACTTCGTCTTGCCGCTGAAAATAGTAAAATGCTTCAAGAGTGACGATTTTTGTGAAATAGTCGCTTTGTGTGGGAATTTGCTCTGCCGGTCCGCAGTGGTAACTCACGCTCGAGAATGTGCGGCTCTTCTCGCGCGCTAGACGGATCATCTCGTCAGAAATATCGACCCCCATAATGAGGCTCCCTTGTGGAGCTCGCTGAGCCAGGAGCCGGCAGGCCCAACCCTCGCCACAGCCCAAGTCGAGGATGCGGTCCGCTGCGGACAGTTCCATTCTTTCCCAGATGATCTGCGCGATTCGGGCGTGATCTCGTTCCATCGATTCACCGCGTCCCTGTCTTGCCCAGCGATTGAAACGCCGCCGCAGAAGACGATCAGTTCCGTGTGTCGCCAAGGCCCATTGAATCTCGGCATAGCACCACAGCCTGCGGAGCGACCTGCGGACCTTCACGAGGTGTATTGGAAAAGGATGGACCTGCTGATCTGCTGGATTGTCGACTCTGCTTACACCCATAGGGGTTCCCTCCACAATGGAAGTGGTATTCCCAGGCCACGTTCGCGCGCCGTTTGATACACGGCCCAGGCGAGCGCTACGTCGTCCACACCCATGCCCATGTGGGCATAGTGAATTCTCTCAGTATCGCTCTCGCGTCCTGGTTTGGTGCCCAAGATCAACTCGCCCAGGTTGCCGTGAATATCGCTGTCGCGAAGGAGAGCATGCTGGTGCATGATCGCAGGAGTCATAATTCCACGATGCTTCACAACCTCCCAATCGTCTGTAACGATTTTCTGGCACTGCTGGATCAGGGCAAATTCGCATTCATGACCTGCTAGCTGGACAGTCAACGCGCCTGGTTTAATCTGCCGTGCGAACATGATTGGCTCATGAGCTGTGGTGATCGTCAGCGCCACGTCAGCATCGCACAAGGCTTCGTCAACGGATGCCACCGCGCGTACCGGCGCGCCCCAAAGCCGACGACATTCATCGGCGACGCTCTCAGCGCGCGCCTTGTCACGATTGGTCAGCGCGATCTCTTCCACCCCGGGGATCGCGGTATATAGTCCAAGAATTTGCGTGCGCGACTGAACGCCCGCTCCAATCATGCCGATCTTGCGAGTGTTGCGCGGCGCGAGATAATGCGCCCCAAGGCCGGTCATGGCGCCAGTGCGCATGGCGCTAATGAGCGTGCCATCCATAACGGCAATCGGAGTGCCAGTGTCTGGACAATTCAAAATGATCAATGCGCTAGCACGCGGTAAGCCACGTTCTCGGTTGGCGGGGTAGCTTCCAATCCACTTCATGCCCATCGCGCGCACTGGGCCGCCGATGGACGCGAAGAGTGCATTGAAGCGGCCTTGATCTTCGGATTCCGCACTGTCCTCTTGCCGCAAGACCACTTTGTGAGGGTGACGAACCTTGCCTTGCACGAACAGCGCTTGAGCCTGTCCCACTGCACGCATCGCACGCGTCATGTTGAGCAGGTCGGCTGCGAGGATTGCCTCCTGGTCGAGATAAAGAAATTCAATTGCTCTGGGATGCTCGATTGGACTGCGCGCAGACGCGTCCGGCGCGACCAGCAACGGCAGGTCAAATCGCGTCAGAGCAGATTCTTCGGATAATGCTTTCATAAAGCAAAGACCTCCGATTATTTTGGGTGTCTGGAAATATGCCTCAACTGAATATCTAAGACAGGAGCAGCCGTGCGAACCGCAGAATGAGCAGGTCGGGAAAGGTTTCCGCGATGTGTAGCCTTCTCTTCGTAATGGCCACCACGCACAGCGAAACCACACCAGCCAAAGGCAATGCCAGGTACAGATTCATGGAAGTGAAGTTCTGCACGACGAGAAGTCCCAAAGCGCTGAAGCCGACGGTCACGTAGATTGAAAAGGTAGCGGCGATCAAAGGCGTTGAATTGGGAAGTGAGAGATAGAGCTCAATTTTCCGCCCGGGAGCGCGGTCGCTATGGGCTGAAACAGATATTTTTGCAGCAGCAGACTGAGCCGTGATTCGACAATCCCAATGTTCGTGTAATGACGAAACCTGGATTTGAACCCAGCCGGAATTCGAGGTTGCTGGGGATCAACCTCCCACGGATGGAAATACGTTACAACCGGCTTCCGGTAGTGTTGCTCAAAAGTCCGAAAGACCCATTCCGTATATAGAAAAGGAAAAATTCGGAGATACCCTCCGCCGGCCGCCGGAAAGTTGAATCCCGCGATTCGCACCGTCGGCGGGGGAACTTCCGTCAATTCTCTCCCGTCGCGGCATCGGTAGACGCAAGCAAATCTCGGCGCATCGGGGATGCCGTATAAATCATGGCGAATTGGATAAATACTGGAGTCGTAGCGGATGCCTTCTTCCGCGAGGATGTCCAGTGCCCACAAGGAATCTCTGTTGATTGACCACGAAGGCGCCCGATACCCGTAGACCGGAACGCCCCCCGCCTGCTCGATTGCGTCTTTGCTTATCCGCACGTCTTCGCGGAATTCCGATGGCGACAGGGAATAGACGCGGCGGTGCCAATAACTGTGACAGGCCAATTCATGCCCTTGCGCTTGCACTTCCCGAACGAGACCCGGAAAACGGTTGGCCACCCATCCCAGAAAGAAGAAGGTCCCGTGCACACCATGCCGTTCGAGGAGATTCAGAATTTTGCGAGTATTCTCGACCACTCTCGAAGGCCAGTTCCCCCACGCGCGTCGCGGAACCTCGCGGACGAATGCTTCCACTTGGAAGTAATCTTCGACGTCCACACTCAATATATGTCTTATGCGCGGGCTTTCTTTTGTTGCGTCTGCGATCTGGGCATTGTCCCAACCGTCCTCCGGCCGCGGCGAATGTGAGGACGGAACTGGTCGCCTGAGCTCTGCAGTTTGCGAAAACCTCGAAAGCAAATTGTCCACTGATTTACTGCTCATGAAAATTCCGAACGATGGTTCCTGATTTCCGCTTGTCCGCCCCGGTAATCGCATCACCGCGCGTTCCAGCCTGTTATGCGGCGGGAATCCGATGAGCTTAGCTACTTCGCCCCGCGACCGAAAAGAATCACGTTGAAAGTTGCCAGGATGATTGCCAGGTCCAG
>Ga0210405_10001112_pt1 | contig 32296 bp, 28 predicted proteins | sample IncBWH11MmetaG_FD_155492 | JGI IMG/M metagenome (GOLD analysis project Ga0210405, IMG submission 155492) | Forest soil microbial communities from Barre Woods Harvard Forest LTER site, Petersham, Massachusetts, United States - Inc-BW-H-11-M | ecosystem: Environmental > Terrestrial > Soil >...
AGCGCAAGCGCTGTCGAGCCGGATGGCGTCGATGCCGACCCCGAAGTGGCCGTTCGATGCCAGCGTGTAGACCACCCAGGCCTGGGCGGCGGTCGGATCGACCGGCGGGTTGTTACCCGCGGCCGCCACCGTCGTGTTCAGGTCCAGATAGAGCCAGCCGAAGTCGAAGCCGGCCGGCAGCGGGAAGCTGGCGCCGCCCACCTGCGTCCGCTGCGTTTCGGCCGGGAAGGGAATCAACGACCCGGTCGGCGGCTGCGGCGAGAAGGGGAACGTCTGCGGCACCGACGGATGCTCCTGCTCGTCGAAAATGATGATGCCTTCCTGGCCGAGCGGGTACCACGGCGGTTGCACGCCGGGGGTCGCCGGGCAGGTGAACGGACCCTGGTTGACCTTCGAGTCGCGCCACACCAGCAGCGAGGTGCCGGCGCTGAAGGGACCACCGTTCAGGTAGCGGGCCGCGAACTCGGTAGCCAGCGGCTCGCGGTTGTCCACCGCGGTCCAGGCGTCGTAGCGGCCGTAGAAGGTGTAGCGGCCGGCCGTCGAGGTCGCCGGGTTGGTGGCGTCGGCCTCGATGTGCACCAGGTCGCCGCCCTCGGCGAAGTTCTGCGCCGCGTTGACGATGAACCAGTCACCCCAGAGGACGTTCTGGTTGGTCACGTCGCCGGTGCCGCCGGCAGCGAAGTAGCCGGCGTCGCCCGGGAACCGCAGCGAGCAGTTGTTGACCGTGTCCATGGTGATGTAGCCGCGGGCGATGTTGTCGCCGATCAGCTGGCCGGCGCAATTGCCCTTGAGGACCGCCGAAGCATTGCCCGTCAACGCCGCCTCGAGATGGGCGATGAAGAAGGCTGGCAACGCCGGCGGCGGCAGCTTGCCGTTGCAGCTCGCGAAGTTGATGTCCTGCGAGAAGGAGCCCTTCGGGCTGATGGTGTCGGTCGGGTCCTGGCCCGCCGAGGCGGTCTGCGGCAGGTTGCCGTCGACGATGATGTCGCGCAGGTTGACCGACTGCACATCGTACCCGGTGAGGTAGATGTTGAAGTCGAGCACCGGCACCGACAGGTCGGACCAGAGCACAACGTGGACCAGAGCCGCGGTGGCTGAGGCGTTGTTGACCGAGAACAGGGTCGTCAGCCCGTTCGGGTTGTTCAGATCGACCTCGAAGTACGGCAACAGCAGCGTCGCTGCCGGCACCGCATCGATGGTGCAGATCGTCGCAACTGCCTGGCCACCCAGGGCCAGCAGGCCCATGAGAGCGAGACTCAGTGCGGTTTTCTTCATGAGAGACAATCTCCTAGGGTTGGTGTTGCTGATGCTGGTACGGCCACTCCAAGCGTCCTGCTTCTCCACTCTCCTCACGATCGTCGGGAAGGAACATCACCTCCTATTTAAAGTTTAGAGTCCTGTAACTCCAACTAAATCAAAGAGTTCCAGCGTGTCGCCGCGATCTCGCCAGCGTCGTGCTGCCAGCTTCGCGGCCCGGAGTCGGCGCCTTCCCTCGCGGCGCCTGCCCCTCAGCCGGTTTTATGCTTTCGCACTATAGGGGTGTCCTCCGGTCCTGTCAAGGGTTTATTCCAAAGAATTCCCCCGGCTCGCCGCCGGCGGGCGTTTGCCGGCTTTGCCGGCGTCGCCGGCGCTCCGCGGGTCGGCTGGCACCGCATGCCAGGCACGCAGGCCGCCTTCGCTGCGGCACTGATTGGGGGCATACATCGCCGAGTACTCGCCGGACCACGCGGCCACGATCTCGTCCTTACCGTCGCCGTCGAGATCGGCCAACCGCACCCGGGTGCCGTTGCAGCCCGGGCCGTAGACCGGGATCTCGGCGGTATCGTGAGTGAAGAAGCCCTTGCCGTCGCCGAGGAAGATCCAGGTCGCGCCTTCCCCGGTCAGGGCCACCAGATCGACATTGCCGTCGCCGTCGAGATCGCCGGTGCCGAGGGCGCTGAACACCAGGTCGCGGCCCTCCTTGACCACCAGCGCCCGGCGCTCCCACTTGCCGCCCGGCCGCGAGTAGAAGATGTCGATGCCGCTGCGCCAGGTCCCGCCTTCGTAGCTGTTGTAGGCGACCGCGAGGTCCGAGCGGCCGTCGTGGTCGAAGTCGGCGGCGGCCACCGCGCGCACGTAGGACGCCGGCCGCACGTCGAGCTCCACCTTGTCCCAGCCGCCGTCGGCGCGGCCCAGGTAGACCAGGTCGCGGCGGCCCATGACGCTGCTGCCGACGGCAAAGTCGGGCAGGCCGTCGCCGTTGAAATCGCCGACGGTGATCGAGTCGCCGAAGATCTGGTCGTGCCCGGTGCCCTGGTCCTTCCGCTTCCAGCTGCCGTCGCCCTGGTTGAGGTAGATGACCGGGCCGTAGCTGCGGCCCGAGCCCAACGCTCCCCCTTCACCGCGGATCGCCGAAAGGTTCAGGCGCGGCCCCTCGCCCAGGGCCAGGATGTCCGGACGCTGATCGTGGTTCCAGTTGACCATGGCGATCGTCTTCGACGAGAAGACGGCCGACTCGTCGCCGCCCTTGCCGGGCTCGAGGAAATCGAGGCCCTTGTCGTAGCGGCGTGTGAAGTGACCCTTGCCGTCGCCGAGCAGGGCGGTGAAGCCCTTGAGGTGCATCGCCAGCACGATGTCGAGCTGGCCGTCGCCGTCGAGGTCGGCCACGGCGATGTCGCCATAGTCGTAGGCGAAGCGCGCAAACTGCGCCTCCTGCCATCGCCGCCAGCCGCCCTTGCCGTCGCCGAGGAAGATCACCGGCGCGCTCAGCCCCTTGCGCGGCGGCGAGGCCACGATGTCGAGATGGCCGTCGCCGTTGAGGTCGGCGAGCACGAAGCCCTCGCGCCACTGGCCGGAGCTCGGCAGCCCCTTGCTGTAGTCGACGAAGCGCAGGCGATGGCTCTCCGGCGTATCCACCTTGTAGGTGGCGGCGATCTTCGCCAGCTCGGCCGGGCTGGGTGCCTGGTTGACCGGGACCTGGCGGTCTCCGGCCGCCACCTTGTAGACCTTGAAGTAGAAGTAGTTGGCATCTTCCTTCGCCACGTCGATCGGGATACCCCACACCGTCCGCACCGTGTGGTCGTCGATGCGGCGGTAGTTGCCCTCGACCTTGCGCACCCTCTCCAGGTAGTAGAGCCTCCCCTGCGCGTCCTTGAGCCACTTGCCGTCGGGCGGATGGGGGTTGGCGTCGACCGGCGGCGCCGTCGGCTCCACGATGCCGTAAGGATTCGGCGTGGCCGGCTGAGCTGCCGGGACCGCGGCATTGCCCGGGGTCGGCGAGCTCGCCGGGGTTCCCGGGGCAGCCGGGGTGGCCGGACCGGCAGTGGCCTGGCCGCGAACCGGTGCCGGCGGCGCGATCAGCAGCGCCGTCGCCAGCGCCAGGGCGGTGAGAAGCGGACCGGCGAACCGGCCGCGGGCTACCCCCTGCCGGGAGTGCCGCGATTGGCGACAACCGGAGCCGCGGCCGGGCGGGGGGGTGCGAGAGGGGAAATGTCGAACGGTCAAATGGTACCTCCGTGGCGGGACCGGCATAGGGAGCCCCTAAGGCATACGGAGGTCCCGCTCACGGCGTCCAGCGGATCGTCAGATCTAGATCTCGTCGACGAAGGCGACCTTGAGTCGCCGGAACAGCCAGAAGCCCGCGCATAGTAGCACAGCGGCGACCGCCGCCAGCCCCGCCGTCCCGGGCACCAGCGCGAGCCGGCCGCGGAGGAACGCCTGGCGATACAGCTCCACCAGCGGCGTCAGCGGGTTGAGCTCGATCCAGGGCCGCAGCCGCGGCGGCACCGAGGCCAGGGAGTAGACGATCGGCGTCAGGTAGAACCAGCCGCCGAACAGCATGCTCAACAGCTGCGCCGTATCCCGGAAAAAGACCTGCACGGCGCTCAGCAGCAGGCCCAGCCCCAGGGTCAACAGCACCTGCAGCGGCAGCGCCAGCAGCAGCATCGGCAGCCCGCCCCAGGCCAGGTCGCCGAGCACCGCCAGCACCACCAGGAACACCACCGCCGCGATCGCCTCGTGCAGCAGGGCCGCCAGCACCACCGCCACCACCAGGATCTCGGCGGGAAAGCGCAGCTTCTTGACCAGCACCGAGTTGTCGGTGATCGCGGTGGAGGAGCGCAGCACCCCTTCCTGCAACGCCATCCAGGGCAGCAGGCCGCTGAACAGGAAGGGGGCGAAGTGGCCGCCGGGGTTGCCGGCGTCGACCACCCTGATCTTGAGCACCGTCGAGAAGACGAAGGTGAAGAGCGCCAGCAGCCAGAGCGGCTGGACGAAGGACCAGGCGAAGCCGAGCAGCGAGCCGGCGTAGCGGCCCTGGAAGTCCCGCTTGACGAGCTCGCGCAGCAGGAAGAAGTGGTGCTTCAAGCAGGCCTCCGCGGCAGTGGCATCGTGGGCTCCCCCAGGCGGCCGGTGCGGCGCCGGGCGTCACGTCCGGGCCGGCGGCGGGCAACTATATATATAAGGATGGGCGCAACGCAGCTTGGACGCATTTGACAGGCCTCCGCAGGAGGCGTACTATCGCCCAAAAGCATTGCCCTATGCCAGAGTGACATAGCGGCTCCGAGGGTCGAGAGCAACGGCCATGGCAACCATCGAGAAGATCCGCCAGGTCCAGCTGGTGGGACGCAAGATCCGGCAGCTGCGCAAAGAGCACAAGCTGACCCAGGTCGAGCTGTCCGCCAGGCTGGGCATTCAGCAATCCGACCTGTCGCGCATGGAACAGGGGGAGTACCGGGTGAGCCTCGACACCCTGTTCCGCATCCTCGCCGAGTTCAAGATGAGCATTGGCGAGTTCTTCGAGGGGGTGGCCCAGGAGTCGATCACCCCGCGCGACGTGCAGCTCGTCCAGGATTTCAACGCTCTACCGCGGGACGCTCAGCGCGAGGTCGAAGACTTCATCGCCTTCAAGCGCGTGCAGATCCGCGGCGAATCTCCCGGCGCCCATGCGCCGGCCGCCGGCGCCGATACCAGCGGCACCGGCGGCGCCACTGCCTCCGATACCGCCGGCTCGACGGCCGTGCTGGCCAACGGCCCGGGACCGCGGCACGGCGGCAGCTCGGCGAACCGCTGACCTCGTTCTGGAATGTGTGCTCCGCGCCCTTTCAGGCGCGGTGGAGGGAGCAGAATGAGTGAGTTGAGCCAGGGCGACAGCCCTGAGGTCTTCGAGAAGTTCCGCGAGGTCTGGCAGCGCTCGATCGAGGTCGGGCGACTGGAAGAGGCCGGCGAGATCATCCAGCGCGCCTTGGCGTGGACCAACGAGCACGGCGACCAGCGGCTGATCGACGGCGCTGCCTGCGCCATGGCGGCGGTCGCCATCCAGCTCGGGCGCGGCGATGCCGAGCTGCCGCGGCTGCGCGCGATCCTGCTGCGCAACGGCGATGCCGTCAACTGCCGGCTGGCGGCGATCAACATCTCCATTCACTATCAATTTGTTCGCAATTACAAGAAGAGCTTGTTCTATGCTCGGATCGCCTTCGAACGGGCGGTGCAGCTGGATCGTTCGGACCTCATCGCCTTCAGTCGCAACCAGCTGGGCAACGCGCTGCTCGGCGAGAGCTTCGTCGACCAGGCGTGCCATGAGTACGAGGAGGCGGTTGGACTGATCTCCGAGCCTGGCGTGTGGCGAGCGCGTATCTTGAACAATCTGGGCTATTGCCGCGTGCTGCAGAACCGTTTCGCCGAAGGCTACTCGTGTCTCTACGAGAGCCTGCGGCTGCTGCGGCACTTCTCGGCCGAGCGCTACCAGGTGTTGCCGCTGCTCGATCTCTGCTTCGCCCATCTCGAGACCGAGCGCTACGCGCATGCCCGCCGCCACGGCATCGCCGCCTTCGTGCTGGCCGAGAAGATGGGCGACGTGGAGGCGATGAAGAATGCCCTCTACCTGCTGGGCGAGACCGCGAACCTCAGCGGCGACACCGAGCGGGCCAGCGGCTACTTCACCCGCTTGCAGCGCGATTACTTCCCCGATTCGCCGTACCTGCCCGGTTTCCTGCTGGCGGTGGACGTCCGCAAGCTGGTCAATCTCCACGCCTGAGGTCATGGCCATGCCTACGACATCTACGACCTACAAGCGATTCGCCCTCGGACTGCGGGCTGGCGCCGTCGCCATCGCCCTCATCGCAGCCATGGCGGTCATCGCGGCTCCCGCGCGCGCCGATCACCTCGGCACGGCGGTGGGGGCGAGCGGCCAGATCTACACGGTGACGGCCGGGTTCTACGGCACCCTGTTCCCGGGCTCCTACACCTACGACGCCGCGACGCCGGTGCTGGCGCTCGACACCACCGTCCCCGGTTCGGCGCCCCAGCGGCAGATCGTGCCTTCCTCCGCCGATGCCAACGTGGAGAGCCTGCCGGCCCTGATCTACGAAGACAGCTCGAAAACCCTGTTCGTCGTCTGGGTCTCCACCAGCCATTCGGTGAGCTCGGACATCGAGCTGACGAGCTACAACGGCAGCCAGTGGTCGCCGGCGATCACCATCATCAGCAATCCTTTCGCGACCAAGACGCCGCCCCAGCTGGCGATGACCCGGGACGTCCACCAGGAGGTGGATCCGGTTTCCGGCAACCCGGTGACCCGGCACCGCACGGTGCTGCACGTCGTCTGGTCCGAGGATGCGGCGAGCGGCCAGTACCAGGCTTATTACGCGCCGGTGATCTTCGAGGAAGGCACCTGGATCGGCACCGTCCCGACGCCGACGCATCTCAACGCCTTCGACGCGCTGGACCAGGCGGGTCAGGCGGCGCCGGGGACGGCGGCGGGTCCTCTGGCGACGCCGCTGGCGCTCACCCCGACCGTCCAGGGCGGCCGCGACACCAACACGGCGATCGCCGGCTTTGCGTCCAACGTCTCGGGCGTGCTCACCACCGTCGAGGTCGACGTGCTGCCCGAGGAGCTGCGCATCCTCGCCGACACCAGCTCGGCGGCGATCCTGGCCAGCGGCGCTCAGTACTTCCCGAACCAGCTCGCCACCCTGGCCACCCAGATCCAGGGGGTCATCCAGAGCAACGGCAGCGCCTTCCAGCCGGAGGCGCTTCAGGCCATCTCCGCCGCGGCGCAGAGCCAGATCACCAGCGGCTCGTCGACCGTCGCCAACCTGGCACAGAGGACCCGCGCCACCATCGTCGAAACCGGCGCGCGGTTTGCCAAGCAAGGGCTGAGCATCGCCCCCTCCGGCCCGTCGGCCGTCCCGCCCCAGGTTCTCGAGGTCGTGGTGCCCAACGCGCCGTCGCAGTTCCTGCAGTTCCGCGTCGCCGGCGCCAGGCTCTGGCCGGCGGTCGGCGCCAACAACCCGCAGATGTTCCTGTCGCGCACCGGCGCTGACGTCCTGGCGGCCTGGACCGGCACCAACGGCACCTCGGTCTCCTACCTCAGCACCCAGCCGGACGGCACCTGGAGCACCGTCAACCAGTTGCAGACCTCGACCACGATGAGCCTGCCGCAGGCCTACCAGCTGCTGGAGCAGCGGATCCAATAGGACCTGGGCCTCTTCACGCCGCGACGCTCACTCCGCGGCGAGGCCGGGCGCCAGCGTGGCGACCGCCTGGTCGAGGCCGCCGGCCACTCTCGGATCCTTCGGGTTCGCACGTCGCGCCGCGGCGAAGGCCGCCGCGGCGTGTGGGCGGTCGCCAGTCTCGGCCAGCAGCACGGCTTGCAGCAGCCTGGGTTCGAAGGCGTCGGGCCAGCGGCCGACGGCCTCGGCGAGCACCGCCAGCGCCTTCTGCTGTTGACCGGCCCTGGCCAGCGAGGTGGCCAGCGCGGTGAACGGCTCGCTGTTGTGCGGCTCCTCGACCAGGGCGCGCCGGTAGTCCGACCAGGCGGCGTCGAAGTCCCCGCGCTGTCGCTCCAGGTTGCCGACCTGCCACAGCGAGTACGCATCCACCGGGTCGAGCTCGAGCGCCCGGCGGAAGGCCGCCTCCGCGGCGGCCAGCTTCCCTTCCACCAGGAAGACCCGCGCCTTCTCCTCGAGGATGTAGGAGCTGGTCGGCTCCGCCTGCGCCATCGCCGTGGCGAAGGTCTTCGGATCGACGAAGATGGCGGCATAGCGCAGCGTCAGCAAGGCGAAGACGCCCACCAGCACCGCAAGGGTCGGCGCCGCGAACCGTCGCGGGAGCAGGACGAGCAGGGCCCAGGGTAGGGCCAGGGAGGGCAGGTAGAGATAGCGGTCGGTGACCATCCATTCGGGGAACATCGCCCAGAAGTTCATCACCGGGACGAGCCAGACCACGAACCAGGCGATCGGCAGGAGGAGCTCGCGCCGCCGCTTGATCCCCAGATAGGCCAGGCCCGCGAGGGCCGCCGTCACCGCCGCCGAGAGCACCACCGGCAGGTCGAAGGGGCCCCAGATCGGCCTTTCGGGCCGGACGAACGAGAATGCCGTCGGCCACACCAGCAGATGGACATAGGTGACGAAGGCCAGCGGCAGGGAAGGCGCCGCCCGGGCAAAGCCCGGAGCCTCCGCCCACGGCCGGGCAAGCGCCCCCAGCACCGCCAGGCGAACTGCCAGGTAGGCCACGGTCACCCCGGCGAACAGCGCCGTCGCCCGCCCGAAGCGCCGGGACTCGGCGGGCTCGGCGTGCCGCCGCGCCAGGGCCCACGCCGCGGCCATGGGGAACAGAGCGATCGAGACCTCCTTGCAGAGCAAGGCGCAGGCGAAGGCGGCAGCGCTCACCGCGAGCACCGTCCGTGGCCGCTCCTCCGCCGCGGGCGAGAGCAGGGCGAGCAGTGCGACGAGCACGAACAGCGCCGCCAGCTGCTCCTGCATTCCCGACGCCCAGGCGACCGAGCTGACGTGGGCGGGATGGAACGCGAACAGCACGGCGCCCAGCAGCGCGGCCAGAGGGGGAAAGCGCAGGCGCCGGAAAAACAGCGCCGCCAGCGCGGCGACGGCGGCCGCCAGCAGCACCGACGCCAGGTGCCAGGCGAAAGGGCTCGGTCCGGCAAGCTGGTAGTAGAGGGTCGAGAGCGCCAGGAACAGCGGCCGGTAGAAGCTGCCCTGCACCGTCGTGGACCCGTTGCGCACCGCGCCGATATCGGTGACGAACCCGCGCGGGATGCTGGCGAGGGTCTGCAGCGACGGGCTGCTCTTGAACAGGAACACGTCGTCGAGCAGGAACCTGTAGCCGGTGGTGGACCAATAGATCGCCAGCGTCGAGAACGCCGCGAGCGCCGCGGGCGCGGCGAGCAGCCAGACTTGGCGGCCGGAGGCAGGCGCCGGGCGGGCGCGGGCCGCCGGCGGCGAGGGGCGCCGCGGTGCCGGACGCCGCGGTGCGGGTCCTTCGGATCCTCCGGTTCCTCCGGAGCGTGCGGGTCCTCCCGGCGTGCGGGGCGCACCGGGCGCCCCCGCGGCACCGCGAGATCGGCGCCGCCGATGCGAGCCACTCGCCATGGACCGGCATGGTAAGCGATTTTTCCGGCCTGCCTGCGAGTGCTGACCGCTCAGGCTGCGGACCTGGTCATCGCGCCGCCTTCACCGCCAGCCCCCGTCACCGCGACCCCGTCACCGCCATCGGCGCCGCGGCCGGCCGCGCGGGGAGGACCTGTCCGCCGGCGGCGCGCAGCCGCGCGGCCAGCGCCTCGCGGCGGTCCGCGGGGCAGAGCACCGCGACGCAGCCACCGCCGCCGGCGCCGCAGGCCTTGCCGCCCCAGGCGCCGCCGGCTGCGGCCGCGGCGAGCAGCCGTTCGATCGCGGGGGTCGAGATGCCCGGCGCCAGCTGCCGCCGCAGCCGCCACTCGTCCCCCATCGCCGCGCCGACCCGGCGCAGGTCGCCGGCCGCCAGCGCCGCGGCCATGCCGCTCGCCACCTCGGCGATGCCCGCCAGCAGCGCCGCGACCGCCGGCTCCCCGTCGAGCCGCCGGCGCAGCACCTCCCAGTTCTGCCGGGCCGAAAAGTGGCTCTGGCCCGAGTAGACGACCAGCAGGCTCGCCGCCAGCGCCTCCAGATCGACCTCGAGCCGGCGCACCGCCTCGCCGCCAGGCCGGTGCTGGATCTCGAGCGCGCCGCCGAGCTGCGCAGCGTAGTGGTCCTGGATGCCGGTCGGCAGGCCCATCAGGCGCGCCTCGAGGTCCCTGGCGATGGCGGACCGCCGGCCGGCGCCGGAGGGGGGCAGGCCGAACGCCGACTCGGCGGCGGCGATCAGGGCCACGGTCATCGCCGACGAAGCGCCCAGGCCGCCGCCGCGCGGCGAGCCGCTGCTCAGGACGGCGGTCAGCGGCGGTAGCTCGAGGGCGGCGGCGACCAGGCCGGCCAGCGCCCCCTCCGGCTCCGCCGCCAGCTCTCGCGCCGAAGCGGCCTCGACCGCCAGCTCCCCCTGGCGCACGGAATAGCGCTCGCCGGCAGGCTCGACGGTCGCCTCGACGGCGACGTCGATGGCGACGTTGACGGTCGTGGCCGGCTCATGGAGCAGGCCGAGAGGCCAGATGTCCAGCGTGCCCCCGGCCAGGTCGACCCGGCACCAGGCGCGGGCGGTGGACATCGGGAGATCAGCGGGCCGCTGCGAGGGCGGCAGCGGCGGCCGGCGCCACTCCCCGCTCGAGACTCGAGCGCAGCGAGTCGCGCCAGGAGCCGAACGCCGCCAGACGGGCCCGCGGGATCGGCTCGTCGTGCACGCCATTGAGCGTCAGCGGATCGATCCAGGCACCCCGGCACTTGACCCGATAGTCCAGGTGCGGACCGGTGGCGAGGCCGGTGGCTCCGGTGTAGGCGATGGTGTCGCCCTGGCGCACGTGCGCTCCCGGACGGATGCCCGCCGCGAACCGCGACAGGTGCAGGTAGGCGCTGACGTAGTCGGACCCGTGCTGCACCTTCACCACGTTGCCGCCGCCGCCGTCCCAGCCGACGAAGATCACGACGCCGGCGGCCGTCACCTCGACCGGCGTGCCCACCGGGGCGGCATAGTCGACGCCGTAGTGCGGCCGGACCTCGTTGAGCACCGGGTGCAGCCGGTGCTCGGAGAAGAGCGAGGTGATGCGGGTGTAGCGCAGCGGCGAGCGCAGGAACATTTTCTCCAGCGGCCGTCCCGAGGCGTCGTAGAAAGTCGGGCCGTCGCCGAAGCGATAGGCCTCATGGCGCCGCCCGTGGTTGTCGTAGACCAGCGCCACCAGGCTGCCGGCGCCATGCTCCTTGCCGTCGAGCCGCACCGCCTCGTACAGCGCCTGGAAGTGATCGCCGCGCCGCAGGTCGCGATTGAAATCGAGGTCCCACTGCAGGGCTTCGGCCATGCGGCCGGCCAGTCCGGGGGGGCCGCCGGCGGCGTGGATGGCCGCATCGAGCGAGCCCGAGCCGTCGAGTGTGCCCTGGATGGCCCGCAGCTCGGTCGAACGGCGGAACGGCAGCCAGTCCACGCGCCATGGGCCTGCCGCGCCCGCGTCGCGCTTCATCTCGAAGCGGCCATCGCCCTCGAGGGTGAGGTCCACCGCGGCCACGGTGGCATTCGGGTTCCACATCGCCGAGTAGCGGTTGCCGGCCCTGATCCGGCGTAGCGGCACGTGCGCGGCGATCGCCGCGGTGGCCTGCCGTGCCTCCTCGCCGCTGAAGCCCAGCCGCCGCAGCACCTGGCTCAGGGTTTCGCCCCGGGTCAGCGTGTACTCGACCGGTACCCGCGCCGAGGCGAGGCGGGCACTGCATGCGCTGGGCAGTACGGCAAGCGCGCTGTAGCGCACCAGCGGCCCGGTCTCGACCGCCAGCGCGCCGCGATTGTGGAATTCCAGGCTGCGGGTGCTCGCGAAGAGCGCCGCGGCGAGGCAGACGAGACCCAGCGGGACCGCCAGCCGAAGACAATGGGGCCCCAACCAAGATCTCTCCGCCGACTGCATTGCGCGCAGGCCTCCCTAAAAGCGACCCCTACCCATTCGATCGATGTCCCGGCTGCAAAAGCCTGGCGGATAGTACCACACACCTTCTCCGGAACGACCTCCGGAAGGTGCATCGGCCGGTCCGGCGCGGTCGGGGGGCTCGGCAGGCTTGGTCGCGCGGGCGTTACCGCAGCAGGTCGGCGAGCAGCCGGTCGGGATCGTCGGGGAGCCTGCCGTGATAGACGGTCTTGCCGTCCTTGATCACCAGCAGGCCGGGCAGGGTGGCGATCGCGTACTTCTTGCAGAAAGCGCCGTCGGCGTCCAGGTAGGTCGGGACGCCCAGCGACCTGCCGGCGAGGAAGGCTTCGATGGCCGGGCGCGCTTCCTCGAAGTCGACGGTCAGGACCCTGGCGCGGGGGCCCCACCGGCCGGCGAGCGGCCGCACGCGCTCGACGATGTCGCGCGAGCGCGGCGACCAGGAAGCCCAGACGACGACGATGGCGACGCCCTGTCCCAGCGTCGCGTCGCTCATGCCCTCGCCGGCCATGCCGGTCATGCGGACCTCCTGCGCGGCGGCGGCAAGGCAGCCGCAGAACAGGCTGGCGAGGAAGAGGCTCAGGAGGGTCACCGCCGAACGACGATCGACGATCGCGGTCATCGCAGGGGTCTCCGGGGTCGCAGGGGGTCTCCGGGGTCTCAGGGTCGCAGGGGTCTCAGGGTCGCAGGGGTCTCAGATCGGTGGGATGGGGCGGCGGTGCGGCAGGCTGGTGAGGATGCGGATGCGCAGGTCGTGGGAGGCGTTGCAGCGCACGCAGCGCTCGCGCACCAACCAGAGCAGCCTGCGGGTGTAATCGACCTTCTGCGCGCAACCCGGGCACTGGGCCATGTGGTCTCGGAAAGGGGTGAGCAGATCCGCCTCCATCTCGTTGTCCACGAAAAGGAACGCTGCCTCGCTCACCTCTTTGCAATCCATCATCCTGCCTCCCGGCAGCCCGACCGCGGCCGCGCCTGCTCGCTCCTGCGCTAATCAACTCGCGATCCAACCACGCTTATTTCCCTGGCGCCGCGAGCCGCGGAGGACGAGGGACGAAAGATCACTTCGCGCGGACGCCCGCCTTGCTCCGCATCTTGAGCGGCTCGCGCTCCCGCAGGTAGCCATGCTCGCGGGCGAACTCCAGCATCGACGCCTCCATCAGCCGGCGGCCGCGGTACAGGCGGCTCATCACGGTGCCCACCGGCACCTCCAGGATCTCGGCGATCTCCTTGTAGGAAAAGCCCTCCAGGTCGGCCAGCAGCACCACCATCCGGTAGTCGGGCGGCAGCTTGTCGATGGCCTGCTGCACGTCCTCGTCGAGCACGTCCTCGAGCAGCTCCTGCTCGGGGTTCTTGATCTGGCGCGCCACGTCCTCGCTGACCTTGGTCTCGAACGACTCCTCGATGTCGGCGAAATCGCTCAGCGCCGGGATCTGCTGTTTTTTGCGGTAGTTGTTTATGAAGGTGTTCTTCATGATCTTGAACAACCACGCCTTGAAGTTCGTGCCTTCCTCGAACTTGTCGTAGTACCGGTAGGCCTTGAGGTACGTTTCCTGCACCAGGTCCTCGGCGTCCTCGGCGTTGCGGGTCATCCGGTACGCGGTATTGTAAAGCGCATCGACGAACGGCATTGCCGCCGCTTCGAAGTCCCACCCTTTCTGGTGGTCAGCGCCTGCCTTGGGCATGCTTACCCCTTTCACCATGACAACCCCTGGATCTGCATACGCACATGTGATGCCACTCGGCTCGGCAGTTTCGCCACTCCGCCCCACCGGCCGCGCGCTCCATCTGTTACTACGCCGCCGGGCAGGGTTGCGTTGCGCCAGCCGATCGCCTGGAAGATCGCCGAACGATCGCCTGGAAGATCGCCAAATCACCGCCGATTCGGCACCCCCGTGCCACGACCGTGGCATCGGGGAGACCTGGTTGCCGAGTCAAGCTGATTATAACCGGCTTCACCTTACACTGTAAAGTGCGAGAGCGCGACCCGTTCGGGACGGCCGCCGGCACCGGCCGGGTGTTATCCTCGTTGCCATGGCGCCGCCAGACGACCGTGACGGACGCGATCAGCCGCCGCCGGCGATGAAATCGGCCTACGAGCTCGCCCTCGAGCGACTCGAGCGCCAGGGCATCGAGCGGCCGCGCGGGGAGTCGATGAGCGACCAGACCCGCCAGCGCCTGAGCGAGCTCAGGCAGCAGGCGGTCGCGAAGCTCGCCGAGCTCGAGATCCTGCACCGCGACCGGCTGAACGCCCTCTACGATCCGACCCAGCGCCGCGAAGAGGAAGAGGGATACGTGCGCGAGCGGCGCCGCATCGAAAGCGACCGCGACCGCAAGCTCGAGAAGCTGCGCTCCGGCGGCGACCCGACTCCCTGAGCCGGTGTCCCCACCGGCCCCCTAGTGTCCCGCACCGGCCACTAGATCGGCGCCGGCGCCCCGAAGGTCTCCCCGAACCGCTGCACCGCGCCGCTGCTGCCGCAGACGTAGACCGTGTCGTCGTCGCGGATGCGGAAGCCTGGGTCGAAGGCGACGAGCACGTCGTCGCCGCGCTCGACCGCCACCACCGTGCAGCCGCTGCGGCCGCGCACCCGCGGGTCGGCGGGATGGCGGCCGGCCAGGGTGGCGGCGGCGAGCTTGCGCACCTTGAGCTGAGGATCGACCGCGAAAGCCTCCTGGCCCAGCAGCTTCTGGGCCAGCATCTGGCCGGAGACCTGGCTGATCGAGAGCGCGAAGTAAGCGCCGGCGCGGTGGATGCGCTCGACGTTGTCGGCATCGTTGACGCGGGCGATGACCGGCACCTCCGGGGCCAGGTCCTTAAGGATCACGGTGGCGAAGAGCGTGGCGCTGTCGGTGTCCAGGGCGAGCACCACCGCCTGCGCCTCGCGCACCCCGGCGGCCTCCAGCACCTGCGCCTCCAGCACGTTGCCGACCACGTCCACCCCTTCGACACCTTCAGCACGGCCGCTCGCCGCGCCCACGGCGTGGCCGCCGGCAGCCGCCGCTCCCGCGGCGCGGCGCTCGATCACCCGCACCTCCTCCCCGACGGTGCGCAGCAGCTCGACCACCTTGCGGCCCACCTCGCCGTAGCCGCCCACCACGAAATGGCCATGGCGCCGGCGGGACAGCGCGCTGGCGCCGGCCAGCTCGCCCAGCCGCTCGATGCTCTCGTGACTACCGACCGCGACCAGGATGCCGCCCGCCTCGATGCGCCAGGCGGCATCGCCGGGGACCGCCAGCTCGCCGCCGCGCCACTGGCCGATCACCGTCGCGCCGGTGCGGGCGCCGATCTCGGTCGGCGCGAGGCTGCCGCCGGCCAGCGGGCTGGGCTCGGCCACCCGCACCTCGGCCACCTCGAGATTGCGGCCGAGCTGCTGCACCCCGGCCAGGCGCGGGCTGATGCGCGCCGAGGCGCGCGCCGCCAGCGCCGCGCCGAGGATGTGGCGGGGCGTGAACACGGCGGTGGCGCCGGCGAGCATCATCGGGCGGCGATGGAAGGGCTCCTCCACCAGCGCCAGCAGCGGGCCGCCGAAGCCCAGCTGCCGCGCGGCCAGGATGGCGGCGGCGTTCTCGTCGTCGCTGCCGTTGACGATCAGCGCCCGCGCCTGGACCAGGCGGGCGGCCGCCAGCGCGCCGTCGGCGAGGCCGCGATGAACGACGCTCAGCCCGCGCTCGTGCAGGCGGCGCGCCGCCGCCTCGTCCGGCTCGAGCACCAGCGTCGGCACCCGGGCGGCGGTCAGCTCCGCGATCAGCGTCTCGACCGCCGGGCCGTAGCGGTAGATGACGGCGTGGTGCGCCATGTCGCGCGGGGCGTCCTGCGGCAGGCGCAGCTCGAAGCGCTCTTCCAGGAACGGGATGAAGAAGATGGGGAAGATCAGATAGACCATGAACAGGCCGAGGAACTGCACCACCGTGACGTAGACCACCATCGCCGGGTGGCGCCAGTGGTGGTCGGCGCCATAGCCGGTGGTGGTGAGCGTCGACGCGGCCCACTCCACGCTGGACCAGAAATCGCGGTGCTGTCCCTCGAAGGCCGCCATGCCCACCTGGTACAGCAGCGCCAGTGCCACCACCAGGACCGGAACGGCGGCAAGCAGCAGCAGCAAGCGGCGGCGGGACCTGGACACGTCCGGATTCAGCTGTCAATAAGGCATATCGTCTTCATCGAGGCCGAAGTAATGCCCGAGCTCATGGACGACCGTATCGCGGACCTCGCGGATCACCTCGCGCCGGTTGCGGCAGTAGCGCAGGATGGGACCCCGGTAGATGGCGATGCGATCGGGGAGCGCCGCGGTCGCGCCGGCACCGCGCTCGGGGAGCGGCACCCCTTGATAGAGTCCGAACAGCTCCTCTTCGGGATCCATCTCCAGCTCCTCGAGGTCGTCGGGATCGGGCTCTTCCTCGACCACCACGGCGACGTTCTCGAGCAGCTCGGCGAAATCCTCCGGCAGCCCGTCCAGGGCGCGGGCGACCAGCTCCTCGAACTCCTCCGGCGGCACGCGCATGGACGCAAGCTTACGCCAGCCCGGGGATCCGCACGCCACCGGTGTGGCGCACGGGCCGTGCGGGACCATAGACTGGCCGCATGCCGGTGCGCCTCGACAAGTGGTTGCAGGTGGCGAGGATGTTCAAGACGCGGACCCAGGCCACCCACGCCTGCGACCTGGGAAGGGTGACGGTCAACGGGATGCCGGCCAAGCCGCACCGGGCGCTGGTGGTCGGCGACCGCGTCGAGCTGCGCCAGGGCGATTGGGACCGGGTGCTCACCGTTCGCGAGCTGCGCGACCGGCCGGTCGCGAAGGCCGAGGCCGCGGCGCTCTACGACGACCTGAGCCCACCGCGGCCGGCGCCCGACCCCATGCGCCGACTGCTCTCGCGCCCGCCGGTGCTGCGCCCTGCCGGGACCGGGCGGCCCACCAAGAAGGACCGCCGCGACATCAAGCGCTGGGAAGCGGACGAGGAGGAATCCAGCTAGTGTCCCAAACCTGCGCCCGCGGCCCGCGCCCGGCGCCGGGCGCGGGCGGGCCGCCGCTCACTCGCCCAGGAACTCGCCGATCGGCGCCAGCGGCTCGATGTGGTCGCAGAAGATCTTCAGCACCACCATGATCGGGACCGCCAGGACGGCGCCGGTGATCCCCCACAGCCAGCCCCAGAAGGTCAGGCCGACGAACAGCATCACCGGGTTCAGGGTCAGGCGCTTGGCAAGCAGGATCGGCGTGAACAGGTAGGCCTCGAGCACGTTGAGCACCAGGAAGACGCCCGCCGGCGCCAGCATGTGCGGCACGGTGTTGAAGGTCAGCAGGCCCACCATGGCGAAGACCCCGTAATTGATCGCCGGGCCCAGGTAGGGGACGAAGTTGGTGATCGTCACCATGGCGCCCCAGAGCAGCGGGTTGGGCACTCCGATCAGCGCGAAGCAGATCGCCACCGCCGCTCCCAGGCCGAGGTTGATCATGGTCACGATGCTGAGGTAGCCGGACACGTCGCGTTCGACCTGGCGGGCGATCTCCACCGCCCGCCGCTTGTCCGCGAGACGCGGCAACACCTTGATCAGCTTGCGCAGGAAGAGGTCGCCCGAGGCGAGCAGGAAGTACAGCAGGACCAGCATCACCCCGCCGCCGGTGACCAGGTCGGCGGCCTCGCTCAGCAGCCGTTCGCGCAGCGTGGGAGTCGATTGCACCGCCACCGCCCCCTGGGGAGGACCGGAGCCGGGGTTCACCTCGGCGATCTTCTCCACCTGCTCGGTGGCGCGCCCCAACCGCTGCACCGACCGCTTCAGGTCGCGCAGCTTCGCCTCGCCGGCGCGCAGGCTCTGCGGCGCCCGCTGCATCCAGGCGGTCGCCGGCGTCGACAGCTCGTAGATGCCGAAGCCGACGCCGCCGAGCACCGTCAGCAGCACCAGGCCGGCGCCCAGCGGTTCGGGGATGCGCAGCCGCTTGAGGCCGCGCACCGCCGGCAACAGCAGCAGCGAGAAGAGCATCGCCAGCACCAGCGGCAGCAGCAGCGAGCGGCAGAAGTAGAGGGTGTAGAACGAGGCCAGCACGAACAGGCCGGTGATCGACACCGAGCGCCCGCCGGCCGGACCGCGCAACGCTTCCGCCAGCTTGTGGAGGTCCGGCCGCGGGTACTCTTCCGGCGGCTCCGGGCCGCGGCCGCCGAGCTCGCGTGGCTGGATTGTCATGCGTGGCGAAGAGGCGAGGAATGGGGGGCCTGGGGCGCCACTCGGAAAGCCTTACATCGCTGTTGCGCCCAGAACCCCCACGATTTGTTGAAGCAAGGTTGGTGCCAGCTGACCCACCAGCCCGTCGCAACGCTCGCCGCGGCTCAGCCGAACAACCACAGCTGTGCCCGCCCGTGCACCAGGCTCGAGGCGGTGACTCCGAGCAGGCGGACCGGGCGGCTGGGCGCCTCGGTCCGCCGCAGCAGCTCGAGCGCGCAGTCGGCGATGGCGCGGCCGTCCCGTACCGGGGCGGCGAGAGTGCGCGACCGGGTGACGGTGGTGAAGTCGCCGTAGCGCACCTTGACGGTGACCGTGCAGCAGGCCAGGTCGCGGCTGGCGAGCGCGGCGGCCACCTCCTCGGCCAGCCGTTCGAGCTCGGGCTCGACGGCTTCGCGGCCTGCCAGGTCGCGGCTGTAGGTGTTCTCGGTCCCCAGGCTCTTGCGCTCGCGATGGGTCTCGATAGGCCGCTCGTCGACGCCGCGGGCGAAGTCGAAGAGGGCGCGGCCATGCTTGCCGAAGCGCGCCACCAGCAGCTCCAGCGCCTGGCGGCGCAGGTCGGCCACGGTCTCGACCCCCAGCTCGGCGAGCGCCCGCTCGGTGGCGGGGCCGACGCCGTGCAGCCGCCGCACCGGCAGTGGATCCAGGAACTTCTGCACGCGGCGCGGCGGTACCACGGTGAGGCCGTCGGGCTTCTGGAAGTCCGAGGCGATCTTGGCGATCAGGCGGTTGGGGCCGACGCCGATGCTCACCGTCAGCCGCCGCTCCGCGGCGACCCGGCGGCGGATCTCGGCCGCCAGGGCGGTGGCGCTGCCGAACCGTTCGAGCAGGCCGGTCACGTCCAGGTAGGCCTCGTCGATCGACACCGCCTCGACCAGCGGCGTGTAGTCGCGATAGATGGCGAAGATCGCCTCCGACTCGCGGTGGTAGCGGCGGAAGTCCGGCGGCACGAAGATGACGCCGGCGCAAAGCCGGCGCGCCTGCGACGAGGGCATCGCCGAATGGATGCCGAAACGGCGCGCCTCGTAGCTGGCGGCGGCGACCACGCCCCGCGCTTCGGGGAGGCCGCCGATGACCACCGGCTTGCCGGCCAGCGACGGGTCGTCGCGCATGTGCACCGCGGCATAGAAGCAGTCCATGTCGCAATGCAGGACGCGGCGACCGGAGTCGCCGGACTCCCTGCCAACCTGCGGCTCGCTGCCAACCTGCGGCTCGCCCAAGGTTTCTCCTGTCCTCCGCTGGCCCTCGGCCCTTCCCCGGATCCCGCTCCCCGCCGGTTTCGTCTTCGGTGACGGCGCCTGCCGGGCGACCCTATCCCCCGCCGCCTCCGCCTGCGTGGATGCCGCCCTCGGTCATCGACCAGGGGTCCAGCGCCTCCGCCAGCTCGGCCTCGGGCAGCACCTGCTGCTCGCGGCAGATCTCGCGCACCGTGCGGCCGCTGCGCACCGATTCCTTGGCGATCTCGGCGGCGGCGTCGTAGCCGATCTTGGGCACCAGCGAGGTGACCATGGCGAGCGAGCGCTCCACCAGCTCGGCGCAGCGCTCGCGGTTGGCCTCGATGCCGGCGACGCAGCGGTCCGCCAGCAGGCGCGCCGACGACGACAGGATGGCGATCGATTGCAGGAGGTTGTAGGCGATCAGCGGCATCATCACGTTGAGCTCGAAGTTGCCGCCCATGCCGGCGATGGTGATGGCGGCGTCGTTGCCCACCACCTGCGCGGCCACCATCAGCACCGCCTCCGGGATCACCGGATTGACCTTGCCCGGCATGATCGAGCTGCCGGGCTGCAGGCTCGGGATCGAGATCTCGCCGATGCCGCAGCGCGGACCCGAGGCCAGCCAGCGGATGTCGTTGGCGATCTTGCTCAGCGAGGCGGCGATGGTCTTCAGCGCGCCGGAGGCCTCGACCGCGGCGTCCTTGGCGCCCATCGCCTCGAAGCGGTTGGCCGCCGGCACGAAGGGACAGCCGGTGCGCTCGGCCAGCCGCGCGATCACCCGCGGCGCGAACTCCGGCGGGGCGTTGAGGCCGGTGCCGACGGCGGTGCCGCCGAGCGGCACCTCGGCCAGCCGCGGCAGCGCCGCCGCCAGGCGGGCCAGGCCGTTGCGGGCCTGCTGCGCGTAGCCGCCGAACTCCTGGCCGAGGCGCACCGGCACCGCGTCCTGCAGGTGGGTGCGCCCGATCTTGACCACCTCGTCGAGCTCCTTGGCCTTGCCTTCGAGCGCTTCGGCGAGGCGGGCCAGCGCCGGCTCGAGGTCTTCGCGCACCGCGGTGTAGGCGGCGACGTGCAGGGCGGTCGGGATGACGTCGTTGCTCGACTGGCTGGCGTTGACGTGATCGTTGGGATGGACCCGCTTGCTGCCGCGGCCGGCGCCCAGCAGTTCGGCGGCGCGGTTGGCGATCACCTCGTTGGCGTTCATGTTGGTCGAGGTCGCCGACCCGGTCTGGAAGATGTCCAGCGGGAAGTGGTCGTCGTGGGCGCCCGACGCCACCTCGTCCGCCGCCTTGCCGATGGCCACGGCCAGCTCCCCGGGCACCAGTCCGAGCTCAGCGTTGACCGCCGCCGCCTCGCGTTTGATCGCCCCGAGCGCGGCGATGAAGCGGCGTGGGAAGCGCAGCCCGGAAACCGGGAAGTTGCGCCGCGCCCGCTCGGTCTGCGCGCCATAGTAGGCGCTCGCCGGCACCTCCACCTCGCCCAGGCTGTCCTTCTCGATCCTCGTCTCTGCCATGCGCTCCTCCTCGTTGCCGGCTATGGTACCCGAGCCGGCAGCGGCGCCAAACGCCGCGATTCCGACACCGCCAAACGCCGCTGTTCCAACACCGCCCAACGCCGCGATTCCGACACCGCCTGCCGTGACCGCGGCGCTGCTATCCTCGCCCCCGTGCTGCTGCGGCTGTACACCATCCTCGCCACCCTCTACCTGCTGGCCAGCGGCGCGCGCCGGCACCGCCTGCAGGGCGGCGACGTCTCGCTGGTCTTCTACCGCCTCGGGCCTCTCCCGTGGCGGCGGCGCCGGCGACCGGCCGGCCCCCCCGAGCCCTGGCTGCTGCTGCACGGCCTGGGCTCGGTCGGGGCGACCTGGGGCCGCACCCTGCACACGCTGCGGCGCGACTGCCGGCTGATCGTGCCGGAGCTGTCGGCGCTGGGTGGCACGCGGGCGCCGGGCGGCGCTCTCGACCTCGAGCAGGCGGTGCGGTTCGCGGCGCGGCTGATCGAGGAGCAGCTCGACGGCGGGCCGGTGACCGTCGCCGGGCTCAGCATGGGGGCCTGGATGGCGATGCGGCTCGCCCAGACCAGGCCGGAGCTGGTCTCGCGGCTGGTGCTGATCGACGCCGCCGGCTATCGCGACCAGGACTGGGACCGTATCGACGAGCTGGTGCGGGTGCACGACCTGGCCGGCGTCGACCGGCTCTACGGCGCCATGTTCGGCACCCCGCCGTGGGTGATGCGCCGCTCGCGGGCCGGCTTCCTGCGCGCCTACACCTCGCCCGGCGTGCGCCACCTTCTCGACTCCCTCCGCGAGCGCGACACCTATCGCGACGGCGACCTGGCCCGGCTGGCGATGCCGGCGGCGCTGATCTGGGGGGAGCGCGACGGCCTGTTCACCCTCGAGACCGCCCGGGCGATGGCGGCGGCGCTCCCCGGCTCCCGCCTCTACGTGCTGCGCGGCTGCGGCCACGCCGTCCACCTGGAGTGCCCGCGCGCCCTGGCCGGGGCGCTGCTGCAGGTCCGCCGCGAGCTCCCGGTGGCGAGCCCCGGCTGACCAGCCAAACAGCCCAGGGCAGAAATCCGGCAAGCGCCCGGCGGGCCGTCGCCGCGTTTCACCCCTCGAGGTCCTCCGGAGTCACGAACTGCTCGGGATCCTGGTTGCCGCAGACCAGGCAGAGCACCTCCGCGATCTTGTCGTCCTGCCACTCGAATTCGTAGCAGGGGGTCTCGCACTCGAGGCAGACCAGATACTCCGGGCTCGCCATGGCCGCCACCTCCTTGAGGCGCAGGTCCAGTTTACCGTAAGCCTCGTCGTCAATATCTGATTGATATGAACTAAGATCTTGTCACCCTGAGCTCATCTCCGGATCCAACCTCTTGACAAAATCTTAGCGGCGTCCTATCATTTACTCGAACATGAGCGGAGAGGACTCAAAAACAACTCCGCTCCACTCAACGCCCACAAGGAGGATTTGAACCATGACCAACCAAGTCACCCGCTGGACTCCCTCGCAGCAGCTGGCCGTCGCCCGCGAGCCGTTCTTCCGTCTTTTCGACACCTTCTTCAACGACGGTGGCGAGGACCTCACCACCCGTTCCTGGACGCCCCCGGTGGACATCCAGGAGACCGACGATGCATACCATCTTCACGCCGAGCTGCCGGGCCTGACCAAGGACGACATCCAGATCACCCTGGAGAACAACGTCCTGCGGCTGTCGGGCGAGCGCAAGCTCGAAAAGGACGTCAAGAAGGAGAACTACCACCGCATCGAGCGCACCTACGGCACCTTCTCGCGTTCCTTCGCGCTGCCGACCCAGGTGAGCTCCGACAAGGTGGAGGCCAAGTTCGACAACGGCGTGCTCTCGGTGGTGGTGCCGAAGGCCGAGCAGGCCAAGCCGCGCCGTATCAATATCGCTTGACGCCGGGGCCTGACGCCGGCCCTTCCTCGGTCATCCCGCCCCCGGCCCCCGGTGACCGCCGGGGGCGGGGTGGGGGCTCAGGCGATCGGCGACGGCTTGAGCGCCGGCCGCGGCGCCGGTTCGATCGCCGTCACCGCCGGCAGCTCGAGGCTCACCGCGGTGCCGACGCCGGGAGCGCTCTTGACCTGCACCGTGCCGCCATGCGCCCGCGCGATGCGCTGCACGATGGCCAGCCCCAGGCCGGTGCCGCCCTTGCGCGTCGAATAGAAGAGGTCGAAGATCTTCGCCTCCTGGCCGGCCGGGATGCCGATGCCGTTGTCCAACACCTCGAGCACCACCGCCCCGCCGCGGCGCCAGGCGGTGAGCGTCAGCACCGGTGGCCTTCCCGCCTCCTCGGCGGCGGCCAGGGCATTCTGCGCCAGGTTCATCAGCAGCTGATCGATCTGGCCCGGATCGATCCGCACCCGGGCGCCGCCGCTGCGATCCTCGACGTTCACCCGCGCGCCCCGCTTTTCGATCTCCCCGGCCAGCACCTCGCGCAGGCGTTCGAGCGGCAACACCGCCGGCGTCTCCGCCAGCTCGAGCGCGCGCGGCTTGGCGTAGGCCAGGAAGTCCGTCGCCAGCCGCTCCAGCCGGTCGATCTCGGAGCGCGTGATCGACAGCAGGCGCCGGCCGGTGGGCATGGTGCCGGGCGCCTGCTCGGCGAGCTCCTCCTCGAGCATCTGCATGTTGAGGTTGAGCGAGTTGAGCGGGCTGCGGATCTCGTGCGCCAGCCCGGAGGCGAGGGTGCCGATGTAGGCCAGGCGCTCGGCCTCGGCGGCCTGCAGCTCGAGCCGCCGGGCGCGCCGCAGCAGCATCCAGACCGCGGTGTAGGCGCCGGCCAGCAGCACCACCGAGGCGACGCCGATCAGCGTCGCCTGGCGGATCAGCTCGCCGCGCAGCACCTCGATGCGCTTCGCCAGCTCCCCGGCGCTGATGCCGATCTGCAGCGAGCCGAGGTCGCCGATCGGCACCTGGATGTCGGGAATGGCGGTCGCCGAGGACTTCTCCCAGGTCTTGTGCTCGATGCGCGGCGAGGGCGACGGCAGCTCGCCGGGATGCTGGCCCGGCAGCTCCGGCGAACGCGGCACCAGCGGCGGCCGCGGCCCCACCGGCAGGCTGGCCCGGCTGTGGCTCTCGTAGACCAGCACGCCGTTGCGGTCGCGGATCTCGACCGTGCGCACGAAATCGCGCTGGCGCAGGATCGAGTCGATGTAGGTCTGGGTCTCCTGCTCGACCGCCACGGCGGTGAACAGGTCCTTGCCCTGCCGCTCGGCCTGGCGGGCGATCTGCTTGGCCAGGCTCTCCGCCTCGACCCGGGTCTCGAGCAGCACGTTCTCGACCTCGCGCTGCGACAGCGAGCGGAAGATCAGCCAGCCGAACAGCGCGATCACCGCGAAGAACAGCGCCACGAACACCAGCGACGCGGCGAGCAGCTGGCGGGACAGGTGCATCTTGGCGGCCCTGGCCATGGCCTTTCGAGGATAACACTCACGGTTTGACCCTCGCCGGCCCAGCGGGTAGCATGCGGCGGGACCCGATGATGCGCCTGCCTTCTGCCCGTCCGAGCCGGTCCCCGGCGCTGCCGCCACGGCGGCGGCGCTCGCCGGCGGTGGCGGCGGCCCTGACCGCGGGGATGGCGGCGATGGCGGTCGTCGCCGGCGGCTGCGGCCGCCAGCCGGGGCCCGCGGCGGCCGCCCATGGTGCCGCGGCGCCGCGGCGCGGCGGCACGGTGGTGACCGGCTGGACCGCCGAGCCCACCGGCGTCAACGAGCTGATCGCGCCGCCGACCTCGGCGCAGCAGGAGCTGGCGCTGCAGCTCTTCCTGCGGCTGGTGCGCGAGGAGCCCGACTTCGAGCACCACCCCCCGAGCTTCTCGCCGGCCCTGGCGCGCTCCTGGGAATGGTCGTCCGACCACAAGACGCTGACCTTCCACCTGCACGAGAACGCGCGCTGGAGCGACGGCGTGCCGGTGACCGCCGACGACGTGCGCTGGACCTGGCAGGCGGAGACCAGCCCGGAGGTCGCCTGGCAGTACGCCTACATGAAGGAGGCGATCGCCGACGTCGAGGCGCTCGACGCCCACACCGTCCGCGTCCGCTTCAAGCGGGTCTATGCCAAGCAGCTGCTCGACCTCAACGAGGGCGGCATCATGCCGCGCCATGCCTGGGCGGCGGTGCCGTTCTCCCGCTGGCGCCAGAGCGCCGACTGGTTCAAGCACCACCTGGTGGTGGACGGGCCGTTCACCATCGGGTCATGGACGCCGCAGCAGGAGGTCGTGCTGGTGCGCAATCCCGGCTACTTCGAGCCGGAGCGGCCCTACCTCGACCGGGTGGTGATGCGGATCGTCCCGGACCAGGCCAGCATCCTGGCCCAGCTCGACGCCGGCGAGCTCGACTTCACGCCGGCCATCTCCCCTGCCGACGCGCCGCACATCACCGCCAACCCGCGGCTGGCGCTCCTCGCCTACTGGTACCGCACCTGGGTCGCGATCGCCTGGAACTGCTCGCACCCGCCGTTCTCGGACCCCGAGGTGCGGCGCGCCCTGGGCATGGCGCTCGACCGCCAGGCGATCGCCGAGACCATCTGGGGCAAGTTCGCCCGCGTCTCGGAGTCGCCGATCCTGGGCGCCGTCTGGGCCTACGACCGGTCGCTGTCGCCGCTGCCCCATGATCCCGAAGCGGCGCGCCGCATCCTGGCGGCCAAGGGCTTCACCCCTGGCGCCGACGGCGTCCTGCGCCGCGGCGGCAAACCCTTCGCCTTCGACCTCTCGACCAACACCGGCAACCAGCAGCGGGTCGACGCCCTGGTGATGATCCAGGAGCAGCTGCGCCGGATCGGGGTGCAGGCGCAGCCGCGGCAGCTGGAATTCAACTCCCTGCTGGCGCGGGTCGACGCCGGCGATTTCGACGCCTCGGTGATGGGCACCTCGATGGACACCAGCCTCGACCTCACCACGCCCTTTCACAGCCGCGAGATCGGCAGCACCAACGTCACCCGCTATGCCAACCCGGAGGTCGACCGGCTCATCGACCACGCCATGAGCCTGCCGGACATCGGGCTCGCCAGGCAAGACCTCGATCGCATCCAGGAGATCCTGCATCGCGACCAGCCGTACACTTACCTCTGGGAGTCGCAGCGGCTGAGCGCCATCCGGCGGCGACTCCACGGCGTCAAGCCCAGCATGCTGTTCAGCTTCTACGATCTCAAGGACTGGTGGATCGAGCCGCCGCCCAGGAGCTGATCCAGACTGCCGGGACGGTCCCTCCGCCATGCCATCCGCCGCCCCGTCCTGACCTTGCCCGGCTATCTCCTCCGGCGCCTCGCCGCCGCCGCGTTGCTCGTCTGGCTGGTCCTCACCGGCACCTTCGTGCTGCTGCGGCTGGTGCCCGGCAGCCCCGTCACCAGCCTGGCCGAGGTGCCGATCCCGAAGCGGCAGAAGGAGATCCTGATCCGTGCCTACGGCCTGGACCGCCCGCTCCCCGAGCAATACGCCCGCTGGCTGGGAGCGGTGGCGCTGCACGGCAACTTTGGCTTCTCCTATTTCCAGCAGCGGGAGGTCCGCACGGTGGTGGCGGAGGCGCTGCCGGCCACCCTGCTGCTGGCGGCCGCGGCGCTGCTCCTCGAATACGGCGTCGGCGTTGCGCTGGGGGTCGCGGCGGCGCGCCGCGCCGGCTCGGCCCTCGACCGCTCCATTCGGGTGCTGACCCTGCTGCTGTACTCGCAGCCGCTCTTCTGGCTCGGGCTGATGGCGATCCTGCTGTTCTCGTCCCGGCTGGGCTGGCTGCCGGCGTCGCACATGCGCTCGGTGGGCGCCGGCGAGATGGGCACCGCGGCGCGCCTCGCCGACGTCGGCCGTCACCTGCTGCTGCCGGCGCTGACCCTCGGGCTGGCGGAGGCGGGCGCCGCCGCCCGCTTCGTGCGCGCCAGCCTGCTCGAGGTCATGGGCAGCGACTACATCCGCACCGCCCGCGCCAAGGGGCTGTCGGAGCGCCGCGTCGTCTGGGTGCACGGCATGCGCGCCGCGCTGGTGCCGATCGTCCAGCTGCTGGCGATCTCGGTCCCCAACCTGCTGTCCGGCGCGCTGATCACCGAGGTGGTGTTCGCCTGGCCCGGCCTCGGCCGGATCACCTACGACGCCATCCTGACCCGCGACTCGCCGGTGCTCCTCGCCACCACCGCCGTCACCGCCGTCCTGGTCGTCGCCTGCAACTTGATCGCCGATCTGCTGCATGCCGCCGTCGACCCGCGGGTGCGCGATGCCCACTGAGCCGCGCCCGCGCTCCCTGGGATCGCCGCGCTGGGGGTTCGGCCTGGTCTCGCTCCTGCTGCTGGCGGCGGTGCTGGCGCCGCTGGTCGCGCCCTACGACCCTGACGCGCAGCTCGATCCGGAAGCCGCGGCGCTGCGGCCGCCCGGCACCGTGCTGGCGGCGGTCCACCTCGCCGGCGGCGACTGGCGCCTCGCCGAGCGCGTGCGCCGCACCGCCGGCGGCCTCGAGATCGAGCGCCTCGGCGGCCGCGAGCTGCTGCCGGCGGCGCGGGTGACCAACCTGACCGCGACCGGCGTCGCCGACCGGCGCGTCTTCCTGCTCGGCAGCGACCAGTACGGCCGCGACCTGGCCAGCCGCATGCTCTACGGCGCCAGGGTCTCGCTCGCCGTGGGGTTGCTCTCGGTGCTGCTGGCACTGACCCTGGGGGTCGCCGTCGGCTCCCTCGCGGCGCTCGGCGGGCCGTTCCTGGACACCCTGCTGATGCGCATCGTCGACGCGCTGATCGCCTTCCCGTACCTCTTCCTGGTCATCGCGCTGTCGGTCCTGCTGCGCCCGGGCACGGCGACGACCGTCGGCATCCTCGGCGCCACCGGCTGGATGGTGATCAGCCGCCTGACCCGGGCCGAGCTGCGCGGCCTGCAGCAGCGCGACTTCGTGCTCGCCGCCCGCGCCATCGGCCAGCACCCGCTGGCGGTGCTGTGGCGTCACCTGCTGCCCAACGCGATGACGCCGGTGCTGGTGAAGTCGACGCTGCAGATCGGCAGCCTCATCCTGCTCGAATCGACCCTCTCCTTCCTCGGCCTGGGCATCCAGCCGCCGGTCCCGAGCTGGGGCAGCATGATCGCCGACGCCCGTCACGTGCCGCTCGACGACTGGTGGATGCCGGTCTGGCCGGGCGCGGCGCTGGCGGTCACCGTGATCGCCTTCAACCTGCTCGGCGACGAGCTGCGCGACGCCCTCGATCCCCGCTGGCGCGGGCCGGAGCTGGCCGCGGCGCCGCCGGCGCTGGCGGCCGGCGAGAGCGCAACCGGCCCGGCCGCACCTGCTAGACTCCCGTCCCCGTGAACGACGCCGCCACCGCTCCGGCCGCTACGCCGCCGCCGTCGTCGCCGTCTCCGGCACCGCGCGGCGCCCGCCTGACGGTCTTCCTGGCGATCCTGCTCGACCTGATCGGCTTCGGCATGATCCTGCCGCTGCTGCCGTTCTACGCCGAGGAGTTCCATGCCAGCCGGCTGACGATCGGCGTCATCTTCGCCTCCTACAGCCTGGCGCAGCTGCTGTTCGCGCCCTGGCTCGGCAGGCTCTCCGACCGCTTCGGCCGGCGGCCGCTGATGCTGGCCTCGATCGCCGGCGGCGCCGTCGCCCACCTGCTGTTCGCCACCGCCGGCAGCGTCGCCATGCTGCTGGTGGCGCGCAGCCTGTCGGGGATCGCGGCCGCCAACTACGGCATCGCGCAGGCCTACCTCGCCGACATCACGACGCCGGAGCGGCGGTCGCGGGCGATGGGCCTGGTCGGCGCCGCCTTCGGGCTCGGCTTCGTCATCGGGCCGGCGCTGGGCGGCGCGTTGAGCCGCTTCGGCATCGCGGCGGTGCCCTACGCCGCCGCCGCGCTCTCGGCGGCGAACCTGCTGATCGCCTTGCTCGTGCTTCCCGAATCGCTGCCGCCCGAGGCGCGCCGGCTGGCACGGGCCAAGTCGCTGTTCGGCTTCGAGGATCTCGCCCAGCTGTGGCGCGACGGCCGCATGCGCAGCCTGATGCTGCTCTTTTTCCTGGTGATGTTCTGCTTCTCGATCATGGAGGCCACCCTGGCGTTGTTCTGCCAGGCGAGCTTCGGCTTCGGGCCGCGGGCGATCGCGGGCCTCTTCACCTACCTCGGGGTGCTGCTGGTGATCGTCCAGGGCGGGCTGCTGGGACCGCTGGTCAAGCGCTTTGGCGACCGCCGCCTGATCGTCGGCGGCATCGCGCTGATGGCGCTCGGCCTGATGCTGCTGCCGGCGCCGCCGCGGGCGGGATGGCTGCTGCTCTCGACCGGCCTGCTGGCCATCGGCTCGGGCCTCCACAACCCCTCGCTGCTGGCGCTGCTCTCTCGCCTCAGCGGCGCCGGCGCGCAGGGCGAGACGATCGGCGTCTCGCGCTCCTTCGGCGCGCTGGCGCGGGTCGCCGGCCCGCTCGCCGGCACCTGGATCTTCCAGGTCGGCGGCGCCTCCTGGCCCTTCTGGTGCGCCGGCCTGCTGATGGTCGTCGCCCTGCTGGTCGCCCAGGACCTGCTGCGCCGGGTGCCGGCGGCTGCCACGGCCGGTCCCTGAGCGAGCGGCCTGGCTCCTGATCGCGCCTTGCTGACCCGCGACTTCGATTACCCGCTGCCGGCGGCGGCGATCGCGCAGCGGCCGGCGCCGCGCGGCCAGAGCCGTCTCCTGGTGCTGGACCGCGAAGGCGACGGGCGCCACCGCCGGATCGCCGACCTGCCGGCGCTGCTGCGGCCCGGCGACCTGCTGGTGGTCAACGACACCCGGGTGCTGCCGGCGCGCCTCTTCGGCCGCCTCGTCGCGAGCGGCGGGGCAACGCCGGCCGCTCGAGCGGCCGGCGCCGGCGGCGAGCTGGAGCTTCTCCTCGTCGAGCGCCTGGGCGACCGCGAGTGGGAGGTGCTGGCGCGGCCAGGCAAGCGCGCCCGGCCGGGTGCGGTGATCGAGCTGGTGGCCGCAGGCGCGGGCAGCGGCGTCTTCGCCGAGGTGCTATCCCTGGCCGGTGACGGCCGCCGGCGGGTGCGTTTCGCCGCGCCGATCGAGCCGCACCTCGACCGCCTGGGCCACGTGCCGCTGCCGCCGTACATCCGCCGCGCCGACGAGCCCGACGACCGCGAACGCTACCAGACCGTCTTCGCCCGCCGGCCGGGCGCCATCGCCGCGCCCACCGCCGGCCTGCACTTCTCGGACGGTTTGCTGGCGGCGCTCGCCGACGCCGGCGTCGAGCGTGCGCCGGTGACCCTGCACGTCGGCATCGGCACCTTCAAGCCGGTGAAGGCGGCGCTGGTCTCGGACCATGTGATGGACCGCGAGCGTTACGAGATCCCGGAGGCGACGGCGGCGGCGCTGGCGAGCGCCCGCGCCGCGCACCGGCGGGTGGTGGCGGTGGGAACGACGGTGGTGCGGACGTTGGAAGCGGCGGCGGCCGCCGCGGGCGGCGAGGTGCCGGCGGGAGCGGCGTCCACCGACCTCTTCATCACCCCCGGCTACCGTTTCCGGGTGGTGGACGTCCTGCTCACCAACTTCCACCTGCCGCGCTCGACCCTGCTGATGCTGGTCGCCGCCTTCGCCGGCCGCGAGCGGGTGCTGGCCGCCTACCAGGAGGCCCTGACCCATGGCTACAGCTTCTTCTCCTACGGCGACGCCATGCTCGCCGAGCGCCAAGGCGGCGGCTGAGACCGCCGTTCACCAGGGACGTCCCCCCACCTTTCAACGCCAAGTCTCTTGCGTCTGCCGCTGGGTAGGTAGAATCCCGCCCCTTGATAATCTCGGAAAGCGTATCGGTATCGAGGAGAGCGGTGCCGGTGGTCATTCCGGCTGGCGGCGAGAAAACCGGCTACGGTCGAGCGCAATCTCCTCCACGGCAGCAAGGTCGTCGTCGGCGAGTCCCGCGTAGACCCGGTGCCATGCCGCGAGGTCGTCGGCAGCCCCCATCTCCCCTAGCTCTTGCACTCGTACCGAAAAGCGGTGGTGATCAGCCAGGCCCGGGTCCTGCAATGGCTTGAGGACTCCGTCTTCGTAGACCGCCTCGAAAACTCGCACTGCCGCCGTGCTCTGCCCAGCTTCTTTGGTTGTCCCCGCCATGCGGTTTCTACTCCTCGGAAGAGACCAGCACGGGCATCGCCGACCCTGCGAAACAGGGCGCGGCGGCCAGAGCGCCTCCGCCTGCGCCGTCAGGGTGCGCACCATCGACTCGTCCGCCATCTCCCGCGCCTGCGGGTTGGTGTCGTCCACGCGATCCCCTCGGCAACCCTGCGGGGTGACCGGCTCAGTGGGCGGCCGGCGCCGCCGCTGTGCAGTCGACCGGCGGCCGGCAGAGATAATAAGGCTTCGGGCTCCGCTTGCCGCCCTGCGAGAGCTCGACGATCTGGCGGATATCGCCCTGCTGCGACGCCGGGAACTCGGCGATGCGCTGCGGGTGCTGCGCCAGGAACTCGAGCAGGTTCTGCGGTCGATAGGTGCAGTCGTCGATGAGCAGCTTGCCGAGCGATTCGTGGAAGCCGAGACCGGACCGCTCCCAGCTCCCGGCCTTGTCCCAGGTCGCCAGCTTGCGGACCCCGCGCCCGCTCTTGAAGCGGATCAGCTCGGCGAACTTGTACACGGCGGTGTCCGAGTTGGGCCGGCTGGCGTCGGCGCACTCGGAAGACCGGAGGAAATGAATCATGTAATCCGGATCCAATCCCAGCTCGGCGCGCAGGTTGGTCTTGTCGAGCAGCCAGCCGAGAGCGTGGTTGGCGAGCTCGTCGTAGCGGAAGCCGCCGCCGACATTGGAATGGACGCCGGGGAACCAGCGCTGCATCAGCGCTCCGGATTTGGCCAGGCTGTCGTCGTCCGGCTGCCAGACCTGCGGTCTGAAGTCCCAGCGCGCCTCGTCGACCGAGAGTGCCTGCCGGATCGTCTTGACGATCTTCGGCGGGATCCTGTCCACCAGGTAGGCGTACCTCTCCGCGACCGTGGTCACGCTGCCGTCGGGCGCCAGGCGCGAACCGACCGAGACGACCGTCTCGTAGACGCCCAACACATCGATCTGCGCACCCACCGGATCGCCGATCGCTCGCTGCCGGCACTGCGCCAGCTCCACCGGACCACCGCTGCGCTCTGATGTGCAGCGGCGAGCGCGGATGCGATCGAAGACCTCCTGCGCCTTGCCTTGGTTCGAGTGGGAGTACGGCTTGATCTGGGATCCCCTGAAGCCATCGTAAAGCTCCGGGATGTAATACTCATCCTGCTTCTTCAGGATGCCGCCCAGGTCCTTGTCAGGCAGCACGCCGCCGATCCAGGCGATGAAGCGCACCAGGGTCTGCGCCTCGGCCGCGCCGCGGCTGAAACCGAAGACGAAGATCTGATCGCCGGGTTTGTAGTTCGCCACCAGGAACCGGTAGGCATCCTTGACCCGCGGCTCGTAACCGAAGGCGAACAGCCCGCCGAGGAAGCGGTCCACGAACACTCCCAATCCGGAGAAGGGGGTGGGTTGGCCGATCTCGGACCCGACCCCCTCCGAGTAATAGGCGACCTGGTCGACACCCTCGTCCACGGCCCGGATCGCGCGGTAGGTCTTGAGGACATTGGTGGGTTTGTAGAGCTTGTAGCCGTAGGAC
>Ga0210405_10001113_pt1 | contig 32285 bp, 31 predicted proteins | sample IncBWH11MmetaG_FD_155492 | JGI IMG/M metagenome (GOLD analysis project Ga0210405, IMG submission 155492) | Forest soil microbial communities from Barre Woods Harvard Forest LTER site, Petersham, Massachusetts, United States - Inc-BW-H-11-M | ecosystem: Environmental > Terrestrial > Soil >...
TTCTCTTGTGGGCACGCGCGACATATGTGGGAATCCGAAAACCAAGATGAATCCCCCCTTATGACAACTGACAACTTTCATGGAATCGATCGTCTAGTGGAGCGGATTTGACATTCGCTACCCACCGGGCCGCTAGCTCGTGAAGCGAATGTCAAATCCAAAGCTCCACTAGCACTGATGTTTGCTAGTGGTCCTTTTGATTCTAACATTCGCATGAGGGCATGCGGAGGCGGGATGCGAATGTTAGAATCGGACCACGAGCGGTGAAGTGTCGGTTGAGCGTTCGGCATCCCAACGGCGCCCGTCCATCACCGAACACTCCTGCCACGGCGTCAACGCCTCCCGCCAAATGGCGAAAAGTGTTGCCCTTGTGTCCGGTACGGTCTGTCACCTATGTCTCAGGCCGCTCAAAGAGGACAGCTTCCGAAAGCGCCGCGATGCGGCGGCCGCGGGCTCAATACCAAGCGCAGCCGACATGGCCTTTCTGATCGCGACCGTTGCCAGATCGGCCGATATGTGTGAAACTCTGTGTAGAGGACCACACATGGCGACGAACCTGTCCATCGATCCCGAGCTCATCGAGCAGGCGCTCGAAGTCAGCGGCGAGCGCACGAAGAAAGCCGCCGTCACCAAGGCTTTGCGGGAATTCATCGCGCGCCGGCGGCAGAAGCGCTTGCTTGATCTGATGGGCAAGCTCGAATGGGACTCTTCATACGACTATAAGAAAGAGCGCAACCGCGATTGAGCTTGTTCGTCGATACCAGCACTTGGTCAATGGCGCTGCGGCGCGATTCGCCGTCCTCATCGATGGAAGTGCACGCGCTCCTGCGGGCCATCGAAAGCGGCGAGGCGATCCTGACCACCGGGATCGTCCTGCAAGAGCTTCTGCAAGGCTTTCGGGGGCCGAGAGCCCGTGAACAGATCTTGGATCGATTCGCCGCCATACCGCTGCTGATACCCGATCGCGACGATCACATCAGGGCGGCGGAGTTGCGCAATCGCTGCCGGCGTGCCGGGATACAAATCGGAACGATCGATGCTCTCTTGGCCGCGCTTTGCATCCGTCATGAATTGACGATGCTCAGCAGCGACAGGGACTTCACGCGCATTGCCAACCATTGCCCATTGAAGCTGTGGACGGCGTGAGCCGCATCCGACCGTTGATGACGTACGGAATCTTTTCGCACAATAGTAGAGCCGGGTTGAGGTCAAGCTGCAGTTTTGCGGCTCGGCCGGATGAGGACTTCCGCCGGAATTCCAAGGCGCTCGTTCAAGCGCCGTATCATTGCGATCGACAGCCCCCGCTTCCGGTTCAGCACCTCGGCGATCCGCGTGCGCGTACCGATGATCTCTTCGAGGTCACGGCGCGTCAGTCCTTGCTGCTCCATGCGGAACTTGATTGCCTCGATCGGATCAGGGGGGTCTATCGGATAGTGCTCTTCCTCATAAGCCTCGATCAACGTCACCAGCACGTCCAGTCGATCGCCGTCACGGGTGCCCGCCTTGGCCCCCCACAGCCGCTCGACCTCCTTGAGGGCCGCCGCATGGTCGCGCTTCGATCGAATCGGCCTTACCTCATCCGCCATGTCGCACCTTCTTCACATGGATTTTTGCAGGCTTCCGGTATCAAAGCGCGGCACATTCCGTATCGCAAATCGAGAGCATCGTGAGTATGGATTCCCGGCTCGCCGGCTTTAGCCGGCACCCCGGAATGACGATAGGAGACAACCTTGCCCCACATGTCCGGAAAGCGTGCCTTCCTGGAGCTGCTCAAGCAGGAGGGCGTCGACATCATCTTCGGCAATCCGGGCACCACCGAATTGCCGCTGATGGACGCGCTCGCGACCGAGAACGACCTGCGCTACGTGCTCGCGCTGCAGGAAGCGGTCGTCGTCGGGATGGCCGACGGGTATGCGCAGGCGTCCGGCCGGCTCGCGGTCGTCAACCTGCACGTCACGCCCGGGCTCGGCAACGCCATGGGCATGCTCTACGACGCGCAGAAGGCGGGAAGCCCGATCCTCGTCACCGCCGGCCAGCACGACCTCGACTTCAACGCCACCGAGCCGATCCTGTGGGCCGACCTGCCGACACTGGCGCGGCCGCTGGTGAAATGGGCGGCGGAAGTGCAGCGGCTCGCCGACCTGCCGCGGCTCGTGCATCGCGCGGCAAAGACGGCGCTGGCGCCGCCGACCGGCCCGGTGTTCCTGTCGCTGCCCGGCGACATCCTCAAGGCCGAGGGCGAGATCGACCTGTCGGCGCCGACGCGCGTGCCGGTGCGGCTGCGCGGCGATGCGGCAGCGGTCGCGGAAGCCGCCGCGGTGCTGGCGCAGGCGAAGCGGCCGCTGATCTTCGCCGGCGACGCTGTGGCCCACAGCCGCGCCCACGCCGAGCTTGTCGAGCTGGCAGAAACGCTGGGCGCGCCGGTCTACGCCGAGATCGTTCCCAGCACGGCGTCGTTTCCGGCGTCGCACCCGCTGTTCCGCGGCGCCATGACCCGGATGCAGGAGCCGATCCGAAAAGTCCTCGAACAGTATGACGTGCTGTTTTCGGTCGGCGGCGACCTGTTCACGCTGTCGCTGCCGTCCGCGATCGATCCGATGCCGGACGATCTCACGCTGGTCCACCTCGACAACGACCCCTGGGAGCTCGGCAAGAACTATCCGCCGAAAGTCGCGATCCTCGGCGACCCGAAGGCCACCTTGCCGGAAATCACCAAGGCGCTGCGCGAGCGCATGACCGCCGGCGAACGCGCCGCGGCGCGCGAACGGCTCGACGCCGCCAAGGCGGCGACGCTCGCCGAGCGCGAGGCGCTTATGGCCAAGGCGCACGCCAGGGCGAACGACACGCCGCTGCAGCCCTTGTCCCTGCTTGCCGCGATCGGCGGGATGCTGCCGAAGGACGCCGTCGTGATCGACGAGACGATATCGTCGGGGCCGGGCCTGCGCTCGCTCCTGCGCAGCGACGATCCGCAGAGCTTTTATGGCCTGCGCGGCGGCGGCATCGGCTGGGGCCTGCCGGCGGCGCTCGGCGTCAAGCTCGCTCTGCCCGAACGCCCGGTGGTGGCGCTCGTCGGCGACGGCAGCGCCATGTACACCTGCCAGGCGTTGTGGACCGCAGCACACGACCACATCGCCGTCGTCTTCGTCATCCTCAACAACACGTCCTATCGCATCCTCAAGCAGCGCCTGCGTGCCCAGCACGGCGCCGCCGCGCAGGTCGACCGCTATGTCGGCATGGAGCTGGTCGATCCGCCGATCGATTACATCGGCCTTGCGCGCTCGCTCGGAGTCGCGGCCGAGCGCGCCACCACCGTTCACGAGGCCACCGACCTCGTCGCGCGCGGACTGAACAGCGGCGCGCCGCTGCTGATCGATGTGCCGATCGACCGCGCCTTGCGATGAGAAATCTCAGCGCCCGGTCGCAAACCTCAGAGGCATGTCGGCGAAGACCTTGTACTGCTGGGTCTTCGGCTTGGCCTTGTCTTCGGCGTTGAGATATTCGAGCGAGCTTTTGCCGAGGCAAGCCGCCGGCAGGACCATGACGCGGATGAAGCGGGTCGGCCGATCGGCGGCGGCCTGGGCGAACACCGGCTCCGGCCCGTTCTCGTACCAGGCGCCGCCCGGCCCGTAGGCGGTCGAGCGGCCGTGGGTGTCGATGCGGATGCCGCCTTCGATCAGGCAGCGGATGCCCGGCCCCTGATGCCGATGCAGATAGGCACAGCCGCCCGGCGGGAACGCGACGCTGTCGCCGCGGAGGAGCAGCGGCCCTTGCGGCAGGGTGTCGAGACGCGCTGCAAGCTTTTCGCGGGAGGCGATGCCCGTGCCGGTGCCGGCGACGACGCCGCCGGTCTCGGCTGCCCCCAGCTCCCAGCGCCAGACGGTCGCGCCCTCGCCGCCCGCTTTGAACGTCGCCGCATCTTCGCCGCTCCAGGCCTCGCCGTCGCGCAACACGCGATCGCCGGCGGCGATCGAGCCGTGCACCACGAACGCCAAGCGCGGCCGCGCCGGCAGCGACAATGCGGCGCCGTCTGAGAGCGCGTCTTCACAGAGCCGTAGTACCGGCGGCATAGGCTTCTCCTTTCGCGCGGCGCGCACCGGCCGATTGTCCGCATGGATACGCGCTGGCGCAACGGGATTTACACGCCGTGTCGGCCGTTGCTAAATCGCGGCCGAGACGAAGCAAGAATAACTGCCGCGAAGCACGGCGGATGGGAGGAACGATGCAGCGGGAGGCGCCGCCATTCCGCGCCGACCACGTCGGCAGCCTGCTGCGGCCGGCGGCGCTCAAGGAGGCGCGGGCGAAGCACGAGCGCCGCGAGATCACCGCCGGCGCGCTGCGCGCGGTCGAGGACCGCGAGATCGAGAAGGCGATCGGAAAGCAGGAGGAGGTCGGGCTCAAGCTCGCCACCGACGGCGAGCTGCGCCGCTCCTGGTGGCAGTTCGATTTCCTCAAGGGACTCGACGGCGTCGAGCTCTATCAGGTCGGCGACGGCATCGTCTTCCACGGCGTCAAGACCAAGCCCGAGAGCGTGCGCGTGACCGGCCGCGTCGGCTTCTCCGCACATCCGCACATCGACGATTTCCGCTTCGTCAAGGAGCACGCGCGGGTGATGCCGAAAATGACCGTGCCGGCGCCCAATGTGCTGCATTTCCGCCAGGGCCGCCGCGCGATCAGCAAGGACGCCTATCCCGATCTCGACGCTTTTTTCGATGACGTGGCCGACGCCTACCGCCAGGCGCTGCGCGCGTTCTACGACGCCGGCTGCCGCTATCTGCAGCTCGACGACACCACCTGGTCGATGATGTGCGACGAGCGCGAGCTTGCGCATTCGCGCGAGCGTGGCGATGCGCCGGAAAAGCTGCCGGCCGCTTATGCGCGCATGATCAATCGCGCCCTCGCCGGCAAGCCCGCGGACATGACGGTCACCATGCATTCGTGCCGCGGCAATTTCCGCTCCACCTGGATCGCGGAGGGCGGCTACGAGCCCATGGCCGAGACGCTGTTCAACGAGGTCGAGATCGACGGCTATTTCCTCGAATACGACACCGACCGCGCCGGCGGTTTCGAGCCGCTGCGGTTCTTTCCCAAAGGCAAGAAGCAGCTCGTGCTCGGCCTCGTCACCTCGAAGAGCGGCACGCTGGAGAAGAAGGACGAGATCAAGCGCCGCATCGAGGAGGCGACGCGATACGTCGCTCTCGACCAGCTCTGCCTGTCGCCGCAATGCGGCTTCGCCTCCACCGAGGAAGGCAACGTTTTGTCGGAGGAGGAGCAGTGGGCGAAGCTGCGCATGATCGTCGAATTGGCCGACGAGGTTTGGCGATGACAGTCGCCGCTTGCGCCCGCCGCGACCCCTGCTGAGAGACGACGACGGCAAGCGGAAGAGGAAACAGGAAAGAAAAGGAATGCAACGCACCCAACCGCCGTTCCGCGCCGATCATGTCGGCAGCCTCTTGCGTCCCGGCGCCTTGAAGAAAGCGCGCGAGCGCCGCGCCAACGGCGAGATCGCCGCCGATGCGCTGAAGGAAGTGGAAGACCGCGAGATCGGCGCGATCATCGCCAAGCAGGAGGAGGCCGGCCTGCAATCCATCACCGACGGCGAGTTCCGCCGCTCCTGGTGGCATCTCGACTTTCTCTGGGGGCTCGACGGCGTCGAGCGCCACCAGATGAACAGCGGCATCGCCTTTGCCGCTGTGACCACGCGCAACGAGGGCGTGCGCGTCAGCGGCAAGCTCGGCTTTTCCGGCCATCCGATGCTCGAGCATTTCAAATTCCTCAAGCAGCACACACAGCGCACGCCGAAGATGACCATCCCGGCGCCCTCGGCGATCTACGGCCGGCCGGTGGCGACGCCGATCGACAAGGCGGTATATCCGAAGCTCGACGTGTTCTTCCACGACCTCGGCCAGACCTACAAGAAAGCGGTGCGCGCCTTCTACGATGCCGGCTGCCGCTACCTGCAGCTCGACGAAGTGTTCATCGCCATGCTGTGCGACAAGAAATACCGCCAGCAGATGCGGGACCGCGGCGACGATCCCGACTATCTCGGCACGCTCTACGGCGACCTCATCAACACCGCGATCGCGGATGCGCCGCCCGACATGACGGTTACGATGCATCTGTGCCGCGGCAACTACAAATCGACCTTCATGGGCGCCGGCGGTTACGATGCGGTGCAGGAAATCCTGTTCGACCGGATCAAGGTGCGCGGCTATTTCATGGAATACGATACCGCGCGCGCCGGCGGCTTCGCGCCGCTGCGGCGCCTGCCGCCGGATCGCTTCGCGGTGCTCGGCCTGGTGACGACGAAAACCGGCGCGCTCGAATCGAAAGACGTGATCAGGCGCCGCCTCGAGGAAGCCGCGCGGTTCGCCGACATCGACCGGCTCTGTCTGTCGCCGCAGTGCGGCTTTGCCTCGACCGAGGAGGGCAATATCCTGGCCCAGGCGGAGGAGTGGGCGAAGCTCCGGATGATCGTCGAGGTCGCCGAGGAGGTGTGGGGCAAATAAATCTCAGCGTTCGTCATTGCCGGACTCGACCGACGAGACCCGGCAATTCATAGAGCGACGCCGCTGCATGGACCTCCGCACTAAGGCCGGTGCTGACGTGCGGCGCAAAGGGGAATTGGAAATGCCAGGCATTGTGGAAGGCAAGGTTGCGATCGTCACCGGCGCGGGGCGCGGCATCGGCCGCGGCATCGCGCTGCTCATGGCGCAGGAGGGCGCCGGCGTCGTCGTCTGCGACATTGGCGCGAGCGTCGAAGGCGCCGGCAGCGACGACACGCCAGCGCACGAGGTGGTGGCGGAGATCAAGAAGGCCGGCGGCCAAGCGATCGCCTCGACGCTGTCGATCAGCGAGCCGGCGAACGGCGACAAGATCGTGAAATCGGCGCTCGACGCCTTCGGCCGCGTCGATATCCTCGTGAACAATGCCGGCATTCTGCGCGACCGCATCTTCCACCGCATGAGCTGGGCCGACTGGTCGGACGTGATCAACGTCCACCTCCACGGCAGCTTCATCATGAGCCGCGCCTGTGCCGGCCATTTCCGCGAGCAGAAATCCGGCAGCTACGTGCACATGACCTCGACCTCGGGCCTCGTCGGCAATTTCGGCCAGGCCAATTACATGGCGGCGAAGCTCGGCATCGTCGGGCTCTCGCGCGGCATCGCGCTCGACATGGCGCGCTTCAACGTGCGCTCGAATTGCGTGTCGCCGTTCGCCTGGACGCGCATGGTGCAATCGATCCCCGCCGAGGACGAGGCGCAGAAGGAGCGCCTCGCCCGCGCTGCCCAAGTGACGCCGGAGAAGGTCGCTCCGCTCGTCGTCTATCTCGCCTCCGACCGCGCCGACGGCGTCACCGGACAAATCCTCTCGGCGCGCAACAACGAGATCTACCTGTTCAATCAGAACCGGCCGGTCCGCACCCTGCACCGCTCCGACGGCTGGACGCCGCAGAAGCTCGCCGAGCAGCTCAAGCCCGCCTTCGCCAACTCCTTCACGCCGCTGGAGCGCTCGCCCGAAGTTTTTTCCTGGGACCCGGTGTGATAGCTGTTCGCCGTCGTCCTTCGCGGCGCACCTGCGGCGCGCCCCTGAGGATGTCGCGATAGGGCGGAAAGACAGTCCATGACCATCGTCTATGAAAAGGTAATGGCGCTCAAGGTGCCGCCGGTCGAGGTGAACTACGGTCCCAAGGACTGCATGCTCTACGCGCTCGGCGTCGGGCTCGCGCAGGACCCAATGAACGAGGACGAACTCGCCTTCGTGTACGAGAAGAATCTCAAGGTGCTCCCGACCATGGCGACCGTGCTCGGCTATGGCGTATCCTGGGCGCGCGAGGCCGGCATCGATCAGTTGCGCGTCGTCAACGGCGAGCAAGGGTTTACGCTGCACAAGCCGCTCGAGCCGGAGGCGACTGTCGTCGGCCACTCGCGCATCATCGAGGTCATCGACAAGGGCGCCGGCAAGGGCGCACTCATCCTCAGCGAACGCAAGGTGAGCGACAAGGCGAGCGGTGAACTGATCGCCACGATCACGCAGACCGCGTTCTGCCGCGGCGACGGCGGCTTCGGCGGACCGCCGCGGCAGGCGCCGGCGCCGCATCCGATCCCGGAGCGGGCTCCCGATATGTTTTGCGATCTGCCGACGCGCCCGGAGATGGCGCTGATCTACCGCCTGAGCGGCGACTACAACCCGCTGCACGCCGAGCCCGCGTTCGCCAAGGCCGCCGGATTCGAACGCCCGATCCTGCACGGCCTCGGCACTTTCGGCGTTTCCGGGCACGCGGTGCTCAAGACGCTGTGCGGTTACGACCCGAACCGCCTCGCGGCTTTCGCCGGCCGCTTCTCCGCGCCGGTGTTTCCCGGCGAGACGATCCGCACCGAGATGTGGTTGGACGGCGCCATGGTGAGCTTTCGCGCGCGCGTTCTCGAACGTGACGTGATCGCCATCAACAACGGCCGCGCGGAGATCAGGCCGTGACCGAAGTTGCCGACCTCGCGCCGATCCGCGAGGCCGTGCGCGCCCTGTGCGCCAACTTCCCCGGCGCGTACTGGCGCGCCCTCGACCGTGAGCGCGCCTATCCGACCGAGTTCGTGGCGGCCTTGACCAAGGCCGGTTTTCTCGCCGCGCTCATCCCGGAGCAATACGGCGGCAGCGGCCTCCCCATGAGCGCCGCGGCCGCCATCCTTGAGGAGATCCACGCCTCGGGCTGCAACGGTGCCGCCTGCCACGCGCAGATGTACACGATGGGAACCGTGCTGCGCCATGGCAGCGCGGAACAGAAGGAGCGCTACCTGCCGGCCATCGCGCGCGGCGAGCTGCGGCTGCAGGCGTTCGGCGTCACCGAACCGACCTCCGGCACTGACACGCTGGGCCTGCGCACCACGGCGACCCGCGACGGCGATCACTACATCGTCAACGGCCAGAAAATCTGGACCTCGCGCGCCGAGCATTCCGACCTCATGCTGCTGCTCGCCCGCACCGCGCCGCGCGAACAGGCGGCGTCGCGCACCGCGGGCCTCTCCGTGTTTCTCGTCGACATGCGCGAGGTGAAGGGCAACGGCCTGACCATCAGGCCCATCCGCACGATGATGAATCACGGCACGACCGAAATCTTCCTCGAGAACATGCGGGTGCCCGCCGACAGCCTCATCGGCAACGAAGGCGAGGGCTTCCGCTACATCCTCTCCGGCATGAACGCCGAGCGCATTCTCATCGCCGGCGAAAGCATCGGCGACGCCAAATGGTTCATCGGCAAGGCCACAGCCTACGCGCGCGAGCGCGTGGTGTTCGGCCGGCCGATCGGGCAGAACCAAGGCGTGCAGTTTCCGATCGCGCGCGCCTATATGGCGATGCGCGCGGCCGAACTGATGGTGCGCGAGGCGGCGGCGCTCTACGAAGCGGGCAAGGATTGCGGCGCCGAGGCGAACATGGCGAAACAACTCGCCGCCGAAGCGTCCTGGGAGGCGGCCGACATGTGCGTGCAGACCCATGGCGGCTTCGGCTTTGCCGAAGAATTCGACGTCGAGCGAAAATTCCGCGAGGCAAGGCTTTATCGCGTGGCGCCGATTTCCACCAATCTCGTCTTGTCGTATCTCGCCGAGCACGTGCTCGGCCTGCCGCGGTCGTATTGAAACGGCCGGCGCCGGCGCGAATATAAGAAACCATGACCCTGCCCTTGTCCGGACTTCTCGTCGTCTCGCTCGAACAGGCCGTCGCCGCGCCGATGTGCACATGCCGGCTCGCGGATGCCGGGGCGCGCGTGATCAAGATCGAGCGGCCGGAAGGCGACTTTGCCCGCTCCTACGACGACTTCGCGCACGGCGAGAGCAGCTATTTCGTCTGGCTCAACCGCGGCAAGGAATCGGTGGTGCTCGACCTCGCCAAGGCCGGCGACAAGGCGCTGCTCGAAGCAATGCTCGGGCACGCCGACATCTTCGTGCAGAACCTCAAGCCAGGGACGGTAGGGAAGCTCGGATTTTCCGTTGCGCGGCTGCGGCACGACTATCCGCGCCTCATCTGCTGCTCGATCTCCGGCTTCGGCGAGAGCGGTCCGTTTGCTGGGCGCAAGGCCTACGATTTGCTCATTCAGGCCGAAGTCGGGCTCGCCTCGATCACCGGCACGACGGAGCCGTCGCGCGTCGGCGTATCGGCCGTCGACGTCACCACCGGGCTGAATGCGTACGAGGCGATCCTGGAAGCTCTGCTGGCGCGGCGGCGCAGCGGCGAGGGTGCCGCGCTTTCGGTATCGCTGTTCGACGCCATGGCCGACTGGATGGCGGTGCCGCTGATGCAGCAGGAAGCGGGCAAGCCGCCGCAGCGCGTCGGGCTCACCCATGCCTCGATCGCGCCCTACGGCGCATTCCCGACGCGTGACGGCGCCAATATCCTCATCGGCGTGCAGAACGACCGCGAATGGCGGGTGCTCGCGGAAAAGGTTTTGGGCGATCCCGCGCTCGCCGCCGATCCCGCTTTCGCCACCAACCGCGCCCGCGTCGAGCGCCGCGCCGAGACCGATCACAAGGTCGCCGCGGTGTCGCGCACGCTCGACGGCGAGGCGCTCATGCAGAAGCTCGCCGCCGCCGATATCGCCTTCGCTCGCGTCAACGATGTGGCCGGGCTTGCGCGCCATCCGCATCTGCGCCGGATCACGGTCGAGACGCCGAGCGGGCCGGTTTCCTATCCCGCGCCCGCCGCGCGGAGCGCCGCAGCGTCGCGGCGTTACGGCAAGGTGCCGGCGCTCGGCGAGCACACTGCAAGAGTGCGCGGGGAATTCACGGCGGCGGCGGTCACCGCGGACTAGCCAGGGAGAGACACGATGGAAATCGGCTTCATTGGACTCGGCAATATGGGCGCCCCCATGGCGCGCAGGCTCGTCGAGGCCGGGCATCACCTCACGGTCTACGACACCCGCCAGGAATCAATCGGCAATCTCACGGCGCTCGGCGCCGTTGCCGCACGCTCTCCGGCCGAAGTCGCCGACGCCGCCGAAACGGTGATGGCGAGCCTGCCGACTCCCGACATCGTGCTTGCAGTCGCGACCGGCGCCCGCGGCGTGATCGAAGGCAAGCGCGTGCGCCGCTTTGTCGATCTCTCCACGACCGGCTCGGTGATGGCGCAACGCATCTTCGCGCTGATGGCCGCGCGCAATATCGTGCAGATCGACAGCCCGGTGAGCGGCGGCGTGACCGGTGCCGAACGCGGCACGCTGGCGGTGATGGCGTCGGGCCCGCGCGCCGATGTCGAGGCGGTCGAGCCGGCGCTCTCCGTGATCGGCAAGGTCTTTTTCATCGGCGAACGGCCCGGCGCCGGACAGACGATGAAGCTCGTCAACAACGTGCTCTCGGCCACGGCGGTGGCGGCAACCGCGGAAGCGATGGTCACCGGGGCGAAAGCAGGGCTCGATCCGCGCATCATGCTCGACGTGATCAACGCCGGCAGCGGGCGCAACACCGCGAGCGCGGACAAGTTTCCCCGCTGCGTCCTCCCCGGCACGTTCGATGTCGGCTTCACGGCCGGTCTGATGACGAAGGACGTGAAGCTGTTCCTTTCCGAGAGCGCGGCGCTCGGCGTGCCGACGCAGGTGATCGAAGCGGTCGCCCGGCTCCTGCAAATGACCTGCGACGAACTCGGTTCCGACACCGATCTCAGCACCGTCGTGCGACCGGTGGAAAAACGCGCCGGGGTCGAGGTGCGGGCCCCGCGCAGCTGATTCGTTGGCGGCGCCCGTCGCGCGCAATCGAGTTTGGCTGACACATAGCCGCATCTGATAATCGGCACGGGCGTCGTCGGGCGCGGCGCGTTTCGTTTGTCGAGCTTTCAAAAAATTTTATTTTTATTCAAAGGTCTGAGCGGAAAAGACCTTTCTGTGATGGCGGTCACTTCACCCTCGCGCCGGGCCGAATAGGTTTCAATCGTTAAGTTTCGGACCCAGGAGAGCGCGGCACATGACGAAAATCGGCAGACGACCCGCTCCTAATCGACTGGCTGTTTGGCGCAGTTCCGGATGAAGAAATTCCCGACTCACACGCCTGATCAGCAACAAGACTAGCCTGCTAAAGCACTTCTTGAGAGCAATCTGAAATCGGCTCGCCGTTTGGCCCCGCGCACCCCCCCAACCCCCCACGGGGCCGGCGGCGAACCTGAAGGGGTGCAATCTCGGTCCCCCGACACCCCAAGACCCGCAGGTGGGTCACCTTCCCGCTCGGACGGTATGTTCGGGCGGGCTTTTATTATGGGCAATTCTGCCGCATGGTTGGGGCGTCCGAGTACGAGGCCTTCGGTCATGCCGAAAAATACCCGTTCAGGTCCGAGCCTGCTCTCAGCGTTGCCCGAGCATCTTTCAAAGGATTTGTTCGCCAGCGCCAAGCCGGTGCGAGTCGCCGCCGACGAGGTGCTGTTTCTCGCCGGCGACAAGGGCGACGGCTGCTATCGCATCGAGGAGGGGCTGCTCAAGGTCACCATGGTCTCGCGCGCCGGCACCGAGCGCATCCTCGCCTTCTTCGGCCCCGGCGCCATCGTCGGCGAGCTGTCGATCATCGACGGGCTGCCGCGGTCGGCATCGGTGGTAGCAGTGCGGAATTCCGCGCTGTGCTTTCTCAGCCGCGCCGCCTTCGACGCATTCGCCTTGCAACATCCCGAGCTGTACAAATCGCTGGTCACGCTGCTGGCGACGCGACTGCGCGAGACCGACCTGGTGATCGCCGCCGGAAGTTTCCTGCCGCTCAAGGGCCGCGTCGCCACGACACTGCTCGAGCTGGCGGAGAATTTCGGCCAGGATGTCGGCGCCGGCCGCATCGTCATCCGCCAGAAGATCGGGCAGAGCGACCTTGCCGCCATGGCCGGCATCGCGCGCGAGAATGTGAGCCGCATCCTCAACGACTGGAAGCGCCGCAAGCTGGTCAGCCGGCTTTCCGGCTACTACTGCCTCGAGAACAAGGCGCAGCTGCAAACCGAAGCCGAGCTGTAGCGACATCCGCCCTGCCCCGATGAACACGCCTGCGCTCGGCGACTTCCGCCGCATCATCGTGAAAGTCGGCTCCTCGCTCCTGGTCGATGCCAAGGCCGGCGCGATCAGGGAGTCCTGGCTCGCATCGCTCACGGCGGATCTCGCCAGCCTGCATCGCGACAAGCGCGACATCCTCGTTGTTTCTTCGGGAGCGATCGTGCTCGGCCGCGCCGTGCTCAAGCTCGCAAGCAGTCCGCTGAAACTCGAAGACAGCCAGGCTGCCGCGGCCGTGGGCCAGATCGCGCTCGCGCGCACCTGGACGGAAGCGCTGTCGCGCCATGGCATCACTGCTGGGCAGGTGCTGGTGACGCCCGGCGACACCGAGGAGCGCCGGCGCTACCTCAATGCGCGCTCGACCATCGACAAGCTCCTCGAATGGCGCGCCGTCCCGGTGATCAACGAGAACGATACGGTTGCGACCACCGAGATCCGTTACGGCGACAATGACCGGCTGGCCGCGCGCGTCGCCACGATGGTGAGCGCCGACCTCCTGGTGCTCTTGTCCGATGTCGACGGACTTTATGACGCGCCGCCCGACGCGGACGCTTCCGCGCGGCACGTGCCGTGCGTCGCCCGCGTGACGCCCGAGATCGAGGCGATGGCCGGCGCGGCCGGCTCGGAACTCTCGCGCGGCGGCATGCAGACCAAGATCGAAGCCGCGCGGATCGCCACCAACGGCGGGACGCACATGGTCATCGCCTCCGGCCGCGTCGAACATCCGCTGCGCGCCGTCGCCGAGGGCGCACGCTGCACCTGGTTTCTCACGGCCGCCAACCCGGTCACCGCGCGCAAGAAATGGATCGCCGGCACGTTGGAACCGAAGGGAACCCTGGTGATCGATGCCGGCGCGGTCGCGGCGCTGCGACGGGGGAAGAGCCTGCTGCCGGCCGGAATCGTGCGGGTCGAAGGCGCCTTCGCGCGCGGCGACGCGGTCATCATCCGCGGCCCCGACGGCGCGGAAATCGGGCGCGGCCTATCCGCCTACGATGCCGATGACGCCGAGAAAATCCGCGGCCGCTCGTCAGCCGACATCGCCTCGATCCTCGGCTTCAGCGGCCGCACCGAGATGGTCCACCGCGATGATCTGGTCGTCGGCCGGGAATGACAGAGCGAATTTTGGGCGAATTTGGCCGCGCGACAACGCGCCGCCGAGTTCCGCCGCGCACGACGCGTGATCGTTCCAGAGGGAACCCGAAAAGAGTGAACCCCGGCCGCTAAAGCGGCCGGGGTTCTAACGCCGGGTGATTGAGGGTGAGGGGCTGGGGGGCTTCGCCCGGCGCTGAATACTCAACGTCGCGACCGTCGGGGTGTTCCTCGCTCCGTTAAAAATTTTTTTCGGGTCGCGAGCGGGCGGCTTTTCGCCTTGCGCTGCAAGCGGTTGCGTCGTCGCGAGGAGCGCCGGCGCGCCGCCGGCAGGCCGAAATCGGCCGGAACATTGATGCGGCTTCCATCCGGCATCAGAACGTAGCGCGAGATCACGCGCAAGTTCCCGGACTCGCCGCCATATCCCTCGACGACATAGCTTGCCCCTACCGGTAATTGCTCCGGCAAAAGGCGGGAGAAATGATCCACTGCTCGTTCCATGACGCACCCTCTCGTTGCGGCCGGTGGCGAAACGCGGGCCGCTGCGGTGAGGTTCCGCGGATTGTGTGACGGCGCCGCGAACTGCTGTGGATTGTGTGGACAAGACAGGGGCACCGCACTGCCTCGCCGGGCCTCCCGGAACATGGTAGGAAGCGGCGAACGCAAGACGGATCAATGCCATGAATGCCCCGCTCACGGCGCTCGCCGCACCCGGCAACCTCGCCGCGGCCATGTGCGCGATCGGCCGCGACGCGCGCAGCGCATCGCATGCGCTCGCGCTGGCGCCGGCCGCGCGGAAGAACGACGCGCTCGCCGGCATGGCAAAGGCCATCCGCCACGCACGGTCGGCGATCCTCGACGCCAACGCCGAGGACGTGGCGGAGGCGAAGTCCGGCGGTGCGACTGCCGCGTTTCTCGACCGGCTCACGCTCGACGCCGATCGTGTCGAGGCGGTGGCGGCCGGACTCGAGGTCATCCGCAAGCTCAAGGATCCGGTCGGCACGGTCATGGCGTCATGGCGGCGTCCCAACGGCATGCGCATCGAGCGTGTGCGCGTGCCGCTCGGCGTCGTCGGCGTGATCTACGAGAGCCGGCCCAACGTGACGGCCGATGCCGGCGCGCTCTGCCTCAAGGCCGGCAACGCCGTGATCCTGCGCGGCGGCTCCGAAAGTTTCCGCACCGCGCGCGCCATCCATACCGCCCTGGTCGAAGGCCTGGTGGCCGCGGAACTGCCGGCGGCCGCGATTACGCTCGTGCCGACGCGGGAGCGCGCTGCCGTCGGCATGATGCTCGCCGGGCTCGACGGCGCAATCGACGTGATCGTGCCGCGCGGCGGGAAGAGTCTGGTGGACCGCGTGCAGACCGAAGCGCGCGTGCCGGTATTCGCCCATCTCGAAGGCGTCTGCCACGTCTATGTCGACCGCAAAGCCAAACTCGCCATGGCCAAATCGATCGTGCTCAACGCCAAGATGCGCCGGACCGGCGTGTGCGGGGCGGCCGAGACGCTGCTCGTCGACCGGGCAGACGCGCCAAGATTGCTCAAGCCGCTCGTCGCCATGCTCCTCGACGCCGGGTGCGAGATCCGCGGCGATGCCGCCGTACAGGCGGTCGATCGCCGCGTGAAGCCCGCGAGCGAAGCCGATTGGGGCACGGAATACCTCGACGCCATTCTGACCGCCGGGGTGGTCGACGGCGTCGATGGGGCGATCGCCCATATCGAACGTTACGGCTCGCATCACACCGACGCGATCGTCACCGAAGACCGGCAGAGCGCGGAGAAATTCTTGCGCGAGGTCGATTCGGCGATCGTGCTGCATAACGCATCGACCCAATTCGCCGACGGCGGCGAATTTGGTTTTGGCGCGGAGATCGGCATCGCCACCGGCCGGTTGCACGCGCGCGGACCTGTCGGCGTCGAGCAGCTTACAAGTTTCAAGTATCGCGTGCACGGCAGCGGACAAACGCGGCCTTGACCGTCGACGTTCAGGCCGCGGCTCGTCGCAAAGCGGGATCGGCGGCTGCGTGTTGGGGAGGAGAACTTTCGCACAGCCATGAACTGCGAGTTCCCCCTACCGCGTCAGGCCGCTCCCACGGTTCCCTTCAAACCACGCACGGGAAGTCCCGTCGTCACGGGCACAGGCCGCATTGTCTTGCCGCCGCACGGGCCTGGGATGCGCATCGGGCTGTTCGGCGGCACCTTCGATCCGGTCCACGCCGCGCACCGCGCCGCGTGTCTGCTGGCGATGAAACGGCTCGGCCTCGATCGGGTCTGGTGGCTCGTCACGCCCGGCAATCCGCTTAAGGACACGCGCGGCCTCGCTCCGCTCGCCGAACGGGTCCACGCCGCGCAGGTGTTGGCGCATCATCCGCGCATCGACGTCACCGATCTCGAAACGCAACTCGGCACCCGCTACACCCATCAGACGATCGCGTATCTTCGCCAGGGCTGCCCGGGCGTGCGCTTCGTGTGGATCATGGGTGCCGATAATCTGCGCAGCTTCCACCGCTGGCAGCGCTGGCGCGGCATTGCGGCGCTGGTGCCGATCGCCGTGGTCGACCGGCTCGGCCCGAGCCTTTACGCCACGGCCGGCATCGCCGGCCAGGCGCTCGCCTATGCGCGTCTACCCGAATCGGCGGCAAGGACGCTGCCGGAACGAAGGCCGCCGGCCTGGCTTTACCTCCATGGCCTCAAGTCGCCGCTGTCCTCTACGGCGCTGCGCGCGGCACGCGCCTTGCAAAGCGGTTGAAACTCTTAACCGCGCGTGCCTATCTTAGTGATGCCCCGGACTTCGAGACGACTCGGGGCTGTGAAGGAGCGGAAGGAAAGCGAAAGGAAAAGGACCCCTGTCCACACCTGCAATTAGTCGGGCCGAACGTCGCGCGCCCGAATCGGTCTCCAGAATGCGTCCTGACGCTGAGGAGATCCTTCGTCTGGTCCTCGCCCGCCTCGACGACATGAAGGCGGAGGACACCCTCACCATCGACCTCCGTGGCAAATCTTCAATCGGCGACTACATGGTCGTGTCTTCCGGCCGGTCGCAGCGCCACGTCGGTTCGGTCGCCGATCGCGTGATCGAGGATTTGCACAAGGTCCGCGTCGCCGCCCGGGTGGAAGGCGTTCCGCATTGCGATTGGGTTCTGATCGACGCGGGTGACGTGATCGTTCACGTCTTCCGCCCGGAAGTGCGGGCCTTCTACAATCTCGAGAAGATGTGGTCGGCCAACGGGCCGGTGCAGCGCGCGAGCTGACGCGCTCGCGAGCAGATGAGGGTCTTTTGGGGCTGGCACCGGACGGGCCGGTGACTGCGCGTTCGCCGTTGCTCCTGCGTGTGTTCACTGATCTCGCCCGCCAAGGCATCTTTGCGCCATGCGTCTCCTGATCTGCGCGATCGGCCGCCTGAAGCAGGGTCCCGAGCGCGAGCTTGCCGCGTGGTATCGCAAGCGCGCCGAAGCCATCGGACGGCCGCTGGGCCTGCGCGCGATCGAGATCGTTGAAATTCGCGAGAGCCGCGCGCAGGACGCCGAGCGGCGCCGTATCGAGGAATCGATCGCGCTCGCCAATGTCATCCCCGAGGAGGGGATGGCCGTCATTCTCGACCAGCACGGCGAAAATCTCGATAGCGCCGCTCTCGCCGCGCTGCTGCAACGCTGGCGGGCGGATAACTGCCCGGCGGCCGCTTTCATTATCGGCGGCGCCGACGGCCTCGCGCCAAACCTGGCGCAACGCGCCAAGTTCCGGCTCGCGTTCGGAGCAGCCACCTGGCCGCACCAGCTCGTGCGCATCATGCTGCTCGAGCAGCTCTACCGCGCCGGCACTATCCTCGCGGGACACCCCTACCACCGCGGCTGAGTCTCACCTTTCTCATTCTTAATCCTGCCTCACCGATATGTGACGCGTCGGTACGGGTCCGCGTCTTAATGTGGTCGCATCGCGCGGGCTCTGTCTTGCCTTCGCGCCCCCGGCGTCTACCCTTGGACACGATGATTCTCCGTCGGTCGAGCCGCACCGATCCGCGCCTTGTGCTCGGCAGCGCCTTGGCGTTTGCCCTGCCGCTCGGCGCCAATCCGGCTGCGCTCGCCCAGACCCCACCCGCCAAGGCGCCGGTGCAAGCGCCGGTCGCGCCGGGTCCGGTGCCCTACCTCGCCCCCCAGCCGGCGCTGCCCGGATCGCCGCCGACCGACGCGGATGCTCTCAAGCAGCGCGATCAGGAACTCGAGGCGGCGCGCGCCAGGGAGCGCGAGTCGGCGGAGAACCAGGCCAAGCTCAAACGCGAGATCGAGGCGCTCGGCGACGATCGCCGCGCGCTCAACCAGCAGCTCATCGATACCGCCGCGCACGTGCGCGGCGTCGAAGCAAGCATCGAGGCGACCGAAGGACGTCTCAAGCCGCTCGACGAGCAGGAGCGCCTTTTTCAGAAATCGCTCGACGAACGCCGCGCGGTGATCATCGAGATTCTCGCCGCCCTGCAACGGGTCGGGCACCAGCCGCCGCCGGCGCTGATGGTGCGGCCGGAGGATGCGCTGCAGGCGGTGCGCATGGCCATCATGCTCGGCGCCGTGCTGCCGGAGATGCGGGCCCAGGCCGAAGCGCTCGCCGGCGACCTCGCCGACCTCCTGCGGGTACGCAACGACATTGTCGCCGAACGCGACCATCTCGCGCGCGATCTCGCCCAGCTTGGTCACGACCAGCTGCGCATGAACATGCTGATCGACGAGCGCCAGTCGAAACAGTCAAACGCCGAGCAGGCGCTCGATAGCGAACGCCAGCGCGCCACCGACCTCGCCCGCCAGGTCGACGGCCTCAAGGACCTCATCGGCAAGCTCGAGGCCAACCTCGACAGCGCCAACCGCGCCGCCCATCTCGCCGCGCGCGCGGCCGAGGAGGGCCGGCCTGACGTTGCCGCCCTCAACGATGCCGGGCGGCTGGCCCCGGCGGTCGCGTTCGCCGCCACGCGCGGCCGCTTGCCGTTGCCGGTAAATGGAGTCAGAATCCGCGACTTCGGCACCGCGGACGGCTTCGGCGGAAACCAGAAGGGCGTTTCCATCGCCACCCGCACCGGCGCGCAAATTACTGCGCCCTGCGACGGCTGGGTGGTTTACGCGGGCGCGTTTCGCAGCTATGGGCAACTCTTGATCCTGAATGCCGGCGGCGGCTATCATGTTTTGCTGGCGGGGATGGAGCGCATCTCTGTCGATCTCGGCCAGTTCGTGCTGACAGGTGAGCCGGTGGCGGTAATGGGCAGCGGATCGCAGGTTTCCACTGCCGCGGCGGCCAAGCCTAAACAACCTGTACTCTATGTGGAGTTCCGCAAGGACGGCACTCCCATCGATCCCGGCCCCTGGTGGGCTACTAACGAAGGCGAAAAGGTTCGCGGATGATGCGCAAAACTTCCTTCATTTTCCTCGGCATGGCCGCGGGTGTCGGTCTGACGTTGCTGGCGACGCAGCCCCACAACGTATTCACGGGCTCGAGCGCGAAAGCGGCGGCGTCCGACACCTACCGGCAGCTCAACCTGTTCGGCGACGTGTTCGAGCGCGTGCGCGCCGATTACGTCGAAAAGCCCGATGACGGCAAGCTCGTCGAATCGGCAATCAACGGCATGCTGGCCGGGCTCGACCCGCATTCGAGCTACATGGACCCGAAGAGCTTCCGCGACATGCAGGTGCAGACGCGCGGCGAATTCGGCGGTCTCGGCATCGAGGTCACCATGGAGGACGGGCTCGTCAAGGTGGTGGCGCCGATCGACGAGACGCCGGCGGCCAAGGCCGGCGTCATGGCCAACGACATCATCACCCACCTCGACGACGAGGCGGTGCAGGGCCTCACGCTCAACCAGGCCGTCGAGAAGATGCGCGGCCCGGTGAACACCAAGATCAAGCTCAGGATCATGCGCAAGGGCGGCGACAAGCCGATCGAGGTGACGATCGTGCGCGACGTCATCCGTGTCCGCTCCGTCCGCTCGCACAGCGAGGGCGAGGACATCGGCTACATCCGCATCACCCAGTTCAACGAGCAGACGACCGACGGCCTGAAAAAGGCGATCGGCGATCTTTCCAGCCAGCTCGGTTCTGACAAGGTCAAGGGCTTCGTCGTTGATCTGCGCAACAATCCGGGCGGCCTGCTCGACCAGGCAATCTCGGTGTCGGACGCCTTCCTCGAGAAGGGCGAGATCGTCTCGACCCGCGGCCGCAATTCCGAGGAAACCCAGCGCTTCAACGCGCGGCCGGGCGACCTGACCAAGGGCAAGCCGGTGATCCTCCTGATCAACGGCGGTTCGGCGTCGGCGTCGGAAATCGTCGCCGGGGCGCTGCAGGACCACAAGCGCGCCACGCTGATCGGCACGCGCTCGTTCGGCAAGGGTTCGGTGCAGACGATCATCCCGCTCGGCGCCGGCAACGGTGCGCTCCGCCTGACCACGGCGCGCTACTACACGCCGGCGGGACGCTCGATCCAGGCCAAGGGCATCACTCCCGATATCGAGGTGCTGCAGGACGTGCCGGACGACCTGAAGGCGCGGACCGACTCCAAGGGCGAGGCCTCGCTGCGCGGCCACCTCAAGGCCGAGGGCTCCGAGGAAACCGGCTCGCAATCCTACGTGCCGCCGGACGAGAAGGACGACAAGGCGCTCAAAATGGCCCTCGACCTTCTGCGCGGCGCCGTGAGCGACGCGGCCTTCCCGCCGAATCCGAAGGCGGCGGTTCCGAACTGAGCGGACACCCGATCCTCTGCCGCTTGCGGCGAAGGAAAACAGTTGGTGCGGGGCGGCGACGAGCCGCCCCGCTTCGTTTCTGCGTCGGTACGCTGACCATGCCGAGCCGTTGTGAGCTTGGCGGCTTGGCGGCTTCGCGGTCGTGGTAAAATAAGGCATGATTCGCGACGGCCTCCCCCGGCAAGACTCGATACGGCTGAAATCGGAGCAAAGGCTCGGCCCAAGGACCGGCCGATGACCGCGGATGAGTTGAGCGCCCCGCTCGGCCAAATGCCGCGCAAGCAGCGGCGCAAATTTCCGATCGCGGTGCCGAACGTGATCGCCGGCGCACTCGCGCTTTTCCTTGGCACATTCGTGCTGTGGACGATCGTGGGCGACGATCCTTTCGGCGGCGAGCCGATGGTCACCGCGCCGGTCGACCTGCGCGCCGCTGCGGCGGTGAAGAAACCGGAGCCGCCGGCGGCACCGGAAAACGCCGCCAACCCGCAAGGTCCGCACCGCTACGACGGGCCGGCGCCGGCCTCGGCGCCGCCGGAGAAAAGCGCTCCGGCAAACCCGCCGCCCAACACCAAGACCGTCACCATCATCGACGGCAAGACCGGAGCGCGGCAGGAGGTGGTGATCCCCGACCCGGCGGGCGCCGCAGCTCCCGCCGCTGCGGCTCCCCCGGAGCAGAAGTTCGCCGAGATGACCTCGCACGGCCCGGTGCCGAAGATCGCCGCCGACGGCACCCGGCCCGCCGACGTCTTCGCCCGCCCCGTGAAGGCGCTTGCCGGCAGGCCGGGCGCACCCCGCGTAGCCTTGATCGTGGCCGGCCTCGGCGTCAGCACGAGCGCGACGTCCACGGCGATCGCCCAACTGCCGGGGCCGGTGACGTTCGCCTTCATGCCCTACGGCGCCGAGGTCGAACGCCTGGCGGCGCTCGCACGAAGCGAGGGACACGAGATTCTGCTGCAGGTTCCGATGGAGCCGTTCAACTATCCCGACAACGATCCGGGGCCGCAGACGCTGCTCACGTCGCTCACGCGGAGCAGAACCTGGAGCGGCTGTACTGGCTGATGAGCCGGATGCAAGGCTACGTCGGACTGGCGGAGGCCATGGGCGCCCGCTTCACCGCTTCGGAACCGGCCTTTGCTCCGATCCTGCGCGAAACGGCGAGGCGCGGGCTGATCTTCGTCGACGACGGCGCCAACCCGCGCAGCGTCGCCGCCCGCGTCGCCGGCGCCAACAATCGGCCGTTCGCCAAGGCCGACATCGTGCTCGACGCGGTGCCGACGCCGGACGAGATCGACCGCGCGCTCGGCCGCCTGGAAATGACGGCGCGCGAGCGCAGCCTCGCCGTCGGCATCGCCTCGGCGCTGCCGGTGTCGCTCGAGCACATCGGCAAATGGGCAAAGGCGGCGGAAAGCCGCGGTCTGCTGCTCGTTCCGATCACCGCAGTGGTGATGAAGGAGAAGCAGAGCTGATCTGGAACGGCGAATAGCGAAATGGTGAAGTAGTGAATAGAGTTGCCGGCGCGACAACCATTCACCAGTTCGCCAATCGCCAGTTTACCAGTCGCTACTCGCCATTCACAAAATGCCGCCGTTCGAATCCCTCCCCTATCGCCGCTGCGTCGGCATGACCGTGCTCAATCGCGCCGGCCTCGCCTTCATCGGCCGCCGCGTCGACGGCCCCGAGCACACCGACAACGTCCACGTCTGGCAGATGCCGCAGGGCGGCATCGACCGGGGCGAGGACTCCTGGCCGGCGGCTCTGCGCGAGCTCAGGGAGGAGACCAACATCACCTCGGTGCAACGCCTCGGCAAGATCGCGGGATGGCTGACCTACGACATTCCGCGCGAGATCGTGGGGCAAGCCTGGAACGGCAAGTACCGCGGCCAGAAGCAGAAGTGGTACGCGCTGCGTTTCACTGGCGACGACAGCGAGATCGACATCGAGCATCCCGCCGGCGGACATAAGCCGGAATTCGTGGAATGGCGCTGGGAGGAGCTGCAAAACCTTCCGGAGCTGGTCGTGCCGTTCAAGCGCCAAGTCTACGAGCGCGTGGTCGCCGAGTTTGCGAAGTTCGCCTGAGCGCCGGCGGCGCCAGCCGGGGGATCAATGCGCGGTCGATGTCCTGGCGGCAAGCGCCGCCTGCAGCGCTTTGAGCTGATCGAGACGGCGCGCAAGCTTGTCGCGCTGCTCCTGATCCGTGGTGTCGGCCATGTCTTCCTCGGCATCCTTGATGTCGGCGGCGAGCGTCATGGCATCGAAGCTCTCAAGCGCCACGGCGTGGTCGGCGAGCACGGTGAGGCCGCCGGGTCCGACCTCGGCGACGCCGCCGCCGATGACGATCGGCTCGCGCGCGCCGCCGCGAAAGATGGTGAGGATCCCCGGCCGCAGCGCCGTCACCAGTGGCGCATGGCCAGCGAGAATGCCCATGTCGCCCTCGGCGCCGGGCAGGTCGACCTGATCCACGTCGCCGGAGAACAGCACGCGCTCAGGGGAGACGAGATCGAAGTGAAGTGCGGCCATTGGGTGTGTCCCGAGCCTGATCTGGATGCGAACAGCGAATGGGGACCTCCATCAGTTCCCATTCGCCATTTCACTATTCGCCCTGTTACGCCGCCTCGGCGAGTTTCTTGCTGCGCTCGACCGCCTGCTCGATGGTGCCGACCATATAAAAGGCCGCCTCGGGCAGGTGGTCGTATTTGCCCTCGCACAGCCCCTTGAAGCCGCGAATGGTATCGGCGAGATCGACGAAAACTCCGGGCGATCCCGTGAATACTTCCGCCACGTGGAACGGCTGCGACAGGAAGCGCTCGATCTTTCGCGCCCGCGCCACGGTGAGCTTGTCTTCCTCGGAGAGCTCGTCCATGCCGAGAATGGCGATGATGTCCTGCAACGATTTGTAGCGCTGCAGGATCTGCTGCACGCGGCGCGCCACCTCATAATGCTCCTCGCCGACGACGCGGGGATCGAGCATGCGCGAGGTCGAATCGAGCGGGTCGACCGCCGGATAGATGCCCTTCTCCGCGATCGATCGCGACAGCACCGTGGTGGCGTCGAGGTGCGCAAAGGAGGTCGCCGGCGCCGGATCGGTGAGGTCGTCGGCCGGCACGTAGATCGCCTGCACCGAGGTCACCGACCCCTTGTTCGTCGTGGTGATGCGCTCCTGCAGCGCGCCCATGTCGGTCGCCAGGGTCGGCTGGTAGCCGACCGCCGAGGGGATGCGGCCGAGCAGCGCCGAGACTTCCGAGCCCGCCTGCGTGAAGCGGAAGATGTTGTCGACGAAGAACAGCACGTCCTGGCCCTGGTCGCGGAAATACTCGGCGACGGTCAGCCCGGTGAGGCCGACGCGGGCGCGCGCGCCGGGCGGCTCGTTCATCTGGCCGTAGACCAGCGCGCATTTGGAGCCTTCGACGCTGCCCTTCCCCGGGTCCTTGTTGACGCCGGATTCGATCATCTCGTGATAGAGGTCGTTGCCTTCGCGGGTGCGCTCGCCAACGCCGGCGAACACCGAGAAGCCGCCGTGCGCCTTGGCGATGTTGTTGATCAGCTCCATGATGATCACGGTCTTGCCGACGCCGGCGCCGCCGAACAGGCCGACCTTGCCGCCCTTGGCATAGGGCGCGAGCAGGTCGACGACCTTGATGCCGGTGATGAGGATCGCGGCCTCGGTCGACTGGTCGGTGTAGACCGGCGCCTCCTGATGGATGGCGCGCCGCTCCTTGTGCGGGATCGCTCCAGCCTCATCGACCGCTTCGCCGACCACGTTCATGATGCGCCCGAGCGTGCCGTCGCCGACCGGCACGGCGATCGGCTGACCGGTGTCGGTCACCTCCTGGCCGCGCACCAGCCCTTCGCTGGTGTCCATTGCCACCGTGCGCACCGTCGACTCGCCGAGGTGCTGGGCGACTTCGAGCACCAGGCGGTTGCCCTGGTTCTTGGTCTCAAGCGCATTGAGAATCGCCGGCAGGTGATCCTCGAAATGCACGTCGATGACGGGGCCGATGACCTGGGTGATGCGTCCGACTTTGTTCGACATGGTCAGTCCCTGGTTGGCACGATCAGGATCACAGCGCTTCGGCGCCGGAAATGATCTCGATCAATTCCTTGGTGATCATCGCCTGGCGCGTGCGGTTGTAGAACAGCGTCTGCTTGCGGATCATGTCGCCGGCGTTGCGCGTCGCGTTGTCCATGGCCGACATCTGCGCACCGTAGAACGAGGCGGCGTTCTCCAGGAGCGCGCGCAAGATCTGCACGGCGACGTTGCGCGGCAGGAGATCGCGGAGGATGTCCTCGGCTTCCGGCTCGAACTCGTAGGCGGCGCCGCCGAGGGCGTCCGTGGCCTTGGCGTCGAACACCGGCGGAATGATCTGCTGCGCCGTCGGAATCTGCGCGATCACCGAGCGGAAGCGGGAGAACAACAGCGTGCAGACGTCGAATTCGAATTTCTCGAAGCGGGCGATGACCTTTTCCGCAATCATCTCGGCGTGCTCGAAACTCAGCGTGCGCGCCGCGCGCAGGTCGACCATCTCGATGATCTGCTTGCCGTAGAGCCGGCGCAGCTGATCGTAGCCCTTGCGGCCGACGCAGAAGAACTTGACCTCCTTGCCCGCGGCGGTGAGCGACGTGGCGCGCTCGCGGGCGAGCCGGACGATCGCGGTATTGAATGGTCCGCACAGGCCGCGTTCGGCGGTACAGACGAGCAGCAGGTGGACGTTGTCGCTGCCGCTGCCGCGCAGCAGCCGCGGCGCGGTGTCGAGCCCGCCGATCGCGGCGGCGATGTTGCCGAGCACCTTGTCCATCTGCGTCGCATAGGGACGCGCCGCCTCCGCCGCCGCCTGCGCGCGGCGCAGTTTTGAGGCGGCGACCATCTGCATCGCGCGCGTGATCTTCTGCGTCGCCTTGGTCGAGGCGATGCGGTTGCGCAGGTCTTTGAGGGAGGCCATCGCTGAGTAAGGGACGACAGAGGACGGACGACGGAGGACGGATAAGGAGAACTCCGCTCCATCTTCACTTCATCTGCCGTCTGCCCTCCGTTCTCTATTGTCTGGTTACGCGAACGTCTTGGCATACGACTCGACGACGCCCTTGAGCTTGGCGGCGGTGGCGTCGTCGAGATCGCGCGAATCGCGGATGGTGCCCAGGAGGTCGGTGTACCGGCTGCGCAGCGTGCCGAGCAGGCCGTCCTCGAAAGCGCGCACGCGCTCGACCGGCAGCGGATCGAGATAGCCGTTGACGCCGGAGTAGATCACGCAGACCTGCTCCTCCATCTTCAGCGGCGAGAATTGCGGCTGCTTGAGCAGCTCGGTCAGGCGCGAGCCGCGATTGAGCAGGCGTTGCGTGGTGGCGTCGAGATCGGAGCCGAACTGCGCGAAAGCCGCCATCTCGCGGTATTGCGCGAGCTCCCCCTTGATGCGGCCGGCGACCTTCTTCATCGCCTTGGTCTGCGCGGCGGAGCCGACGCGCGACACCGACAGCCCGACGTTCACCGCCGGGCGGATGCCCTGATAGAACAGATCGGTCTCCAGGAAGATCTGGCCGTCGGTGATGGAGATGACGTTGGTCGGGATATAGGCCGACACGTCGTTGGCCTGCGTTTCGATGACCGGCAGCGCGGTGAGCGAGCCGCCCTTGTGGTCGTCGTTCATCTTCGCCGCGCGCTCGAGCAGCCGCGAGTGCAGGTAGAAGACGTCGCCCGGATAGGCCTCGCGTCCGGGCGGCCGGCGCAGCAAGAGCGACATCTGCCGGTAGGCGACGGCCTGCTTGGAAAGGTCGTCATAGATGATGACGGCGTGCATGCCGTTGTCGCGGAAATACTCGCCCATGGCGCAGCCGGAGAACGGCGCCAGATACTGCATCGGCGCCGGGTCGGAGGCGGTTGCCGCCACCACGATCGAGTAGTCGAGCGCGCCGTTTTCCTCCAGCACCTTGACGAACTGCGCCACGGTCGAGCGCTTCTGTCCGATCGCGACATAGACGCAATAGAGCTTGATTTTCTCGTCGCCCGAGGTGTTCAGCGACTTCTGGTTCAGGATCGTGTCGAGGGCGATCGCGGTCTTGCCGGTCTGGCGGTCGCCGATGATCAGCTCGCGCTGGCCGCGCCCGATCGGGATCAGGGCGTCGATCGCCTTCAGCCCCGTGGCCATCGGCTCGTGCACCGACTTGCGCGGGATGATGCCGGGCGCCTTGACATCGACGCGCGCGCGGGTGTCGGCCTTGATCGGGCCGCGGCCGTCGATCGGATCGCCGAGCGCGTCGACGACGCGGCCGAGCAGCCCCTTGCCGACCGGAACCTCGACGATGGCGCGCGTGCGCTTGACGGTCTGGCCCTCCATGATCTCGCGGTCGCCGCCGAAGATCACGACGCCGACATTGTCGCTTTCGAGGTTGAGCGCCATGCCGCGCACGCCGCTCTCGAATTCGACCATCTCGCCGGACTGCACATTGTCGAGCCCGTAGACGCGGGCGACGCCGTCGCCGACCGACAGCACCTGGCCCACTTCCGAGACCTCGGCCTCCTCGCCGAAATTCTTGATCTGCTCCCTGAGGATGGCGGAGATTTCCGCGGCGCGGATATCCATTATCGGACCTCTTTCATCGCGTGCCTGAGCGCATTGAGCTTGGTGCGTAGCGAGCTGTCGACCATGCGGCTGCCGAGCTTGACCACGAGCCCGCCGATGATGGCGGGATCGATCGTGACGGCGAGGTCGACATCCTTGCCGCTGACCGCCTTGAGGGCGCTGCGCAGCGCGGCCAGGTGTTCGTCCTTGAGCTGCTCGGCGACCGTGACCTCCGCCGTCGCCTCGCCCTTGTGGCCGGCCACGAGCGCGCGGAACGCCTTCACCATGTCGCGCACCGCGAACAGGCGGCGGTTCGCGGTGACAAGCTTGAGGAATTTCGCCGCGAGCCCGCCGATCCCGGCGCGCTCGAGCACCGCGGAGAGCGCCTGCAGCTGCTCGACGGCGGAAAACACCGGGCTGCGCACCAGCCGGTTGAGATCGGCGCTCTCCGCGACCAGCGCATCGAAGCGCTCCAGATCCGCCTTGACTGCGTCGATCGCCTTCTCCTCGCGGGCGAGGTCGAACAGCGCGGTCGCGTAGCGGCCGGCCATGCCGGATACGTGGGGTGCTTCGGCGGCCAAATCGTTTGCTCTCGTCGTGCGTTCTCGCGGAGCCGCAACCGGCGCGGGCAGTCAGCGCCAGCCTCGGGGATCGAGCCCTTGGCTGCGGCGGACCTGAAAATGGAAGGCAGCGGAGTGTCCGCGGCCCCGCGAAATTGCGGCGTTGCTAACATACCGTGGAATGCGGTGCAACATCACGGAATCACAACGAAAGCGGCCGCCGGGCGTGTCGATTTCACCGGGTGCACTAGGCGGCGCCGGCGGTGTGCTGCCGGATCACGTCGAGGAAAATATCCCCGTACTGCCTGAGCTTGGCGTCGCCGACGCCGTGCACATTTGCCATCTCGGCGGCGGTCCTCGGCTTGCGCCGCGCCATGTCGATGAGCGTCTTGTCGGCGAACACGACATAGGCGGCGACACGCTGCTCCTTGGCCAATTCGGAGCGTCGCCGCCGCAGCGCCTCGAACAGCGCCGTATCGCCGGCGGCCCCGTCGGCGAGCGCCGCGGCATGGGTCGCCGTCCGCGCCGCCTTGCGCCCCGGCTTGAGCGTGTCCTTGCGCAGCGTGATCCGCTCGACGCCCTTGAGCACCCGTCGGCCGGCATCGGTAACGGTCCAAGTGCCGTAGCCGGTGATATCGAGCGCGACGATGCCGGCGCCGTGAAGCTGGCGGAAAATCGAACGCCATTCCCGCCTGTCGTACTCCTTGCCGACGCCGAAGGTCGGCAGGCGATCGTGGCCGAATTTTTCTACCGCTTCGCTGTTCTCGCCGAGAAGCACGTTGACCAGGTGTTCGGTGCCGAAGCGCTCGCCGGTGCGCACCATGGCGGAGAGCGCCTTCTGCGCCGCGATGGTGCCGTCGATCACCTCGGCGCCGTCGCAGCAGAAATCGCAATTGCCGCACGGGCCGCACGCCTCAGCGAAATAGGCGAGCAGCGTCTGCCGGCGGCAGCGCGGCGACTCGCACAGCGCGACGAGCGCGTTGAGCCGCTGGCGGTCGACGCGCTTCTGCTCGTTCGAGGCTTCGCCGTCGTCGATCTGCAGCCGCCGCAGCCGGATGTCGCCCATGCCGTAGAGGGTGAGCGTATCGGCGGGCAGACCGTCGCGGCCGGCGCGGCCGATCTCCTGGTAATAGCTCTCGATGTTGGCGGGCATGTCGGCGTGAAGGACGAAGCGCACGTCCGGCTTGTCGATCCCCATCCCGAACGCCACCGTCGCCGTCACGACGATTCCATCTTCCTGCAGGAACGTATCCTGATGCCGCGAGCGGACCGTCGCCTCCATGCCGGCGTGATACGGGAGCGCGTTGACACCGCTCTGTCGCAGAACGTCGGCGAGTTCCTCGGTCTTGCGCCGCGAGGCGCAATAGACGATGCCGCTCTGGCCGTGATGGGCCTTGATGAAATCGGTGATCTGCCGGCGGCCGGACGATTTCGCTTGCATGGCCAGGCGCAGGTTGGGCCGGTCAAAGCCGTGCACGAATACCGCCGGCGCCCGAGGGAAGAGCTTTTCCAGAATGTCGGTGCGCGTGGCGGCATCCGCCGTGGCGGTGAAGGCGACGGTCTGCACGCCGCCGAGCGCCGCCTGAACGGTGCCGAGCGCCGCGTATTCCGGACGAAAATCGTGGCCCCATTGCGAGATGCAGTGCGCTTCGTCGACGGCGAGCAGCGAGACCTTGGCGCGTGTGAGCAGGCCGAGTGTTTCCGGCTTCACTAGGCGTTCGGGCGCCACATAGACGAGACGCAATTCACCGCGCACGATGCGGTCGAGGACCGAACGGTTCTCGGCGGGATCGTTCGCCGAGTTGAGCGCCGCCGCGGCGATGCCGTAGCCGCAGAGTTGCGCCACCTGGTTGCGCATGAGCGCAATCAGCGGCGACACGACGACGGTGACGCCGTCGCGAAGCAGCGCCGGAAGCTGGTAGCACAGCGACTTGCCGCTTCCCGTCGGCATGACCGCGAGAACGTCGCGGCCGTCGAGGACAGCGGCGATGATCTCGCCCTGCCCGGCGCGGAACGCCTCGAAGCCGAAGGTCGTACGAAGTATGCGTTGCGCGGCCGCGAGGTCCGGCATATGCGTATGTCCCTCGCGCCGGTTCTATCTTTGTTCCCTCAGCCTCGCAAGCCATCTCAGCCGCGTTGAAACGCGAAACCACCGGCGCGACGCATCGGCACAAGTCGAGCCATGACCAAACAGCCGAAGAAACGAGCGCGAACGCCGGGGCAGCCGATGCTGCCGGCGGACCGCCTCGACTATTCGCCGATCACCGAGCGTGCACCGCTCAGCCTGCCGGACGGCGCGCGCATGGTGGTATGGGTGATCGTCAACGTCGAGGAGTGGGACCCGACGCAACCGATGCCGCGCACCGTGCTGCCGCCGCCCGCCGGAGGCTCGCCCAGTCCCGACGTGCCCAACTGGGCCTGGCACGAATACGGCAATCGCGTCGGCTTCTGGCGCTTCACCAAGATCTTCGACGAGTTCGACATTCCTGTCGTGCTCGCGATCAACGGCGCGGCGCTCGCCGCCTATCCGCCGATCGTGCGCGCGGCCTGCGAACGCGACTGGGAGTTCATGGGGCACGGCTTCACCCAGCGCAACATGCAGAAGGTCGCCGACGAGCGCGCCGACATCAGGAAGACGCGCGATGTGATCGCCAAGGCGACCGGCAAGCCGCCGCGCGGCTGGCTCGGGCCGGGCCTCACCGAGACCTGGGAGACCCCCGACCTCCTCGCCGAGGAAGGATACGACTACGTCGCCGACTGGGTGCTCGACGATCAGCCGGTCTGGCTCAAGACGCGCGGCAGGCCGATCCTCAACCTGCCCTACACGCAGGAAATCAACGATGTCGCGATGATCGCGGTTCAGCAGCACGCCGCCTTGGAATATCGCGAACGCGCGCTCGACCAGTTCGAGCAGATCTACGCCGACGCGGCCGACTCGGCGCGCGTCATGGCGCTGGTGGTGCATCCCTATCTGATGGGCGTGCCGCACCGGGTGAAGTACCTGCGCGGTGTGTTCGAGATCATCCGCCAGAAGCGCGACGTGCTGTTCTGGACCGGCGCACAGATCGTCGACTGGTATCGCGCCGCCGGACCGGCGGCGCCGTGACCGTTCAGGAAAATCGCGGTCCCGCCGGCGCGGCCGTGGGCGCCGGCGACGTGCAGGCGAGATTGATGCTCGTCGGCGTCTGCCTCAGCTGGGGCGTCACTTGGCCGGTCATGAGGATCGCGCTCAACGAAATCCCGCCGTTGAGCATGCGCGCTTCGACCGCCGGCATCGGCACGCTGACGATGCTCGCGATCTGCCTCGTCACCCGCCGCAGCCTGCGCCTTCGCTTCGGCAAGACATGGCTGCACGCGATCGCCGCCTCGCTGCTCAACGTCGTCGCCTTCAGCCTGCTCAGCGCCTTCGCGCAGATCGAGACGGCGACCTCGCGGGTGGCGATCCTGACCTACACCATGCCGATCTGGGCGGTGCTGCTGGCGTGGGTAGTCCTCGGCGAGCGCCCGACGCGCGTGCATCTCGCAGCGCTCGGCTTGTGCGTCGTCGGGCTCGCCGTCCTCATCAGCCCGCTGGCGCGGACGGGCATACCGCTCGGCGTGCTGCTCGCGGTCGGCTCCGGCCTGAGCTGGGCGGCCGGCACCGTCTATCTCAAATGGGCACGCGTCAGCGCCGACCCGATGGGCTTCGCCAGCTGGCAGATCACGATCGCCTTCGTCCTGATCGCGAGCGCGACGCTTATCTTCGAAGGAAGGCTCAACCTCAGCGGCGCCCACACCAGCGCCTTGCTCGCCGTCGCCTTCAGCGGCATCGCCGGCAACGCGCTGGCCTATGCGCTGTGGTTCGGGGTCGTGCGCCGCGTGTCGGCGGTTACCGCATCTCTCGGTACGCTGGCCACGCCGGTGATCGGCGTCGTCGCCACCGTCCTCGTCCTCGGCGAGCGGCCGAGCACCGCCGACATCGTCGGCTTCGCCCTGATCTTCACCGCGTCGGCCTGTGTCGTGTTCGCCCCGCTGCTGCGCGCAAAAACCCGCTAGGGCGTGTACTCATAAGCGGGGCAATGCCTGCTTTCGGGGGTAAAGCGGCGCCGGTGATGAGAATGGTTTCCTTGGACATAAATCGCTGTTTTGTCTCTGTTTAGCTATCCGGGCAGCAGCTTCTATAGATGAGGACTGCAAATGATAACCGGTGGATGCCTGTGCGGTGCCGTGAGATATCAGACCGACGGTCCACCTCTCGTCGGCCCTGCGGTGTTATTGCCGGGATTGCCAGCGCGCCTCCGGCTCAACCGGCCTACCGGTTATGATAGTCGACAAAAAGCAATTCAAGGTGACCGGCAAGACCGGGATCAGCGCCGTCACCGGCGGAAGCGGTCGAAAG